>Ga0213875_10001375_pt1 | contig 15962 bp, 10 predicted proteins | sample BarmaccomBMRX_R8_FD_160105 | JGI IMG/M metagenome (GOLD analysis project Ga0213875, IMG submission 160105) | Root-associated microbial communities from Barbacenia macrantha in rupestrian grasslands, the National Park of Serra do Cipo, Brazil - RX_R8 | ecosystem: Host-associated > Plants > Roots... | reverse complement strand
GCACGGTTACGAGGACGCGCTCCGCAACGCGAACCTGGAGACCCCCGAAGACCTGGTCGCCGAGGGCGACTGGACGCCGAAGGGAGGGGCGTCGGCGACGCGGCTGCTGCTCGAACGTTCGCCCGGCATTACCGCGATCTTCGTGCACAGCGACATGATGGCGATGGGCGTGCTGTCCGCCCTGTTCCAGGCGGGGCGCTGCGTCCCGCAGGACGTGGCGGTGGTGAGCTGCGACGACATTCCGTTCGCCGAGTACCTGACGCCGCCGCTGACCACGGTCCGCGTGCCGCTCGCCGAGACCGGCCGCCAGGCCGTCCACCTGCTGCTTCGGTCGATCGCCGGCGAACAGGTCCCGGAACGGCCGCCGCTACTCCCGGTCGAGCTGATCGTTCGCGCCTCCGCGGCGCCCCCACGAAAGGCGGCGCCCCCACGAAAGGACAATGAGTGACCCGGATCGCCATCGACCCCGGCCGCGTCCTCGGACAGGTCGACCGCAACGTCTTCGGCGGCTTCGTAGAGCACCTCGGCCGTTGCATCTACGGGGGGCTGTACGAGGAGGGTTCCCCGCTGAGCGACGACCGCGGCTTCCGCAAGGACGTGCTGCACCTGCTGCGCGAGCTGCGGATGGGCGTGCTCCGCTGGCCGGGCGGCAACTTCGTCAGCAATTACCACTGGCAGGACGGGACCGGGCCGAAGAACGAGCGGCCGCCGCGGCCCGAACTGGCCTGGGGCGGGACCGAATCCAACCGGTTCGGCACCGACGAGTTCCTCGCCTACTGCGAGGAGCTCGGCACGCAGCCGTACATCTGCCTCAACATGGGCACCGGCACGCTGGAAGAGGCGCTCGCGTGGCTGGAGTACTGCAACGGCGAGCGCCACACGTACTGGGCGAACAGGCGGCGGCGCGGCGGCCGGGCGGAGCCCTACCGGGTCAGGCTCTGGGGCCTGGGCAACGAGATGTACGGCGACTGGCAGGTCGGCGCGATGTCCGCCGACGAGTACGTGCGCGAGGCCACCCGGTGGGGCCGGGCGCTGAAATTCCTTGACCACGACATCCAGCTCGTCAGCTGCGGCAAGACGGGCTGGAACGAGTGGGACCGGATCGTCATCGAGGGCATGGCCCAGCTGGTCGACTACCACTCGATTCACATCTACACCGGCAGCGATGACTACTGGACGAACGTTCTCCAGCCGCATCAGGCCGAGCGTGCGATCAGGTCGGCGACCGCGCAGATCCGGCACACCGCCTACCGGCACAAGATCGCGAACCCGCCGAGAATCGCCTACGACGAGTGGAACGTCTGGTATCGCAAGATGACCGTGGACCTGGAGGAACGGTACACGTTCCCGGACGCCCTCGCGGTCGGCACCTACCTGAACATATTCATCAGAAACTCGGGCTGGGTGAAGATGGCGAACCTGGCGCAGATGGTGAACGCCATCGCGCCGATCGTCACCACCCCGGACGCCGCGACCGTGCAGCCCATCTACTACCCGGTGCTGCTGCACTCGCGGGCGGCGCTGCACGACGCCGTGGACGTGTACGTCTACGGGCCGCACCTCGACCCGGTGTGGCCGGACTCGCCCGGCCGGTGGCCGTACAGGGTGGCCGATCTCGCGCCTTTCACCGGGGTCGACGCCGCCGCGACTGTGAGCGCTAACAAAGACCGGATAGCGGTGACGCTCGTCAACCGCGACCCGGACCAGCCGGAAACCACCGAAATCCTGCTCCGCGACCACGAGTTCGCGGGGGGCGCCGAGATCACGACCGTGACCGCGGGCGGAGCGGGCGAACCGCGTGTCCTGCCGGACGTGGCGACCGCTCACCTGGACCACGGAACCGAGAACCCCAAGGACGGCACCGTCGTCCTGACCCTTCCTCCCCAGTCCTTCACGCTCATCGAGGCGGCCATCAGCCGCTGACCCACCGGCCGCGGGAACGGGGCTCACGGCCATTCAGCGCAGAACGGCAGCAAGTAACGAAGGAGTCCCCCGATATGTTGTCGACAAGAAGAATTACCCGCCTCGCCACCACAGGCCTGGCCGGAGCCGCGGCGATCACGCTGCTCGCCGCCTGCAGCGGTAGCGGTTCGTCGTCTACGCCGGGCGGCGGCGCCAGCCCAGCGGCGGGCGCCAGCTCCGCCACGCACGCCGCCGTGCTGGCGGGCGGGAACTGTTCCTCCAGCGCCACCCGCCTGACGTTCTGGGCCTGGGTGCCGGGGATGAGCCGGGCGGTCACCCAGTTCAACGCCACCCACCCGAGCGTCTGTGTCACCCTGGAAGACCCCGGCGCCGGCACGGGCGAGTACGTACCGCTGAACAACGCGCTCAAGGCCGGCACCGGCGCGCCGGACGTGGCCGAGGTGGAATTCGACCTGCTTCCGTCCTACGAGATCCAGCACTACCTGGTCAACCTCGTGCCCTACGGCGCGAACAACTACAAGAGCGACTTCGCGAGCTGGGCGTGGAGCCAGGTCAGCCAGGGCGGCGCCGTGTACGCGATGCCCAGCGACTTCGGGCCGATGGGCTTCTACTACGACCAGGCGACGCTGGCCAAGTACCACATCACCCCGCCCGCCACCTGGGCGCAGCTGGCACAGGACGCCGCCAAGCTGCACAGCGAGGACCCCAGGGCCTACCTCATCGACTTCCCGGCCAACGACCCGCAGTGGCTGATGGACATGATGGCGCAGGCCGGGGCGTGGCCGTTCAGGTACAGCGGCGGCGCGAGCCTCACCATCAACTGGACCGGCCCGGCCCAGGAGAAGTTCGCCTCGTTCTGGCAGCCGCTGATCAACAGCCACACGGTCGCCCTGATCACCGACCTCACCGCCGGTGAACTCACCGACATGGACAACGGCTCGATAGCGGCGGCGATCTACTCGGCCTGGGCGCCGTCCTACTTCGCACCCGACGTCAAGCGCTCCATGGGGCAGTGGCGGGCTTCCGCGCTGCCGCAGTGGTCCGCGGGCGCGAGCGTGGGCGCGGACTGGGGCGGTTCCACCTACCCGGTCTTCAGCGAGTCCAAGCACCCGGCGCAGGCTGCCCAGTTCTCCGAGTGGCTGACCGCGACCGGCCAGTCCTGGAACATCGTGAAGACCCCGCCGTCCTCGCTGTTCCCGACCTACCTCCCGACGCTGCAGTCGTCGGCGTTCAAGGCGCTCGCCTACCCCATCTCCGGCGGCTCGCAGCCCAACCAGGTGTTCTCCGCGGGCGCGCTCAGCATCCCGCAGACGCCGTGGCCGCCGTTCATGACCCAGGTGCTCAACCAGGGCGCAACCACCTTCGGCGGCGTCATGACCGGCAAGGAAACCCTGGCGCAGGCGTTCGCGGCCTTCCAGCAGCAGGAGGTCTCCTACGCCAAGTCCCAGGGCTTCAACGTCAGCACCTGAGGAGCCACATCCGGTTATGTCCAGTTCGACGGAAGTTATCGCCCCGGCGCGCCGCGAAACGGCGGCGCGCCGGGCGCCCGGAGGGCGGCGTTCGGCTTACGCGCGGCGGCGCGGCCGGAGCGGGCTGGCGTTCGTGACGCCGTTCATGATCGTGTTCATGCTGTTCATGATCGTTCCGCTCATCTATGCCATCTACCAGAGCCTCTACACGACCAAGCTCATCGGGGGGACCACCTTCAGCGGCTTCGCCAACTACTCGACCGTGCTGAGATCCGGGCCGTTCTGGGGCGGCGTCATCCGGGTGATCATCTTCGGCGGCATCCAGATCCCGGTCATGCTCGCGATCGCGTTCTTCTTCGCGACCATCTTCGACCTCGGCGTGGCGAAGTGGGGCCGGATCTTCCGGGCGATCTACTTCGTCCCGTTCGCGGTTCCGATCGTGGTGTCGTCGCTGATGTGGGGTTTCCTCTTCGATCCCGCCTACGGACCGTTCAACCGCTTCATGAACGCCATCGGCTTCCACAACTTCAACTGGCTGTCCACGAACCTGATGGTTCCGGCCATCATCATCATCGCGATCTGGGAGTGGACGGGCTACAACAGCATCATCCTGTACACGGCGCTGAAATCGGTGCCGCGCGACGTCGTGGAGGCCGCGATCCTCGACGACACGCCGCTGTGGAAGATCATCCTGCGGATCAAGCTGCCGCTGGTCCGGCCCGCGATCATCCTGCTCGTGTTCATCAACACGATCGGCGCCATGCAGTTGTTCATCGAGCCGACGATCCTGAACAACTACCAGGCCGGCGTGGTCACCAACACGTGGACGCCGGTCATCGACATCTACAGCACGGCGATTTCCAACGGGGAATATCAGCTCGGCGCCGCGATGGCGGTGGTCCTGGCCGTCGTCATCATCGCGATCTCGGTGGCCTCGCTGGTATTCCGCAACCGCAGGAGGGAGTTCACATGAGCGCCCCGGCACTGGCGCCCCCGGCACCGCCGGACCAGGCGCAGGCGCGGGCCGAGACGCGCCGGGAACGCAAGCGCCGCGAGCGACTCGAGGAACGGGACGCCACCATACCGGTGGAGCTCTACGGGCTCAGGCAGGGGACGGTCACGCTGCTGACCGCGTGCTGCGTGCTGTTCGCCGCCTTCACGCTGGTCCCGATCGTGTGGATGATCATCAACTCCACCAAGACCCAGGCGAACATCTTCTCCTCGTTCGGGTTCTGGTTCGCGCGGCCGTTCGAGTTCTTCCACACCTTCGCGAACCTGTTCCGGGACGTGGACGGCGACGGGACCTACGCGCGCTGGTTCTACAACACCGTGCTGTACTCGGTGGTCTCCGGCGTCGGCGCCACCGTGCTCGCGGCTCTCGGCGGGTACGGGTTCGCTCGTTTCGAGTTCCGCGGCGCCAGGCTGCTCTTCGCCGTCGTCATCGCCGGGCTTCTCGTCCCGATCACGCTGGTGGTAGTGCCGCTGTACCTGGTGTACGCCAAGGTGCACCTGATCAACTCGATCTGGGGCATGATCATGCCGTCCATGGTCACCCCCATCAACCTGTACCTGATGCGCACCTTCGTGGAGCTGTCGATCCCGCGCGAACTGCTCGACGCGGCGCGCATCGACGGCGCGTCCGAGGCGCGGATCTTCTTCCGGGTCGCGCTGCCGCTGATGGTGCCGGGGCTGATGACGGTGCTGCTGCTGTCGATCGCGGCCACCTGGAACAACTACATCCTGCCGCTGATCATCTTCAGCACCAACAACCTCTTCCCGGCGACGGTCGGGATGGGACTGTGGCTGCAGCACGCCGGCAACTCCGGAGACACCAACCTTTTCCCGCTGCTCGTGATGGGCGGACTGGTGACGATCATCCCGATGATCGCGCTGTTCGCGATTCTGCAGCGGTACTGGCGCGGTGGCCTGCTGCTCGGCAGCGCCGCGAACTAACACGAGGCACGAGGATGTCCGCTATATCGCTCGAGAAGCTCACGAAGGTGTACTCGACCGGGGTCAGGGCCCTGGACGGGCTCGACCTGGACGTCGGGGACGGCGAGTTCGTCGTGCTCGTCGGCCCCTCCGGGTGCGGTAAGACGACCGCCCTGCGCATGGTCGCCGGCCTGGAGACGATCAGCGGCGGAACGGTCCGGTTCGGCGACCGGGTGGTCAACGATATCTCGCCGCGGCAGCGCGACGTCGCGATGGTCTTTCAGAACTACGCGCTCTACCCGCACCTGAGCGTGGCGGAGAACATCGGTTTCGCGCTCACCAACAAGAAGATCCCCAGCGCCGAACGGCAACGCCGCGTCCGTTTGGCAGCTGAGATCTTGGGTCTTTCCGACCTGCTCAACCGCAAGCCCGCACATCTGAGCGGCGGGCAGCGGCAGCGGGTCGCGATGGGACGGGCGATCGTGCGTGAGCCGTCGGTGTTCCTGATGGACGAGCCGCTGTCCAACCTGGACGCGAAGCTGCGGGTGCAGATGCGCTCCGAGGTACTGCGGGTGCACAAGGCGATCGGGGCCGCGACCCTGTACGTCACGCACGACCAGGTCGAGGCGATGACGATGGGCGACCGGGTGGCGGTGCTGCACGGCGGCGTGCTGCAGCAGTACGGCACGCCGCGCGAGCTTTACGGCCGGCCGGCCAACCTGTTCGTCGCCAAGTTCATCGGCTCGCCGGAAATGAACCTCTTCGAGGCGTCGGTGTCGGGGGATGAGCTCGTTCTCGGGTCCCAGCGGCTCACCCTCGGCCCGGCGGAAACCGTTCTGGCGCCCTATCGCGGGCGGAAGGTGATCGCCGGGGTGCGGCCGGAGGATCTCGAGCTGGGCGGCGGCGCCGGCGGGGCGGCGCTGGGCGCTGATGTCCGGGTCGTGGAGATGCTCGGCAGCGAGCTGCACGTGTTCTTCGCGATCGACGCGCCGGCGGCGGCCGCGAGCGCGCTCGCCGCGACCGCCGGCGAAGCCGAGGCGGGGCTGCTCACCGGCCAGACGCTGGGCGGCGTGGCGCGGCTCGATCCGCGCTCGGCGGTCCGCTCCGGGCAACGGGTCACGTTCCGGGTCGACCCAGGGCGGCTGCACTTCTTCGACCCGGACACCGGCGCCGCCGTCCGGTGACAACCCAGGGACCGCAGGATCCCGCTGCCGCTGGCGCTCCCGCTCCCGGGCGGCGGGCGAAGGGTCCCGGGCGGCGGGCACGGCGCCGCCCGGTTATGAGCGAACGTTCGATCAGGAGGAGATATGCGATTTTCTTCGCTCTACCGCAGGCACGGGCGCGCGCGGGTCGCGGTGGTCGCGCCGGCCGCGGCCGCCCTGCTGCTCGGCGGCACGGTCGCCGCGGTCGCCGCCAGCACGGCCGGCGCGGCCGCCTCCCACGGCGAGGCAAGCGCTCGCCCGGCAGGCACCGCCGGCCGGTACATCTTCGTTCACGACCCCACGATGGCCGAGGAAGACGGCACGTACTACGTGTTCTCCACCGGCGACCCAGCGGGGTCCATCGGCAACGGGAACATCCAGATCCGCACGTCGCGTGACCGGCGCGACTGGACGTACGCGGGAACCGTGTTCGCCGCCAAGCCGGCCTGGATCACCACCGCCCTCGGCGACATCCCCAACCTCTGGGCGCCGGATATCTCCTACTTCGGCGGCCTGTGGCACCTGTACTACGCCGGATCGAGCTTCGGCTCCAACAACTCGGTGATCGGCCTTGCCACCACACCCACCCTGGACCCGCGCAGCCCGCGGTACCACTGGACCGACGACGGGCTGGTATTCCGGTCCTACTCGTCGGACAACTACAACGCGATCGACCCGTCGCTGGTCACCGCGGCGGACGGGTCGAAGTGGCTGGTGTTCGGCTCGTACTGGAGCGGGATCAAGCTGACCGGCCTAGACTCCGCGACCGGGAAGCCCGCCACGTCCGCGCCGGCGGTCTATTCGGTCGCGGCCAAGCCGTTCCCGGACCCGGAGGAGGGAGCGGGCATCGTCTACCACGACGGCTACTACTACCTGTTCGTGGCCGTCGACACGTGCTGCCGCGGCATCAGCAGTACCTACCACATCCAGGTCGGCCGCTCGGCCAGCATCACCGGCCCGTACGCCGACGCCTCGGGAACGGCCATGCTCAACGGCGGCGGCATGGAGGTGCAGGGCGCCGACGCCGGCATGATCGGCCCCGGCTCTCCGTTCGTGTTCGCCACCCGGCACGGCCGTGACTGGCTCGTGTACCACTACTACGACGCCTACGCGGACGGCGACGCGTGGCTGCAGATCCGGCCGCTGATCTGGGTGGACGGCTGGCCGGTCACCGGCAGCCCGGCGGTCCCCGTCCCCGGCGGGGCCGACCCTCGTCTACCGGGGTTAGCGGCGCTCTCCACGGCGTGAATGCGGGGCCAGGCCGGCTATTAGCGGCTCACTGTCACATTCAGCGGGAGGGTACGCGTGAGGGTTTCTCGGGCGAGCGGGCTGGGCACCGCGTGAGGGTATCGCGGGCGAAACGGCCGGGAGGCAATTATCAGGTGGTGGGCGGAAGTACTGCCGTGAGACAAAGGCGGGCAAGGGGCTTATGCCCGGTTCGGGCTCGCTCGCCGCAAATCCACCGAACTGATAATGTGCGGCGCCTGAGAAGCGGAGGGTCCTCTGGTTCTCGGAGAGGCCCTCCGCTCTCTTTGACCGGCACTATCATGAGCAGGACGCTAGCATTCTGCTTGTGCGGTCACTTCCTGCTGAAGCGGTCAAATTCTCCGTTTCGCGCCCCTCCGAGGAAAGCGTCCCATTCGTCCGGTGTAAACCGGAGAACCGCCCCTTCGGAGTCCCTGCTGTTGCGAACACCGATGCTGCCGTCGGACAGGCTCGCCACCTCGACGCAGTTGCCGTTGGAGAAACTCAAGGAGCTTTTAACCCAGTTAGGCCCTGAATCCGGCGTTTCGGGCGTACTTCCGAGCGTAGGTGTTCCCACGTGTTACCTCACTGATTACTGATTGGTGTACTATCCGGGAAGGCGGAGCTACGGAATGTAGCGGCAGTTCCACTTACCGTAGCCGCTGAAATTTAAGACTAGCAGACATCACGGGCATCGAGCTTCCCTATTGCCTCAAGTGGCACTACGGCCCAGTGAATGTATGCTGTACCCACGATGTACCGCACACCTCAAGCGTAGGGTGGCAGGCCACGGCCAGCGCCCCGTTCCGCTCAGCGGGCTGGCCGGCAGCCCCGCCAGGAGCGGTCACCCGCCAGGAGCGGTCACGCCGCCCGGCAGCAGGCAGGCCGGAAGCGGCGAGGCCAGGAGGCGGTCACCGCGATCATGGCGGATAAACGACTTATGCCATTACGCATTGGCGTGCCGCTGGGCAGCCGACCAATGCGCCTCCGCTGTTTCGAGTATGAGCTCCCGGGACGCCACCGGATCGAGCGACGCGTCGGCGAGCATCTGAAATGCGATCCGGTGCAGGTACGTCTCCCGCTCCCCTTCCAGGGTGAAGCCGCTCTTCAGATGCTCGGTGCTGACCACGTCCTGCAGCATCGCATCACTGTCGGCCCCGAAGCCGAATATGACAAAGGACTCACCAAAGACCGTGTGCTGCGCGTCAAGGGGCAGAATCTGCAATGTCACATCTGGCCGGGCGGCCTCTTGCGCGAGACGCTGCAATTGCTCATACATCACCGGCTCATCGCCGATCCGGCGGTTCAGGACCGATTCATCGAGCACAATCGAGAGCTGCAGTCCTTCGCGATTCAGCACCTGCTGGCGGCGCATGCGCACCCTGACCAATCGCCCAACCATACCCGGCGCGATCGGCTCGACCCGGCTGTAGCTGCTGATTATATGCCTGGCATAGGCTTCCGTTTGCAGCAGGCCAGGTACCACATCAACATGCCATATGGCGATGGAAGTCGCCTCGTGCTCGAGGCCGATGAACTGCTGATAATCCTCGGAAAGGCTATCGGTGAATTCTTCCCACCAGCCCTTCTGAGCCGCATCCTCGGCGAGCGCGAGAAGGAGCTCGCGGCGGCCCCCGGTGATCTGGTAGTAGTCGAGCAGCCGCTCTACCTCCCGCGGCCGCAAGCCCGTCCTCGCGCGCTCGTACCTGCTGATCTTGCTCGGCGACCATTTCAGGGCGGCGGCGACCGCGTCGCCGCTCTTGCCCTTGCTCTCCCTGATCCCGCGAAGTTCAGCGGCGAGCCGACGCCGCCGTACCGTGGGGCTTCCTGGCTCGATCATCGGCGTCCTCCTCCCTCCGCGCCGCGCGGGCGGACTGGTGCGACGGTCACGCAGATTTCACCGCAACAATTGGTGAAACCCTTAATACAACGGTACCCGCGTTCCTGGCAACCGAGGCTGCCTCAACCCTCACCAATCCGAAAGAACCTGCTAACCGGCGGCCGCCAGTTCGTGGCCGTAGCGATCGCTGGCCTTCGCAACTCTTTCGGAGCTCCGGATCCCCCCTGGGATGCCGTTCGGCTTCCCGTGAGGGCACAACGACGGCCGGGCGGTCCCGGATTCCCCTGATCCGCCGGATGCCTGAGCGCCTGTCCGCCTTCGGCCGGGCCGGGCCGGTGAACGCCGAGTCGGCGCGCTGCCGTCCAGTCCGCAGAAGGAGGCGGGCGGCGCCCGCTCCGGCTCCGGCCCTGAGCGGCAGGCGGCACCGGCCATGGGCGGCAGGCGGCACCGGCCCTGGGTGGCAGGCGGCTCCGGCCATGGGCGCCCATCGTGCCGGCCATACGCGCTCATCGGCGGGAGGGGGAGGGCCAGCGGGGCCGACGGGAGACTCAGGGCCGCCGACATCGTGGTGCCCGGATGCATAGAGTGACCGTTGATACTGGACGTTCTGCCGATTCTGAGAGTGGCTATCGCGGGGAACGCCCAGCGCTGCGACTGCTGAGTAGCTTTACGGCTTGAGGGGCAATCGTAATTAACGCGCCTGGAGTTACAAGTTTTGCCGGGGCCCGTGACCGGGCCCCGGCAGGGTCAGCCATGCTTTGCGCGACGAACATGCCGCGCTTGGCGGTAATCATACTCTCGGCCTGCCGCGGACTGGCTGAAATCAGCAGCAGAGCTTACCGGTAAGTGAGGTCGGGTCACCCGCCATAATGAACGTTGGGGCCCCCGAGAGGGGCCACCGCCACGGTCCCCTGCGTGGCGACCACGGGCACTGCCGAACCGGCGAGGATTGATCCGGCCGTGCTAAGTGCTAGGATAGCCGGAATGATGATGGTTCGCTTTATACGCACGATTCCTCCAGGGCATCTACCGAGGTCAGCAGCCAGCTACGCGGCCCCTTCGACACGCACGGCACGTCTGGTCTTATGGATCCATTACCGGCCGGATTGATCCATACACCCAGCGTAAATCACCCCATATGGTATTTTCAAATACTAAAATTCGTATTACACTTTGCCCATTCTCTTTATCTGCAATATGCATTGTCTCGAGCCAGGAAATTGTTACCGATCAGTGCGATGCAAGGTTCTCTGCAATTTGCACTGCAATAGGCAAAAAGAGGCGACCGGCGGCCCATGTAACGGCCTGGCGCCGAATTAATGTCCGAAAAAGACCTGCTTGTTCCGTATATGTTCTGGTAGTAGAGTTTGGGTTATGCCCCCGTTGACGCCGGCCGGTGCCCTGGTCGGCCGCGACAGCGAGATGGCGCTGTTGACCGGGCTTTTGAAGGCGGTGGCTCGGGGACACGGCAGTGCGGTGCTCGTCGAGGGCGAGCCGGGTATCGGCAAGTCCGCGCTGGTGCGGGCGGCTCTTACGGGGGCACCGGATGCCGGCTGCGAGGTGTTCTGGGGCGCCGGCGACGAGCTGGGTCAGGCTCTGCCGCTGCTACCGTTTCTCGACGGATTGCGGGTGCGAGAGCCCTCAACCAATCCCCGGCGGAACACGATCGTCCGGCTCTTGCGGGGTGAAATCGCCGCCGACCGCGGCGCGGACGTGCCAGCGGTGATCGCAGAGCAGTTGCTGGCGCTCGTCGCCGAGCAGTGCGCCGTACGGCCGACCGTCCTAGTCGTCGACGACCTGCAGTGGGCCGACGAGGCCAGCGTCACCCTGTGGGGGCGGCTGGCGAGGTCGGCGGGGCAGGTGCCGCTGCTGCTCATCGGCATGACGCGCCCGGTGCCGCAGCGTGATGACCTGCTGGCGCTGCGGCGAGTGGTGGACGACGCCGCCCGGCTCCAGCTCACCGGGCTCGCCGGGGTGGCGGTGGCCAACCTCGTTACGGCACTGGCCGGCGGCAGGCCCGAGGGCGAGCTGCTCCGGCTCGCCGATGGGGCGGCGGGCAACCCGCTATACGTCACCGAGCTGGTCGCGGCCCTGGCCCGCGGCTCAAATCTGAACGTTACCGAGGCGGGAGCCGCCGAACTAGTGGGCGGTTCCGCCCCAAGCTCGCTGTCCGCAGCCATAGCCGATCGCCTGGGATTTGTTGCCGGGCCAGTACGCGACGTATTGCGGGCGGCAGCACTGCTTGGTGTGGATTTCGCGGTTCCTGACCTGGCGACCGTGCTCGGCCGCAGCGTGCCGGACCTGATCCCGGCGGTTGACGAGGCGTGTGCCGTCGGTGTGCTGGCGGAGTCGAGAAATGGCCTCGGATTCCGGCATCCGCTGATCCGGGCGGCGCTGTACGACGAGATGCCCGCGGCGGTGCGCGCCGCGTGGCACCGCGATGCAGGGCGCGCCCTCGCCGAAGCCGGCGCGCCGCCGGACCGGGTTGCCCGGCAGATGCTGCGGGCGGTCGGCGAGCCGGACGACACGGCCCAGCCAATGGATGAGTGGATGCTGGACTGGCTGACTCGCACGGCGGATCTGCTCGTTGGCCAGGCGCCCGGCGTCGCGGCGGAACTCCTCAAACGGGCAGCCGCCAGTTCCCCCGCTGGCTCGGCGCAGCACGGCTGGCTGGCAAGCCGACTCGCCGACGCCCTCTACCGCACCGGCGACAGGGCACAGGCCGAGCGGGTCGCGAACCGCGCGCTGGAATATGCCACCGAGCCCGACCTGGTCGTGGACCTACACTGGACACTGGCCCAGTGCCGCATGCTGGCGGGCTTGTTCGATGAGTGCCTCGCAACGCTCGACCAGGCTCTGGCTTCTCCCGGAATCTCGGCCCGGCAGCGAGCCAGGCTGCTTGTGCTCGCCGCACGAACGCGCCACTACAGCGGCGAGCTGGAAAAGGCCGGCCGGGTCGCCACCGGTGCGCTCGCGGCGGCGTCGGAAGCCGACGACAACTGGGTAATGGGCTGGGCACTGCACGTGCTGGCGCTGGTGACCTCGGAGCGGGGAGGTATGGCCGACGCGCTGCCGCTGTACGACCGGGCACTGGCCGTGACCGAGGCCGACCCGGCGCTGACGGATCTGCGGCTGCTGCTGCAGATCAATAAGGCTGTCACTCTGGGCAATCTCGATCAGTATGACGAGGCGCTGGCCGCGGCCGGACAAGCACGGCAGCTAGCGGACCAGGTAGGGACGACGATGCGGCTGACTCAGGCGCACGGCGCCCTGGGCCAGTTGCTCTTCCAGAAAGGCTGTTGGGACGACGCCCTCGCTGAGGTGGAGATTCTGCCTGAGGACCTGAAGGAACCCGTCGCTGCCTGCTGCGATCTCGGCATCGCCGCCGTGATCAGCTTCCATCGCGGCGAGGTCGACGCCGCGCGCCGCCACCTTGCCGCTGCCGTTCCGCACGCCGAACGGATCGAGCACCGGCTCATTCCTCCGCTGGCACTCGCCCGCAGCCTGGACCGCGAGCATGAAGGCGCGCTGCCGGAGGCGCTGGCCGCGCTGACGGAGGCGTTCGGCGGCAACACGGAAGAAGTCGAGGAGATTGAGGACCTGTTCGTCGATGCTGTGCGCCTCGCCACGAAGACCGGCAACCTGGGCACGGCGGAAGCCGTCGCGGGCCAGGCCGCCGGGCTCGCCGCCGAATCGAAGATCCCGCACCGGCAGGCGAACGCGCTGTACTGCCGCGGTCTTCTGGAGCATGACGCTCCCCTGCTGCTCGCGGCCGCTGATCGTTATGACGACGCCAGCAGGCCGCTGCTGAGGGCGAAGGCGCTGGAGGCGGCCGCCGCGGAGTTCGTCGACGCAGACGACCGCGGCGAGGCGCGGGCCGCTTTCACCCGCGCCGTGGAGGTCTACACCTCGCTCGGCGCCGCCGCGGACGTCGCCCGGCTGCAGGCCACGTTCCGCGCCCACGGCATCCGGCGCGGGCCGCATTCCAAGCACCGGCGCGCACACAGCGGCTGGGACAGCCTCACGCCCACCGAGGTAAAGATCGCCGCGTTCGTGGAGGAGGGGCTGTCCAATCCCGAAATCGCGGCCCGGCTGCTGCTGTCCCGCCGGACCATCGCAACGCACGTCTCGCACATCCTGAAGAAGCTCGGCGTCCATTCACGGACAGACATCGCCCGGGAATCCGCCCTGCGCAGCATCTCGCCCCGGTAAGCGTTCGCGCCCCGGCAACCGAATGGGGCAAGCGGGGACCGTGAGCCGGCGGGGGCCACGGCTCACAGTCCCCACGTCTGAACCTCCCGGGGGCCGCGTTCGCCGTCCTCGGCGGAGCCGGGCTCGAACGCGAGCGTGAAGTACACGGCCTTGCCCGCGGGAGTGCGGTAGAAGCCCCACTCGGCCGACAGGGTGGCGACCAGCATCAGGCCCCGCCCGGCCTCCGCATCGGCCGGCGCGTCCACCAGAACCGGCAGGGAGCACCCCGTGTCGTATACGTCGACGCGCAGCTGACCGCCGGAGCAGTTGATGGTCAGCGTTGCCTCACCTGGCTCGTGCCTGATGGCGTTGGTCACCAGCTCGCTGGTGAGCAGCACCGCGACGTCCAGGTCGACGGGGACATCCCAGGCGCGGATGGCCGCCCGGACCTGGCCGCGTGCTTCGGCCGCCGCGGCTGGCCCCGTGGCCAGCCGGACACGGCACTGCTGCAGCTCGGCGGAACGGGTCGGCACCATCACGTTCATCGGATTCCTTAACAGCGGGTTGGAGCTGATCCGGGAGAACGCTGATCACTCTCCGCGGCTGCCACCGGGGACGAGGTGCTCCTTACCGGTTGCACGACAAATCGTGCTGCAAATTGCAGTGAGAGACATCGGTCAGCTGACCGATTTTGGAACCCCGCCAAGGATCCGCAGGTAGGGCGTCCGGCGTCACCGCATGCGGCGCGCGCGGCCGCCGCACCCCACGGGTACCGGGCGGCTGACAAAGCCCCCGAAGCCCGTGTCACATCATAGGAGATGCGAATATTCGGCGAGGATGGAATCCTTGCTGTTCTCGTCCAGAAACGACGCTCGCACAGCGTTGGAGGCCAGCGCCGTGAGCTCGGCGGGCGACAGCCCGAGTACGGTGGCCGCCACCAGGTACTCGTTGCTCAGCGACGTTCCGAACATCGGCGGGTCATCACTGTTCAGGGTGACCAGCAGCCCTTCGGCCAGCATCCGGGGCAGCGGGTGGTCCGCGAGCGCCGCCACCTGGCGGGTGCGGACGTTCGAGGTCGGGCACACGTCAAGCGGCAGCTGAGTCTCCCGCAGGTACGTCACCAGGCGAGGGTCGGCGAGGCAGTTGAGGCCGTGGCCGATTCGCTCAGCGTGCAGCCGCCCGATCGCCTCCCAGATCGTCTCGGGCCCGGTCGTCTCCCCGGCGTGCGGGACGCAGTGCAGGCCCGCGGCGGCCGCCGCGCCGAAGACGTCCCTGATGATGTCCAGGTACGGGGCCCGCGCGCCCTCGATGCCGCCTATCCCGAAGCCGGTCAGCGCCCGCGGTGGATCGGACAGCGCGTGCTCGAGCGTCGCCATCGCGTCCACGTCGGCGGTATGCCCGGGGAAGTCGAAGATGTAGCCGATCCGGACGCCGTGTTCCGCCAGCGCGTCCTGGGCGCCGATGTCCAGCGCCTCGGTGATGACGGCGGGCGGCATTCCGTTTCGGCGGAAGGGGTAGGGCGAGACCTGCACCTCCGCGTACCTGACATTCTGTGCCGCGAGGTCGCGGCCGATGCCGCGCACCAGGTCCGCCACGTCCTCCGGCTCGGTCACCAGCAAGCTGACCATCGTGTACACGTCGATGAAGTGCGGGAAGTCACGGAACGTGTAGAACTCGCGCAACGCCTCTTCGGTACGCGGCACCGGGCTGCCGGGATGCCGCCGCGCCAGCTTCAATACGGTCGGCACCGACGCTGAACCGACCAAATGAACGTGAAGTTCCACCTTCGGCAGTGTGGCGATAAACGACTCAATCCCTTCCATACCGCCAACGCTAACAGCATAGACAGGTGTATCTAGGATTTTTAACAAAGAAATGTAAGTTGAGCCGTGTCGTCGACGGCTGCCGGGCCTCTGCGCCGCAGGCCGAGTGGCCGGGTGACGTGAGCGAGGTGGCGGGGAGTGTTGTGAGCAGGGTGGCGGGAAATCGTGAGCGAGGTGGCGGGGAATCGTGAGCGAGGTGGCGGGGAGTGTTGTGAGCAGGGTTGCGGGGCGGCGCGGGCGGGGGTGCCGGGCTGGGCCGGCCGCGGCACCCGGGGGCGGCACCCGGGGGCGGCACGATGGAAATCTGAGCCGGTTATAACCGGCTCAGATTTCCATC
>Ga0213875_10001374_pt1 | contig 15963 bp, 22 predicted proteins | sample BarmaccomBMRX_R8_FD_160105 | JGI IMG/M metagenome (GOLD analysis project Ga0213875, IMG submission 160105) | Root-associated microbial communities from Barbacenia macrantha in rupestrian grasslands, the National Park of Serra do Cipo, Brazil - RX_R8 | ecosystem: Host-associated > Plants > Roots... | reverse complement strand
AGCCCGGAGCGGTGGGTGATGAGAACACCGTGGTTGTCTCGGGCCTGTCGGCGGGTCAGCGCGTGCTGCTGCCCTGACCTCGCAGTCGGCCAACAGCTCTGACTACCGCACAGCGGACGAAGGTGGACACTGATGGCAGAAGGTAGGCAGTTCGACCCGGACCGGCCCCGAGTGGAGCTGGACCACGGTGACGTGGTGGAGCTAGACGGCGGCACTGTCGCGGTCAACGGTGAGCAAGACCCATCAGTGGTCGTGCGGTTGACCCCGTGGCGCGCTCGGTCACTGGCACGAGCGCTGGAAGAATGGTCGGCCATTTCGCGTCTGTTTGCCCAGGGCCGCCGCCCGGTTGCCGACGAATGGGCTTTGTCCCGCACGCTGAAGATGGCCGCTGCCGCGCTCGATGACGATGGCGGCCCACCGTTGCGGTCTTCTCGTGATGACAACACCGCGTCGAACAGTCAACGATTGGCAGCGGTGGCGGTGCTGGCCGAACGAGAACCCCGGCTCTCGGCGGTGCAGCGATTAGCGCTGGTGGACGCGGCGGCCTGGTGGATGACCGATCCGAACGGCGGCCATGAGCTGGCCCACGCGCTAATCGACGGAGGATGTTCTGATCCGGTGACAACTCAGCATGTGTATCTTGCATTGATCACTCCGCCTCAATCTGACTGACCGCCCAAACCGGTTACGGCCACGCAGCCAGATCACACGCAGGCACGCGGGCAGGATGTCCATCATGAGCGAATCCCGTCAGCAGCGCCGTGCACGTGGGGCGGAACGGAAGAGGGGCACCTGTATCCGACTGAGCGGGTCCGGCGGACTTCTCGCGGCGGGCGTACCGGAAGTGTTTGAACCCACAAGCCAGATTCAAGATGACTGGGTCGGTCATTACGCAATGATCCGCGATACGTGCCGCTAACTGAGTACTACGCGTGGTAACTATTGGTGGATGGGGCTGCATCAGTGGACAGTGACGAGCAGCCGAAGCAACGGTGGGGTAATCCGCCGACGCCGCCGATATTGAGTCCAGCCAGTCATCCTGCGGGAGTTACCTTGAGGTAACACAGTTGACCGTAGCTACGACATAACAATGGAACTGGCGCTGCAAGTGGTCACTGCTCCTGACTCTCTGGCCACGGATAGTAATGGAGCTAACGGAAGAGGTGCCTACCAGCGTGAGAGTTGCCGGGCATCATCCTGGTTCTGATGGGCCCCGACCTGCCGATCATTGCGACGTTGACAGGATTTGTGATGAACTCCTTAATCCTGTTCACGGTCTCGAAAAAGGGTCACAGTCAAGAAGGAGAGCGGTACCATGAAAAAGCTGGTCACCACGGTAGCGGTCATCACCGGAATCCTCGCACCCGGTATGTTGATGACCGGCGTTGCCTTCGCAGACCCGGCTCCCTGCCCACCCGGTTGGCTAGGCGTCGAAATCGGCTGCGTCAAAAGTGTTCCCGGCAACGGTGGCGGCAACCTTGGAAACGGTTTCAATGTAAAGCCCTACAATGGGCCAGGCGGATAGAAAGCGATTTACGGATTAGAAGGTTGGGGGGATCGAGTCCTTTTCGTGTGCTGCTCTCAGCTGTGGATATAGCTGTTGCCGCGGTCGGTGATCGCGTCGGGTGTCCGGCTGGCGGCGGTGACCTGCGATGATCCCTGGCCTGCGACCGGCGTGAGAGGCGTTATCGTCTGGCCTTCGCGACTGTGACCCGCATTCGTCGGGCCACAGTCGCGATCTTGTTGCGTTCGTGGCGGGCGGCGTCGAGTACGAGCCGGGCGGTGGCTTCGGCCGCTTTGTACTGGGCTGCGGGTAGCACGCTGGTGTAGGTGTCGGCGGTGAGCACGATGCTGGAATGCCCGAGTTGATCGGAAATGGTCTTCAGATCAGTACCGGCCATCTGGGCCACGGTGAGATCACCGACGGCACGGTCGGTGTCGACTCGCGCTACCGGCAGACCCGCACGCTTCCCACCCCAAGCGAGAAGACCTTCGAAGTCACCGAGTTCGAGCTGGACCGCAGACTCTCGATCCCAGATGCCCTCGGGCCCGTGCGCACTGAGGTTGCTTACCTGCTCGCACCGGCGGAAAACGGCACCATCTTCGTCAACACCATGAGCCTCCAGCCCTCGCATCCGTTGGGGTTTGTTTGCACCGTTGGCGGTCTCCTGCGTCAAGTCGGCGGTGGCCGCCAACTTCGGTATTCTCAGACAGATCCTCAAAACAGCGGGCGGCCGACCTGACGACCGATAAACGTTAACCGCACCTTCTGCCGTTGACCGCGCGCAGGTGCTGGTGATTACTAAAGCGTCGGGAGGTTTAGCGGTACGGTGTGTGGATATTTGATGCCGGTGCCAGTGTTGAGTACCACGACTTCTTCATCTCCGGTAAGCCAGCCCTTGTTGTGTAACTGGTGCACGGCAGCGAAGCAGCCGGCGCCTTCGGGGCAGACAAAGGTACCTTCGGCCCGCGCTAATGCGCTTTGTGCTGCCAGTAGTTCCTCATCGGTGACGGCCACCGCGGTGCCTTGGGTGTGTTCGAGGGCCTGCAGCACCAGGAAGTCTCCCAGCGCTTTGGGCACGGTGATCCCGAAGGCCACACTCCCTGCATCAGCGAAGGGCTCACTCTCGGCGGCGCCTTGCTCAAAAGCCCTGACGATGGGGGCACAGCCAGCCGCCTGCACGGCCACCAGGCGCGGTAATTCGCCGCAGATCCAGCCAAGCTGCCGCAGCTCGGACAACGCCTTGTAGATGCCGATGATCCCGACTCCACCGCCGGTGGGATAGACGATCACATCAGGTGTTCGCCAGCCGAGCTGCTCGACGATCTCGTAGCCCATCGTCTTTTTGCCCTCCACCCGATAGGGCTCCATCAAGGTGGACACGTTCTGGTAGCCCTCCCGTTCGTGGACCGAGGCGGTGATCAGCTTGCCGGCGTCACCGATCAGCCCATCCACCAGATACAGCTCAGCCCCACTGATCTGACATTCCGCGCGGGTGATGCTCGGCGCGCCGAGGGGCATCGCGATCAAGCTGCGGATCCCCGCACGGGCGGCATAGACCGCCCAGGCGGCACCGGCGTTGCCGTTGGTCGGCAACGCGACACCAGCCACCCCTAGCTCCGCCGCCCGCGACACGCCGACAGCTGCCCCACGGGCTTTGAACGTGCCGGTTGGGAGCAGCCCTTCGTCTTTCATGCACAATCCAGGCACACCGAGTTGCCTGCCCATCCTCGGCAACTTCAGCAGCGGGGTCATCCCCTCACCCAGGCTGACCACGCGGTCTGCGGAACGGACCGGCAGCAGCTCGTGATACCGCCACAGCGTCGGCGCCCGACAGGCAATCTCTTCCCGGGTCACCGACGCCGCGACCCGCTCAAGGTCGTAACGGGCCAGCAGCGGCGCACCGACCTCCGATGTGCCCTGAACCTGCTCGGCATCGTAACGGGCGCCAGTGCGTGAGCACTCAAGATGAGTCAAAGCCGAGAACATCACACCAAGTCCCCTCACGCTAGTACGCGATCGAGCCGCTACGCACGCGTCCGTACCCGCCAACGCATCTGCGGTGCCCGGCCTGATCATTGCGATCACGCTGACTCTTGCGGAGCACTGGTCATGCCTTGCCTGCCGAGGGTGCGCAACCACAGTGCGATGACACCGGAGAGCACCATGAATCCGGCGACAATCCACAAGCGGCAAGCCCGATGTGTGCTTAAAGAAGTTGCGGGTAACGGGTAGGTCGGTGATAGTTCGGGGCGGGTTGGCCGTGCGTGTCTGAGTCCCTGTCCGGCGACGGGACTCCGCATGGCAGGACACTCCAGCCCCTGGAGCCTGCTCGAGCTGGGAAAGCGCAAGGCCTCCACTCCTTCGGGCCGTCATGTGCCGGCGACACTGGTGGATCCGGCTACCGAATTGACGGCTAGCTCGATCTTGCCCGGCAGGAGGTGGTGTTGTCGTGATCGAGCTGATTTCGGGTGCATCAGGTAGGTCCTTCGTCGTGGGAAAGAAAAGAGGTCTGTTGGTGAAGCGCTATATCCTGACCGGCGCGCCGGGGGCTGGAAAACCATGATCCTGCGTGGTTTACGGGAGCGGGGCTGGGCCGTCGTTGAAGAAGCTGCGACATGTTAAAAAAATGAGTGAAAAGTCTATTCGAGTGCTCATCATTGCCCGCGAGCCAACTGTGTTGGAGCACATGCAGTCCCTGCTCCAGCAGTGCGACGTCGAGTCGATGATCACTACCAGCGACGAGGCGGTGCGGCGGTTGGAGTCAGTCGAGGTCTCTGCCGTGGTGATTGGCAGCGGCGTCCCAGAGCCATCGCGGCGGCAGATCTACGCGGTCGCGGTCCGTCACGGCGTGCCGATCGTGGCGGGTGCGCTGTGCGGCAAGGACCCTGCAACCTATGTCCGCGAGGAACTGCTACCGGCCTTGCGAAGCGCCGTGGCCCGATCGGACTCGGACTAGAACAGTCTCGGCGCATCGCGGGAAACAGCGCACTGCCGAGCCCTGTCCAGCAATCCGCGAAGCGTGTTCCTGTCCGGATCTGTGCTGAGGCAGGTGCGGCGTTGTGGTGCTCAGTGGATTGGGACGGTCTGTGTTCGCTCGTTCACGTACCCTCGGGTGATGAGCGTCGTCGTCGGGTCACTGTTGGAATTGGACCACTCCTACGCCCGCGAACTGCCTGGCTTGTCGGTGCCGTGGACGGCGGCATTGGTGCCGGCGCCTGCTCTGCTGATGCAGAACGAGGAACTGGCCACCGAGCTGGGTGCCGACCCCGAGGCGTTGCGGGAGCCAGACGGCGTCGCATTGCTTGTCGGCAACGCGGTCCCGGACGGGGTGCGTCCCGTCGCGCAGGCTTATGCCGGCCATCAGTTCGGCGGTTATGTACCCCGGCTGGGAGACGGCCGGGCACTGCTGCTCGGCGAGCTGATCGATGGTCGTGGTCGCCGCCGCGACCTGCATCTGAAGGGCTCTGGTCGCACCCCGTTCGCCCGGGGTGGGGATGGGAAAGCAGCTGTCGGGCCGATGCTGCGGGAGTACGTGATTGGGGAGGCGATGCACGCGCTGGGCATCCCCACCAGCCGGGCGCTTGCGGTGGTGGCCACCGGCGAGCAGGTCGCGCGGGAGACGATGTTGCCCGGCGCGGTGCTTGCGCGGGTCGCGGCGAGCCATCTGCGCATCGGCACGTTCCAGTACGCCGCCAACTCCGGCGACCCGGCGCTGGTCCGGACTCTGGCCGACTACGCCATCGCGCGCCATCATCCCGACGCGGCCGAGGCGCAGAACCCGTACCTGGAGTTTTATCAGCGCGTCATCGACGTGCAGGCATCGCTGGTCGCCCGCTGGATGCTCATCGGGTTCGTGCACGGCGTCATGAATACCGACAACATGACCATCTCTGGGGAGAGCATCGACTATGGTCCCTGCGCGTTCATGGACCACTTCGACCCCGCGACGGTCTTCAGCTCGATCGACCATGGTGGCCGCTATGCCTACGGCAACCAGCCCGGGATCGCGCAGTGGAACCTGGCACAACTGGGTGAGACGTTGCTGCCATTGATCGACGAAAACACCGACGCGGCGGTCGAGGCCGCTGCCGACGCGGTGAGCTCGTTCGCCGAGCTCTACGAGCACTACTGGACAACTGGCATGGCCACCAAGCTCGGTCTCGACACGCCGGACCGACTGCTGATCCAGGACCTGCTGGCACTGCTGCACACCCAGCGCGTGGACTTCACGCAGTTCTTCCGCGCGCTGTCGTCGCACCTGCGGGGACACCCGGCACGGTCCCTGTTCACCGAGCCAGAGGCCTTCGACGCATGGGTTGCGCGGTGGCAAGCCCTGCTACCACGGGACCGGGACGCCGTCGCAGCAGCCATGAACCAGGTCAACCCGGTCTACGTCCCGCGCAACCATCGCGTGGAAGAGGCGCTAACCGCCGCCACCAACGGCGACATCGCCCCGTTTCGCCGCCTCGTCGACGTCATTTCCCATCCATTCACCCAGCGTCCAGGCCTGGAGGACTACGCCCAGCCGGCACCCACCAGCTGCGGTCCCTACGTCACCTACTGCGGCACCTAGCACGTAACTTCCCTGGAGACAGTCTGCGTCGCCACCAGGCCAAGATGAAATGGCTGTACCCGGCCAGCGGAGCACAGATACCCACAGCATCGGCCGGATTCATGTTTGACCGGCCTGACTACCGGGGACAGACAGGGACAAGGTAGTGATGCTTACGCCGTGGCGGTGATCTCTTTTCCAGACCACATCGATTACGTGGTATTCCAGCCGCGTGGAGACCTTTCTCTACGCACCCTTCCTCGGATCCGTGACGCCGTGGTCACCTGCCTGCTCAAGACCGGCCGCGCCCTGATCGACCTGTCCTCTTTGCACTGTGGCCAAGCTGAGCTTCTCACCGTCTTCCCGACTGCGCTGGTCCGCGCCGGTGGTTGGCCCGCAGCGCGGCTGGTTGTCTTCGGCGCCGACGCCACCCTGCGCCTGATGATTGACTCTGCTGACATCACCGACCTCGTGCCCGTGGCCAACGACCTGACCTCGGCCCGTGCGCTGCTATCCCAGCGTCCTGTTCGGGTCGAACACGAGCGGCACCTGCCGCTGCACCACAGCGCACCAGCAACTGCACGACTATCCCTCCGCCAAACCTGCACTGCCTGGTCACTTCCCGAGGCTGTGAGGGACACAGCTGAACTTGTAGTCAGCGAGTTGGTGACCAACGCCGTTGAACACGCCCACAGCCGCAGCCTGCTCACCCTGAGCCATACCGGATCAGCGTTACGCATTGCCGTGCGGGACTACCGTCTTACCCCGATCCCCCGACCATGGCCCCTCGACATCGCCGCACCCCGCGGCCGTGGGCTGCATCTAATCACCACACTGACTGACACCTGGGCAGTAGACCAGCACCCCGACGGCAAAACAGTCTGGGCACTCCTGGCCTGTACTCCGATCACGAAACAGCCAGGCCAGTAACGGTCAATCAAGTCATTTACTGAACACAGCAGGTCGCAGGTCAGGCTTGGACGCGAGCATCATGACAGATCCTCAACATCAAAACGCGGGGGTCGACTTTGCGTAACCCAAGCCCACATAAAACCGAGAGCGCCCTGCCTGTTGCGAAAGTCAATAGAACCATCGTCGAGTCGGGCTCAAATCTACCGGCTGGGCAACCGCGGCCGACCTACGTAAAATGCTGAGGCCGCAGCCGCGGCACGCAAACCATTATTTTTCCAGGTCCCCATTACAGCCCGCCATTGCCTGAACAACGCTGTCATACCGTGGTAAACACGGCATGAGGTTACCCTGCTCGAGCACATCAAGCACCAGCGTCACCCGGTGGCTGGCGCCCACTAAGACCATCTCACAACGGTCTTGTTGAGCCCTCCACGTTTCCAGCAGCACCCCCACGCCGCCTACCGACAAAAAGCTGACGTCTGACAGATTCACTATCAGATGCCGCGGTCCGGCCATGACCGCTTGCTGGAGTTGCTCACGCAACAGTGATTCGGTGGCCAAGTCCACCTCGCCCACCAGGGTGCACACTACCGTCCCCACGCGCGGACAGCTCACCGTGATGGCCAGCTCCGACACGGTGAGACCGTGCCCCACTTCCCATTCTGACGTTGCCATGGCGGTCGCTTTCCCGCGACCCCGTCGACTGCACACCCGACCCGTTAACTCACCGCGAGCCTGACGCCCAACCCCACCGGGTACGTTGTCGTCTTCGCTGCCCGCCGCTCACTAACTAGAGACGTGCCTGCGCTGCCACTGACCACGCTACCGCCTCGTGCCGCCACGTCAACGCAGCTGCTTCGGGGACCTACAACCACTGCTGCGGTTCGGATCAGGTTGGTGAATGTGGCATTTGCTCGATCTCCGCAGGGCTACCACCCGCCAACCCGGGGGCGGAGCCAGACGACGACGCGCACCCCCGGAGCCGTCGACGGCTACCCTCAGGGCTGCCGCGTGGTCGGACTACATCAAATCAACAGGATGCCTACAAGAACCCCACCACACAAGATCGACTCTTGAGACCGTCGCTGACCATCGTTCACAATTCCTGATTCGTTCACGACTCGTCCTTGTCCTGGTGCATCCCGAGACGTGCGTTGCTGTCGTAGAAGTTGACGAACGTGATGTCGGCGTGCCAGCGGCCGGATCGTAGGCATCCGCGAGTGCGGCCCGGCCCAAGGTGATGAGCCAGTCGGGCAGCGGCAGTACCGGTGGGCCTTCACGTCGTCCGCGGTCCGGGTGTATTAAGGCTGCCAGTGCCAGCGAGGCAGACAGTCTTGACCGACAGCTGGTGTCCTCGGGGCAGTGACGCGCCTTCGTGCTCCCGCGCCCGGTTGGGCCGAGACGTCGGGTTCGGCGCCGCCCGGTGCGTCAGGCGGCGTCGTGGAACACCAGACCCAAGGTGTAGCGCTGTCCGGAGCGGATCACCGAGACCCCGTGTCGGACGGGTCCGACCGACCATCCCCGCGCGGAGCGAACCGGTCGGTCGCGCGTGGTGAACACGAGGCCGTGGCCGTGTGGGATGAGGGTGGCGGTGGCACGTGACTGGGCTCGGGGCCGCTGCTCGTAGAGTAGAAACTCCCCGCCGGTGTGGTCGACGCCGGGGTTGTTGAGGTTGATGACCACCTGTAGCGGGAACACGAGTTCGCCGTAGAGGTCACGGTGCAGCGCGTTCCAGTTCCCCTCGCCGTACTTGAGCAGGATGGGCGTCGACTTGGTCTGGCCGGCGGCGTGGCACATGTCCAGCCACTCGTCGAGGGTGCCCGGCCAGGGGGTCTCGCGTCCCAGTTTGGTCCACCAGTCCCGGGCGATCGGCAGCAGCCGCGGGTAGAGCTCCTGCTTGAGCGCGACGACCGCGTCGGGAAACGGCTCGGCGAAGTAGCGGTATTCGCCTTCGCCGAAGCGGTGCCGGCCCATGTTGACCGTGGACCGGAATCGGGAGTCGTCGGGGTAGAGCGCGGCAATCTGCGCGGCTTCGTCCGGCGATAGCAGCGGCCCGGTCAGGGCGCAGCCATACCGCTCGAGCTCGGTGCTGACGCTGTCCCAGTCGACGGCGTTGACCCGGTCCGCCCAGGGGGTGTCCTTCATTTTGCGGATCATGCTGCTGTCTCCAGCGTGAGCAGGATGCGTTTGGCTTCGAGGCCGCCGAGGTAGCCGCCCAGGGAGCCGTCCGATCGCACGACGCGGTGGCAGGGGACGACGACTGGCAGCGGGTTGGTGGCGCAGGCGGTGCCGACGGCGCGGATCGCTTTGGGGTTGCCGGCGAGCCGGGCGACGGTGCCGTAGCTCGCGGTCTGCCCGTAACCGAGGTCGGTGGCCAGGTGGTGCAGCACGGTGGACCGGAACCCGCCGGTGAGACGCCAGTCCAGCGGGATGTCGAAGGCGCGTCGCTGCCCGGCGAAGTACTCCTCGAGTTCGACGGCAGCGGCATCGAGGCGTGCCGGGGTGTGCAGGATCCGGGGGCTGATCCGTTCCGCGAGCGTCTGCAGCACCGCATCGTGGTCCTCGCTGGCGTAGGCGACCCGGACGAGTCCGCGCTCGGTGGCAGCCAGCAGCAACCGCCCGACGGGCGTATCTACGGTGCGGTAGGCAATGTCCAGGACGCCCTCGGCGTCGGCGGCTGCGGCCAGGCGGCCGTGCAGCATCGCGAGGTGCTTGTCCGCGGCGGGCAGGTTGCGCCGCAGGTCACGGGCCAGGTCAGAGGCCTCGTCGCTGGTGGTCATCGGGATACTCCTACCGTGCTGGATCGTGCAGTGCTGGACCCGCGCTTGCGGGCTGCACGGTCGTCAGCGGCGGCGTCCCCGACACCGTCGTGGTCTGCGACCGTTGGATAGGTGCGTCGCAGCGCGGCTATGCCGTCGGCGGCGGCGCGGCGCGCCGCATCTGTGGTGCCGCCGACGATGGCGGCGACCTCGTCGTACGGCAGGCCGGCCAGGTAGTGATAAGCGACGGCCTGCCTCTGCTTCGGCGGCAACCGCCCCATCGCGGTGACGAGATCCAGATCGCGGGACTCAGCGCTCGGCACAGGCGCAGTGTCCGGTACCTGATCGACTGGCAGTGCCCGACGGGCGGCGGCTCGGGTGACATCGATGGCCTTGCGGTGAGCGATCGTCACCAGCCAGGCCTCGACGTTCGCGTCGACCGGCAGGTCGGGATACGCCTTCATCGCCGACAAGAACGTTTCAGACCACGCGTCGTCGGCGTCGGTCGGGCCGAGCACGGCGAGACATACCCGCAGCACCGTAGCGCCGTGGTCGGTGACCACCGTCTCGAACGGTCGTTTCTGCATCACACCTAGTAGACGTCGAGATCGGGCGTTCCGTGAGCCGGTCACCGACGATTCTTTCGACGACGGGCGCCACCGCGATCCACGTCGTACGACCGCCGCCAACCGCGCACCGACGCAGCAAGCGGCCATGACGGATGTGGATTCCGTCATGGACCGCTCGTTTACCAGGGAAAGCCGTGTGCAGGCGGCTCACGGTGTGGGCGAGGCCCGTCAGCCCTCGTCGATCAACCCGAGCTGACGCAGCACCGACACGCCGTCGTCGAGGCCGACCTCCTCGGTGATCAGGCCGTTCTCGACCTTGAGGATGGTGGTGCCGGTGAACCGCATCGTCTTGCCGGTATTCGCCTCCGGCAGGCCACCGAGCGGCAGGTCGATCATAGGCTCGCCGGTATGCGTGCCACCGCCGATCCACTGCCCGACGGCGTAGTCGCCCCCAGCGATCAGATCTGCCGTGCCACCGAACGTCAAATCCGGGAACGCGGCGCGGAACTTGGTCGCGAAGTCACGCACGGCGTCACGACCGCGCAGCGGCGCGTGCAGCGAGTGTGATGGAACGAATTTCGCCGGTGGCTTCCAATAAACGGTAGTTATAACGCTGGAATTGTTCGTGCGTGGAATACAGTGACCAGGAGCGAAGTCGAAACCACAATACCGCTGAAGCGTCGTCGTTTCTCTATAGGATTGCCCTCGCTTCCCTATGGCATGCCGATCAGTGCCAACATGATGATTAGGGCCACACGCATGCGGGGCACCTTCCCACGTCGCTCCTCGCACACCGTTAACCTCTGTTCCCTTGCTCCGTCGTGACCGAGACCCACCGGCGTTGCGTCGGCCGAGACACGCTCAAACAGACATCCAGATCTGGTTGCCTCGGGCGCGCCCGGCGGGTTCTGCGCGGCCAGACCCCGCCACAGGTCCGCGGCAGTGCGTTCTAATACCGCCCCGGTTCCCACACGGCCACGGTGTGCCGGTCTAGGGCGGCGTGCGTATGCTCGGCGCCGATTTCGGTGGGCTCTCGAAAATCTGGTAGCCGGTAGTGGTGGTCCTTACTTAAATGATCACGGTGGTCGAGGTCGAGGCGGCTCAGCGCAGTCCGGCCGGCTCGCCACGCGATTTGCAGAGCTGGGCAGCGGCAGCGCGGCTGGACCTAAAGCGTGTTGTGTTTGTCGAGTTTTTCTCGTAGCTGCTGGAGTGCTCGGTTTCGTGTGGGTCCGATTCCGCCGGGTGGAATTCCAGTGGCGGTGGCGATTTGGGCGTAGGGTGGGGGATTGTCGGTGAATAGTGCTCGCAGGACGGCGCGTCGGCGGGGCGGCAGCTCGTCAATGTGTTCCCATAACCACTGTGTTGTCTCGGTTTCGATGACGATGTGCTCTGGCCCGGTTGATGGGTCAGTAGCAGCTTCTTGTACTGTTTGCGAAGGGTGGGGAATGGATGTGATGTGGCGCAGGATGCGTAGGCATTCGCGGCGCGCAGTGGTCGCAAGCCATGCACCCAGCCGTTGAGGATGCCGTATTTGGTGAGCGTTTTCGGCCAACCGCAGCCAGGTGGTTTGCACTGCATCGCGGGTGTCGGCGTCTTGCAGGCGAAATGATCGCACCGTCGCCCAGATAAGAGTACTGTAGCGGTGAAGTATTTCTTCCCAGGCTCTGGGGTCTCCGTCCGCAGCGCGTGGTAACAGGTCGGCTATGTCGTTGGTGGCATCGGTGGAGGAATCGTTGATGGTGGTGACTGCCATTGGTATCGTGGTCCTCCTTTCGAGCTATAGAAACGAGTGCGTGCCGAGGCCGGACAGTGGGATTAGGGGGTCGGTGTCAGACCGCGGCCGGCCCATTTGGTTATAGGTTCGGTGTTTATGGCGGCTGCGGTGACTCTCTCAGGTTGGATGCTTCGCGCCGGCCAGTCGCGGTAAGGCGCCAGTCGCTTATGGACACTGCTTGTGCTGGCTAGCGTTTCTCCCCGGGCCGGTGATTCGCGTGTTGACCAGGAGTCAGTCGGCTTTGATACGCATCCCGGGTGGTTGCTGCGAGTTGCGTATCAATCCGACGCGGCGCTGACGCCACATCCGCATACCTGGCAACCTCATGTTGCGGTTGCCAGTAATTACTCACCGTAAGACCCAGGAGACGGACGGCTGCTGCTTGCCAGGACGGGGATCTCGTTCTGGTTCGCAAGGACCTCTTGGAGCTCGTGGAGCTCTCGCACGCGTTCGGCTATCCGCCGGTACTCCCGGTGGACGGCGTGAGTTTGCAACACCGAGCCGATCAACACACCGAAGGCAAACATCAGAGCTGCCAACAGCACGACGATGTTGGTCATCTCCATCACCTCCTCGACACACTGTATATGTATAACATATACGTAGACAAGGCGAGGTGTCGGTGAGCTTGCCTCGGCGGTAGCGTCGCGGCCTGCGTTGATGGGAGGCTTCGCGCCGGCGGGTCAGGCTCCACTCAATCGCGATCTTGGTGGTAGACGACCGGGCTCAAAGATCGCTACTCGACGGGAGCGGGAATCGGTCTGCAACGTTGAACAGTGGCGTTGACGTATATGTTATACAGTGATAGGCTGCTACGCGATCAGCAGGCATGTAGTCACGGTCATCTCGGTTAGGTAGAGGGGAGATCCAATGGCCAGTGAGTCGTCTCCCATCTGCTTTCGCGTGCCCCCTGACGAGCGATCCCTGCTGGAGGTAGTCGCCCGACACCAGGGACAGACACTGTCGGCGTTCGTCCGAGATGCTGCAATCCGTGTCGCCCAAGGCCTGATCGATGAGTATGGGGCCGAGGCGATATTCAAGACGTTCGAGACCACAGAGACTCAACGCGCTGAACAGGCCAGGGCGAGAGTAAATGAGTTTCGCACTCGTTTGCTCTCCCAGTACCGTGGCTCATCCGGCTGAATTGGGCAGTGCCCGGAGGCGATAATGATCAACAGCGGCGAAGCCGAGTCCCGTGCAGTCGCGGGGGCGGTCAGGGGCGCTATTGGTCAGGCTCGCCTCGACGCGGGTGTGAACATCACGGGTCTGTTGGTCGACATGGGCAGCGCTGAGAGCGCGGACTTCCGTCGACATTTTATGTGTTGGCAGCTCACCAGGGTTCTTCGACCTTCTCTGGGCGAGAAAGTGGCACCTGCGGTGGTTCGCAGCGTGGTTAAGGGAGATACGGCGCGGTCGCGCACCGGGTTCCTGAGCGATCGGTCGTGGCGTGCGGGGTCGCCATCATCGGACCTTTTCTGGACGCACATCCAGGGAGGCGTCTGCGCAGCTTCCGCGGGGAGCGGTGATGAGACTGGCGTGGTCGGAGATATCGCCGGTGCGGGAGTCCCGCACCCACGACCAGGTCAGGTAACGTCCGAAAACCGCCGGTGTGATTACGCACCTGACTGCACTATTCCGAGTGGGTTCGCGGACACGACGAACGCGTCACCCCACCAGGAACCGTGCCGGATCACGCAACGCGCTTGTGTCTAGCAATCCTTGAGCGATGAAGAAACGTCAATTAAATAAGATCACCGTAGCCGGGTAATGCTGCCATCGCCGCCGGCGTACCGGGCAGCGACCACAACTTGATACTTAAACTTCGTCAGCGAGTCAGCGCTAGCTTGATCGTTACAGTACTTCACCAAGTGATCAAGAGCTCGTAACAAGTCCGCGGCAAGAGCAACTACAACATCGTTGGTGGTCTCAACGCCAGGCTTAGCTACCCAGCGCAAAGCTTGTATCTTCCGCATCGCGATCGCAGCGATGTCAACAGTATTGGTCAAGCACAACTCCGCGGCATCCACATGGTCCAATGCCAGTTCATAGGTATCAGGAACCTGAAATTCCTCTTTAAGCGTCTTGAACGCCGCTGAGGTCGCAGCGTAGAGATTGACCAGTTCCGGCGGTTTCGCACGATCTTCCTCGATAATCATCATCGTTCCTCGCGCCCGATTCCCGCAACTTGACGACCCAGCCGAGGGCCGTCCGGTCGTACCACGCCTCGACGCCCACCTCACCTCACCAGCACCGAGTTACAAGATTCCCCGACAGCCCCGCGTATCGGCACCGTACCCGGCCACACCATGTCCCTCCACCGTTGGCTGCTGTCCAAGCCCGCTGCCGCCCACTCGCGAGATCCCGGCAACCGCACCGCTTGAAGATCACCCTGGCTGCTCACGACAACTTCTTCGCACTGGTAAGTCGTGATCTTCACGCAGATCGCCCTCACGCTCGCCTTGCCTGCGCCCCTGCCGTCCGATTCGTCGCCTGTCAGCTGGGTTCAGGTTCTGGACCATCGCGCTCGGGTGTTAATTGCAGGCCAGGCGGGGATCCTGGGGTCGTGCATGAGATCACTGGATTGCGCGCGCCCACCGGCGTTGTCAGTGGCCGTGTCGATGACACCGACGAGCGTCGACAAGCGAATCGGGCAATTGCATTCAGCGCGTTTGGTCTGGCCGTCACCGGCCTGGTCGAGCTGGTCATCGCGCTGATTACCGGCTCGGTTGGTCTGCTCGGTGATGCGCTGCACAACCTGTCGGATGTCTCCACCAGCCTGGCGGTGTTTCTCGGTTTTCGTGTCAGCCGCCGCGCCGCCTGCGAGCGGTATCCCTACGGTCTGGAGCGCGCCGAGGACCTGGCTGGGCTCGGTGTTGCCGTGGTGATCTGGGCCAGCGCCGTGTTCGCCGGCATCGAAAGCTTCCACAAACTGCTGAGCCACCAAGGCACCAACCACATCGCAGCTGGTATCACCGCCGCCGCGCTCGGCATCGTGGGTAACCAACTCGTTGCGCGCTACAAGTTGCGCGTCGGTCGGCGTATCCAATCGGCCACGCTGATCAGTGATGCCAAACATTCCTGGTTGGACGCGTTGTCCTCGGCAGGAGCCCTTGTCGGGCTCATCGCGGTCGCGCTGGGCCAACGTTGGGGCGACCCAATCGCCGGACTGGCCGTCACCTTGTTTATCTGCCACGTCGGCTATGAAGTCACCATCGACGTCTCCCGCCGTCTACTCGACGGCGTCGAGGAGCGGATGGTGGTGGCCGCCGAAAATGCCGCGGCCAGCATCCCGGGCATCGGACATGCCCATGCCTATGCGCGCTGGACCGGACGCACGCTGCGCATCGAGATTGAAGGATGGGTCGATCCCACGCTGTCCGTTCACCACGCCGACGAACTGAGCTGCCGTGTCAGTAACGCGATTCACCAGGCTGTTCCCGAAGCGCGCATCATCACCTTCATTCCGCGCGCTATGCCCTCACCACTCTGACCCCAGCCATTAGCGACGCGGATGCGCCTTGCAGGGCCCGCAGTCGCACAACTCGGCCAGCGTCGCTATCGGTGGGCCGGCCGCTGCGGCCATCAACTTCAGGTTGGTGGTCACCCCAGCCACGAAGCCCAGGTCCCTCGACGCCGCCGCATCGCTGGGTAGCGCGCTATGGCGACGGGGCAGTTTCCCTCGGTGGCCCACTGTTCGAATGTTCGCCAAGACTAGCTGGCCTATGATGGCTTTAAGAATATTCTAAGCGAAGGCCCAAGTGGTGTCGGTAGTATTGCGCTTCTGACGGGCAAGGACCCCCGTATCCTCTCCGGCCGTCACCATGCGGCAGGCAAGAGCCCTTACCCGGGGACTCTTCATCCGAGGCTGACGTCAGCGCGGTAAGACGTCAGCT
>Ga0213875_10001373_pt1 | contig 15971 bp, 13 predicted proteins | sample BarmaccomBMRX_R8_FD_160105 | JGI IMG/M metagenome (GOLD analysis project Ga0213875, IMG submission 160105) | Root-associated microbial communities from Barbacenia macrantha in rupestrian grasslands, the National Park of Serra do Cipo, Brazil - RX_R8 | ecosystem: Host-associated > Plants > Roots... | reverse complement strand
GGCTGACCATTCGGCGCCGGCCAGGATAATCATGGTCCCTATGAATGACCACAACAGGATACTGATCGATTGCACGAAGGGCGGAACTTCTTTGAGAAGCTTTGCGCGAAGCCAAGGCCAAGTCAGGATGTTGATGTACTTTGAAATCTCTAACAGAACGGCCACCGCGATGGATGCTGGAATGAGCCTTCGGATGGAGATTTTGGCGTTCGGCAGAATCCAATAGATCAGAAAGATCAAGAGCGTGGTCATAGGCAGGGCCACGATTCTGAGGACGATTGATTGAAGGATTGCACTCAGGCCGCTTGCTCCCAGCTTCGAAATCAGAAACTGCACGTTGATGGTGGTAACGCTGATGGATGCGAGAACCAGCACCCCGCAGACGAAGATCAGCCCCAAACTGATGATCTGATTCCGGACAAAGCTGCGGTTCTCCTTCACGCGCCAAATCCGGTTGAACGCCACCTCGAGAGGCACGAAGATGCCATTGGAGGTGAAGAGCAGCAAAAACACCGAAAGCCAGCTGAACCTGCTATACGAAGCATTTAGAAGATAAGCGCGGAAGTTGACGCCGAATCCTTCAGGGAAATAATCATTGAGGGTTTGAATAATGACCAGCACTGCTGCCTGCCAATGGAGCGCTGACTTGCAGAGAAGAATCATGGCAACCAGGAATGGAAAGAAGGAAATGAGAATGTTGGCCGCGACCGCGAATGAATAGACGTGGACCTCGGTCTGGAAAAGGAATCGAAGCGATGGCCATGTGCTGGCCCAGAGCGCTTCCCAGGAGCGCACGCGCACGGGCTGGCCTTGCTGGAACGGATCGGAAGAAACCTGCGGCTCAGGTTGCGGATCGGGAGAACTCACTTCAGTTCTTGGACGTCTGAAAGATCGTAGCCATCGTCACGCACGTTGACGATGGCCTTAATATGGTCGCCGGCGTGGAGAGCGTTGAAATCGGTTTTGGATTTGACGGGGTAATCCATGGTCATGGCTTCCATGAAATTTGGAATGGCTGCGGCATCGATCGTCGCGGTCTGATATTTTGCATTCACCGCGACGACCGTGCCTGAAAGCGCGTAATGACGCACAGGTCCATTTGTCTCGCGCTTCGAAGCACAGGAGGTGAGCGCGAATACAAGCAGGGCCGATAAACAGGTGACTCGCATCCTGCCTCCATTTTCCGCCAGACCCGGGATCGCTTTGGAGAAGACGAATAAGGATATAATGCGTTGGACCCTCAAACAGGAGACTTGGATATGAGCACACTGGCACCAGAACTGCCTGCAGACCAGCCCGGAAGTTTTGCGGACGATCTGGCGGGAATGGGTAGCTTCTTTATCGACCCGCAGGGCGCCGCACGGCGTGTTTTTAGTAAATGGTTTTGGGTCGGCCCTCTGGTCATCGTTTCCGTGGTTTCGATTATCGCCAGTTACATGATGATGCCGATGGTTCAGCATGTGCTGGAGACTGCTCCGTTGCCGCCAAACGCCAGCCCGGAACAATATCAAAAGGGCATAGACATGGCTATGATGTTTCAGCGCATCGGTATGTATCTGGCGCCGGTAATAGCTGCCGCACTTTACGCAATTACGGCCCTCATTCTGCTCGGCATGTGCTCCGTAATGTCGATTGAGGTAAAGTTCAGATGGCTACTCAACCTGATCGCAGGCTGCTCGCTGATTCAGTTACTTTCCTCCATCGCCAGCTTAGTGATCTTGAAGGCGAAAGGCGATATCTCCACGATGGCCGAGCTACGGCCGGCTCTAGGCCTGGATATTTTTATGCCGGAGGGCGCGAATAAGTTTCTCACTGCGTTCCTTGGATATTTCTCTATTTTCGAGATTTGGTGGGTGGTGATGATGGTGCTCATATTTAGCGCTGCGTTTCGGGTGAGTAAAGGCAAGGCGTTCGCGGCGATTCTACCGCTGATTTTTATTAGTATTATTTTGCACATGGTGGGCGCTGCATTCCAGCGATGATCTATCGTGGAACGTGATTCTACAATGAAGATGTAGCGAGACGGAAGGCCTAAATGAGAGCGCTTGGCGGTCCCGAACTTCTCATCATTTTCAGCGCATCGGACATTCTGATCATCCTCTTGGTGTTCGTGTTGTTGTTCGGCGGGAAGAAAATTCCGGACCTGGCGAAGGGGTTGGGCGAGGGGATTCGCAATTTTAAAGGCTCATTCAAGAGCGAGGGCGAATCCAAAGAAGAAAAGAAGGAAATCAAATAACCAGGGCAGAGAGATAAGCAGTGAACCCCTCGATCACTCGCGAGGTTCACTCGTCCTGGAGATTGCAGGGGCTACTTCGCGGCGACTTTCTTAGGCGGGACGATCGCGTCCTTCACAGACTTAGCGACCCTGAATTTGACCACTTTCTTGGCCGGGATTTTGATCGCCTCTCCCGTTGCTGGATTGCGCCCGACGCGCGCTTTACGATCAGCACGCACAAGGCGGCCGATTCCCGGCAGGATAAACACGCCATTCTTTTTCGTTTCGCGCACAGCCAGTTCCGCGAGGGATTCCACGAACTGCTTCGCCACGCGGTTGTTGACGCCCGTAGTTTCCGCGAGTTCCCTGACAATCGCGGTTTGCGTCATTCGTTTGTTGTCAGCCATTCAAACCTCCCTTGGTTTTTGCTGAGAGAGAACCCGCGATCTTCGATTGATCTGCCTTCGGGGGAGACATTAAACAGAACGTTACGAAAATGTTTGGACTCTTCCTAGTCAACTCGATCATACGGGAGTGCAGCGCGCTTGTAAAGGTAAAACAACAAAAAACAAGGCTTTTTTCGCGATTTCTTGCTTCAAAGCTCCTCAACACCCCGTAGAATGGGCTGGAAACGAGCGGAATGCGCGCCGAACGTCGGGTCGACGGCGGTTTCAGTCGCCTGTTCCGCTTAATGACGCTGTTTGAGTTGCTGCAGGCGAGCCGTCAGTTACGGTAATTGCTCCCACCCGAGTGCCTGTGGCTTTAGGGGTAAAGGTTACAGAGATCTGGCAGCTCAGCCCTGCTCCCAAGCTGGTCCCACAATTGTGGGTTTGGGCAAAGTCACCGGAATCTGCCCCGGTCACCGCAATGCTGCTGATGTTCAGAGTTTTCCCGCTCACATTGGCGAGCGTGAGAGTTTCCGGCGCGCTCGTTACTCCAACCGTTTCGGCGCCGAACGCAATGCTCGCGGGAGAAAGTGAGGCGGGTTGTCCAATACCGGCAAGTGGGACGTCGAGCGGAGATCCCACCCCGCTGTATGCGGCTGCCAGAGTCGCCGAACGCGTGCCTGAGGCTTGCGGAGCGAATGTAATTGTCACAGTGCAGCTTGCTCCGGAAGCTAAGCTGGCGGGGCAATTATTAGCTTGGGTGAAATCAGTTATATCCGCTCCCGTGATGGACACGGCCACACCACTTAGAGTGGTGTCTCCTACATTCGAGAGAACAACGGCGTACCCCGCGCTTTTGGACCCCATATTCTGATTCCCAAACGCCACAGCGGCAGGATTGGCCGACAGCCCCACGACTGTCACGGTAAAACTTGATTCGAAGGTTGCACCGCAAGTGCTGTTCGAACTGTTAGTCACATAGTTCCCTACGAATACGTCCTGGCCTCCCGCGCTGGCCAAATCACCCGCATTCAGATGCATGATCAATTGGGTTGAGTTGACGAAAGTACTTGCGCGATAGCTGTTATTCCAATAAGTGTAAGTCTGGGAAGTGAAGCCGGTCCCATTAATAGTCAGGTTCAGAGCGCTCGAAGTCGCGGCTGCGGTAGCCGGGCTGTAACTTGTCACCGTGATCGGCGTCGCCACAGTGTTGAAATTCGCAGTAGGGATGAACTGATCGTGAATAACGTGACTTTGCGGATTTGTGCTTCCGCTCAGGCTGCCCGACCATCCTGCAAAAATGAATCCAGGATATTGCGAGTTCGCCGTAGCGGTTGCCGTCACATCAATACCGTCTTGGTAATAAGTGAGGCTGTTCAAAGTCTGACCGGTTGGCGTCAGTCCCACCGTGCCGCCGCAGCTAGGAGAAGCCAAACTGTAATAACGATAAGAAGGAGTAAGTGAAGCGACAATCGTCTGAGCGCCAGAGGCAGGCTGAATTATGTTATGCGTAAGCGCTCCTTTGTCACTCCAACTGTCCCATGTGTAATAGACATTTGTTGTAACGGGCGATTGCGGGGACGTCACCGTGATGCTGTGGGTAGTCCCGGAGTCCCACGAGGAGCCATTGTAGGTCTCCGAAAAGCCTGTCGGAAGACCGGTCCAGCTTCCGTCCACATACCCGAATAAGCCCGGATTCCAGGTCAGATTCCAGGTGTTCGATCGGGTTGCACATTGGAACGTGGTAGGTCCCGTCAAAGATTCGCCGATCGTTGTTACCGCGGTAGAAACAAATACCGCTTGACCCGTGGTAGTGGGGCTCTGAATTAAGAATGACTTGGGATTATCACTGGGCGGGCTCGGCATGTGATACCAGTCATAAAAATTGTTACCGGCATTCGGAGTAAGTATTAGAACGACTAGCTGACGGTCCGTGAAAAAAGTGCCCCCATATTCCGAAACCGGCGCGGGACAGACTGAAATGGAAGCTGCGCCACTTGGATAAACAGAAGGCATCGTGAACGGCTGCAGGCGAACAAAATTCGCTTGGTAGACTGTCGCGGCTGGTTTGTTCGCGGGCGAAGCAAGAGCGCCCGTGCCGCCTTGAATTGTGATGCTTTGCTCCGCCGCCATGCTCGTACCGGTATTCCAGCGCGCGAAAGCGTATGTAGATCCGTCGGGCGGGTTGACGTTTTGCGCGCCTGACGGCACATTGAGCGTATGCGTGGAATTGAGCGTCCAACTGAACGTGTGAGGCGCGGTGTATGTTGTGCCGTCTACGATGATCGAAAGACCTGTGGGGTTAGTGGTAACGGTGATCAGGGACGGCGCAGCACTATAAAGTCTTTTCCCCTGATCGATATCTCCGATGGAGTAACCGTTATTGTTACTGAGCGGGATGCCGGCCGGGATTGACTCTAGAACCGCAAGGTTGTTTTTCGAAAGGCTAAAAGGCGGATAGTGCATCACCGAGGCGTAGTCATACAGGCCAATGACTTGATAGTCATAAGTGAAAAAAGTGAAATTGTTCGCGACATTGGGCAGATCGGCGTTTGCCTGGTTGAATTCGATGAAAGTATTGCGGTCCGGCCGTTGATGCTCATGGAGCAGTCCGATGGTGTGGCCCATCTCGTGTAGGAAAGTCGTGACCGCACAGGAAGTGGAGCAGGTCAGTTGCTGTTCACCGCCTTTCATACCCACCCACGAGTAACCTTCGCCAGCATAGAAGCCGGAAGTTACATCGATGTTTACATAGTTTGACTGACTGGTTCTTGCCACAAATTGAATCAGGCCCGCGAAGGTGTTGTTGAACGCGCTAATCGCCTGAGTAAGGTTTGCGCTGCCACTTTGGATAACGTAGGGTACCTGATAAACTCCGTTGACTGCAGGCCAGAGTTGGGATTTGTAGTTGATCGCGAGGCCAGGGGTTTCGATGTCTGCGGCGGAACCTACGATGATGTCGCCTTCGACGACCGCATTTCCGTCCGAGACTGCATAAGTCACCGGGCGACCGCGCCAAACCCCGTTTCGGACCTCGATCGGTTTCGGGTCATCGGCCCCCGGCGGAAGCTGGCGATTGATTGCAAAGTGCACGGAATCACTTTCATTATTTATGTCGACCGCAGTGACAGTGATCCGATTCAAGCCGAGCCGTAGTGGCACATTGTTAACTGTCCAATGTGAGAGGCGCTGGTCGTAGGTCCAAACGCCCGTGCCGCGATTGCCGAACTGATCCACCCAAATCACGTTGGCTAGGCCGGAGTCGGATTCGGCGATGCCCTCGAGATCCGCAAACGGCTGCTCTGTTTCCTGATTGGCAGGCGATGAGGCAGCCACCCGCAATGGCGTAGGAGCCGTCTGAGCGATTAGGCAGCCCGCCCAAGTAAAGATTAATGTCGTGTACCAGGATGCGCGCAGAGTTTTTGTGGTCAAGGCTGAGATCTCTTTGGTCGGAGTGGGCTAAGGCTCAGGCGCCCGCCGATCTATCTTAGCGTGAAATCCCACGCTACAATAAGGCAGCCCGCGACCCGCGTGCCCGGGTGGCGAAACTGGCAGACGCAAAGGACTTAAAATCCTTTTCGCCGCAAGGCGAGTGCGGGTTCAAGTCCCGCCCCGGGCACCAGACACGACGTTACGACCAAAGTATTGTGTAGGTGTTTGTGCATGTTTGTCCTCTTTGCGCCTCCAGATACGCATCTTTGATGTCGCGAGCATCGGTGTTGTTGTAGCGCCACCGCATGCTTGCGGTTTTGTGCCCTGAGATCTGCATCGCGATCTTTTCCGGGACGCCCGCGCGGATCGTATTGCGCACTGCCGTCCGACGCAGATCATGAAAGAGCAAATTCGGAACACTCGCTTTTTCACAGGCTTGCTTCCAGTTTGCCTTGAAATCTTTCACCGGCTTGGCATGACGTGAGAACAGCCAAATGCACTTCGGCGATTCGATTCAAGATTATTCACTTGACGAAGCACGGCCCGGAGGCATATCCTAGGTGCCGAGGCCGTTCCCACGACAATAATTCAAGCGGCTTCCCGAAAGGAAGGCCATGACGATAGCAGTCGGGCTCTTGGCGACTGATGGAATCGTGTTGGCAGCCGATGCACAGGAATGCATTCCCGGTTACGCGAAACGGAAACAACACAAGATTATGCCCGGAAGTACTAGCGGGGCTTGTATTGCTGTAACTGGTGCTGGGAATAGTACGTATATAGACCACGCTACTTCCGAAATCATTCGCGAAGGCCTGAACCTAGCTCCTGTGACAGCCTCTGAATATCAAGCTAACCTTCAAGCGACGCTCAGGGATATTTACGAGAAGCACGTAATTCCCTTTGCTTCATATCCCGATGACTACCGACCGGACTTCTCACTGCTGATAGCGGCGGGCAATAAGTTTGGCACAATGTTGTTTGTAAGCGATAAGAACTTACTTACAAACGTACACAGTTTCGAGGCGGTTGGGTGCGGAGCGTTTATGGCCAAAACTCTTTTAAGCACGCTCTATAAGCCGTTCCCCACGCTAGAGATTGCCGAGTGTCTAGCAGTCTATGTAATCCTTCAAGTCAAACGGTTCATAGACGGTTGCGGTGACGATACAGGGGTAGTGACCGTTACCGGCAGACAAACACGGTGGGAAGGCGATAAGCGGGTCAAGGAGATCGAAGATCTTTGCGCCAAATTCGTGGATATTCAGAACAACGCCTTTCATCACGTGATAGGTTATCAAGATTTTATTACTGGGGAGCAGATACAAGAAGAAGACATCCGGCTCAACCTGTCTAGGCTGAAGGATTGCTTTAGGCCGTTAATTTCGCAAACGTCAGAGGGTCCGCAGTAACCATATGCCGCAAGGTGTCTGTAAACAGATCCGAGCGATTCCGCCGATTAAACCGAAAGCTCATCTCTTCGAGATAGGCGGGAAGGTGCTTTCCGCTGATCTTATGCCACGTTCCGATAATTCCACGCTTCAAAAGCGAAAACGCGGACTCGACCGTATTCGTATGGATGTCGGTTCCAAGGCGGACATACTCACCAGCGCGATGGTTGACCGTTTCGTGTTTCATGTCGCCAACTGCTTTCGGGTAGGCGCTGAACTCGTCAGTAACAATGACGTCAACATCGGCGCTGATGTTCTCCTGAACGTACTTCGCCAGCGTTCCAGACTTGACATCTTCGGCACGGAAGAAACGGAGATCTCCCCCGCGTTGCCGGATGCCGATGACGATCTCTTTGTTGTCCAACTTAGCCGCTCGGCCCTTGCCGCGATTCTTTCCGCCTACGTAGGTCTCGTCTATCTCGACAGTGCCGTCAAGCATCGGCTTATCCGCTTCGATCATCGAGTGACGGATGCGATGGCAGAGATACCACGCGGTTTTATAACTGACTCCGAGCGTCCGCTTAAGCTGATTGGCAGACATGCCTTTGCGTGCTTCCACAAGAAGCAGGACGGCGAGAAACCACGTTTCGAGCGAAAGATGGGTATCGTGGAAGATCGTTTGAGTCGTAACGCTGAACTGGTAGTGACACTCAGAGCACTCGAATTTCTTCTGCGTTGCTACCTCGAATACGTCGCGGCTCTTGCATCGCAAGCACTCGACCCCGAACGGCCAGCGCAGCCGTTTCAGAAGCTCACGGCAACGGTCATCGGTCCCAAACATCCGGTTAACATCAATCAGGGTCATGACTAGAAAACCTCCACGCGACAAGAGTCCGCTGAGCCGAGTGCCGACGCGAAAACTGACGGCAAGTCTGCGAAAGGAGCTAAAGCACAGATTGGACGAGCTAGATCCTGATTGGAAGACTGGCAAAGCCAAGAAGCCGAAGCGTTTAGGTCCATCGCAAGAATAGAATATCACGATGCTCTTACTTCGTAAAGTAAATAATCATGATTCGATTTGAACGCGGCTCAGCAACATTTCGAGACACCGCTTCATATCGCCGTAGATCGGTGCTGTTTTCGGATTGTGATTCTTTGTCACCAGGCCGTTAACGTAAATGAGACCTTCTTCTAGATCGACCCAGCTGCGCTCTAATGCGAGGAGTTCGCCCGTGGGCATGCCGAGATGCTACGCGACGACAAAGACGGGCTTGATCTCGTCTGCGAGAGCGTCCAGGATGAGGCGATGTTTGTCGGCTTCTAGAAAGCCTTCGCGAACGTTGTTCTCTGGAGTGCCTTGATATGACCATGATCCTCAGCTCGTCTTTCGGCTTCCCGTCATACCCCAGTCGAAATGCACGCCTTAGCAGTGCGAACGCCAGAAAGCTAATGCAAGCGCAGTCTTAGTACGTTTCCATAGCCGCCCAACGTCTCTGTATAATCCAACAGATTTCTGGTCCCCGAAAAGATCTGGATGTCGAACGAGTCGCCTATGGTAGCGGTAATCGGAATATCGAAAGTGCCTGTTCCGTCAGGATGTCCTTCCGAGGATCCGTGCGGGCCAATGATACGCACCAGCAACTGTGATGGGTCCCCAGGCGCATTTTCTATGATTCCCTGCACATGAGATTGCGGCGCAGGGCTTGGCTCAAGCCGCAAATCGCAAACGTTGGATACGGGCTTGCAGGTGACCCAGATAGATCGATATCCCTGAACTTGCGGGAGGAGTCTGACGGGATCGCCAGAAAGCGCCGGGTCGAGACCTCTGAAGTGCGCTAACCCGTCAGGGTCTATGGTCTCGGAGCTGCGGTAAGATCCCCAATCCGCAAGAATTGTTCCTGAAGTAATCAGCTGAGCTGTGTCGCCGACCCCCGTGGGACGCACTTCGAGTTCGAACGGCGAAGAGGTCTGCGGCACGAGTCTAAAGCCTCCGAGAACCACTAGGCAGAATACGACGATCGGCCCGCCAAGTTCAACTGCGTTTCCGAACTGGTGATGCGTAAGCGAGGCATAGCTTTTCATTGCACCGAACAGAAATGCTGCGCACGCGAGACCCCAAGGTATCAATAGTAAATAGAAGACGCGGTTCTGCACGGTACCCGCGAGATGCGGAACCTGGCTGATAAAGAAAACCAGAAGGGCAACACCAACTGCGAGTCCTGCCAGAGCAATAAACGCGTAAGCAAGTGGGGATAGAGGCTGCGCGCTGGGGATCTTAGTAGCTCCCTGCCTCGGTGTTCTTGACATGGGTAAGATCACTCCGGCAGCGTTTGCTCTCTGTTGGTCGAAGTCGTCGTTTTTTTGGAGCGCTTTAGAGGTTTTCTCTTTGGCTTGGCAGTGTCCGTGGTGGTCTCATTTGTATCTGTCGCGTTTAGCTCGGCATCTACGCTTTTTTCTTGGGTGTCCTTTTTGTGGCCGCGCTCCTTTGTGCGCGGAGAACCCGTCGAGTCCGAGGCATTCTCGCCAGTATCTGATGTAACTTCTTGATTCTCCGTAGTCTCATGAGTTGCGGCCGCTGATGCAGGTTCGCGTGCTTGCGGTGCGACGGCTGCCGGAGGTTGGCCGACACCTGTCGGCTGACTGCCCTTGATCTCTGCGCCAGAGGTCTTCGGGGCCGGCTTAGCTGGTGAAGATTGAATTTCCGCAGCAGACCGCGTTGCGTTAGCCCCGGAGTGAGTTTCAGGTTGCGCTATGCCCGTATTTGATACAGGCGGAACCGCCGTTTCCGGTTTAACGCTCAGGTGCTGAGAGGTGACTACGTTCTTACCTGGTGCTGCAAGATCGGTCTCGGAGGCGCTTCCCGCCTGAGATTTGAGATCTTTGCGTGAAGGCTCGGTTCGTTTTTTCGCGTCTGCCACAACGAGCAGGTCTTTTTTGACGAGTTCGGCTGCCGGCGAGTCCGGCATTTCTTTAAACGCTTGCGTCAGACTGCGTTCTGCGGCCTCGTATTTGCCAAGCCCAAACTGCGCACGGGACAAGCACACCCATTTATCATTCCAATCTGTCCTGTCGCTTCGTTCCGCCGACTGCAGCGCTTTCAGAAAAAATTCTTCGGCGTTAGCGTAATCGCCCCGGTAAAGCGATCCAAGCCCGCTTTGGTACGGTGTCTTGGCAGATTCTATCCAGCGACTGACGCCCAATTCGAATTCCGTTCGGGAGAGATGCAGTTGCTCGGATTCTTGTCTTACGAATTCTCGCTTGTAAGTGTTGGGGTCAGCATTGTCTGGTCGCGTGCTCATGCCTCCCTCTCGGGCTGAGGCAGAGACGTAGCTGGAAAGCAGCAAGGGCACCGAATAGGGAAAGCCAGGCGCGACGAGTTGGGCGTGCGGTAACTTGCGCATCGTTTGCGCGGGTTTATTCGAAGTTCCGGCCGCGGGCGTCGGTGGTTCTTGAGGAAATGAAAAAGCATAAGATTTCATAGAACAGGTGAACGCCGACAGATCCAGATTTGGCCGTAATGGCGACAAGTAGAGTACCACGGGATTCGCGCCAGGCTTGGGCAGGTTGAACCCCCCACGCGGCGGCGCACAGGGTGCGTCTACTATCCAGCCCCGCACCGTTATTCTGTAGAAAGACCCAACATCATACGGGGGGACGGCCATTGAAAAGTAGCCCGCACTGTTACTCCAAAACGTCCCGCTACGCCCTTCCACTGTTATTTCCGCATGGACAGGTTGATCGTCGCCATCGCGCTGCAAAAAGCCCTCGACGACTCCGTGCGCGGACTGTCCGGAAAGCGCAGAAGGGTACAAGACAATGTGCAGCAACGAGAAACAAGTGAAGCACAACAAAGACAAACAATGTGCCCGCGTCACTTTCGAAGAACGAAAACGGTTCGATAACAACATCGGTAACAAAACGGCCCTTTCCCAATTCGGTTCTACATTGTAACCCCTTTTACGCTACGATAGGGCGCTCCTCCGTGATGCCTCATTACAATCTCCCCATTTGAAGACGCAAGCCGTTCAGCTCGCGAATCTGCTGATTCAGCAGCCCATCGACTGCTTTGCTCGCAGCCGTAAAGATTATCCGCATGCGGCTCTTCAGGACTTTGAGCCAGTTCTCGTCGTAGGGCGCGTTATCGGATTCGGTTCGGTTTCAAGTTGAAGCTCAGCGCATACGAACGCGCTGCCTAGCTCGGCCACTTACCTGACAGTCAAGCAAGATTTACAGAAAACGCACCGCCACCGTCGCCGGTTGCTGTCGATTCCGCATTTTGCCCGTTGAATTCAGCGCTACGTTTTGCCAGGAACTTCTCCGGATTGTAGAAGAGCGGCTCGCATGATAACGGGACGGGCCTGACCAGCTCGGGGCACCATCAAAAACCAGCTAATTAACCCTCGCCTTCCGCTTCTCATACTCCGCAAACATCGCCGCCGCCTCGCTCTTCCGATGCAGCTTCCGGTAAAGCAAGGCAAGCGAATAATAACTGTTCGAAGACGCCGGGTCGGCCGAGATAGCGCTCCGGTATTCCTCGATCGCTTCCGCCGCGCGGGCTTCTTTCTCCAACACGCGTCCCAGATGGTAGTGCGCTTGCGCCAAATGTGGATCGTATCGGAGCGACTCCCGCAACGATTTCTCTGCTTCCTTTAGCTGATCCATTCGAAGCAACAAGAAACCGAGATCGTGCGGCGGCCATGGCGAAGGATGCGCCTGTGCGCGGTTCAAGTCCGCGCCTTTCTGAAATGCTTCGCGCGCCTGATCCATGCGGCCCTGCATATCCAATGCCAAGCCCAGGCTGTCCCAGATACGAGCCGATTCGGGATCCAGTTCCGAAGCCCGCCTCAGTTTTTCGACCGCTTCGTCATATCGCCGCTCGGAATAATCGATTCTCCCCAGCCAATAAATGTAGATTGCCTGTTTCGGATATTTTTCATGCAGAGCGCTGAGTAACGGGCGCGCATGAGCTTCGTCATTTAAATTCACCAGCGCCATGGCGAACGTGAAGCTGTCCGCATCGCTCAAGGGCCCGAGCTCAGAGGCTTTTTGGAACTCATGAGCGGCCGCGTTCATCTTTCCATCCATAAATTCAACCGCGCCTTCGAGCGCCAGAACCTCGCAGCGTTCGGCCTGGCCCGCCGGTTTCAGATCGGCCAAAATCTGCTCCACTCGCGCAAAATCGTGATTTCCGAGCGCCGTAGCAGCGGCTTCAGCAGAACCCGTGGCCGATAGCGTAGTGCGGAGCCGATGAAAGATATCGTCAGACTGCGCAAACGCTGCCACCGCCATCAGCATCGAGACCAGAATGCGCAGCGAACGCACGGACTACGGCGTGACCTCAACCGTCCGCAGCATCAATTCGGCGCGCCGGGAGCGTTCTTCGTCTAGCTTGCCGAGAAGCTGTTGCTGCTGGGCAGCCCTCGCGTCATGGGTGCGCTTATATAAAACCAGCAACTGACTATTCGCTTGAAAACTTTGAGGGTCAAGTTTCAGGGCGCGATTCAGCTCTGTACGGGCTTTCTCGAGGTCTCCCTCCAGCAGGTAAACGCGAGCCAATTCCGTGTGCGAATCGGCAAAATCGGGCATCAACTCGATCGATTTTTGTAGCCGCCGCAGAGCTTCGCCCGGATCTCCTTCCAATCGCGCCACGCGTCCCAAAAAATACTCCGCTCCCGCGGCTTTGGGACTGCTTTCCAGCTGGAGCATCTCGGCCTTGGCCTTATCGTAATCGCCTGACGAGAAATAAGCGACGCCGAGGGCAAAGTGCCCGGAAGGGCTCGCCGGCCTCGCTCTCACGTATTTCTCGAAATACGAGGATGCAGTGGCGGCATCCCGGGTGGCTAGAATCGTGACGCCCATCGAGTAATTGTAGTCGGGATTGTCGGGATCGATGGCCAGAGCACGCTCCAGCGATCGCTTGGCTTCCACTGGCAATTCCAGTTTTGCGGCAATCATCGCGAACAGGAAGTGTATCCGCGCGTTCTGAGGCTCCAGATCGCGCGCATGCGCCAAATACCCCAGCGCTCCTTCGTAATCTTTGCTCAAATCCGCCAAGCGGGCGAGTTCTAAAAGGTGAGCCGTGTCTTGAGGATCAAGCAGCGCCAACCGTTCGAGTGTCTTCCTGGCATCGGCCGGCCGGTTCATTTGCTCATACGCGATGGCCAGCCGCCGAAGGCTCTCTCGTCCGGCCGCCTGCCGCTCATCCAGGTCTTCCAAAAGCGCAGCCACCACGCTTGCGGCAGCGGGTGATTCAAAGGCGTTCCGTACATCCTCGAAGTCCGCCTCTGAAAAATCCTGGCGGCCGTTGAGTTGTCTCGCCACCTTCTGCGCCTCTGCCGTGCGTCCCAACGCTGTCAGGTCGGCACATTGGAGCAGCAGATTCGGAGTCTGCGAGGCAACCTCCGGTTGGAGCTTCTGCAGGTTGCCCAGCGACTTGGAAAACTGCCCGTTCCGCTCGTAAACCAGCGCCAGAGAAGCATGCGCCTCTGCATCACCCGGCTTCAGAACAGAGACTCGCTCCCAGGAATCCACCGCACATTGGACCGCGGAGGCATCTCTGTCCGCCAGCATTTGGCAAGCGCGGGCAAGGTTTTCCCATGCTGGCGTAAGCGCAGGGAATAATCGAACCGCCTCGCCAAAGTCCTGTCGCGCCTCGGCCAACTCGTTCCGCCGCGCATGTACAACGCCACGAAGGTTCAGCAACCCGCCATCGCGTGGATACTCTTTCAGCGCGCCACCAATCATTTGCAAAGCGCCGTCCAGGTCGCCGGCAGTTGTCGCGTCTTCAATCTGCAGAATCTTTTGCATTCGATCGGACGTCTGGCATTGCAGGCAAACCGGTAAGATAATCAGCACCGGCAGGAGCATCAGGAGCTTCGAACCTTTCGCGCCTGACCTTCCGATCCTACTTTGGTAACTAGGATTCAGAAAATAAGCTCTTCCCGCAAAACTAGATAAATAATTTCGCACTGTACGGAAATTGCTCTTGAGTAACATCAAACGCGAGTTACTTTCAGGATTTTTCCGCGCCGCAGGAACGTCGCTCGATCAGTTGGCAATCGAGAAGGATGTCGCGGGCCGACATGTTCGGATGTGCAATCCGGTCGATCATCGCCCATACGGCGGCGGCCCCGATGTCGCGGCACGGTTGACGAAGGGTGGTCAAAGGCACATGGAGCAGACCGGCATATTTCACGTCATCGAACCCCACAATCTTCATCTTCAAGGGGATCTCAAATCCTAGTTCATTGAGGTGCAGCATCAACCGCCCCGCCGTCCGGTCGTTCGCGCAGACGAATCCGTCAGGTTCGTGTTCCATTGCTATTCGCGAGATCCATTTGGCCGACTCGACATCCCCAATTTCGAGCCTGGGCGCAATCCCGTGCGCCTTGAGCGCATCCGCGTACCCACTGATGCGTTGGTCAACCGTGGGCGCGGAGTTCGGCGAGGCAACGAATACAATACGCTGACAGCCATGAGCCAGCAGATGCTCGGTTATGACGTAACCTGCTCGCCGGTTGTCGATTCCCACTAAATCGCAGCGGCTTCTCCGAGGGTAATCGACGGCATCGCGGTCCAGAAGCACGAGAGGAATACCTGCTTTCTCAAATGCATCCACCACACGCCGATTTACCTCATTCTTCTCCGGCGTATGCTCGAGCGGAGCAAAAAAAACGCCCGAGACATCTTTCGCAATATAGTAGTCGCATAGCTCGAGCGCCTGCTGGCCGTGGGGCTCATCGGCGTGCCTCGCTGCCCCCCACAGCAACTCATCCCGATTGATCCGGGTCACGCGGGCCATCCCTTGACAAATCGGTTCGAAGATTTCCGTTTCGCCGAGTTCCGGAATTAGGAGACCGAATGTCCTTCCCCGCTGTTCGGGAATCTTGCTCACATAGCTTCCAGACCCAGCCCTGCGTTCGACTATACCCGCAGCTTCGAGTTCATTGAGTGCACGGCCAACGGTCAGGCGCGAAGCCCCGAAAGTGCGACTGAGCTGCGCTTCACTAGGGATCCGCTGACCCGGCTTGTACTTGCCGCTTGCAATCGCTTCCCGAAGCTCTGAAAAGATTGCCCCGTATTTATTTGGACGCGCGGGCGTCTCCTCCGAACGTTTTTGGCGCATACCATCCTGTTTTGCCCGATTTAACTCGCGTACCCTAGTCAGCTGTTAGTCCGGGCTCGACGAGTTGACCAAAGGTACAGACATTTCGCCGTAGATGTCAAGAATGTCAATAATATTCCTGTCTATACAAGTACCAGCACTGGGACGCTGATAAAACACTCACCTTCCGCAATGAATCTCAGCAGAGCCGCTAGTTTTCTGGAACCGCCGTACGGTACTTTGGGCGCCATCCCAGGCGTAATTGCGATCAACGTGATATACCTTCCTAAGGTGCAAGGCATGAAACAGACTAGTCTTGATTCGAAATCTGAGGTGGCAGGATTCAATTTTCCCACGATTATTATCGAACGCTACCGAAACGAAAGCTTCTATTCGCAAGGCGACCCAGCCGATTCGGTCTTTTATCTTGAGAACGGCCGCGTCAAGTT
>Ga0213875_10001372_pt1 | contig 15985 bp, 15 predicted proteins | sample BarmaccomBMRX_R8_FD_160105 | JGI IMG/M metagenome (GOLD analysis project Ga0213875, IMG submission 160105) | Root-associated microbial communities from Barbacenia macrantha in rupestrian grasslands, the National Park of Serra do Cipo, Brazil - RX_R8 | ecosystem: Host-associated > Plants > Roots... | reverse complement strand
TGAATTCGACCGCGCTCGGCGCGAGCCCCTCGCGCGGACGGATGCTCAACGCCTCGATCTGGCGGCGGCTTCCCGGGTTACCGGCCCAGCCCGGCTCGACATAGCGACGATCCCCTAGGCCGACGATGTGCAGCAGGATTTCGGTGCCGAGCTCGTGCCCTTCCGGCTCCGTCTCGGCCTGATCCGGCTCGACGCCGCGGGGCTCGACGCCGCGGGGCTCGACGCCATTGGGCTCGACGCCATCGGGCTCGACGGAGGGCGCGGACGCCGCCGCCCCTGCCGCAAGCTGCTGCGCCGTCTCCGGGTAGACCGCGCGCTCGCCGGTCGCCTCGCCGCCGCCGGGTCCGAGGTGGTATTCGGTCGCGGCGGAAGCGGCGCCGGCACCCGCGCCGCCGGCACCCGCGCCGCCGCCGGATCCGAGGGCGGCCGGCGGTTCTCCAGCCGGTTCCTCCTCGTCCGCCGCGACGGCCTCGGTCGCCCCGCCCGCGGCCGCGCCGCGCGACGGCGCCTCGGCACCGGTATCGGAGGAGCCGGCACCGGCTCCAGTCGCGTTCCCGCGCGCGCTACGGTCGGTGGCGTCGGCGCTCTCGCCACGATCCTGCTGCACCGCCGACCTAAAAGCCGACGATGCCGCCGCGGACGTCTGTCCCGGGCTCGACATCTGCGTCTGGGTTTGCTGGGCGGCGGGCCGCGGCTCGGGCTGCGGCCGCGCCTCGGGCTGCGACGGCCGAGCGCTGCCGCCCGAACCGCCCGAACCCTGCCGAACCTTGTCGTCGATCAACGATTGCAGCGCGTCCTGGTAGGGATCGCGAAAGCTGCCCGTGTCGAACGACCCGGCGCGCCGCTTCATGATGGTCTCAGCGATCTCGACCATCTCGACCGGGATCTCGGTTTCGGCGCGCTCGGCGAAGTCCGGCTGTTCGACGTCTTCGGAGCTGCGCACCGTCGCCATCATCAGCCCGGAGCCACGAGGCTCGATCATGACCAGACGCTCCCGGCCCTCGAGCTGGACCCGCGCCAGCGCGACCCGCCCGTTGCGCACCATCGCAAGCCGCAGCGCGTGCACCGTATCGGAGGCAAGCTGTCCGTCGGGGTAAATGTAATAAACCGCGTCGAGGTAAAGCCGATCAACTTCCTCTTGCGGGGCAAAGTAATCGATGTCGATGAGCTTCGAGGGCTCCTTTTCCAGCGACGCAAGCTCCTGTTCGGAGATCGTGACCGCGCCGGAACCGCCCTGCCGATAGGCATTGACCATCGCGTCGGGGCCGACCACGTCGCCGGTCTTCGAATCGACGTATTGCTGGGTCAAAGGGTTGCCGGTCCGCGCGCTGAGCTGTTCGAGCTGCAGGCGCTTGCGGTTCGTCGTAGCCGGGGACAGGTAGACCGGACACGACACCAGCGAGAGCCGCAGGAAGCCGTTCCACGTCGCTTGAGGCATCTATAATCTCCGCTGCCGCAGGAGGCGATATTTCACCCATATCATGTAACCTGCAAGATTCCAGTTGCGACGCCGCCTCACGCCGAAGCTGACGCGCGCCAACCCTTTATAATACCACTAAATCGCAATTCGCTATCCCTGTCAGGCGATCCGGCGCATGGAACCCTTAGCCAGCGGCGCAATCCGCCTTCCGGTTTGAGAGCCGGCGGTATCCCAGCCGGCGCTGCCGTCCACGGCGATCCGTGCGAGGGAGGAGCATCTATTCCAGCTCTTCCGGGGTGGCGCTCTCGTGCCAGCGACGCAGAATCCTGATCGACAGCACGTCAAGCAGCAGGTAAATCGCGATCCCCGCCGCAGACAGCAGGAACAGAGCCGCAAACATGCGGGCGATCTGCAATTGCCGGCTCGCCTCGACGATGCGCGAGGCGAGCCCGGTCTCGGTCCCGCCGGTGCTCGCGACGAATTCAGCGACCACCGCGCCGATCAAGGCCAGCCCGCCGCTGATCCGCAATCCGGCGAGGAAATACGGCAGCGCGGTCGGCATCCGCAGATGCAGCAGGATCTGGGCGCGCGACGCGCCGTACAGGCGGAACAAGGCCAACAGATTGCGGTCGGCACTGTTTAGCCCGAGCGTGCTGTTCGATACGATCGGAAAGAACGCGACGATCCAGGCGCAGACGAGCAGCGCCAGGAACGGCTCCTGCACCCAGATGATGATCAGCGGCGCGATCGCGACGATCGGCGTGACCTGCAGCACGACGGCATAGGGAAACAGGCTCAGCTCGACCAGCCGCGACCACGCAAAGACCAGCGCCATGCCGCCACCGAGCAGCGCCGCGGCGAGCAGCGCGGCGGCCGTGATGCGCAAGGTCACCAGCAGCGAGCCGAGCAGAGCCGGACCGTCATGCCACAGGGTCTGCGCGATCAGCAGGGGGCCGGGAAGCACGTAGCGCGGGATGTCCTCGGCCCGCACCAGCATCTCCCACATCGCGAGGAACACGACCGCGAGCAGCAGCGGCGCGGCGGCGCGCGACAGCTTGTCCCGCGGCGCGCGGCTCAATGCGTCGCCATCGCCGCGGCGAGCCGCGCCGATACGGTCTCGCACAGCCCGGCATAGGCCGGCGACAGTCGAAGAGCGGCCGTGCGCGGCTGCGGCAAAGCGACGGGCAGGTCGGCGATGATCCGGCCTGGCCGCGGCGTCATCATGGCGATGCGGGTCGACAGGTAAACCGATTCGAAGACGCTGTGTGTCACGAAGACGATGGTCGGCCGGTGCCGCTCCCATAGCCGCAGCAGATCGTCGTTGAGCGCGAGCCGCGTGATCTCGTCGAGCGCGGCAAAGGGCTCGTCGAGCAAGAGTAGGTCGGGGTCGGTGACCAGCGCCCGCGCGATCGACACCCGCATCCGCATGCCGCCCGAGAGTTGGCGCGGATACGCGTTTTCGAAGCCGCCGAGGCCGACCGATCGGATCGCCTCGGCGACCCGCTCGCGGGATGCGGCCCCGACCCGCCGCGCGAGACGGAACGGCAGCAGCACGTTCGAGAACACGCTGGCCCACGGCATCAGGGTCGGATCCTGGAACACGAAGCCGATACGCCCGTGGCCTTGGCGCGCCGCGATGCGGCATTCGCCGGTGCTGGGCGGCGCGAGCCCGGCGATGATGCGGAGCAGCGTACTCTTGCCGCAGCCCGACGGGCCGAGCAGGCTGAGGAACTCGCCCGGCGCGACCGCGAGGTCGATGTCGGCCAGCGCCTCGGTTCCCGCCGCGAAGCGCTTGCCAATTCGGCGCAGCGCGATCGCCGGCTCGCGCGGCGCAGCCCTATCCGGGTGGGCGATCAGGGCCGCAGCCCGACTTTCTTATCGACGAAGCGCGTGGTGAAGGCGCGGCGGTAATCCATGCGGGCGGGATAGACGCCAGCCTTCGCCATCGTGTCGAAGAAATCGCGCCAGCGCTGTTCGGTCATCGCCCCGATCCCGGCGGTTTTGGCATCGCCGCTGTCGACGACGCCGTACCCCTTGATCTTTGCCAGGCCGTAGGCGAGCAGCGCGTCCGTCATGTCGGGGTTGTCGCGCTTGATCAGCGCGTTGGCCGGCGCCGGGTCGGCGTAGAGGTAGCTGTACCAGCCCTCGATGCTGGCATCGACGAAACGCTGCACGAGGTCCGGCTTGTCGCGCGCCAGCTTTTCCGACGTCTCGATCAGCGAGCCGTAGCTGGCGTAGCCGGCATCGGCGAGCAATAGCACGACCGGCTTGACGCCCTGCTGCTCGATCATGAACGGCTCGCTCGACAAATAGCCCTGCTGGATCGCTTTCGGGTCGACCAGGAATGGCGCGACATTGAAGGCGTAAGGCCGGATCTGGTCGTCGGCGTAGCCGAATTTCTGCTTCAGAAAGAGCCAGCTGGTGATGCGGGTGTCGGCGCCGATCATGATCGGCTTGCCCTTCAGCGCCGGAAAGCTGTCATTGCCCTCGCCGGGGTGGGCGATCAGCACCGACGGGTCCTTCTGGAACAGCGCCGCGACCGCGACCATCGGGATGTCCTCGCGGGCGAAATTGAGCGGGATGAACGAGTTCGGCGCAAGGTCGAAATCGAGGCGGCCGGCCGCCAGCAGTTGCGCGTGGTTCACCTCCGGCCCGCCCTGCCGCAGGCTGACCTGGAGCCCGTGCCGCTGATAAATGCCGGTGGCGATCGCCTGGTAGTAGCCGCCATGCTCGGCTTCGGCCTTCCAATCCGTGCCGAAGCTGACCGCGTCGGTGCCGAACGCGGCGCCCGATCCGGCGAGGAACAACGCCGCAGCGAGACCATACCGTCCGAAGCAGAGCATGCGCCGATCCGTGTCCGACCAAGGGGCGGCAACTCTAGACGCCAAGCTGTGGCCGGTCGAGGCGCGCCGTTTCGCGTCGGGCCCGCCTTGATGTATGATCCGGCAAAACGCCGCCCCAAGCGGCCCGGATCGGGACGATCAGGGAGCCGATCATGAAGAACTTGCTGACCGTGGTAGGCGACGGCACCGCCGCGCCCGTTCTCGAAACCGCGCTGCTGGCGGCCAGGCGGTTCGACAGTCACATCGTCGGGCTGCACAGCCTGACGACCGAATACGCGGTCGTGTTCGGCGGCGAGATGGGGTTTTCGATCTCCTCCGAGGTGGACCGCACGCTCGAGCGGGAGGGCCACGAGCGGCGCGACCAGGCGCGCCGGCTGTTCCGGGAGTTCATGAACGCGCGCGGCGTGCCGATCGGCGCCGCCCCGGCGGGCCACGCCGGCCCGAGCGCGTCATGGCGGGAAGAAGACGGCCGGCAGAACGCGGTGGTCGGCATGAGCGGGCGGGTTTACGACCTAATCCTCGTCGAACAGCCGGAAAAGCTCGCCTCCATCGCCGAGGCGACCTTGGAGGACGCTCTGTTCGAGAGCGGGCGCCCGGTCATGATGGTCCCGAAGGCGGCTCCGGCGAAGCTGGGGGAGATCATCGCCATCGCCTGGAACGGCAGCACCGAGACGGCGCTGACCGTCGCGCTCGGGATGCCGTTTTTGGTCCAGGCCCGCCAGGTGGTCATCGTCGCGGTCGGCAGCCAGCACATGCCGGAGCCGGGTCCCAGCGGCGAGGACCTGGCCCGCTCGCTCGAACGGCACGGCATCAGCGTCAGCCTTCGCACGGCCTATGGCCGCCAGAAGCCGCAGGGCGAATCCTTCATGCGGGAGGCGCTCGCGGCGGGCGCCGATCTGCTGCTCAAGGGCGCCTACACGCAAAGCCGTATCCGCCAGATGATTTTTGGCGGAGCGACCCGGCACATCATCATGGAGTCGCCGATCCCGGTCCTGATGGCGCGCTGAGCCGCGGAACCCGCTCGGACCGGCGCCTGTTTTCCGGGGGACCGTCACGCAGGTCTCCAGGAGGTACCATGACCGAGCAAGGCAAGCAGCAAGGCTCGCAGCAGCAAAACGAGGGCGAGGGCAACAAGACGGCGGCCCGGCAATACAACGAGGCGCAACACCGCTTTGCCGAATCGGGCAAGGTCGAGGAGAAAGCGCGCGAGGCGGAAAAGGCGCTGGGCGGTCCCGAAGCCGGCGAATTGAAGCGCGCCGAAGCGGTCGGCAAGCGCCATGCCGCCGGCGAAGATCCGGCGCTGAAGCGCTAGCGAGGGCACTTCCCCAGCAGACGAGCCCGGCGCCGACCCGCGCCGGGCTCGTCTGTTCGAGCGCCAGCTCTCGAGTTTATGGCCCGCTCTGGGCCGATGGCGCGACCGGAACCGAACCAAGCAATGATCCGTTTCCGTGGCAAAGCGGACCGAGCGCGCATCGGGTTCTGTCACGGAAGCACCAGCGGAGGCGGATAATGGCGCAGTCAAGCGAAGCCAATTCGGGGTCGAACGGCCGCGGCGAGAGGGCCGGCTCCGGATCGGGCGGCGACGGCGAACAGGGCCTCGACCGCGTCAAGAGCATGGGCGGCCAGCTCGTCGACGAAGTGCGGGCCGCGGCTGAGTCGCTGCTCGACGAACAGAAGGAGCGTGCGGCCGAACAGATCTCCGGCTTCGGAGACATGCTGCGCCGCGCGGCTGAATCGATCGAAGGCGAAGGAAGCGCGCGGTTTATCGCACAATACGCGAACCAGGCCGCCGGCCAGATCGAGCAGTTCGCCGACGACCTTCGGGAGCGCCCGTGGAACTCGCTGCTGGAAGAGGCCGAAGGGTTCGCGCGCCGCCAGCCGACCTTGTTCCTGCTTGGTTGCGTTGTCGCCGGCGTGCTCGCCGGACGATTTCTGACCGCGTCCTCGTCACGGGGCGGCGCCGGCACGGGCGCCCGCGCACTCCCCGCCCCCGCGGGCGCCGGAGCTGCCGGCGCGCGGGCCGGATCGGGCTCGGCCGGATCGGGCTCGGCGGGTTCGGGCTCGGCGGGTTCGGGCTCGGGGTCGAGCGGTCCATCCGGCCGTCAGGGAGCCGAAACGGCGGGAGCGCGGGAGAGCCGCTGATGAGCTCCGTGTCGGACGGATCCGATCCGGAGGTGATCGGCCCGCGGCGCAAGAGCGACCGCTCGGTCGCCGCCCTGCTTTCGGATCTGGCGAACGAGACGATCCAGCTGATCCGGCAGGAAATCGCGCTGCTCAAGGCGGAATTGCACGAAAAGCTCTCGCGCGTCGGGCAAGGCGCGGCGGCGCTGGCGGCCGGCGGGCTGCTTGCGTTGAGCGGCTGGCTGGTACTGCTGGCCGCGGCCGTACTGGGCCTTGCGACGGTGCTGCCGCCCTGGCTGGCCGCGCTGATTGTCGGTCTCGTGGTGTTGGCGTTGGGCGGCGGGCTGCTCTATCTCGGCAAAACGCGTTTTGCCGGGGACGCGCTGCTGCCGCGCCGAACCTTGAACTCGCTGCGCGAGGATGAGGCCTGGATCAAGGACCAGATGCGATGAACCGATCGGCCGCGGGCGGAACGACGCCGCGATCCTCTCTCGCAGCGGATGCGTCCGACAAATCTCCGGCCGAGATCGAACAGGAGATCGGCCGCACTCGAGGCGAACTCGGCCGGACGCTTGACGCGCTGGAGCGCAAGCTCGCCGCGCGCCATCTCGTGGAGAAAGGAATCGACATGATCAAGGAAAGCATGGGCGGCAACGAGGCGCTGAACCGCGGCCTAGGTCTGGTTCGCGCGAACCCGATCCCCGTTGCGCTGATCGGTCTCGGCGTGACGTGGCTTCTGGCGAGCAATACGGGCGTGGTCGAGACGGTCGCCGGCAACGAGCGGGTGCGAGCCGCCGGCCGGCGGGTGACCGGGCTCGCCAGCGACCTCGGGGCGCGCGCCGGGGCGATTGCCTCCGATGTCGCGGGTCGGGTCGGGATGAGCGGCTCTGCAGAAGAGGAAGGCGAGGAGGGCGGCGGCGGACGGACCGGCAGCCGCACCGGCGAGGGCGGGCGCAACGAGTCCGGCGGATGGGTGCATCAGGTTGCCGGCGCCGCGCAGGGCGCGGTCCGGTCGGTGCGCGATTCGGGCGGTGCGGTGCTCGGCCGCGCCGGCGATTACGCCGGCTTCGCGGGCGATGGCGCGAGCCGGGTGGCCGATCAGCTGACCGACGCGTTCGAGCGCCACCCGATCCTGGTCGGTGCCGTCGGGGCAATGGCGGGCGCCTTGCTCGGCGCGCTGCTGCCGGCGACGCGTCTCGAAGACAGCCTGGTCGGCGAGACGCGCGACGAAATTTGGGAGCGCGCCGGCGAGGTTGGGCAGCAGGCGATCTCGCGGGTGCGCCAGGTTGCCGAGCGCTCGGTCGGCGCTGCCGCCGGCGCCGCCTACGAGGTGGCGAAGGAGGAAGCCGACAAGCTTGCCCCCGAGCAGACCGGCGAGGGCGGGAACCAGCCGCCGCGCGGCTCCCAGGGCTCGTCCGAGCAGCGTGGCTCTCAACAGGCGCAGGGGCAAGGGCAGGGCGGCCAGCAGCGAGCGGGCCAGACTACCGGACAGGGAAGCTCGCAACGCCCGGGCGCGCCCGCCGGAACGCCGGGGCCGAACCGGGACCGTTGAGGCTCGGCAACGAGTGATCCAACGGTGATCCGTGTCGCGCCGAGCTTGCGGGCGGCCGCTCTTTTCTGCGGCGCGGTCGCCTGCCTTGCCTCCGCCGCCCGCGCGCAGGCGCCGATGCCGATGCCGCCGCAGGCCGCCGAGATCAGCGCCTGCCTATGCTTGCAGCAGGCCGTGTCCGCATCATCGGCCGAGGTCGGCGCCAAGACCCAGGCTTATGACGATGTCCGCCGCGAGCTCGCCGGGCTTGACGCCGAACTCGCACGCCAGAAAAACCGGGTAGATGTCAGGGATCCGGCATCGGTCGCCGGCTACAAGCAGTTGCTCGAACGGCGCGACGCGGCCCTCAGCCGCTCGACTGGCCCGGTCGAGTCGGAATTGCGCGCCGCCACCGAGCGCTACAATGCGCGGGTCGGGCAACACAATAGCCAATGCGCGAACCGGGCGTTCGATTCCGTCCTGATGGCGCAGATCCAGGCGACACTATCCTGTCCCTCGCCTTATTGACGGGGCCGCCTCATGGGCCGCGATTGACGGCATCGGGATAGAGCCGTTCCGGCGCAATCTCGGGCTTTGCGATTTCGGCCCAGCTCGCGCCGTCCCATGCCCGGAAGAAGCAGCTGCGGCGACCGGTGTGGCACGCAACGCCATGCTGATCCACCAGCAGCAAGATCGTGTCGCCGTCGCAATCGAGGCGCAGTTCGACCAAGCGCTGGACTTGGCCCGAGGTCTCGCCCTTGCGCCACAGCGCCTGGCGCGAGCGCGACCAGTAACAAGCGCGCCCCTCGGCGAGGGTGGCCGCAACCGCGGCGCGGTTCATCCAGGCGAGCATCAGTACCTCGCCGGTATCGTGCTGCTGGGCGATTGCGGGGAGCAGCCCGTCAGGCCCGAAATCGATCGCATTGACGGCCTGTTCGAGGGGGTCGGTCACTCACGCTCTCCGCAAGTAGCTGGCCTCGTGGCGATATCGCCGGGAGATCCTTGTCAGCTCTCCCGCCCAGGGATTAGGGTGGCGCGCCGACGAAAACAACACCGGTCCGGTTCGGGCCGCAGGGGGCTGGCGCGCGGGTGGAAGACCTGATCCTCGAAACGCGGGGCTTGACGAAGGACTTCCGCGGCTTTTCCGCCGTCCAAGGCGTCGATCTCAAAATACGGCGCGGCACAATCCACGCGTTGATCGGCCCGAACGGCGCGGGCAAGACGACCGTGTTCAATCTCTTAACCAAGTTCCTCGAACCGAGCGCCGGGTACATTCTGTACAACGGGCGCGACATCACCCGCGAGAGGCCCGCCGACATCGCCCGCCTCGGGATCGTCCGCTCGTTCCAGATTTCCGCGGTCTTCCCGCATCTGAGCGTTCTCGACAATGTGCGGGTGGCGCTGCAGCGGCCGCTCGGCAATTCGTTTCATTTCTGGCGCTCACAGCGCGTCCTCGACCGGCTCAATGGCGAGGCCGAACGCCTGCTCGATGCCGTCGGGCTGTCCGGTTTCGTGCATGCCATGGCGGTAGAGCTGCCCTATGGGCGCAAGCGCGCGCTTGAGATCGCGACCACTCTCGCGCTCGATCCCGAGATGCTGCTGCTCGACGAGCCGATGTCGGGGCTCGGCCAGGAAGATATCGGGCGCATCGCGGCGCTGATCCGCCAAGTGGCGGCGAACCGGACCGTGCTGATGGTCGAGCACAACCTCTCGGTGGTCGCCGATTTGTCGCAGACGATCACCGTGCTGACGAGCGGGCGCATCCTGGCCGAGGGCGATTACGACACCGTCTCGCGCAACCCGGAGGTGGTCGAAGCCTATATGGGTACCGGCCATGCCTGACACCCGGGTCGAGGCGCCGCGCGAGCCCGGCGCTATCGAGCGCGAGCTGCTGCGGGTCGACGATCTGAACGCGTGGTACGGAGAGTCGCATATCCTGCACGGGATGACGTTCTCGGTCGGCGAGGGCGAGGTCGTCACCCTGCTCGGGCGCAACGGCGCCGGCAAGACAACGACCCTGCGCTCGATCATCGGCATCGTCGCCAACCGGACGGGCTCCGTCCGATTTCGCGACACCGAGCTGGTCGGCTTGCCGTCGAACCGGATCGCGCGCCTCGGGGTCGGCTATTGTCCGGAAGAGCGGGGCATTTTCGCCAGCCTCGATGTCGAGGAAAACCTGATGCTGCCGCCGAATGTGCAGCCCGGGGGGATGACCGTCGAAGAGATCTTCACGTTGTTCCCGAATCTGCGCCAAAGGCGGCGCAGTCAAGGCACCAAGCTGTCGGGCGGCGAGCAGCAGATGCTCGCGATCGGCCGCATCCTGCGTACCGGCGCCAAATTGCTGCTGCTCGATGAGCCGACCGAAGGGCTCGCCCCGGTCATCGTCCAGCAGATCGGAACGGTGATCCGCGCCTTGAAGGAAAAGGGTTTCACGATCCTGCTGGTCGAGCAGAACTTCCGTTTCGCGGCGACGGTCGCCGACCGGCATTATGTGGTCGAACACGGCCGCGTCATCGACACGATCCGCAATTCGGAACTCGCGGAACATCTTGAAAAGCTACACGAGTATCTCGGCGTCTAGAATACAGGGAGTGGTCGGATGAGGGTGTTTGGGTTTTTCGTTCTGTCGCTCGTGACGGCCCTGTTCGGGACGCCCCTGTTCGGGACGGCCGAGGCGCAGACCGCGAAGGACACGGTCAAGATCGGCGTGCTCGCCGACATGTCGGGGCTTTATGCCGATTTGGGCGGCCCAGGCTCGGTCGCCTCGGTGCAGATGGCGGTCGCCGATTTCGGCGGCACCGTTAACGGCAAGAAGATCGAAGTCGTCAGCGCCGACCACCAGAACAAGCCCGATGTCGGATCGGCCATCGCCCGGCAATGGTTCGACGAGAACGGCGTCGACATGATCACCGACCTGACGACGTCGAGCGTGGCGCTCGCGGTTCAGGAAGTCGCGCGCGCCAAGAACAAGCTGATCATCGTCTCGGGCGCCGCTTCCTCCGACCTGACCGGCAAGGCCTGCGCGCCGACCGCGCTCCACTGGACCTACAACACGGTTGCGCTCGCCAACGGGACCGGCGCTGCCGTCGTCAAGGCTGGCGGCGACACCTGGTTCTTCATCACCGCCGATTACGCCTTCGGACACGCGCTCGAACGCGACACGACGGCGGTCGTCACCGGGAATGGGGGGAAGGTGCTGGGCTCCGTCAAGGCGCCGCTCAACACCTCCGATTTCTCTTCCTACCTGCTGCAGGCGCAATCCTCCAAGGCGAAGGTGATCGGCCTCGCCAATGCCGGCGGCGACACGATCAACTCGATCAAGCAGGCCGCCGAATTCGGCATCGTCGCCGGCGGCCAGAAGCTCGCGGGATTGCTGGTCTTCCTGTCCGACATTCACAGCCTCGGTCTGCAGACGGCCCAGGGTCTGCAGCTGACCGAGTCGTTCTATTGGGACCAGAACGACGAGACGCGTGCGTGGTCGAAACGCTTTTTCGACAAGACCCAGCGCGAGCCGACGATGAACCAGGCCGGGGTGTACGGCGCGACGATCGCCTATCTGAATGCGGTCAAGGCGACGAATAGTCTCGACGCACCGACCGTGATCAAGAAGATGAAGGAAACCTCGATCAACGACTTCATGACCAAGAACGGCAAGATCGGCGAGGACGGCATGGTCATCCGCGACATGTACCTGTTCGAGGTCAAGAAACCGTCCGACTCGAAGGGGCCGTGGGACTACTACAAACAGATCAGCGTCATTCCGGGCGCACAGGCCTACAAGCGGCCGAACGGCAATGAATGCCCCCTGGTCAAAGGATGAAGTGCACTCGCTTGCAAGCGGGGCATTAGGACCCAGATCGGATGTTCAACTGGATCCATCTGACGATCCCGCCCGCGCCGGCGATGTTCGCGCAGTTGCTTGTCGGGCTCATCAACGGCTCCTTCTACGCGATGCTGAGCCTCGGGCTCGCCGTCATCTTCGGCATGCTGAACATCATCAACTTCACCCATGGCGCGCAGTACATGCTCGGCGCGTTCTGCGCCTGGTTCCTGCTCAACGCGCTCGGCATCGGCTATTGGCCGGCGCTGATCGTCGCGCCGATCGTCGTCGGCATTTTCGGCATGGCGATGGAGCGGGTGTTCCTGCGCTGGATCTACAAGCTGGACCACGTTTACGGCCTGTTGCTGACCTTCGGGCTGGCGCTGATCATCGAAGGCCTGTTCCGGCAGCAATACGGATCCTCCGGCCAGCCCTATACGATCCCGACGGAATTGCAGGGCGCCCACAATCTCGGCTTCATGTTCCTGCCCAATTATCGGGCCTGGGTCATCGTCGCCTCGCTGGCGGTGTGCTGCGGGACATGGTTTGCCATCGAGCGGACCCGCCTCGGCGCCTATCTGCGCGCCGCGACCGAGAACCCCGTCCTGGTGCAGGCCTTTGGCATCAATGTGCCGCGTATGATCACGCTGACCTACGGCGCCGGGGTCGGGCTCGCGGCGCTGGCCGGGGTCATGGCGGCGCCGATCTACCAGGTCAGCCCGCTGATGGGGACAAACATCATCAACATCGTTTTTGCCGTGGTCGTGATCGGCGGCATGGGCTCGATCGTCGGCGCGGTGGTCAGCGGCTTCACCCTGGGGCTGATCGAAGGCATGACCAAGGTGTTCTACCCAGAGGCTTCGAGCACGGTGATTTTCGTGATCATGGCCCTGGTGCTCCTGGTCAAGCCGGCCGGCTTCTTCGGGCGGGCGCGGTGAGACGGCCGAAAAATTTCTCTCCCGCAGTGCGGAGAGGACCTCCCTTCCGCGGTGAGAGGCTAAACCATTGAAAAGCGAGAGGCTCAGAGCGCCGGGATTACCTGCGTCATCCTTTCCGAAGGAGCCGCTCTTCGGTATGCAGATGTCGCCTGGGCTGTGGACGATTGCGCTGTTGCTGCTGTCGCTGGTTGCGCCGTTCATCCTCTACCCCGTGTTTTTGATGAAGGCGTTGTGTTTCGCGCTGTTCGCCTGTGCCTTCAACCTGCTGACCGGGTATGTCGGGCTCCTGTCGTTCGGCCATGCGGCCTATATCGGCAGCGCCTCCTATATCACCGCGCATGTCGTGAAGGTCTGGGGTTGGGACCCGGCGCTCGGGATTGTTGCCGGGACCGTGGTCGCCGGGCTTCTGGGCACCGCCTTCGGCTGGCTCGCGATCCGGCGGCAGGGCATCTATTTCGCCATGATCACGCTGGCGCTCGCCCAGATGGTCTATTTTTTCGCCTTGCAGGCGCCCTTCACGCATGGCGAGGACGGCATCCAGGCGGTGCCGCGCGGCAGGCTGTTCGGGGTGATCGACCTGAACGACACGATGACGATGTACTATTTCGTCCTCGCGATCTTCCTGATCGGCTTCGGCATCATCTACCGCGCGATCAACTCGCCCTTCGGGCAGGTGCTGAAGGCGATCCGCGAAAACGAGCCGCGCGCCGTATCCCTCGGCTATCGCTCGGACCAGTATAAGCTGCTCGCCTTCATCCTTTCGGCGACCCTGTCGGGCCTCGCCGGCTCGACCAAGGCGCTCGTATTCCAGCTCGCCTCACTGACCGATGTCGATTGGCCGACCTCCGGCCAGGTCGTGCTGATGACCCTGGTCGGTGGGCTCGGGACGATCCTCGGCCCGGTGGTCGGGGCCGTCGTGGTCGAGGCGATGGAGAACTACCTCGCCCAATACGGCTCGTGGGTCACGATCATCGAGGGCGTGATCTTCGTGATCTGCGTGCTGACCTTCCGCAAAGGCATCATCGGCGTGCTCGCGCCCTACTTGGTCGGCGCCCGCGGCGCGCCACGCCGGCCGGCCGATCGCATCTCTCCCGAGCCGTCGCCGCAGGCGGGCGACCTCGCGGGCGAGAAGATCCCGAGCGAAGTCGCCGGCGGGACCTCCTGAGCCGGGTGGCGCCGCCTCAACTGCGCCATCGCAGCGTGCGCGGCTTGACCGGGTTTTCGAATGGGCGCCCTTCGGCGCGAGCCCGGCGGTATTCGCGTTTGAGCCGGTAATACCAGCGCGCCTGCGTATCCGCGTCGTTGATCAGCATCAGCGCCGGATCGTGTCGCAGCCCAAGCTGCTGACGCTCCATGATGTCGCGGTCCTGGTGCAGAAAGGCGCGCACATACGGGCGCAATAGCGGCTTCAGCAGCGACAGCCAGGGCGCCGTCCAATAAATGCAGTGGTTTATTTCCGTGGTCCGGGCGTCAATCGGCGTGAGGGCGGTCAGGTTGCAGACCAGGTGCCGCCCCGCGCGGATCTGCTCGATGCGAACGCCGGGCAGCCGAAAGGTGATCTCGGTTTGCGGAACGCCGCCCAGCAGCCGATACGCGCGCGAATTCGCCGAGGGCGCGTGCCGGTTCATCGTGAAGCCGAAGGGCGACGGCGCAAAATCCTTGGCCTTGTCGTGGGCCGAGCGCCTCGACCGCCACCACCAGGCGCGATGAACGAACGGCCCGTGCGCCGGATCCATCAATCCGACCACGGCATGGTCGATCGCCGCTGCGAAGCGTACGGTCTCGACGAGCCGCGGAGCGTGGTCCGCGAAACCCTCGATCTCGGGAATGCCCGCCGCCGCCGCGGGATCGTCGCCGAAGAACACCCAGATGTTGCCTTGCGCCTCCCACACCCGATACGCGACGGCGCGGATCCGTCCGACATCGACATTCTGTCCTGCGACAAGGGACGGGATCGCCGTACACCGTCCGGCCATGTCGAACCGCCATCCGTGGTAGCAGCATTCGACCTCGCAGCCGTCGAAATGGCCGGCGCTGAGCGGCATGCCGCGATGCGGGCAGATATCGCGCAGCGCAAACACATTCCCGGCCCCGTCGCGACCGAGCAGGATCGGCTCGCCGAGCATGGTTTTCGCGAGCATTCGGCCCACTCGCAGCCGCGCGCTGGGCACCGCGTAGTACCAGGCTTCCCGCAGCGGCGCCGCCTCGTTCTCCACCTGGCTCCCCGGATCGCTGCCCAGCCGGCGAGATACCGTATCTTTCCGGCCGCGGCTCGGGGTATTTTCGCGCATTCGTCTTTCGAGGCTTCGCCCCGCTCCGCCGTGATCCGCGTCGTCCGACATCCCGGCCCTGCCTCGAACCATCGCCGCGGCGCGGTTCTCGCGATGGGCAATTTCGACGGGCTGCATCTCGGGCACGCGGCGCTGATCGGGCATGCCAGAGACGTGGCCCGCGCTCGCGGCGTCCCAGCCGGCGTCCTGACCTTCGAGCCGCATCCTCGCGCGGTGTTCATGCCGGAAGGCGAGCCGTTCCGCCTGACGCCATTCCGGGTCAAGGAGCGCGAGATCGCCCGGCTCGGCGTCGATCTGCTGTTCGTGCAGCATTTCGACCGCGCCTTTGCGGCGAGGAGCGCCGAATCCTTTATCGAGGATGTCATGGTGGGCGCCATCGGGCTCGGCCACATCGTCGTCGGCCACGACTGCACCTTCGGCAACCGGCGGCGCGGAACGCCCGATATGCTGCGCGAAGCGGGCGCGCGACACGGCTTCGGGGTGACCGTGCTCGACCCGGTGCATGCCCCGGACAGGGCCGTCTATTCCTCCACCCTGATCCGGGAGATGCTGCGCGCCGGCAAGCCGCGCGCCGCCGCCGCGCAACTCGGCCGGAATTGGGAGATCGACGGCCGCGTCGCCGAGGGCGACAAGCGCGGCCGCACGATCGGCTTCCCGACCGCCAATATGGGTCTCGGCGAGTATCTGCGTCCTGCCTTCGGCGTGTACGCCGTGCGCGCATCGGGCGACGGCCCTGACGACCCGCTCGCCGGGCGCACCATCGAGGGCGTCGCCAATCTCGGTCTGCGCCCGACTGTGGGCGGGTTGGAGCCGCGACTGGAAACCCATCTGTTCGATGTGTCGCCGGACCTTTACGGGCGGCATTTGCGCGTGTCGCTCGTCGAATTCATCCGGCCCGAGCGGAAATACGCCGGTTTCGACGCGCTCAAGGCGCAAATCGCCGAGGATGCGCAGAAGGCGCGAGGCATACTGGCGCAAACGAGCTGACAACAGGCCGGATGGCCGGCGCGCCCGTCGGGCGGCC
>Ga0213875_10001371_pt1 | contig 15986 bp, 15 predicted proteins | sample BarmaccomBMRX_R8_FD_160105 | JGI IMG/M metagenome (GOLD analysis project Ga0213875, IMG submission 160105) | Root-associated microbial communities from Barbacenia macrantha in rupestrian grasslands, the National Park of Serra do Cipo, Brazil - RX_R8 | ecosystem: Host-associated > Plants > Roots... | reverse complement strand
TGATGGCCCTCGAGCACCGCGAACAGGGTCGTGCCGAGGCTCCACAAGTCCGCGGCCGTCGTCACCTCCCGCCCCGAGGCGACCTCCGGCGAGATGAAGGCCGGTGAGCCCAGCATGATCCCGGTGCTGGTCATCGTGACCTCGGCGACGTTGCGGGCGATGCCGAAGTCGGTGAGTTTGATCTGTCCGCCGTCGCCGATGAGGACGTTTCCCGGCTTGACGTCGCGGTGGGTGATGCCGGCGTCGTGTGCTGCCTCGAGAGCGGCCGCGACGGCGTCGGCGACCGCGGCGGCCTGTCCGATATCCAGTCGTCCCAGCTGGCTGGTGACCTCGGCGAGGCTGCGCGAGGGCACCAGTTCCATCACGACGAACGGGTCGCCGTCCTGGACGGCTATGTCGTGCAGGGTCACCACGTTCGGGTGGGAGAGCACCGCGATCGCGCGTGCCTCCCGCAGTGTGCGCTCCCGCAGGGCGTCCGCCTCACCGGCGGGAATGCCAGGCGGCAACATCACTTCCTTCACCGCGACCTTGCGGTGCAGGAATTCGTCGTAGCCGGCCCACACCGTGCCCATCGAACCGCGCCCGAGTACCTGGTCGAGTCGATACCGGTCGGCGATGACACGGGGGGCGACCGGCGGCTCGGGTGTGGACATGCCCCCATTGTCCACTGGCGCTGCGGCCGCTCGATTGTGGACGACAGGGTGAACAACCGTCCCCCGCGACGATGCTCCGGCATCATGGGAGCGTGGACCGATATCCGATCTCGCGCAGGCCGTTGACCGTGGTGTTGCGGCGGGCGATGTCCAGTGCGGCTCTGCTCGTCACCGCCCTGCTGCTGGCAGCGTCGCCGGCTGGGGCGGCGGTCGATCCGACCCCGGCCCCGGGTCCCTCGCTCGATCCGCCGCAGACCCCCACCTTCAGCGACGACATTCGGCAACGACTGATCATCGGTGTCATCGTGGTCGTCCTACTCGGCATCGTGTGGTATGGCCGGCGGATCCGGCGGAAACGGCAGAAGTCGAGCTAGCGTCGTGTTCCCAGATACTGGGAGAACTGCCGCCCACCGACGATTTCTTGATCATTGACCGGGGATGGGCTTCAGTCAGGCAGAAGTTCTCGCCGCGGCGGGCCGCCGCTCGGCGCACTCTGGACACCGGCCGTCCTGTCCCTCTCGGCAACCGGCCAGCGGCGCCGGCCGATGAGGCAGGATGAACGGGGTGAGTACCAACCCTGGGGTGATCCGCCACAGCGACCGCGCTGGAGGTGTGGCGTGACCGTGCTGGACTCGCGGCCCGAGCTGCCCACGGGAGGCGACGCCGGCCGACGGCACGACGAGGCTTCTTCCGCTTCCGAGATGCTGATCACCGATTCTGGGCTCAGCATTTCAGAGGTGCGTGACTTCGGCGTAGGACGTGGACCGTACTGGTTGGACGAATGGATGGCGGCCAATACGGCCGATGTCATCGCCTGGCGGCGGCACATCCACGCCAACCCCGAACTGTCCAGGCAGGAGTATCTCACCACCGACCTGCTCGCCAGCGTGCTCCGGTCCGTCGGGCTGCAGCCGAAGGTTCTGCCCGCGGGCACCGGACTCATCTGCGACATCGGCACCGGGCAGCGGTGTGTCGCGCTGCGTGCCGACATCGACGCACTGCCGCTCGGTGAACGGACCGGTCTGTCCTACTCGTCCACAGTGGATGACGTCTGCCACGCCTGTGGCCACGACGCCCACACCGCTGTGCTGCTCGGTGCCGCGCTGGCGCTGGCGAGCGCGCCGGAACTGCCCGGCCGGATCCGGGTCATCTTCCAGCCGGCCGAGGAGATCATGCCGGGGGGTGCCCTGGATGTGATCGCGGTCGGCGGGCTGGACGGCGTCGAGCGAATCTTCGGTCTGCACTGCGACCCCCGGCTCGAGGTCGGCAGGGTAGGCACTCGCGTCGGCGCGATCACCTCCGCAGCCGACATGTTGGAGCTGCGGCTGACCTCTCCCGGCGGGCACACCTCACGCCCGCATCTGACCGCCGACCTGGTGCATGCGCTCGGCACGGTCATCACCGGTCTTCCCGCGCTGCTCAACCGCCGGGTCGATCCGAGGTCGGGCACGGTGCTGACCTGGGGGGCCGTGCGTGCCGGCGAGGCGGCCAACGCGGTGCCGCAGGCCGGTCTGTTGCGCGGCACCCTGCGCACCGGTGATCACCGGGTGTGGGCCGATCTGGAACCGCTGGTCAAGGACCTCGTGCAGTCGCTGCTGTGGCCGACAGGGGTCGGATTCGACCTGATCCACACCCGTGGCGTGCCGCCGGTGGTGAACGAGGCCGACAGCACCGCCATACTGCGGGCGGGCATCGAGGCGGCCCTTGGAGAGGATGCGCTCGCCGGCACCGAGCAGTCCTCCGGAGGCGAGGACTTCGCCTGGTATCTGGAACAGATACCAGGTTCGTTCGGCAGGCTCGGCGTGTGGTCCGGTCACGGACAGCAGTACGACCTGCACCAGTCGAGCTTCATGCTCGACGAGCGTGCCCTGCCCATCGGGGTCAGGGTGATGGTGCAGACCGCGCTGGCCGCGCTGGCCTGATCTCGGACCCCGTCGAGCGAAGCGGGTCCGGTGAGAACGGGTCTCCCGGCTCTGGCGATTGGCGTGTCGTCGACGCTACGGTGATCAACGCCGTGCGTCGACGCCAGCCATCGAGGAGCGCCCGATGGGAATCACCTCGCCGGATCTGCCGACTCTCGACTACGAGCAGTGGCGGGCCGGTGATCTGATGTCCCGGCTCAAGCCGATAGTGCGGCACTGGGTCGTCGCCGGACTCGGCACCCCCGACGTCACCTACCTCGTGTACATCGCCAAAATCGTCGGCTACCTGGCGGGCGCGATGCTGTTCGCCTCAATCACCCCGGGTGTCGGCTCATTCGGCACGGTCGGCTCCTGGTGGACCGAACCCGTCGTCTACGAGAAGCTGGTCATCTGGACCGCCCTGTTCGAAGTGGTCGGCCTCGGGTGCGGGTTCGGGCCGCTCGCGGGCCGCTTCGTGCCGCCGTTTGGTTCCCTGTTGTACTGGTTACGCCCCGGCACCATCCGATTACCACCGTGGCCGGGCAAGGTGCCGTTCACCAGGGGAACCCGCCGTACGGTCGGCGACGCCCTGCTGTACCTCGGGGTGCTTGCCGCCGCCGTCTTCGCCCTGTTGTCGCCGGCCACCCGTCACGACGCCGGACTGGTGACCCGCGCGGGCCTGCTCGAACCGGAACGCATCCTGCCGCTGCTGATCGTGCTGCCGCTGATCGGCCTCCGGGACAAGACGATCTTCCTGGCCGCGCGCTCGGAGGTCTACCTTCCCCTACTGGTGGCATTCCTGTTGCCCGGCGCGGACCTGGTCGTCACGGCCAAACTCGCCATTCTGATGATCTGGTGGGGCGCGGCCACCTCGAAGCTGAACCGGCACTTCCCGCACGTCGTCGCGGTGATGGAGAGCAACAGTCCGGCGCTGCGCGGCAGGTGGCTCAAGAGCAGGTTCTACCGGCACTACCCTGACGATGTCCGCCCGTCCCGGCTGGCTGAGTTCCTCGCCTACGCCGGCACCGGCGTGGAGTACCTTGCGCCGCTCGCCCTGTTCGTGTCCCGCGGCGGCACGGTGACCGTGGTCGCCGCGGTTGTCATGCTGCTGTTCCACCTGCACATCCTGGCCAGCATCCCTTCGGGTGTCCCGCTGGAGTGGAACGTCTTCATGATGTTCAGCATCGCATTCCTTTTCGTCCACAACGCACGGTACGGTCCCGGCGACCTCACCCATCCGCTCCCGGTCGTGCTGCTCACCGGTCTTCTGGTCGGCGCCATCGTGCTGGGCAACCTGTGCCCGAACAAGGTCTCGTTCCTGGTGGGGATGCGCTACTACGCGGGTAACTGGGACACCTCGATGTGGTGCCTGACCCCCGGCGCGATCGCCAAGATCGAACGGCACGTCATCAAGGCGGGCCCGCTGCCTGGCATGCAGCTGGTGACGATGTACGGCGAGCGCGTCGCCGAGCTGTTCGCGCACAAGGTCTACGCCTTCCGCGCCATGCACCTGCACGGCCGCGCGTTGTTGGGTCTCATTCCACGGGCCTGCGGATCCCGGCACGAGACGGACTATGTCCCGACTGACGGTGAGGTCATCGTCGGTCCGATCGTCGGCTGGAACTTCGGCGACGGACACATGCACAACGAACAGCTCATCCAGGCGCTGCACGAGCGCTGCCGGTTCGACGAGGGCGAAGTCCGGGTGATCGTTCTCGACGCGCAGCCGATACAGCGGCAGCGGCAGGAGTACCGGTTGGTGGACGCCGCAACCGGTGAGTTCGAGCGCGGTTATGTCCGGGTGCGGGACATGCTGGACCGGCAACCCTGGGACGGGGACATCCCGGTGACGGTGCTGGCGACCCAGCGGCGGACCGGACAAGGAGCGGACGTGGAGGCAGTGTGACAACGGCGGTCGTGGTGGGGGCGGGTCCGAACGGGCTGGCCGCCGCGGTCACGCTGGCCGCCGAAGGGGTGGCGGTCACGGTGCTCGAGGCCGCGGACACCATAGGCGGCGGCACCCGCAGCGGTGAGCGAACCCGGCCAGGCCTGATCCACGACCACTGCTCGGCCTTTCACCCATTGGGAGTCGGGTCGCCCTTCCTGCGTGGCCTCGGCCTTGAGCGGCACGGAGTCACCTGGCGGTGGGCCGAGGTCGATCTCGCGCACCCGCTCGACTCGGGTCATGCCGCGATCATGACGCGCTCGCTGGCTGACACCGCCGAAGCCCTCGGGCCAGACGGGCCGGCATGGCGGCGGCTGTTCGGGCCGCTCGCCGCGAGGTTCGACGACCTGGCCGAGGACCTGATGCGGCCGCTGATCCACCTGCCGCGCCACCCGCTCGCGCTGGCGGTGTTCGGTCCAGCGGCGCTGCTGCCGGCGACGGTCACCGCTCGCCGCTGGACCGGTGCGCCGGCAAGGGCGCTGTTCGCGGGGGTGGCCGCGCACGGGATGCACCCGCTCGGCCGGCCGACCACCTCCGCCATCGGGCTGATGCTGGTCGCGGCGGGCCACCGGTTCGGATGGCCGGTTGCCGAAGGCGGCTCACGGGCCATCACTGACGCGCTGGCCGCGACCCTCACCGCGCGCGGCGGCCGGATCGAGACCGGCGTGCGGGTCCGCTCGCTCAACGAGTTGCCGAAGGCCGACGCGATTCTGCTCGACCTCGCCCCCGCCGCGATCGCCGACATCGCGGGCGACCGCCTGCCCGACCGGGTCCGGCGTGCCTACCGGCGGTACCGGCACGGTCCAGGGGCGTTCAAGGTGGACCTTGCCGTCGACGGCGGGATTCCGTGGCGCAACCTCGACTGCCGCAGGGCCGGCACCGTGCACGTCGGCGGCACTGTCGAGGAGATCGCCGACGCCGAACACCAGGTGCACAGGGGCCGGCTGCCACGGCGACCGTTCGTGCTCGTCGGACAGCAGTACCTTGCCGACCCGACCCGCTCCGTGGGCGGTCTGCACCCGGTCTGGGCCTACGCGCACGTCCCGCACGGCTACGACGGCGACGCCACCGACCTGATCGTCGGGCAGATCGAACGCTTCGCCCCCGGCTTTCTCGAGCGGATCGTGGACAAGGTGGTGATCCGCACCGCGGACTGGCCGGCGTACAACGCCAACTGCGTGGGCGGAGACATCGCCACCGGTGCGAACACCGTCCGCCAGGTGCTCTTCCGTCCGCGCCTGGCTCTCGACCCCTACCGGACCGGGATCCCGAACGTCTACATCTGCTCGGCCGCAACCCCGCCGGGCGCGGGCGTGCACGGCATGTGCGGCCACAACGCGGCGCTGTCCGCCCTGCGGTCGATGCGTCGTTGACGTGCCGGATCAGCCACCCAACCCGCGGCAGGGTCGGGTACGCAGGTCGGCGACGTAGTCGTCCGGGGCGCCGGCGGCCTCGGCCGCGTCGGCGACCACGCCGAGATACCGTGCCGAGGGCAGACCGCCCTCGTAGGCATCGAGCACGTACAGCCAGGACACCACGGTGCCCTCCAGGGTCTGCGCCCTGAGCTTGATCTTCTTGTACAGCCCGAGCGCGCCCTCCCAACGGTCGAGGGTCGACTCGTCCCGCGGGCTCACGTCGTAGAGCACGACGAAGACCTGCGAAGCCGGGTCCTCGACGATGGTGGCGAGTGCGCCCTCCCAGCCGAGGTCCTCGCCGCCGAAGGTCAGGCGCCAGCCGACGAGCCACCCGGTTCCCGCCATTGGCGAGTATGGGGCTCGCTCCATCATCTGGTTCGGATCCATGTTGGACCCGTACGCGGCGTAGAGCGGCACGAGGGACAGCCTAGCGACACCGGGTCGAACCAGCCCGGATGCCAAGGCGATCGGGTGGCCGCTGGGTCGGGCGCTACGGTGGCACCGGCCGTGGCACCGAGCGCAGGAGGATCCTGGTGACCCGAATCGTGATCATGGGTGGAGGTCCCGCCGGCTACGAAGCCGCCCTGGTCGCCGCCCCGCACGGAGCCGAGGTCACCGTCGTCGAGCGCAACGGTCTGGGCGGTGCGTGCGTGCTCTACGACTGTGTGCCGTCCAAGACCTACATCGCCTCGGCCGGGGCCCGCTCGGCCTTCCGGGAGGCCGGTGAGCTCGGTATCGACACCAGCCACGCCGAGCCAACCGTCGAGGTACCGGTGGTCCACGGCCGGGTCAAGGGGCTCGCGCTCGCCCAGTCGGCCGACGTGCGCGCCAAACTGCAGCGCGAGGGCGTGCGGCTGATCACCGGCACCGCCCGGTTCTGCGACGATGCCCCCGGCCTCGCCCAGCATCGGGTGGTCGTGACGACTCAGGAGGGCGAACAGGTCATTCCGGCCGATGTCGTGCTCGTGGCCACCGGCGCCACGCCGCGCGTGCTGCCGGGTGCGGCGCCCGACGGGGAGCGCATCCTCGACTGGCGGCAGATCTACGACCTCGCCGAGCTGCCGGATCACCTGATCGTGATCGGGTCAGGGGTCACCGGTGCCGAGTTCGCCTCGGCGTACACCGAGCTGGGTGTGCGGGTCACCCTCGTGTCCAGCAGGGACCGGGTACTGCCGCACGAGGACGCCGACGCGGCTGCCGTGCTCGAGGACGTGTTCGCCGAGCACGGCAGCCAGCTGGTCAAGAACGTCCGCGCCGAGCGGGTCGAGCGCACCGGGGACGGTGTACTCGTGTACCTGGAGGACGGCAACCGCGTGGCCGGCAGCCATGCCCTGATGACCGTCGGCTCGGTGCCCAACACCGGCGATCTCGGCCTCGATCGGATCGGCGTCGAGCCGGGGCGCGGCGGGTTCATCCCGGTCGACCGCGTCTCGCGGACCTCGGTGAGCGGGGTGTACGCCGCCGGCGACTGCACCGGTGTGCTGATGCTCGCCTCGGTCGCCGCCATGCAGGGACGTATCGCCATGTGGCACGCGCTCGGCGAGGGCGTGCAGCCGATCCGGCTCAAGACCGTCGCGGCCAACGTGTTCACCCACCCCGAGATCGCCAGCGTCGGCATCAGCCAACAGGCCATCGACTCCGGTGAGGTGCCGGCACGCACGATCATGCTGCCGCTGGCCACCAACCCGCGAGCCAAGATGTCGGGTCTGCGGCGGGGTTTCGTCAAACTGTTCTGCCGTCCCGCGACCGGGGTGGTGATCGGCGGCGTCGTCGTCGCACCCACGGCGAGCGAGCTGATCCTGCCGATCGCGCTCGCCGTGCAGAACCAGCTGACCGTCGAGCACCTGGCGCACACCTTCTCGGTGTACCCGTCGCTGTCCGGCTCGATCACCGAGGCCGGGCGCCAGCTGATGCGTCACGACGACCTGGACTGACCTGCTCCGGGGCTGGCCGTGTGACAAGTCCGGGCCGCCGGGCAACCCCGGCGCGCCGAATCGCGTCATCACAGTGTCCAGGCGCGGGACACCAACCACAGGGGCCCACCGTGAAGCCAAGGGAATCGTCATGACGCGACTGAACACCTTGCTGGTGACCGCCATCGCCGCACTGGCCACGACGGCACCGAGCACCACGGCGCCGCCGCCGAGCACCACCGGGCCGACCACGACCCCGCCGAGCACGACGACGGAGGTTCCGACCCCGCCGTCAATCTCGGTAGCGCCGCCCAGCGGTACGCCGGGAACCAAAGTCGCCGTCACGGTGGCCTGCGAGGACCCCAAGGTCGGTCCGGTCATCTCCGACGTGCTCGCGGTCGGCGAGCTGGCCGCGAATCCAGACGGCCACCAGCCGTGGGCACTGCACGCCGACGGCGTCGTGAGGACCGGTGCCGTGCGGGGCGGCCACCTTGTTTCGGTCACATGCGGCGGGCGAACGGCCACCACCACGTTCACCGTGGTGCCGGGCCAGGTAAGGCAGGTGCCGCGGGGGCCGGCGCAGACCGGGGGCGGCGGGACCGCCAGCTGACCTCGTGCCGTCGGGGCCCTCGCCAGGCAGGGGTGCTTGAGGGCCCCGACGGCACGATCCTCGCTGAGGGGGAAGCATGAAGACGGCGGTCCTGCTGGGCGCCCTGTTACTCGCGGGCTGTGCGTCCGCGGGCCCTTCCACCACGATATCGGCGACGCCACCGCCGACGGCCACCACGTCGACAGCGGCGGGCATGCCCGCCTCCGAGCCGGTGTCCGTCGAGGTCCCGAGGATCGGTGTCTCCTCGACGCTGATTCCGCTGGGACTCAACGCCGACAGGACCATCCAGGTTCCTCCCGTCGAGACGCCGATGCAGGCGGGCTGGTACGACAAGGGGCCGACACCGGGTGAGGTCGGACCGGCGGTGATCCTCGGCCACGTCGACGGCGACAAAGCCGCCGGCGTCTTCTTCCGGCTGCACGAGCTCGTCGCCGGCGACCAGATTCAGGTCGTCCGCAAGGACGGCACGACGGCGAAATTCGCCGTGCGCAGGGTGGACAGGGTGCCCAAGGACGCCTTTCCGACCCAGGCGGTCTACGGGGACACGACCGGGCCCGAACTGCGCCTGATCACCTGCGGCGGTGTGTTCGACCACGCCGCGCACAGCTACGTCGACAACATCATCGTCTACGCCACGCTGGTCGCCTGAGGTAGTTGCCCATCGGCACCGTGTGTGGTTTCGGCGGCTCCGATCCAATGGCGCTCAGCTCATGCGTCCACGTTGGACAACCTACGGAAGGTTGCCGTGCTAAGCCGTGGTGAGAGGAGGAGACATGCACAAGCTGCCTAACCCCGGCGATCGGGTCCGGGTGCCCTTCGGAATCGGGATACATATCCTGGAAGGTGAGGTGCTGCGCGCCTCCGACTTCGGCATCGGCCCTCTGGTCATGGTGGCCGTCGACGTGGAAGGCTCCGATGAGCCGATCAATGTGACTTACGACCTCGATGACGTCGAGATCGCGTCGGTGGCCTGACCGGCTACGTTGAGCTACTTTTCGCCTGAGGTCGCCGGGCGGCGGTCCTACTGGACCCAGTCGAAGGTCTTGGTGACCGCCCGCTTCCAGTTGGCGTACTGCTCGGCGCGGGTGGCTTCGGCCATGGTGGGCTCCCACTGTTTGTCCTTGGCCCAGTTCCTGCGGATGTCGTCCTCGCCGGTCCAGAACCCGACCGCGAGTCCCGCCGCGTAGGCCGCGCCGAGTGCGGTGGTCTCGGCAACCACCGGGCGGATCACCGGTACCCCGAGGATGTCGGCCTGGAACTGCATGAGCAGCTCGTTCACGACCATGCCGCCGTCGACCTTCAGCGAGGTCAGCGGTACGCCGGAATCGGCGTTCATCGCCTCGATCACCTCACGGGACTGGAACGCGGTGGCCTCGAGCACGGCCCGAGCGAGGTGCCCCTTGGTGATGAAGCGGGTGAGGCCGACGATCGCGCCGCGCGCGTCCGACCGCCAGTACGGCGCGAACAACCCGGAGAAGGCCGGCACGAAGTAGCAGCCGCCGTTGTCCTGTACCGAGCGTGCGTGCTCCTCGATCTCCGCGGCCGAGCCGATCATGCCGAGGTTGTCCCTCATCCACTGCACCAGTGAGCCGGTGACCGCGATCGAGCCCTCCAGCGCGTACACGGTGTCACTCGAGCCGATCTTGTAGCACACGGTGGTGATCAGACCGTTGGCGCTGAGCACCTTGTCCGTGCCGGTGTTGAGCAGCACGAAGTTGCCGGTGCCGTAGGTGTTCTTGGCCTCGCCGGGTGAGAGACACGCCTGTCCGAAGGTGGCCGCCTGCTGGTCACCGAGGATGCCGGCGATCGGCACGCCGCCAAGTGCGCCGCGCTCGCGCACCTTCGCGTACACCTGTGACGACGACCGGATCTCCGGCAGCATCGACAGCGGCACACCCATGTCCGCCGCGATGTCGGGGTCCCAGCTCAGCGTGTCCAGATCCATCAGCAGGGTGCGGGAGGCGTTGGTCGGGTCGGTGACGTGCACACCGCCATCGACCCCGCCGGTCATGTTCCACAGCACCCAGGTGTCCATGGTGCCGAACAGCAGGTCGCCCGCCTCGGCCCTGGCCCTGGCGCCGTCGACGTTGTCCAGGATCCAGCGGATCTTCGGGCCGGAGAAGTACGAGGCCAGCGGCAGCCCGGTCCTGTCCTGGTAGCGCTGCTGACCGCCGCCGAGCGCACCGAGTTCGGTGCAGATCGCGTCGGTCCTGGTGTCCTGCCACACGATCGCGTTGTGCACCGGCCTGCCGGTCCCGCGGTCCCAGACGACGGTGGTCTCCCGCTGGTTGGTGATGCCGACCGCGGCGATGTCGGCGGCGCGCAGGTCGGCCTTGGCCAGCGCGCCGGCGGCCACCTGACGGGTGTGGCGCCAGATCTCCTCCGGATCGTGCTCGACCCAACCGGCCCTGGGAAAGATCTGCTCGTGCTCGGTCTGGTCCACCGAGACGACCCGTCCGGAGTGGTCGAAGATCATGCAGCGGGTCGACGTTGTGCCCTGGTCGATCGCGGCGACGTAGGAGGACATCGAGTTCCCTTCAGGACGCTGGTAGGGCCAGATAGAGCAGTGCGGCGAGCAGACCGCCCAGGAGCGGGCCGACGACAGGAACCCACGCGTAGCCCCAGTTCCCGTCGCCTTTGCCTCTGATCGGCATCAGGAACGCGTAGGCGATGCGCGGACCGAGGTCACGGGCCGGGTTGATGGCGTAGCCGGTCGGACCGCCGAGCGAGGTGCCGATCACCAGTACCACGAACGCGACACCGGCGTATCCCAGCGCCGAGTTGCCGAACTGGGGCACGCCGCCGGAGCCCGCCTTGGCCGACGGGCTGAGCAGCACCCAGGCGACGAGCACGAAGGTGCCGATGACCTCGGTGACCAGGTTCCACACCCGGTTGGGCACCGTCGGCGCGGTGGAGAAGATGCCCAGTGTGGCGTGCGGCTCGTCATGCCGATCGAACTGCAGCTTGTAGGTGGCCCAGCACAGCATCGCGCCGATGACGGCGCCGAGCATCTGCCCGGCGACGTAGAAGGGCACCGTGGCCCATCCGATCTTGCCGGCCACCGCGAGACCGAGGGTCAGCGCCGGGTTCAGGTGGGCGCCGCTCGGATTGGCGACACTCGCACCGGTGAACACGGCGAAGCCCCAGCCGATGTTGATGAACAGTGCGCCGCCAGCGTGTCCGTAGGTGTTGCGCAGCACTGCGTTGGCCACGACGCCGGTCCCGAGCAGGATCAGCATCGCGGTGCCGATCGTCTCCCAGACGAAGATCGCGCCGTGGCTCATGTACGTGCTCCTTCGTACTCCCAGAACGTTCGGACGGTACTGAGCGGTAGCGGCCGCTGTCTACGGCCGGCCCGTGACGGCTGCCCTACGGTGCCCGCCACGGCCGCGTTGCCGGTAGCTTGTGAGCGGTCGTGGGCATCGAGTGTGGGCCAGGGATCTCAGGCAGGAGGTGGCGAGATGGCCAGTCGCAGGACGTCAGCCGCTGTCGGAAGTTCGGACACGGTGCGGACCGGTCGACTCGGCACGGCCGAACGGGAGCGCGACTGGCATCGGCTGGAGTCGGAGACCTTCGACGTGGTGGTGATCGGCGGCGGGGTCGTCGGGGCGGGCACCGCACTCGACGCGGCGACAAGGGGCCTGCGGGTCGCCCTCGTCGAGGCCCGCGACCTTGCCTCCGGCACGTCGAGCAGATCGAGCAAGTTGTTCCACGGCGGCCTGCGCTACCTGGAACAACTGGAGTTCGGACTGGTCAGGGAGGCGCTGCGGGAGCGCGAGCTGATGCTGACCAGGATCGCCCCGCACCTGGTGAAGCCGGTCAGCTTCCTCTACCCGCTCAGCCACCGGCTCTGGGAGCGTCCCTACACCGCCGCGGGACTGCTGCTGTACGACACCATGGGCGGCGCGCGGTCGGTTCCCGGCCAGAAGCATCTGACCCGGGCCGGCGCGCTGCGGATGGTGCCCGCGCTCAAGCGCGGCGCCCTCATCGGCGGCATCCGCTACTACGACGCGCAGGCCGACGACGCAAGGCACACGGTGATGGTCGGAAGGACCGCGGCGCACTACGGCGCCGTCGTGCGCACCTCGACCCAGGTCGTCGGCTTCCTTCGCGAGGCGGATCGGGTGTCGGGCGTGCGGGTGCGCGACGCCGAGGACGGGCGGGAGATCGACGTCAACGCCAGCGCGGTGATCAACTGCACCGGGGTGTGGACCGACGAGATCCAGCGGTTGTCCGGCAGCAGGGGCCGCTTCCGGGTCAGGGCGAGCAAGGGCGTGCACATCGTGGTGCCCAGGGACCGCATCGTCGCCGAGTCCGGGCTCATCCTGCGAACCGAGAAGTCGGTGCTGTTCGTGATCCCGTGGCGCAACCACTGGATCATCGGCACCACCGACACCGACTGGAACCTCGACCTCGCGCACCCGGCGGCGACTAAGCGGGACATCGACTACATCCTCGACCACGTCAACCGTGTGCTGACGACACCGCTGACACACGACGACATCGAAGGGGTGTACGCGGGCCTGCGGCCGCTGCTCGCCGGCGAGAGCGAGGAGACCTCCAAACTGTCCCGTGAGCACGCCGTGGCGAGGGTGGCGCCTGGGCTCGTGGCGATCGCAGGCGGGAAGTACACGACGTACCGGGTGATGGCCGCCGACGCGGTCAACGCCGCCGCCGCGGACCTGACCGGCCGGCTGCGGCCGTCGATCACCGAGAAGGTGCCGCTGCTCGGTGCGGACGGGTACCACGCGCTGGTCAACCAGGCTGACCAGGTGGCCGCCAGGCACGGCCTGCATCCGTATCGTGTCCGGCACCTGCTGGACCGGTACGGCTCGCTGGTGCACGAGGTACTCGCGGTCGCGCGGGGCGACGCCGAGCTGCTCCGGCCGCTGCCGGCCGCACCGGGCTACCTGCGGGTCGAGATCGTGTACGCGGCCAGCCACGAGGGCGCGCTGCACCTCGAGGACGTCCTCGCCCGGCGCACGAGGATCTCCATCGAGTACCCGCACCGAGGTGTCGACTGTGCCGAGCAGGCGGCGACGCTGATGGCCGGCGTGCTTGGCTGGGACGGCAAACGGGTGGCCAAGGAGGTCGCCCTCTACACCGCCCGGGTCGAAGCCGAACGCGCCTCGCAGACCCTTCTCGATGACACGGCCGCCGACGCGCGGCGTTCGTCGGCGCCGGAGGCCCGACCCGATCTGCTCGACCCGGTCAGCTGACCCCGGCGCGCGCCCGTGCGGCCGCCTCCTCAGCGAGGTCGAGCAGGTGCTGGCCGAGTCGCCGCTGGTCGGCGGGTGCGATGGTGCTCCATGGCCGGCCACTCGGGTCGGGCCGGCGCAACTGCACGTACCGCCCGCGGGGCGTGTCGAAGAAGCCGACCACGCGCTCCGGGCGGTGCCGGCGCTCCCACCTGTCCCGCGCGGCCGCCCCGAACTGCCCGCGTGCCCGCACGTCACCGACCATGGCGGCCAGCTCGTCGGCGTCCTGTGGGGTGACGCCGTGATCGCGCAGTGTCCAGGACAGCTCGTCGGCTCGTCCGGCCTCGGCGGCCGCGGCGTCCAGTTCCTCGCTCGGCACGGTGACCGAGTAGCCGGGGCCCGGTGGCGCCGGAGGCAGCAGGTCGAGAATCGCAGGCGCCAGGCCGTGGGCGGGAACCGGCCGCAGCGTCAGCTGGCCGGCGTCCAAGATGGCGATCACGCCGTCGGTGCCTTTCGCGGCGGCAACGGCACGCACGCCGCCACGGTCGAACCACAGCCGTGCGTCCACCTCATGCCGTGGCCGGTCGAGCAGGCACAACAGGTCGACGAGTCCGGGGTTGATGCCGAAGCCGGCACCGACGAGATCGCGTTCGGCGAGCGAATCCCACACCGTGTCGGCGAGGGCACGGCGCTCGGAGTGCGTCTTGCCCGGGGAGGGCACCTTCAGCGGGAGAGGCGGCCGGTCCAGCCGTAGGTGCTCCCACAGCACGTCGAACTCGAGCGCCGAGAGAGTCAGTGCCATTCTCAGTGCTCGCCGAGCACCGGGGGAACGACGGTGTAGCTGTCACCGAACAGCCCTTCCGCCTCGACGAGGAAGCCGGCGGCGATGTCGACTCCCGGTCCTGTCGGTTCGGATTCCACGCCGCCGAGCGGCCGCTGGGCGGGCACCCCGAGCCGAGACCTGTCCTGGTGTGCCGCTCCGGTCGCGACATCACCCGCCACCCGCGGCGGCGGGGCGAAACGGCCAAGTGTGCTGGTGTTGCCCTCGGTTCTGGCCTGGTAGGCGCTCATCACCTCGAACGCGCGTGTCTCCGCCGCGCTCTGTGCCGCCTCGCTGATCTCGGCGTCGATCTGCCCGCCGAACAGGCTCAGCAGGCCGCCGAGCAGTCCCGACGCTTCGCCTGGTTCCGCTTTGACCGGTGCCGGCATGTCGGCTCGCGCCATGCTGATGTAGTCGGCCTGTGTCTCGGTGCTCCTCCGCATCACCTCGGCGTCCACCTGCGCTTCGGCCGCCCATCTGGCCAGCGGAGCGATGCCCTCGCGGGCGGACTGGGCCGCCGCGCCAGTCCAGCCCTCGGCCGAGGACCTCGTGCCGTGCTGCAGGTCCCTGGTGATCTCGGCGAGGGTGTCCGAAAGGGCGATCCAGCGTGCGGTCGGGATGGTGGAGGCGTCCGAGCCCGGCCCGGTGTGCAGGGCGTCGTAGAGCTCCTGGTGGGTGTAGCCCTGCCAGCGGAAGTCGGCGGTCACCACGTCCTCCTGGTCTGCACGGCGGCTGCGGTCAGCACCCGCTCTGGCCGTTGATCAACCTCGTGTTGTCCCGCTCGACCTCGTGGTACTGCTGCTCGACCTGCTGCAACGCGTCCAGCGCGCTTTTGAGCTGCCGCTGGTAGGCCTGTAGCGAGTCCAGCACCGAATCGCCGCCGCCGAAGCTGCGCAGGTTGAACTCCTCCGCGGCCTGCTGGCTCACCGGATCTCCCGCCCACGGCCGGATCCGCACGTCGGAGATGGCCATCTCGATCTGCTTGTCCAGCTTCACCAGCGCGTTGGTGAACACTTTGCGCAGGTTCGGGATCGCGGCCGGATCGACCCGGTAGCCGCCGATCATGGCCGAGGGATCGGATCCGGGTGCCGAGTGTCCCCCGGATGTCCGCTGCGGATGAGCCAGCCCGGGTGGTGGTGACTGCGGCACGAGCGACCTCCCGGTGCTGGACTCCGTGACCGGTGTTGGTTCGGGCCAACACACTGTAGCGGCCTCCCGCCATCGGTGAGGGCCACGGTCCTAGCGTCGCACTCCGTGGGCCGGTGCTGTCAATCAACCGCCCGTGTTGTCAATCGGTCGTCAGTGTGCAATCCGGACAGCGGGGACACCCGTCAGTGGCTGGCTGCCAGGCTCGTGACCGCGGCTTCGGCGACCCGCTGCGCACCAAGGCAGAGATCGTCCTGGGTGAGTGGCTGGGCGCTGCCTCCGTCGCGGAAGAGCACGTCGAGGAACTGGCCTTCGGCCAGGTCGACCTCCACGTTGCAGAGCGTGACAAGGCCGGGGGTCCGCACCACCAGTCCGGGGAATCCCG
>Ga0213875_10001370_pt1 | contig 15995 bp, 7 predicted proteins | sample BarmaccomBMRX_R8_FD_160105 | JGI IMG/M metagenome (GOLD analysis project Ga0213875, IMG submission 160105) | Root-associated microbial communities from Barbacenia macrantha in rupestrian grasslands, the National Park of Serra do Cipo, Brazil - RX_R8 | ecosystem: Host-associated > Plants > Roots... | reverse complement strand
GAGAGCGGAGTAGTCGTACGGCAGGTCAGGAAGCGAGTACGTGCCCATCAGGCATGGCCCCTTTCAGCGGTGGGTGATCGTCAGGACATCACCTTAAGCCGTTATAGCGAGCCGGCTCCCTCCAGCTCCCGTCTTCCTCCGGCAGTGGCCACTCCTGACGTACCGGCGTCTCGTTCATATCCCTCGTTCAGAGCCCCACCCAGTGCTGGTGGTTCGGCCCCGGCTCAGGGTCGTTCCCACTCGCCCCGCCCGTCGTACTCCACACGCACACCCGATGCGCTCCGCACCACCGTGCGGCTGTTTTCGACAGTGACCGGCACCTCCCCGGAGTGCTCCTCCGGATGCTCCACGTGCGTCAGGGCATGCCCACCCTAAAGCGGATCTTGGCCCACCACGGCACCGGCCGCACTGCCGCCGGGTCGGCGATCCGCTGCCCGCTGCGGGCGTCGATCACGATCCGGGCCTGCGGCTGCGCGCCCTCGACCAGGGGCTCCGAGGCCGTGCGCACCAGCGCCACTCGCTCCCCCTGGTCGCCGAGCCACTCGGCCCGCCAACCCTCCAACGGGGCCAACGGAACAGGGGCACCGGCCTCGCCCGCAGGGAACAGCCGGGCGGCAGCGACCTGCACATCCTGGGCGGGGACGTACCCGATGTCGCCCCCGGCACAGTGCTGGGCCACGAGGCCATCGGAGAGGTGGTCGAAGTCGGTAGCGCGGTACGCACCGTCCGCTCCGGCGACCGCGTGCTCATCTCATGCATCACAGCTTGCGGCCGTTGCAGCTTTTGCCGGGACGCCGCATACGGCCAGTGCCGTGGCGGCGGAGGGTGGATGCTGGGGCATCTGATCAACGGGACGCAGGCTGAGTACGTCCGTGTCCCGTTCGCGGACCTGTCCGCCCACCTGCTGCCCGACGGGCTCACGGACGAGACCGCCGTCCTGCTCGCCGATATCCTGCCCACCGCTTACGAGGTGGGCGTGCTGAGTGGCGGCGTACATCCGGGCGACACCGTCGTCGTGGTCGGCGCCGGCCCCGTCGGCCTCGCCGTGATCCTGACTGCGCAGCTCTACTCGCCGAGCAGGATCATCGCCGTGGACCTCGCACCCTCACGCCTGGAGGCGGCCAAACAGCTCGGCGCCGACGTGGTGGCCGACGCCGTTCAGGAACCTGAGCAGCTGATCGCCGACGTGACCGACGGGCTCGGCGCCAATGTCGTCATCGAGGCCGTCGGCGTACCGGAGAGCTTCGAGTTGTGCACGCGCGTGGTGCGCCCGCGAGGACATGTCGCCAACATCGGCGTCCACGGAAAGCCCGCGACGCTGCATCTGGAAGACCTGTGGATCAAGAACGTGACGATCAGCACCGGCCTTGTCGACACCCGCTCCATCCCCGCCCTGCTGTGCATGGTTGCCAGCGGACGGCTGCCTGTCTCCTCCCTTGTCACTCATACCTTCGGCCTCGGGCAGATTCAGGAAGCCTACGACGTCTTTTCCCGCCCGGCTGATACCGCAGCACTCAAAGTGACACTCCGCAAAGAGCAAAGGTATGCGGCCTGAACGCGGTTCACTCACCGTGGTGGAGGTTTTGAAGGTCGGCTTCGAGTATAACGCCGGAGGTATAGGCGATCAGGCTCATGGTGGAGGTGATCACAGGGTCCTTGATCAAGGAGCACAGTAGTTCGGAGCGAGGACTGAGCGTGGCTGCATTGAGCTGGTTCCTTGCATCGATTGCCCGGGCAAAGGCATGACTTCCCGCATTGGCTGCCCCGCCGGTTGCGGTGTTGGTGACCGCGTCCTGCCAGAATCCGGCCCGAGTCTGGTGGCTGTACCAGTCAGCCACGATTCCGCCGATCGCATTTGTCACCGCGCCGTTGATGGTGGTGCCGATCCGTGACGCTGTGGAGCATCACCTGCATGTGCGAGTCCAGGTGGATGGGGCTGATCCCCACGGCGCGCAGGTTTTCCGCGTCGGTGTGCGGCTCCGGCCGCGGCACATCACCGAGCGACACGTGGCTGGCCCCCGCCCCAGCCCCCGCCCCGGAGGTGTCCAGGTCGTGGATCGGCTCCGCGGTGGGCATCAGCAGCCTGGACTGGGAGGGCGTGAATGTCTCGTGCCCTATCTCGCGGACCGTCCAGATGGGCACCGGTGCCGGCAGCGGCTCGCCGAATCCCTCCACCCCCCGGTCCGCCCACTTCACCCTCCCGGGCACCACCAGTTCCGGCGCGGCTTCCAGCGTGCCCTTGGCCTTCGGCGGGATGAGGTGCACGCTGCGCAGCATCTGCCACTCACTTATGAGCGTGAGTGTCGACCGCGACCCGTACGACTTCCATCCGGAGCGGAACGCCCACCCCCCACCGGACCACGACGCCCGCTTCCACCCAACTCGCCACGCGCCGCGAAAGCCCAGCGTCGCGATGTCCTCGAACGTCATCGGCGTGAATAACGCGCCCAGTGCACGGCCGGCGTTCACCAGCACATATGCGCCATGCGCCGACACCATGGCGGTCAGATCCGGATACCATTTCTGCACGTGGGCGAAGTCCTGCCCGATCACCTCCCCCAGGCCCTTCAGCGCCTGTGGGATCCCCGCAACCACCCGAGGAACGGCCCGTAACTCGTCCACCAGCAGCCCTGGCACCCTGCTGAACGCCTGCCACGTCCGCCCCCCGCCCTGCACCAAGGACGCCGCCAGCGTGGGTGGCGAGGCAAGCAGCTCCACCGCCTTCCTGCCCCCCTGGCCCAGGGTCTCGGTGAACGTCCGAAGCCCCCGTCCTGCCTCCTCCAGCGTGAATATGCCCTTTGTCGTCGGCAGCAGCAGGCCCACGATGCCGGACACCAGGCCCAACACGTTGGTGCGGCCCCCGGCGTAGTCCGTCACCGTCATCGCCAACGAGGCCCCCGCTATCCCGGCCGCTATGACGCCCAACGGGCCGTCAACCACTGTTGACAGCAGTGTCAGTACCATCGCAGTGATGTCCAGCGCCATTTCCACCCCCTTCCAGATCCTCTCGAAGAGGGAGGGCACCTTGATCGGCTGCGACACCATCTGGGAGGCGTCCTCCAATGCCCGGATCATCAGCGCCTCGGCATCACGCACCTGCGCCAGCTGGTCGGAGACCTGATTCTTCAGGCCCTCCAACTTCGGATCTCTCGCCGTCATCCCTGCGGCCTGCGCCGCCACCCCGCTCACCGCCTGCTGCGCCCGCGCCAGCGCCAGCCGGTACTCCGCCACCGCTTCCCCTGCCAGCGAGAACGCCCGCGTGATGTTGTCCACGAATGCCTTCAGCCGACCCGAGATCACACCCCGCAGCGAATCCGCCGCCGCCCCCTCAAACCCTCCGGACGACGCCGATGCCACAAACGCATCCAGCCCCTGGGACACCAACCACGCCGTATCCCGCAAAAACCTGAAATCATCCACAATCCGCTGCAGGATCTGCAGATCCCCCGATACCGGATCCCAGTCCAACCCTAACTTTGACCAATCAGCGCTCAGCGAGGTCGACACAGCAAGCTCCTCAGCGATTTGTCCAGGCTGCGGAAATCCGACCGCCCAGAAGACCATCACAGCACGAAGCAAGCTACCCCCCCTCGTTAACGTCACGTTAACGAGGGGAGTATTCCAGCGGCGTTCTGATGTCTCTCGTCGACGGGGGCACGCCGCCAGCTCGTCCACCAGGCAACAAGCAGAGAGCGAAGACCGTGGAGTCCACTTTCGCGGGCGTGATGTGATGCCACTTCATACCATCCCGTCCCGAGGATCAGGATTTGCCAGTTCATATCCGATTTCCATCTCCAGTCGGAACAAGTCGAGGAGATTCAGGGCATGTCGTAAGGTGCAGGCATTCTTCCATTCTCATGCGTCTCTGATATGTCGCTCACCATCTTCGACTGCATGTCACTATTGAGTGAGCTCGCGCATATGCTTTCTTATGCGGATTCTTATGCGGAGTCGGTGGTTGACCGACCCGAATACGGCCCGCCGTTGCTCCCTCAGCCGGATGTCGCGGAAGCCGGATGTCGCGGATGCACATAGCGCCGAATGTGAGGGCGACCGCCAGGTCGACCATGACCTGACCCCGGTCCTGCAGCAGAGGGAAATTCTGACGACCTGGGGAGCGCGGCCGACAGTGCTGTGGTCAGCCATGTCCGCTCGGCCGGCAGCCGCAGATGCGCCCTACCCAACCGAAGCGTCCGCGAAAGATCGAACCCATGGCATGTGCCGGAACGTCTTGTAGGTGTGGGACGCCGCCCGGCCGGTCACTTGGCGAGCCGGCAGCGGCTGCGCCACATGACGAGCCATGAACATATGCACTGGAGAGTTAATGAAGCCCAAACCCATCGCGAAGCTGGCGGTAGCCGTGCTCGCAATATGCGCTGCGGTCCTTGGGACCGTATCGAGCGCTTCTGCCGCTGGCTGCGATGCCCCGGCATCGTTGGAGGTGCCTGATTCGGGTGCCGTCGTCGGAAGCGGCACGGCCGACAGTTGCACCGAGGGCGCCCTGCGCGCGGCCGTGGCGGCTGGCGGATACGTCAGGTTCAATTGCGGCAACGGAAGCGTGACCATCAAGGTCACACACGAGATTCCCGTGACGAAGACCACCGCCGTTGACGGCGCCGGCAAGGTCACTCTCGACGGCGGCGGCAAGAACCGCATCCTCGTGGCGCAGAACGGCACCACCCTGTCGGTGCGGAACCTGCGGTTCATCAATGGGGCTGCCGCCCAGAGCGAGGACCGGGGAATCGGCTCCGGCGGCGCGGTCGCGGGCCTGTACAAGACACACGTCGAGGTCATCGCAAGCACCTTTGAGCACAATAGCGCGGGGCAGGGCGGCGGCGCAGTCGCGGTCGCGGCCGCCAGCTCGCTGTCGATCACAGGGAGCGTCTTCAAGGGCAACTGGTCCTGGTACGGCGGGGCCGTCTACAGTCTTCTGTCGCACCTCACGGTGGTCAATTCAACGTTCGCCGACAACCACACCACCACGACCGGAGGGATGGGTGACGGGGGTGCGATCGGCACCGACGGCGCCGCCCCCGGCCAGGGCGCACCAGGCGGCGTCATACGCATCTGCGGCTCACTCATCAAGCACAACAGTGCCCACGGCAACGGCGGCGGCGCCTACCTGTGGACCTATGCGCCGGACAAGATCATCATTGAGCGGACCACCTTCGAGGACAACGCAATTCAGGTCAACGCCCAAGGCAACCACGGTTTGGGCGGAGCTGCTCGCCTCAGCGTGGGGCCGGAGCCCGGCCGCGCCGGTTCCCTCACCGTCACTGATTCCAGCATCCTTTCGAATACCAGTGACGGTGACGGCGGCGCCTTCTACCTCGACTGCTCTCCGACCTGCACCCTCAGCAACAGCACGTTCTACAACAACAGCGCGGCATTCTACGGTGGTGCAATCTTCGGCGACGGTCACCATGACAACAACGTGACCTTCGCGAACAACACAGCCGGCAACCAGGGAGGCGCGCTCTTCGGCAACCACTACGTGCTCACCAACACCGTATTCTCCGGCAATGCCTCCCATAACCCGTGGGGCTTGGGGAATACCTGCAGTACGACAGGGACAGGCGCGAACGTCATACAGTGGCTGAGCACCTCACCGGACAGGATGGAGTGCATCCCCGGCGCTATCGCCAAAGACCCCCAACTCGCGGCCCCCGCAGACAACGGAGGCCCAACGCTGAGCATGATGCCCGGGGCAACCAGCCCGGCACTGAAGGCCGGCTCGGGATGCGAAACCCAGGACCAGCGAGGGACGAACCGAAAGACCTCCCAGTGCGATCTGGGCGCGGTGGAGCGCGCCGCATTCACCTCGGCAAGCCATCATTGATGCGTCCGCCGGCTACGCCGCGTACCCGAACGCGGGCCATGCCCACACGCCGGTGACGTCGGCTGCCGGCCACGGCGGCAGCAGCGATGCGCTGCTGCCGCCGTCACGAACCCGGCTGACACCGGGAGCGTGAACACCACCCCACCCAAACCGGGACGGCTGCACTTTCGACTGGTACCGGAACAGGGGACATCAGTCGGCTCCGAGCGGATTGCTTTCAAGACGCTCGACGAGCGCGGCGCGGTGCAACTCGGCGAGCGGGGCGAGAAGGTCGGGATGGCGCAGCAGCGGCGTGGCCCGGCGGTCGTACTCATCGGGCTCGGTGAGCCGGCGGAAGTCGCACGGTATCCCGGCCATGTGCTCGCAGCCGTCGAGTGCGGCCACCGCGTCGTGTGCCAGCGAGGGCGTGGTGAGCAGGCACGCCGCCCAGCTCGCGACGACCTGGTCCACCCAGGTTCGCCACGCCTGGTCCGCCTCGTCGAGGTCAGCCGTGTCGGACCCGGTGAGCCAGTCCAGCTGTGCGGAGCCGCCCGGCCCTACGAAGGTGACCAGTGCGGCGTCTGCCGCGGTCGGGTAGCGCAGCCAGGCCGCGACAGTGGTTGCCTGGCGGGCCTGGGCCTCTGCCAGGGCAGCGTCCAGCACGCTGCCGGTCCCCGGATAGGCACGCAGCAGCCACTGTGTCGTGGCGGCTATGACGGGGGAGAGGTCGGCGGATATCGACACCGGCATCCTGATTCGTGAGGAGGTCAGTCCCGGTCGGCCACGCGGGCGGCGGGGGCGCCATCCTAGCTGGCGGTCCGGCCGGGAGAAATGACGCAGATCACGCAAGGACCAGCCTGCCGCCAACCGGGGCGAAAGCGCGCTCGGACTGTTAGGACTCCCGCCGCCTCCGGGAACTGGTGCGTACGCCGGTCGCGTGGTCAGCGGACCGGCATCATGGACATCACCTCAGGAGGCAGACATGGCGCAAGGTGTCGACGTCATCGCGGAGCTCACAGCGGATCATCGTGAGGTTGAAGATCTTTTCGGACGGATCGAAGCCCTCCCCAGTGGACACCGGGACCGCCGGAAGCTGGCCGACGAGGTGACGATCGAGCTGGTACGGCATTCCGTCGCCGAGGAGCAGCATCTCTACCCTGCGGTGCGCGAGCACGTGGCGGGCGGCAACACGATGGCGGACAAGGAGATTGCAGACCACTCGCGCGTTGAAGAAACGCTCAAGAGACTTGAGAGTTGCGACGTCGACGATCCGGAGTTCGACCGCTTGCTCGTGGCGTTGAAGAACGAGGTCACCTCCCACGTCGAGGATGAGGAGAGCAACCTCTTCCCCGCGCTACGGGCGGTGTGCTCGCAGACAACCCTGGACAAGCTGGGTGAGAAAATCCGCATGGCGAAGAAGACTGCCCCCACTCGCCCGCACCCGGCCGCGCCCGACACGCCTCCCGCGAACAAGATGCTCGCGCCGGGGGCCGGACTCGTCGACCGGGTCCGCGACTTCGTCACTGGCCGCGGCAAGTCCTGACCGACCAGGTGACCGAGGGACGGGATCCGCCACCGCGGGCACGTCCACTCGGTCCCTCGTCTCACTTCCCTCCCTCCAGAGCTACACCCGGTGCTGGTGGTCCGGCCCCGGCTCAGGGTCGATCTCGTCCAACACGCTGGACCCGTCGGATCCGTCGGACTCGTGGATCTCGGTGTTCGACGCGGGCGCGTCCGCCCGGTCCGGGCGGTCCCGGGCCGGGTCTGGCACCTCCTTCAACCGGAAGCGGTCATAGACCACTTGGCCCTCGCTGACCACCAACCAGGAGTTCTCCGAGGTCCGCAAGGTGGCTTCCGGCAGGCCCCGGCTCGATCCGGCGCCGGAGGTGTCGAACTGTACGGCCCGCCTCGGCCTCGAGGTGTGGTCGATCCTCCAGTACCGGGTAGGTGCGCTGCCGTCCTGGGTGGGGACGGGGACGACATCCTCCACCAGACGCCCGTCCTGCGGGTCCAGCGTGAACTTGGTCAGCAGCCCCTCCTGCACGGGGGCCACGGCCACCAGGCCGTCCTCAAGCTGCTTCGCCTGCCAGTCGGCCAGCCGCTTGCCGTCCGCGCCGACCACCCGCAGCTCACCCGCACGGTCACCGACACCGACCCGCAGATAGCTGTGCTGCCACAGCGGGAGGTCCCGGTAGGCCAAAGTGGCGACCGGACCGTAGTGGCGCCGGATGCCGCTCCGCTCCTCGGTCACGGTGAAACTCTCCAGGATGCCGGGGGCATACCCGGTCTCCGCCGTGGCCAGCGTGCCGAAGTGGAACAGCCGGGCATCCTCACCCCGCAACTCCCACGTCATCCACCGATCCATGACGAGCCTGTCCCCGGCCTCGACCAGCTCCCAGGCGATCTCCTCGACAACCCGCAGGCAACGCAGTCGCTCCTCCGCACTGCCGCCGCCGGTCAACGGCTGATCGCTACCGATCAGCCACCCCTCCCTGACGAACCGGAACTCGGTCGTGACTCCCTCCGGCGCCCCCGGCGTCGCGAACGCCACCGTGACTTCTCCCTGCGCATCCTTGGTGTACTCGCTCCCCCTCTCGACACGCAGGCTGTCGGTGTGCAGGAGCATTGGTATGTCGGGGACGATCGGACCACCGAGGAGGAGCGGGTGGCTGAAGTCCCGTGTCACTGCTATCCAGTTGGCGCCCAACTCCTGGGCCCTCCAGCTCCGCAACCACACGCTGCCGGAGTCATTGGTCACTATTGCCGCGCCTTCCGCGCTCTGCCGCCGGGCCACTACGCGCATGCCCGTCCCGTCCAGCGGTAGATCCCGGACCTGCAGGCTCTGGCCCGGGGCAAGGTGGGAGTGGTAGGTGCGGACGCCGGTGTCCCGCTCGGTGATGGTGAACAGGTCGCTCATGCGATGCCCCGGCAGCACAGCCTGCCGGGCATCCAGCTCCCTCCTCAAGACAGCAGGCACCGGACCGAGCCGGAACTGGCGCACCACGTGATCCGGCCCGCTCAACCGACGGAGCCAGACGGGCATGGTGGTGGTGCCCTGGAAAGGGTCCCGGTCGAGGACCACGCGCAGCGAGCCGGGCGGCACCTGCTCGCCGGTCATCGGCACCGGCCACGCCTGCCGGACCAGGAGCCCACGCCCGTCGAACTGGTACTCGACCATCGCCGCGCCCGGTGCACCGGGCATCGGAACCCGCACCAGCAGACCGCGCTCGTCCCTGGTGAACTCGGCCGCCACCTCGGCCACTTCGTCCTCGTTGTCCACCAACGCCAGTCGGCCTTCGACCGGAGCAACTCTCACCCATCCCTGACTGTTCTCACCGGGCCACATATAGGCATGCGGTCGGCCGAACAACAAGCTGCGCATGCTGGTCCCCCGACCCGTCAGCCACGGCAGAACAGTTTCCCCGGCATAGTCCTCAGCGCCCAGCCGCGCTCCCAACGCCGGCCGGGTGAAAAGAGTCCTTTCACGTCCGGTTGTTTCGGACATGGAGACCGTGAGGTATCCATGTCCCGAAGCAAACCGCACGCCCTCCCACGTAACCAACACCTCGCAGGAGGCACTGAGCTTACTGATCTCCTTGTTCTCGTAATCGATACTCCAATACCGCTTCCCGTTGGAACCTCCGATACCGAACAACCGCTTCTTGGGGGGTCTGGCGATGATCTCCGACAGCAGTCGGCCGTTGTCCGCACCGACCACCAACCGCTCCTGGGATATGCCGCGCACAGGATCGGTCGCCCGAAGCTGCAGCCGCCGCTGGTCGATCCTCATCACCCGCAGTGTCTCCAGCGGCCTGCCGTCCTCATCCACCAGACGGGGCAGCGTGCCAAGCGGCTGACCGCTGTAGTACCGCAGATATCCCAACCCCCCGGGCTCTCCTTCGTCACCCACCCAGACATCACGCATCACCTCGGTGCCTGCGATATCGAAGTAATACCGGTGACCAGCCGCCTCATCGCGGATGACGAAAGCAGCCCCGGCCGCAGAGGTGCCCGCCTCAACGGCCGCACTGTCGTACCGGGCCATCAACGCGGACTCACCGGCCAACCCATACAGCAGGCCCTCCCGCCAGGGCTCGCGAGTGACGACCACCCGCAGCTGGTCCACATCCATCGCCGCACTGATGACACGCAGATCACGAAGAACCCACTGGTGCTCCCCGCCGACCACCTCGAACATCGTCCGCAGCCCCGACCGGATATGCGTCGCCACATGACGACCCACATGACGGCCATCGTCTTGCCGACTGACCACGAATCCATCAATCTTGCGGGGAGCGGGCGACGCTTCCGCGGTGACCATGTGCGAGTACTCTTCCACCGCCCGGCGCGCGTCCTGCAGCAACTGTGCCCGCTCCACCCTCCGCCGTCCCCGCACATCCGCATGCGACTCGCGCGGCATGTCCGGCACGTGCGCCTCGGGCTCCTGCGCCACGTGCGCCTCGGGCCCCTGCGGCCCGGTGATCTCGATCCGGTCGATCCGCCACAGCTGGATATTGACCGGCGCGGAGTCGGGGACATGTGCCCCGGCTGTCGACGAAGCCTGCGCCACGTCGGCCGCGGTGGGCATTCGCCACTCGGAGCGGCGGAAGACCCACTCACGGCCGAAGGCCAGCGCTGTGGTGCCCCGCGAGGTGTCCAAGACGGCCTCTTGAACGACGGCCCCGGCGGCGTTGAGCGACCTGGCCTCCCCGGCGGTGTAGTCGATGCTCCAATACAACAAAGGCCGCAGCAGCTCCCTTCCCTGCCCGCGGTGGATGCCCAAGACCTCCTCGACCACCTGCCCGCTCTCCGGGTCGAGCACGATCCGGGTCAGCGGCCGGCCGTGCTCACCCAGGGCCTCTTGGGGCAGGTTGTCCCAGAGTGTGGGCCGCAACAGCACCCGGCCTGCGAGGTGCGGCTCCACATGCCAGCCGCGAAGCGGAGCACCGTTCGCATCAGCCACATACCGGGCATTCTCCCAGGCGCCCACACCGACCCGCAGGTAGCCGGGCTGTCCCACCTGCACCGGCAGATCCCGGTAGGTCAGGACGCGGCCGGCATCGTAGTGGCGTCGAATACCGGTCGCCCGTTCGAGAAGAGTGAACCCGCCCGGCAATACGCGCCGCACCACAGCATCCGGCGCGACGAGCCGGAACGCCTGCGCACCCTCGCCCGTGAGCTGGAAAAAGTCTTGGCCCGGTTCCTCCGCACGCACCACAGCCACCCGCAGCGAACCCAAGTGCTCCTCCGCGCGACCGCCACCGGTCAGCGGCACCTCATCGCGGATCAACTGCCCGCTCCTGGCGAACCGGTACTCCGCCCGGACCGTGCTCGGCGCACCAGGCACCCGGAACGTCGCCGTCCGGACATCCTGCTCGTGCCATTGGATATCGAGCGGGAAGCGGACCCGAAAGCTGCCGGGATGCACGACCTGCACGACCAGCGCATCAGGAGGCGGACTGAGGGGGGCCTGGTCACCGTGGAGCTCCCTGACCCCGCTACCACCGGGATCCCTGAACGGATCGATAAGCCGAAGGTCACGCACCACGATCACCTGACTGCCGCCCAGGAACGAGGCCCTCCAGGCAAGCTGCCGCCTGCCACGCAGGTCATACACCCGCACCGGACGACGGACCGCGGCGACAATGCGCAGACCCGCCCGCTGGACATCCCAGGACGGCAAGGCCACGCCAGGGGTGAGGTCGGAGTAGTAGCGGCGGATGCCGGTGCCAGGTTCGAAGATCGCGAAGATGTGTTCGCGGCTCGCCCCGAAAGCCTGCATGGCCAGATCGCTCGACTGGAACTCCGCGGTCGGAGGCTCGATCACGAACCGCCTTCTCACCTCGGGCGGTCCGGTCAGCTCATGTGTCCAGCTCAGCACACCACCCGGGCCCGGCACGGGATCTCGGAGCACCACGCTCAGTGAGCCGAGCGGCTCCCAAAGCCCGGTGCCCGGCAACTGCCACACCTGGCCGACCAGCCTCCCGTCCAGGTTGAACCGGTACTCAGCCATGAGCGCGTTCGGCCGGTCGGATGTCCGCACCCGCACCGTCAGACCATCCGCGTCCCTGGCGAACTCGCCCCGCAGAACGACCCTTTGCCCGCCGCCACGCAGGCCCACCAGCCCCAAGCCGTTGTCGGTCGGCATGACCCTGACCGATGTCAGACGATGACCCAGAAGCTGACCCAACTCGAAGGCACCCCTGGCACCGAACGGCAGCCGCATACCGGTCCCCCGACGCGCCAACCACCCAGGGACAGTCGCCCAATCCCACCCCTCATCCGACCGCGCTCCGGGCTCCAACCCCAACGCCGGACGAGCAAACAGCAGCCGCCGATCAGGGGTGAGAGCCCACAACGATCCGTTCCTGATACGGCTGATCCTGTCTGACCAGTGGCCGAGCACGTTCCCGGAGGCATCGAGAAGAGAAGTGATCCTCGTTGTCCGGTCGACCCTCCAGTACCTGCCCGTGAACGCACCCGCCGTGTCACGCACGGCGGTGGTCTCCTCCGCCATCCGGTAGTCGGCGCCGATCACCAGCCGCTCCAAAGGCTCCCCCCAGCCGGCATTCGGCACCAGCGCAAACTGCCCATGATCAAGCGCCTCGACCCGCAGCGTCTCCAGCGGCCTGCCGTGCTCATCCACCAGACGGGGAAGCTCCCCTTCCCGCTGATCGCCGACGCACCGCAGATAGCCCAGCCCCACGGCCTGCCCCGGGTCACCCACCCACCACTCTCGGATGCCCGGGTGGCCCTCGGCATTGAAGTAGCGCCGATGACCGAACGCCAGGTCCGTGACGACGAGGTCTTCGCCGTGCTCAGCCGATCCCTGCGGGGCCGCCTCAATGTGGTACCGGGCTACCAGCGCGGAATCCCCCTCCCCCTGGTACAAGACGCGCGCCGTCCCGCTCTCGTCCCAGGTACGGGTCAGAACGACAGTCAACCCGGCCCGGTGCTCGATGGCGCTCAGCAGCGGGATCTCCCGGCGAACCCACTCCCCCCGCCCGTCGTACTCCACACGCACACCCGACGCGCTCCGCACCACCGTGCGGCCGTTTTCGACAGTGACCGGCACCTCCCCGGAGTGCTCCTCCGGATGCTCCACATACGTCAGGGCCATGCCCACCCTAAGGCGCATCTTGGCCCACCACGGTCTACGCCGCCCTGCCGCCGGGTCGGCGATCCGCTGCCCGCTGCGGACGTCGATCACCATCCGGGCCGGCGGCTGCGCGCCCCCGACCAGGGGTTCCGAGGCCGTGCGCACCAGCGCCACCCGCTCGCCCTGGTCGCCCAGCCACTCGGCCCGCCAGCCCTCCAATGAAGCCAACGGAACAGGAGCACCGACCTCGCCCGCAGGGAACAGCCGGAGCGATCCGCGCACACCCTCCCCGCCCTGCATGTCGACCTGCAGAAAACCACGCGCGCCACCGCCCAGATCGACCGGCACCGCCCGATAGACCAGCACATCACCGGGATCAACCTCCCCGGCACGCGCCCCGTCCACCCGAACCTGGACCTGGACCTGGACCTGGACCTGGACCTGGTCCGCGTCCAGCCCGGCCCGGTCGCCCCGCGCGTCGTAGACCACCTCGCTGCCGTCGGCGTGCCCCACCAGCCGAAGACCGGAACGCGCCTCCAGCCCCAGCTCAGGACACACCTCCACCGGGAACTCCTGCGCCAGAAACCCGCCGTTGAACGCATGGAAGAAGCGCTCACCGGTCCCCTGGTCGGTGACCACCAGCACCCGGTGGCTTCCCAGATCCCGGGCCAGGTCACTGTACGGGAAGTCCCCGGCCGGCAGTTCGATCCAGTAGCGGTGCACCGCACCGGATGCGTCGGTCCCCTCGAAGGCCCATCGCCACGGTGTGTCCGCTCCCTCGGCGTCCCGCCACCACTCCCACACCACACCCGCGCCCGACGGCACGACCAGCTCATACGTCCAGCCCGGCAGGGACGGATCCGCATCCCGGTGCATAAGCACCCGCAGCGACCCGAGGGCCGTCAACTGGTTCTCTCCCGCCAGCGGCCACTCCTGACGGACCAGCACCCCCTCCCCGTCGAACCGGAACTCAGCCTCCGCTCCCCGCGGCGCATAAGGCACCGGCATCCGCACCGAGGCGGGCTCGGTGAAGACGAGCTTCGCCTCTCGGGCGTCGACCAGGTGCGGCTCACCCGCCCAGCCACCCTCAGGCACGCGCAGATAGCGGTCCCCACCCAGCGGGACATTCCAGTGGAGCAAGCGACCGCCGTGCCCGCGCCCGTAGAAGAACTGGGCATCATTCGCCCGTCCGGCGATCCTCAATGCCATCGCGGAAGGTCCGTCGACAGAGAACCGTCCAGAACCCTCGCCCGGGAGGAGTTCCTCCATCGGCCCCGGCCTCGGCACCCAAATCCTGTCAAAGTGAATAAAGCCCTGTTCCATGCGTACGCGCGCCGAGGTGAGGTGGAGGGCTCCGGTATCACCGCCGGTCAGCGGCAAATCTTCAGTCAGTGGCTGCCCGTCCTCGGCGAACCGGTACTCCGCCGTGATGCCCTCCGGCACCCCGGGCACTCGGAACCTGACCACCACGGTAGGGATGTTGAACCACCTCTCCCAGGCGTGCGAGGTCGGGGCCTCGACGCGCCCGGCGTCGGCGTACGCGAGCAGCGGGACGCCACGGGACTCGCGCAGCACGACCGCCCGGTCACCGGCCACGGCCCTGGTCCACTCGACCTGCACTTGCGCGCCAAGGCCGTCGTACACCGTCGGCACGCGGCGCGGACCACCCACGAGCCGAACGCCGGTGGTGTCCAGCGGCACCTCCCATACCAGCTCCCTACCGAAGTAGTAGCGGCGACCGGTGGAGCGTTCGATGATCGCGAACGCACGGGTGCGAGGAGGCTCCCCGAGCATCCCCCTGCCCAGGTGACTCGTCAGCAACTGCTCGGTCAGCGGTTCGCTCCGGAATCGGCGCACGACTCCTGACGGCCCGTCGAGCGCGGAGGTCCAGTGCGAAGGATCATCCGTCCCCCGGCTGGTGACCAGCCGCAGCGAATCCAGACCCGCCCACTCGCCCAGACCCGCCAACGGCCACTCTGCACGGACAAGCACCCCTTCCCCGTCGAAGCGGAACACAGCCCTGACGGCCTGCGGCGCGTAGGACACCGGCACCCGTAGCGTCAGACCTCCCGCCTCCCGGACCATCGTGAACCGGGTCTGCGGTACCAGGCTCCCGTTCCCGGAGACCACCTGCGGAACACCGTCCCGGCCATCGCCCGCGGGCACGCGCAGATAGCGGTCCCCAGCCAGCGGAATCTCCCGGTATGCCAGAGCCGCGGTGGCACCGTAGCCGTAGCGGATACCGGTCGCCGACTCAGTGAGCACAAATCCCCTCACCAGCGTGCCCGTTCGGTCGGCGTCCTCCTCTATCAGGGGATGGAGGCTGAACCGTCCGGTGGCCTCCTGGCCATGGAGCTCCGCCGTCGGCCACGCCCCGCCTTCCTCAGGGCCGACGGGATGTTCCACGACCACACGCAGCGAGGCGAGGTGCGCCTCCCCGGCCCCGGTGCCGGTGCCGGTCAGCGGCAGATCTGCCTGCAGCAGCCGCCCGTCCTCGGCGAGCCGGTACTCCGCCGTGACCCCCTCCGGAGCACCAAGCACCCGGAACCCGGCCGCCACAGTACGCCCGTCCCAGGCGTGCCAGGTCGAGGCCTCGACGCGCGGCATATCGGGGCGCACCAGCAGCGGTGCGCCACCGGAGCGCCGCAGCACGGCTATCCCGCCACCACCGTCCACCCGCGTGAGGGCCCACTCCTCCTGCACCGCCTCGGTCTGCATACCAAGGGCGTCATACACCCTCGGCATGGCATCCACAGCACCCGGCCTGAGACCCGCAACACCCACCAGCCGGACGCCAGTTGCCTCGTCCAGCCGCACCTCCCACGCCACGGGCTCGCTGCCCAAAGCCCGACGGTAGTAGCGACGCAGGCCAGTGGAGGGCTCGGTGATCGTGAAGACGTCGTCGTACCTCGAATCCAGCATCTGCTCGACCAGCCGGCTGTGCCGGAGGTCCTCGGGCAGCGCAGCGACCTCGAACCGGCCCGCCATCGCAGACGGCTCGACCGGCTCGACTCGCCCGGCCTGCTCGGCCAGCTCGTAGGTCCAGTGCAACGGGTCGGCCTCACGGGTCATGCGCAC
>Ga0213875_10001369_pt1 | contig 15995 bp, 14 predicted proteins | sample BarmaccomBMRX_R8_FD_160105 | JGI IMG/M metagenome (GOLD analysis project Ga0213875, IMG submission 160105) | Root-associated microbial communities from Barbacenia macrantha in rupestrian grasslands, the National Park of Serra do Cipo, Brazil - RX_R8 | ecosystem: Host-associated > Plants > Roots... | reverse complement strand
CTCAGCGACTACGACATCTCCTACATCAAGTGGGACTGCAACCGGGACATCATCGACGCCGGCAGCGGGACGGTGCTGGGCGCCCCGGCCGCCCACGGTCAGGCCCAGGCCGTCTACGACCTGCTGGACGAGCTGCGGGCCCGCCATCCGCAGGTTGAGTGGGAGTCGTGCGCGGCCGGCGGCGGCCGGATCGACGTGGCCATCCTCGAACGGGTCCAGCGGGTGTGGACCTCAGACATGACCGACGCGCTGGCCCGGCAGCCGATCCAGCGCTGGACCGGCCAGCTGGTGCCGCCGGAGTACCTGGGGGCGCACGTGTCGGCGCCATTCTCGCACCAGACCGGGCGCTACATGCCGATGTCGCTGCGGGGGGCGACCGCCCTGTTCGGCCACTTCGGCATCGAGGCCGACATCACCCAGTCCTCGCCCGACGACCTGGCCGAGCTGGCCGACTGGATCCGGCTGTACCAGCGGCACCGGGCGCTCATCCACTCCGGCCGGGTGGTCCGGCTCGACACCGCGGACGACACCGCCTGGATGTACGGCGTGGTCGCGGCCGACCGCTCGGCCGCGCTGATGAGCTACGTGCAGCTGGACGAGCCGCGCAACGACCAGCCGGCCGCGCTGCGGGTCCCCGGCCTCGACCCGGCCCGCCGCTACCGGATCACCGACGTCACCCCCGGTCCGTACCAGCCCCGGCGGCCCAACCTGGGTGAGCCCCGGCCGGGCGGCTTCACGGTTTCCGGGGCCGCCCTGGCCGAGGTCGGGCTGGCCATCGCCCCCCAGCGCACGCTGACCCCGGTGGTGGTGTTCATCGAGCAGCAGTGACGGCGTTCAGCGCAGCGGGCCGAACGCGGCCCGTAGCTCGGCGGCGAATATCTGCGGCTGTTCCCAGGCGGCGAAGTGGCCGCCCTGGTCGGCGTGATGGAAGTAGAGCAGGTTGTGGTAGGCCTGCTCGGTCCAGGTGCGGGGTGCGGTGACGTACTCGTCGGGGAACACGGTGACGGCCGCGGGCAGGGACACATCGGCGGCGGCGTAGAAGTTCTTGCCGGTGACCGCCTGCTGCCAGTACAGCCGGGCCGCGGAGGTGGCGGTGTTGGTGAGCCAGTACAGCGAGGTGTTGTCGAGCCAGTCGTCGCGGGTGATGGCGCCGTAGGACTGCCCGGCGAACAGCTGGGCGAGGTGGGCGTAGGTGCCGGCGTCGTGGTCCAGCAGCCAGGCGGCCAGGCCGACGGGGGTGTCGGCCAGGCTGTAGCCGATGGTCTGCGGGCGGGTGCCCTGGATGACGCCGTAGCCGCGGTGATAGGTCGCGTCCGCGGTCTGCTGGTAGGCGTGCTTCTCGGCGTCCGTCAGCTCGGCCGGGGCCGGGTCGCCGTTGCGGATGTGAGCGAGGATGGCGGCTGGGACCATCTGGGCGAAGCTGACGTGGATGCCGGCCAGCCCGGTGGCGGCCTGGCGCGCCATCGCGGCCGAGACGGCCGTGCCCCAGTCGCCGCCCTGGGCCACGTAGCGGGTGTATCCGAGGCGGCCCATCAGCACCGCCCAGGCCCGGGCGATCCGGCCGGGGTCCCAGCCGGCGGTGGCTGGCTTGCCGGAGAACCCGTAGCCGGGCAGTGAGGGGATCACCAGGTGGAAGGCCTCGGGCGCGCTGCCACCCTGCGCCTCCGGGTGGGTGAGCGGCTCGATGATCTTCAGCTGCTCGATGACCGAGCCCGGCCAGCCGTGGGTGACGATCAGCGGCAGCGCGTCCTCGTGCGGAGAGCGCACGTGGATGAAGTGGATCTCCAGTCCGTCGATCTCGGTGGTGAACTGCGGCAGCGCGTTCAGCTTGGCCTCGCACCGGCGCCAGTCGTAGTCCGTGGCCCAGTAGCTGGCCAGTTCCCGCACGGTCGCGAGCTGCACACCCTGTGACTGATCATCGACCGGTTCTTGTTCGGGCGGCCGCCACGCCGCGATCCGCCGCCGCAGGTCGGCGACCGCCTCCTCGGCGATGGCGGCCTGGAACGGATGGACGGCCGTGTCTGCATTGGTGGCGGCGGTGCTGGTGTTCATTGAACTGGATCCCTTCTCGTCGGCCGGCCGGCTGGACGGGGCCGGCAGCTAGCGGTGTGGCCCGCTACCTCACCGTCGCCCAGCCGGCCGTCGGGCGGACCCGGGAAGGTCACTGGCCGGCACGCGGGGGCTCGCTGGTCGTCTTCATCCTGCGGGTGCTATGGCGGCCGACCGCTCGGCCGCCTGCGCACCGTAATCCTCCAGCTCGATGTCGGTCGCGAACCGCTTACGGACCGCTGACAGGCCTCGGGGCCCCGGCCGGACCAGGGTGACCGTTGACAACAGGGTGACCGTTGACCACCTGGCCGGCCGCGGCGCGGTCCGGAGCCCGTTCGGCCCGGCTGTCCGGCCCGGCCAGGCTGAGGGCCGAGGCCGGGCGGGCCAGGCGGGACGGGACCACGGAGACTGACGGTTCGATCTCGGCCGGAACCGGAAAATCGATCCGGCCGCGCCGCACCCGGTTACCGACCTTGACCCGGATGTGCTGCTGGTACGACCCACCGGAGTAGCCGTGCCGGACGACCCCGGCCCAGAGCTCCTCCGAGACCGTCAGCACCAGCGACGTCGCCGGCGCCTCCCGCAGAGCCTGTTTGACCGCCCGCGCCTCCAGGAGCCGGAACGCGACGTCGATGTCATCACCGTAGAAACCCCGGCCGTCGCGGTGGACCTCGCCCGCGTGGACGACCGCCCGTAGCCGCATCCGCAGCTCCGGCTCGGCCACGGACTGGTTGTAGGCCGCCAGCCGCGCGGTCAGCAGCGGTATCACCTGCGCGAACAGGACCGTCTTGGGCACATCGTCGTGCGGCCGGATCAGGACCAGAACACCGTCGCCGCGGTCGGCCAGCTCCTCCCGGTGCCGGGAACTGATTCCGGCGGCGGCCAGGGCCTGCTCGAGCAGCTCGTAAAGGACCCGCCGCAGCCGGCCCTTGGCCGGATTGGTGCGGGTGGTTGACCGCTCGATATCAAGGGCGAAAATCAATCGGTGGACCGGGCCGTCGTCCAGCATGGGCACCACCGCGAGCTGACCGATCATCGACCCTCCTCCCGGCCTGGCCGTCGGCTGGCTTGAAACCAGCATGGCCCCAGGTCGGAGGCCTGCAGGTCCGGTTACGCAAGCGCGGACCACGGTGGACGCCTTTACCTGACCGGCCGTCGATGGACGAATGTCCCGTGCGGGCGGCCGGTGGTGGACGTTCGCAACTTGCCGGTACGCATTGCCGATCGCGTGGACACTTATTGCGACGGTGTACGGCTTTTGACAAACTTACACAGCCGTAAGTCACGGGGAGGGTCAGCGGTGACGGGGATCAAGCGCGAACCAGCTCCGCCCGGGCCGATCGCCTCACTCTACGAGCGGCTCGACGAACTGCACCTCGGGGCCGGGCTGCCGTCCATGCGGGACATCTCGGCCCGGGCCAGCCACCAGGTCAGCTCGTCGACGGTCCACAACGTATTCGCATTCCGCAATTCCCGGCTTCCGAAGTGGCCGTTCCTGGAGGCCATTGTCAAAGCGCTGGGCGGGGACCCGGCGGTTTTCCTCGGCCTGTGGAAGGCGGCCGCGCAAGCGGAGAACAACGCGATCGGACCGTCGGCCCCGATGTCCGAGGACGCGGCGCCGGGCCCGGCCGAGACCAGCTGGCCCCGCCCCGCTCCCCCGGTACCGCACCAGGGGATCTGGTCGCCGGAGATCCCGTCGCGCAACAGCAACTTCACCGGCCGGGTGGCGGAGCTGCAGGAGCTGCGGGCCAACCTGATCTCCCGGACCCAGCCGACCCCGCCGGTGCAGGTCATCCTGGGGATGGGCGGGGTCGGTAAGACCGAGATCGCCACCGAGTACGCCCACCTGCACCGGATGGACTACGACATCATCTGGTGGATCCGGGCCGAGCAGCCCGACCGGGTCCCGGACGCGCTGGTCAACCTGGGCGAGCGACTGGACCTGAGGCTGGCCACCGCGAACGGGCGCGACCGCGCGATCAAGGCCGTCCTCGACGCGTTGCAGGCGGGGGTCCGGCCGAACTGGCTGCTGGTCTACGACAACGTCGCCGAGCCGCTGCAGCTGCAGCCGTACCTGCCGGCCTGCCCGCCGGGCGGCCACGTCATCATCACGGCCCGGCTGCCGGCCTGGCCGGGTTACATCGAGGCCGACACCATCGAGGTGTCGCCGTTCACGGCCGACGAGGCGGTCAGCTTCCTACGGCGCCGGGTGCACTCCCTCGCCGCCGACCGGCGCCTGGCCGCCCGGGACGACGAAGAACGCATCGATCAGGCGGAGCGCCTGGCGGCCACCCTCGGCCACCTGCCGATCGCGATCGAGCACGCGGCCGCCTACCTGAACGAGACCAACCAGAGCGTCGACGACTACCTCGGCCAGTTCGACCGTAACGCGCACCAGCTGCTCAGCGAGCAGCCGTCTGAGCTACCGGAGTCGGTGTCGCGGACCTGGACGATGTCCACCGCACTGCTCACCGAGGACGCTCAGCACCTGTTCAATCTCTGCGCCTTCTTCTCGCCGGAGCCGATCTCGTGCGAGCTGTTGCTGGAGAACGCCAAGGCGGTCACCGATCCGCCCGGTCTGCGTGAGCTGCTGTCCTCCTCGCCGCGGTTCCGGGCGGCGTCCAGCCAGCTGCGGCGGTTGTCGCTGGTCAAGGTGGACGGGGCCAAGGACCAGATCCAGCTGCACCGGGTGGTCCAGGCCGCCACCCGCAGCCAGCTGCGCCAGTACCGGTATGACCTGTTCCTGGCCTACCGGTCGGCGGTGGACACCGTGCTGGCGGCCTCCAACCCCGGCAACCCGGACCGGGCCGCCAACGACGTGGTCTACGACCTGTCGCTGCAGCACCTGGAGTCCGACCGCGACTTCCTGAACACCGGCGATCCCGCCCTCCGGCGCCTCATCATCGACCAGATCCGGCGGCTGCAGATGCGCGGCAGCCACACCGAGGCGACCCGGTTCGGCCAGGAGGCCCTCAAGGTGTGGCGGGAGCGACTCGGCGACGAGCACCTCGACGTGCTGACCTTGGCGGTCGAGGTGGCCATCGCGATGCGGTCCGACGCCCACGCCGCCAATGCCCGCGATCTCATCCGGGACACGCTGCGGATCCTCAAGGAGCGATACGGCGAGGACCACGAGGTGACGCTGCTGTGCAACAACACCCACGGCGCCGACCTCCGCAGCGGCGGTCAGCTGGCCGAGGCGCTGGACCTGGACCTGAGCCTGCTGCCGCGGTTCGAGCGGGTGTTTGGCACCGACCACACCCGGACCATGAACGTCCGGAACAACATCGCCGCTGACTACCGGCGGCTCGGCCGCCACGAGGAGGCCCTGCAGACCGACCGGCAGACCTACCGCGACCGGGAGAACAAGCTCGGCCCCGATGATCCGGTCACCCTCGGGTCACTCGACTCGGTCAGCCGCGACTTGCGCGACCTGGGCCGCTATCAGGAATCGCTGGACGTGGCGCGCAAGGTGGTGGAGGGCTTCGCGGCCAACCGGGCGGGAGAAAACCTGTACTGGCTGAACGCCCGCAAGAGCTTTGCGGTCGCGCTGCGCAAGGCCGGCTACCACTGGGAGGCGCTGCACGAAAGCGAGGAGGTGTTCCAGCGGTACCGGGACTACCTCGGCCTGCACCACACCTACACCCTTCGGGCCGCGACCAACCTGGTCAACGACCGGCGCGCGGTGGGCGAGCTGGCGCAGGCCGAAGTCCTCGGCCGCGAGGTGGAGGAGCAGTGCCAGACGGTCAGATCTCCGTCCGACCTCAGCTACGCCGCGCAAGTCAGCCTGGCGTCCGTGCTGCGGGCGGCCGGGCAGCTGGCGGAAGCCACCCGATTCGACCGTAGGGCCCGGGATGGGCTGGTCAACGCCTATGGGGATGTGCACCCGTTCAGCCTCGAGGCCACGATCAACTACGCCTCCGACCTCGCCGCCGGCGATGACCTGGCCGGCGCGATCCAGATCGGGCACGAAACCATGGAGAGCTGCTGGGCCTCCCTCGGCCAAGACCATCCGGTGACGCTGATGGCGACCGCCAACCTGGCCCTCGACGAGGCCGCCGCGGGCAACGCGGCCGTCGCCGAGACGCTTCTTTCCGGTGCGCTGCGCCGCTACGCCGATCTGCTGACCACCGAGCACCCGGAGGCCCGGGCGGCGGCCGCCCGGAAACGGCTCACCGCGGAGATTGAGCCGTACTGAGCCGGGCCAGGTCGCCGAGCACCCGGCCGCGCACGTGCTCGATCAGCCGCTTGAGATCGTCGCAGTACACCGACGGATGCCGGAAGCCCGACCCGGCCCGGTAGCGGTGCGGATACAGGCCGCCGCCGCAGACGTCCAGCACCGGGCACCGCTGACACTGCTCGGCCAGCGCGTCGACGCCGAGCTGGCGGGCCACGGTGGTGGGGTGGTCGAGCGCGGCGTCGAAGGCGTCGGTGGCCACGTGCAGGCCGGTGTCGGCCGACCCCGCGTAGGTGGAGCTGAGCGAGTCGAGCTGCTTGATCGAGCCGTCGGTGTCGACCACGATCAGCGTGCTCGGCTGCAGCCCCAGTCCCTCCACGCCACTGAGGCCACCCAGGACCAGCTGGATCAGCTCAGAGAACAGCCGGATCCGGGTCTCGTGCACCGGCGCCCCGTACCAGCGCTCGAAGATCGCGATCAGCCAGTCGGCGTAGCCGGTGCCCGGCGGCGGGCAGTCCCAGTGCGCGTGCGGGAGCAGCAGGTCGAGGGCGGGCGGCTGGAACTCCAGCATGGCCTCGTAGGTGGTGACCGGGTCGTTGCCGGTGTCGATCGTGCACAGCAGCCCGGCGTAGATGTCGCGGAAGCCCGGTGATGCGAGCAGCCGGAGGCCCTCGGCGACGTCGGCGAAGCTGTTGCGCCCGCTCGGGTACTTCCGGTGGCGGCCGGTGGCCTCGGCGTCGCCGTCCAGGCTGACCCCGACCCGGATGCCGAGCTGCCGCAGCGTCTCCAGCATGGCTGGCCGCAGCAGCGTCCCGTTGGTCTGCAGGCCGAGGTTGACCTGGGCCGGCACCCGGTCCCGGAGCGTGCCCACCAGGTCGTCCAGCCCGGCGGGACCGGCCAGCAGCGGCTCGCCACCGTGCAGGATGACCTCGACGCTGCTCAGGTCGTGGGCGCGGACGTGTTCACCGATCCGATCGGCCACCTGCCCGACCACGACCGGGTCCATCCGCCGGGGCAGCCGAGACCAGCCGCGTTCGGCCATCTCGTAGACGTAGCAGTAGGTACAGGCCAGATTGCAGCGGCTGTGCACCTTGAGAATGAACTGCTGGAACGGAATCGGCGGGCGCCCGCCGGCCCGCACGGCCGCGACGTCCAGGTCCAGGTACGGCCACGGCGCCGGATGGACCGGGGTAACGGCGACGGCGACGCCGGTCACGTGAACCACCGCGCCAGGTCGAGCGGATCAACCGGCCCGGCCAGCCGCGCGTGCACCTCGGCGATCAGCGCCAGCCGGGTGGCCATCACTTCGTGGAGCGGTGACGGCGGCCGCTGATGCAGCGCCAGCGCCAGCCCGATCCAGGCGTCGAACTGCGGGCCGGCCGAGTCCGCGATCTGGGCGCGGTAGGCCTCGACCGCGTCCTCGCTGCGGTCCGCCAGCAGCAACCGGTCGGCCGCGCTGAGCGGAAGCACCCCATCGGCGCACAGCGTCCGGTAGCGGGACGGATCCAGGTAACGCAGGTTCAGCAGCCGGCTGCGCAGGCTCGCGTCGACCTTCCTGACGTCCTCGGCGATCCACGTTCGCACCGGTTCCGGGCCGGTGGCACCGCCGCCGGCGTAGGCGGCCGCCAGCCGGTCGGCGCCGTCCGCGTCGACCACCAGGTGGCGCAGCTCCCAGGTCAGCCGGTGGTCCAGGCTGACCTGGGCCGCGATCTGGCCCACGGCAGGCGGTACCGTCTCGGCGCTCAGTCGCTCGCCCTGCGCCGCCAGACGCTCAGCGAACCGGATCCCGGCCGGGGTGAGCGACCCCGTCTGGCGCAGGGTCTGCACGGCCGGGCCGATGACCGATCGCCAGCGCGCGAACAGGACCTGGGCCCGGAGCAGGCCGTCGGGGTCGGTCTCGGCGTGCCGCTGGGCCTGCCAGAAGCGGACGATCCCGGCGTGCGCGTACACCCCCTGCAGCAGGCCGGAGGCCGGGCGCGGGTCCTGCCGCCACGGGGCGTACACCGGCTGGCCGCCGGTCCGGACCAACGGCACCAGATCCAGCAGCCCGCAGAGCTTCACGTGCTGGAACTCGTGGACCAGGGTCTCGGCCAGCGTCACCGGATCCGGCGGCCACGAGGTCGCGAACGCGCCGTAGGCGGCCGGCGTGGTCCCGCTGACCAGGTCGGTCTCGGACTGGGGGGTCAGCGGCACGATGACCGAGATGACCTCGCCCAGCGGTTCGGCCGCCCAGCGGTGCCGGTCCATGACCACGGACCAGGCGGCCCGGACCCGCTCCCGCCATTCGCCCAGTTCGGCCGCGCTCATCGCCGTGCGCATGGGGAGTGAGTAGCGGTCCAGATAGGGATCGCCGGTCTCCAGCAGCACGGTCCAGTCCCGCCCGCCGGCCGAGGCCCGGACGGCCGGGGTACCGCGCCAGCCGGGGACCACCGCCGTGGTGCCATCATCGGGCACGAGCTGCCCGGCCGGGAGGACGAGCTGGTCTCCGGCCGTGACCAGCTGCCCGTCACACCGCAGCCGGAGCCAGGCGGCCTCCCCGTCGTCCCCGCCGCCCGGCACCAGCAGCGAACCGAGGCCGGGCAGCAGCACCCGGCCGTCGCGGACCGGGACCTCGAGGTCGGCCGGCCGGCCGGCCCGTACGGCGGCCGCGGCGACCAGGCCGGCGAAGTGGCCGAAGTCCGGGGTGCCCCCTTGATCCTGGCGGATCAGGCTGTCGTGGATCCACCCGCCCAGGTGCGGCGAGCCGAGCAGCCAGTCGGCGGCCGCCGGGCCGTCGGCCTGGATCTTGGCCAGCTGCCGGAAACCGGCCCGGAAAGCAGCCGGACCGGGCTGCGGCCCGCGGGCCGCCTCGGCCAACGCGCACAGCAGCATCAGGTGCTTGCTGAGCTGCGCCTCGCTCAGCTGCCGCATCGTCGCCGGACCGCCGCCGCCGTCAGCCAGCTCGGCGAACGCAGTGGCCGGCAAGATATGCTTAGTAAGCGGCACTAAATTCTCGCGTCAAATGAGCTCAGCGTTATACCGGTCTCCCGCAGCCGTTCCCGGTAAAGAGCAATAGAGTGGGCCAACGCAGGCGAGCCGAGTCCAGCGAGCTGGTCGATATTAAAATCGCGCAACTCGGGAATAACCGTCTCTATGTTTTTGGCCTTTTCCTGCGAATTCATCGCCTCACCCCGGAGGTCACGCAGCCACCGCGGTCGGCGGCCAGCGGGGCCGCGACCTGCGAGCCCACCAAATACTGCCAGTATTGCCAGTGGCCAAGCAAGCAACGCGAACACATTCATGTCCATTGCTGAAAAAATTTCGTGGACAGTGGTGGACAGCCGTGGACGGCACGCTTCGAGATTCCCCCGAAGCTCAATCGTTACGCCGCAGCACTTTCACTGACATACGTGTCACATAATGGCTATCGGCCCGGCCGTCCTGAGCTGGCAAAAGGTCACTTACCCGGAAGATCTTGAAATCAAGCCATTCGCACCGCCGAATTTTACGGTAGCCTGCCCGGCTGCGCGGCCCCGCCTACTTCGCCGGTGAGCCGCCGTCCGCCTCAGCCAGCAGCTGACGGGCGGCGGCTTCGTCGTCGGGCGCGACCAGCACCCGGACGCCCTCCAGCTGGAGCTGGGGGTCGGCCCCGCCGGCGTCGTCGGCCAGCACCCCGGCCCGCAGGCCGTTGCTGCGGAGCAGGCCCGCGATCAGCTCGGCTTCCGGGCGGCTGCTGGCCACCGCCACCGTCACCGCTGCACCGTCCATGACCTCAGCTCCTCGCCGCCGGGCGCGATGACCAGGGACTTACCCTGGCGCGGCCACTGGCCGCTTCCGCCATTGTGGAGCCGGGACAACGTCGAAGGGAACCAGCCACCATGACCGGACCCGCGAACGCGGACATCGCCGCCCTGGCCGACCTGCTGCACGAGACGGCCGACCACCACGGCAAGTTCGAGGCGGTTGCCCCGCCGCACAACTGGTGGGACTGGTACGCGGCCTACTTGCACGCCCGGCAGACGGGCAGCAGCCCGGACGACGCGGCCGCCGCCGCCAACCGCTACATGGCCGAGGTCAAGCACATCGTCGTCCCGGCCAGCTGAGCTGGCCCGCTGAACTGCGCGGCTGAACTGGGCCGGCTGGATCGAGTCGGCTGGATCGGGCCGCCGACGATCAGGGGCTGCCGCCCATCTCGCTGATCAGGTCGTCGCGGGTGATGCCGTACTTGCTGCCGAACGCGATGACCTCGTCCAGGTCGACCGGATCCGGCAGCTCACGCAGGGCGATGTCGGCGACGTGGTCGTGCCCGGTCTGGCGCATGAGGCCGACGACCTTGTCTCTGCTCACCTTCATGACACCACTATGCCCAGGCTCACTCGTCCGTAATGCGCGGATCGCCGCGGCGGCTGAACGCGATCAGGGCCCCGGTGGCGGCCGCCGCCAGCGCGGCGCCGGCCAGGTAGACCTGCCGGTAGCTCAGGTAGCGGATGGCCAGTGAGCCCAGCGCCTGCACGGGTGCCTGCGGCCCGAACAGGACCAGCGACACCAGGGCCGAGACCCGGCCCTGGAGGCCGAGCGGGGTGCGCCGCTGGGCCAGGCTGAGGATGGCCAGGAAGGTCCAGGGCAGGGCGAACCCGCCGACCAGGGCGGCGATGACCACGCACGGCAGGTTGCCGGTGGCCCGCAGCCCGGCGTTGACGATGAAGTTGATCATCCCGAGCATGGCCAGCCGGTCCTCGCCCAGCCGCCGGAGCAGGCGGCTGCTGACCAGGCTGGCCACGATCGACCCGGCCCCCAGGCAGGCGCTGAGCACGCCCAGGAAGGCGGGCGGTTCGCCGATCGCCTGGATCAGGCTGTACTGGGGCGCGACCAGCAGCCCGGACAGCACGATGACGAAACCACCGGTCACCAGCAGCCGGGCCAGCTCCGGGGTCCGGCGGACGTGCACCAGCCCGGCCAGCAGGTCGGCCCGCCAGTTGGTGGCGGGCGGGCGCGGGGCCGGTTCGCGCAGCCGCAGCCCGGCCACCGCCAGCGCCGCCACCACGAACGTGACCGAGTCCAAGGCGGCCACGCTGCCCCCGCCGACCAGCGCGAACAGGGCCGCCCCGAACAGCGGGGCGACCAGGCGGCCGGTCTCCTGCAGGCCCAGCCGCCACCCGTTGACCCGCTGCCGCAGGCTGGCCGGCAGCATCTCGGCGAACAGCGCGTTCTCGGCCGGATCGCCGACCGCGAGGCTGGCGCCGTACCAGATCATCACGCAGAAGATCAGCCACACCTCGGCGGCCGAGCGGACCGCCAGCAGCGTCAGCACAAAAACAGCGGAGCCGACGTTGAGGACCAGCAGCAACCGCCGCCGCGGCACCCGGTCGGCCAGCAGCCCGGCGGCCGGCCCGAACAGCGACGGCAGGTACATGCAGGCCGACACCAGCCCGGCCGCGGCGCTGCTGCCGGTCAGCGACTTGACCCAGATGCCCGCGACCAGGCTCATCGCGCTGTCGCCGAGCAGCGAGGCGGCCAGCCCGGTCAGGTAGAGCCGCGCGTTGCGACGATCGGTGGCGGTCACCACCGGCTCGGCCTGTTCCTGAACCGCCATGGCACGAATCAACCACAGCTGCCGTCGCCATGGCAACATAGTTGAGCGTTATACGCTCAACTATTTGGAGCCTTTTATCCATGGTTAAAGGGGTGGCACAATGCGGCGGGATGAGCGGGGTGCGGCGCGGACCGGAGCGGGAGCGCGGCCGTGCGCGGCGTCAGGCCAGGTCAGCGGCCGGGCTCGAGGTGGCCGATCGCCGGACGATAGCGTCGGGCCATGACCACGACGTTCGCGGCGGCCACGGGGGTCCGGCCGGCTGGCGAGGGGTGTTACGAGGCGGACCTGCGGGCCGAGTACGCGGTCGGCTCGTCCCGGCCGAACGGCGGCTACCTGCTCGCCTGCCTGGGCCGGGCGGCGCTGGCGGCGGCCCGGGCGGCCGGCTCCGGGCATCAGCACGTGATCGCGGCCGGGGCCCAGTTCTTCCGCTCGCCCGGGGTCGGGCCGGCCAGGATCGACACCACCGTGCTGCGCGCGGGGCGGGCGGTGACCCAGGTCAGCGCGGCCATCGGCCACGACGGCGGGCCGGGGGTGCAGGCCCAGTTCACGCTGGCCACGCTGGCGGCCGCCAGCGAACCGTACTGGGGCGGGATCCCGCCGGTGGCGCTGCCGCCGATCGAGGAGTGCCGGCCGCTGTTCCGGGCCGACCGCCGGGGCATGGCGGTCAGCTTCGACCCGGCGGCCGGCTTCACCATTACTCCGGACGGGCCGGTGGCGACCGGGGGCGGGGAGTTCCGGGCCTGGCTGCGCGACGAGAACTCCGGCACCCTGGATCCGGTCAGCCTGCTGTTCGCGGCCGACGGGCTGCCCCCGGCCACGTTCGGGGTGCTGGTCAGCGACTGGGTGCCCACCCTCGACCTGACCGTCTACGTCCGGGCGCTCCCGGCCCCGGGCCCGATCCGGCTGCGCTTCCGCGCCCTGCTGATCCAGGACGGCTTCGCCGACGAGGTCTGCGAGGGCTGGGACTCGGCCGGGCGGCTGGTGCTGCAGTCCACCCAGCTGGCCGCGCTGCGGCTGCCGCCCAAGCACTGACCGTCTAGGCGCGCGCTCCGGCCCGGGGCCGGCCGGGGAAGAGCAGCCCGGTGGCGACCGCGCCCGCCAGGAACAGCCCGATCAGCACGGTGAACGCCACCACGTCGCCGTGCACGGTGGCGACGGCTTCGAGGTGACCGGTCGGCCCGGTTCCGCCGCGGGCGGCGTGCCCGGCCAGGTAGCCGGCGGTGGCGCTGGCGGCGATCGTGTTCAGCAGCGACGCCCCGAGCGAGCCGCCGATCTGGTTGCTGCTGTTGACCAGGGCGGCCGCCACCCCGGCATCGGCCGGGGCGGCCCCGGCCGGGCCCAGGCTGAACGCGACGGTGACCACACAACCGGTTCCCAGCCCGACCACCACCAGGGCGGGGGCCACGTCGACGCCGTAGTGGCCGGGCACCCCGATCCGGGTCAGCCAGGCGGCGGCCACGGCCGCCAGCAGCAGCCCGGCCGGCGCGATCACTTTGGGGCCCAGCCGGGCCAGACCGACGTTGCTGACGAAGTTGGCGGCCACGACGACGCCGGCGATGAACGGCAGGAAGGCCAGCCCGGCCCGCAGCGGCGAGAACCCCAGGATCACCTGCAGGTAGTAGGTGACCAGCAGAAACAGGCCGATGAGGCCGAGCCCGGCGATGGTCGCGCCCAGGTAGGCGCCGCCCCGGGTCCGGTCGGCGAGGATCGCGGGCGGCACCAGCGGGTGCGCGACCCGGCGTTCGACCAGCACGAACGCCGCCAGCAGGACGGCCCCGGCGACCAGCAGGCCGGCGATCAGCGGGCTGGCCCAGCCGTCGCGGGCCGCCTCGCTGAACGCGTAGACCACCGCGACCAGGCCGCCGACGGCCAGCAGGCTGCCGGGGACGTCGAGCCGGGCGGTGGCCGACCGCGGCTGCCCGGTGATGAACGCCAGCGCCCCGGCCAGCGCGACGACCGCGAAGGCGACGTTGACGTACAGGCACCAGCGCCACGACAGGTACTCGGCCAGCAGGCCGCCCAGCAGCAACCCGGCCGCGCCGCCGCCGCCCGCGATCGCGGTGTAGATGCCGAGCGCCCGGCCCCGTTCCCGGGCGCCGGTGAACGTGGTGGCCAGCAGGGCCAGCGCCGACGGGGCGAGCAGGGCCCCGAACGCGCCCTGCACCGCGCGGGCGGCCACCAGCGCCGCGAACCCGGGGGCGGCCCCGCCCGCCGCCGACGCGGCGGCGAACCCGATCAGCCCGGCCAGGAACGTTCGCTTGCGGCCGACGATGTCGGACAGGCGGCCGCCGACCAGCAGCAGGCCGCCGAACGCGAGCGCGTAGGCGGTGATGACCCACTGCCGGTCGGTGGTGGAGAACGCCAGCGCCCGCTGAGCCGACGGCAGCGCGATGTTCACGATGGTGGCGTCGAGCACCACCATCAGCTGAGCGACCCCGACGACCGCGAGGATCAGCCAGCGGCGACGGTCGGGGATGGCGGATACGCCGGCGGGTACCGGCCCAGCCGGGAGTGGCGCAGCCGGGAGCGGCTCGGGCTGGGCCGACTCGGGCTGGGCCGGCTCGGGCTGGGCCGGCTCACCCGAGACCGGCTCACCCGAGACCGGCTCACCCGGGACCGGCTCACCCGGGACCGGCTCGGGCTGGGCCGCGCGCGCCGGTCCTCGCTGCTGACGGGCCGGGGGCTGCGGTCCCGGGGCAGAGGCAGGGGCCGGGCGGATGCGGGGGATGCGTGGCAGGGGCGGCATGGGCGGCCTCTCGCTCTCTCGTCGCTCTCTCGTTCATCTTCGATTTAGTTATCTGACTAACTCACCATAGAAGGCAGCGGCGGCGGCTGTCTATAGTTGGTCAGGTGACTGACTCATCGATGCCGCTGGCGGCCGAGGGCGCCGGCAAGCGGGAGCGGCTGGTGATGGCGGCCCGCCGGATGATCCATGAGCAGGGCGTCGAAAAAACGACGCTGGCCGACATCGCGGCCGTCGCCGAGGTGCCGGTGGGGAACGTCTACTACTACTTCAAGACCAAGGACGCGCTGGTCGCGGCCGTGCTCGACGCCTACCAGAACTCCTACCGGGGGATCAGCGCCGAACTGGACCGGCAGCCCACGCCGCAGGCCCGGCTGAAGGCTCTGGTCCGGGTTCTGACCGAGCGGCGCGAGTTGCTGACCGCCCGTGGCTGTCCGGTCGGGTCGCTGTCGTCGGAGCTGGACAAGCGGGACGACGAACTGCGGGGCCAGGGCGCGATCGTGCTGAGCACGCTCATCGACTTGGCGGAGGAGCAGTTCCGGGCGCTCGGCCGCGATGACGCCCGGGAGCTGGGGGTGGCCCTGATCGCCGCCTACGAGGGGGTGGTCCTGCTGGCCAGCACGTTGCGCGAGGCCGGCCTCATCAGCACCGAGGTGGCCCGGCTGGAGCGCTGGATCGACACGCTGGCCGGCTGAGGCGGGCTCCGTGAAGCCGGCCCAGTAGGGTCGGGCATCGTGCTGACCTACCTGTTCGACATCGACGGGACCCTGGTCGACTCGTCGGCGGCCGTCGAACGGGCCTGGCGGCGGGTCTCGCAGGAGTTCGGGGTGGACACCGACGCGGTCCTGGCCGCCTGCCACGGGCGGCGCAGCGTGGACACGGTCCGGGAGTTCTTCCCGCCAGCCGACCAGCCCGCCGCCCAGAAGCGGATCGACGAGCTCGAGCTGGCCGACCGGGACGTGGCCGCCTGCCGGGGGGCGGCCGACCTGCTGGCCAGCCTGGACGGGCAGCCGTGGGCGGCGGTCACGTCGGGACCGCGGCCGCTGATGACCGCGCGGCTGGCGGCGGCCGGCCTGGCGGTCCCCAGGGTGCTGGTCACGGCCGAGGACGTGCGGCGCGGCAAGCCCGCCCCCGACGGTTACCTGCTGGCCGCCCGGGAACTGGCCGTCTCCCCCACCAGCTGTGTGGTGGTCGAGGACTCGCCGGCCGGGGTGGCGGCCGGCCAGGCGGCGGGCGCGCTGGTGGCGGCGGTCACCACCACCCACCCGGCCGCCGCGCTGAGCGCCGCCGACCTGGTGGTGGCCGGGCTGCCCGAGGTGGCGGAGGCGGTCGGGGGCCGGCACCGGGGCCGGGGCTAGGGCCTGTTTCAAAAGTTGGTAGTGGTGCGGACCGGTCTGCGTGTCGTTGCCCGGGTATGAGTGAGGTCTCCGGTAGATGAGTCAACGACCAAGAAG
>Ga0213875_10001368_pt1 | contig 15997 bp, 12 predicted proteins | sample BarmaccomBMRX_R8_FD_160105 | JGI IMG/M metagenome (GOLD analysis project Ga0213875, IMG submission 160105) | Root-associated microbial communities from Barbacenia macrantha in rupestrian grasslands, the National Park of Serra do Cipo, Brazil - RX_R8 | ecosystem: Host-associated > Plants > Roots... | reverse complement strand
ATGGGGGCCGGACCCGCCCTCTGGCGCACACTGCTGGCGGAGCCGGGGATCGAGAAGTGCCGGAGCCTGCGCCACGCCTTCTGCGGCGGCGAGCCGCTGACCGGCGACCTGCGCGGGCGCTTTCTGGCGCAACTTCCCCGGACGGCCCTGCACAACGTCTACGGCCCCACCGAGGCGACGATTGACGCGACCTGGTGGACGTGCCCGCGCCCGGACACGGGCGAGGCCGCCACGCCCATCGGCCATCCGCTCCCCACCGCCTCGGCCTGGCTTCTCGGCGAGGACGGCCGACCCGTGTCGGACGGCGCGGCGGGGGAGTTGTGTCTGGGCGGCGTCGGCCTGGCGCGCGGCTACCTCCGCCGGCCCGAACTGACGGACCAGAGATTCATTCCGCATCCCGTTGACCCCGCCCCCGGCGCGCGACTCTACCGGACGGGCGACCTTGCCCGGCGGCGGCCCGATGGCGCTCTTGAGTATCTCGGGCGGCTGGACGATCAGGTGAAGGTGCGCGGCTACCGGATTGAACTGGGCGAGATTGAAACGGCGCTGGCCCGGCTGCCCGGCGTCCGCATGGCGGCCGTCGCCGCGCGCGAGGACACGCCCGGCGACAGGCGGCTGGCGGCCTATGTCGTGCCGGAGGGAACCGCCCCGCCCGTCCCGGTCCTGCGCCGTGCGCTGCGGCAGGCGCTGCCGGCATACATGGTCCCGTCCGCCTGGGTCTTCCTCGACGCGCTGCCCCTCTCGCCGAACGGCAAGGTGGATCGGCACACCCTGCCCGCACCGCGGACGACGGACCGCGAGCGCGGCGACGACTACGCCCCCCCCCGGAACACGCTGGAGCAACGGCTGGCGGGAATCTGGGAGGAGCTGCTGGACACCCGCCCCCTCGGCGTCCACGATCACTTCTTCGAGATCGGCGGCCATTCCCTGCTCGCCGCGCGCCTGCTGGCCCGCGTCCGGCGGGAGTGGGGGGCGGAGATCACCCTGCGCGGCCTGTTCGAGACGCCGACCATCGCCCTGCTGGCGGAGCGCCTGCGGGCGAAGGGAGTCGCGCACACAGATGCCGGCCCGGCGTCCATTCCGCCGACGCCGCGGACGGAGGCGCTGCCACTCTCGTTTGCCCAGGAGTCGCTGTGGCTCGTCAGCCGGCTGGAACCGGATAGCCCCGTCTACAACATCCCCCTCTGCCTGCGCCTCGCCGGCCCCTTGGACGCACGGGCGCTGGAACACAGCCTGTCCGAGATCGTCCGCCGGCACGAGGCCCTGCGTACGTGCGTCACCCTGGCTCCGAACGGCCGGCCGGTCCAGACGATTCGCGCCCCGGAGGCGCTACCCCTGGAGACGGTGGACCTGAGCGGCCTGCCCCCCGACACGCGCGGGGCCGAGGCGCAAAGCTACGCGGAACGGGAGGCGCGGCGTCCGTTTGACCTGGCCGCGGATCAGATGCTGCGGGCCGTGCTGCTGCGCCTGGGCCGGGAGGAGTATCGCCTGCTGCTGACGCTGCACCACATCGCCTGCGACGGCTGGTCCGTGGGCATCTTGATGCACGAGTTGACGGCGCTTTATGCGGCCTTTGCCGCCGGGCTGCCTTCCCCGTTGCCGGAACTGCCGATGCAGTACGCCGATTACGCCGCCTGGCAGCGGCAGCGCCTCACGGGGCCGCTCGCGGAGACGCAGCTCGCCTATTGGACCCGGCAGTTGGCGGACGCCACGCCCCTGGCGCTGCCGACGGACCGACCCCGGCCCCCCGTGGGGCGGTTTGAGGGCGCGCGGCTGCCCGTCGCCCTCCCGCGCGCGCTCGTGGACCGGCTGCATGACCTGGGCCGACAGGAGGACGCCACCCTGTTCATGACGCTCACGGCGGCTTTTCAGGGCCTGCTGGCGCGCCACACCGGCCAGGCGGACATCGTCATCGGCAGCCCGGTCGCGGGAAGGAACGCGGCCGAGACCGAGTCGCTGATCGGCCACTTCATCAATCCCCTGGTTCTGCGGACGTTTCTGGGCGGCAATCCGTCCGCCCGCGAGATGCTGCGCCGCGTGCGCGAGGTCACGCTGGATGCCCAGGCGCACCAGGACCTGCCGTTTGAGCGGATCGTGGAGGCCCTGCAGCCGGAGCGGGACGCCGGGCGCAACCCCCTGTTCTCGGTGATGCTTGTCCTGCAGACCCCCCCCGCTCCGGGGCGCGAGATGGCCGGCCTGACGATGACAATCGAGGAGACCGAGACCGGCACGGCGAAGATGGACCTCCTGCTCAGCCTGACGGACGGGCCGGACGGACTGAGCGGCTGGTGGGACTACAGCACCGACCTGTACGACCGGGCGACGATGGAGCGCCTCTCAGCGCATTTCCGCTGCTTGCTGGAGGGCATGGCGGCCGCCCCCGACCGGACGCTGTCGGCGCTGCCCCTGCTGCCCGAGGCGGAGCGCCATCAGGTGCTGAACGCATTCCAGCGCGCGGATCCGCCCATCGCCGCGCGCCAGACGGTCCACGCGCTGGTGGAGGCCCAGGCCGCGCGTGGGCCCGACGCCGTGGCGCTGGCGTGGCACGACGGGCAGATGACCTATGCCGAGATGAACCGCCGCGCCAACCAACTGGCGCACGTCCTCCAGGAGCGGGGAGTCGGTCCGGGGGAGCGAGTGGGCGTCTGCCTGGAGCGGTCGCCGGAGCTGATCATCGCCCTGCTGGGCGTGCTGAAGGCGGGCGGGGCCTATCTGCCGCTCGACCCCGACTATCCGCCCGACCGCCTCGCCTTCCTGCTGGCCGACTCGCAACCCGCTCTCCTGCTGACGCAGGCGTCCCTCGCCCCTCGCCTGCCCGAGCACATGGGCCTCACGATCTGTCTGGAACAAGAACAGACTGGGATCGCCCGCCGGAGCGGCGCGAATCCCGCCAGCGGCACGGATGCGGACAGTCTCGCCTACGTGATGTACACGTCCGGCTCGACCGGGCAGCCCAAGGGCGTCCTGATCCCGCATCGCGGGGTCGTGCGACTCGTGCAGGACGCCGATTACGCAGACATCACGCCGGACGACGTTTTCCTGCAGCTGTCGCCGGTCTCCTTTGATGCATCCACGTTTGAGATCTGGGGCAGCCTGGCGAACGGGGCGCGCCTGGCCCTGGCCCCGGCGCGAACTCCATCGCTGGAGGAACTGGGGCGGACGCTGCGCCGCCACGGCGTCACGACCCTGTGGCTGACGGCGGGCCTGTTCAGCCTGATGGCGGAGGAGCGCCTGGACGACCTGCGCCCGCTCCGACAGCTCCTGGCGGGCGGGGACGTGCTCCCGCTGCCGCATGTCCAGAAGATGCTGCAGGCCCTGCCCGGATGCCGCCTGATCAACGGCTACGGGCCGACGGAGAGCACGACCTTCACCTGCTGCCACCCCATCACGGCCGACAGCCTGCGCGGCGGCTCCGTGCCCATCGGACGGCCGATCCGCCGCACGGAGGTCTACGTGCTGGACGCCGACCGGCAGCCGGCGCCGATCGGCGTGCCCGGCGAGTTATACATCGGCGGGGACGCCCTGGCCCTGGGCTATCTGAACCGGCCCGACCTGACGGCAGAAAAGTTCGTCCCCCACCCCTTCTCGCCAGACCCCACCGCCCGCCTCTATCGGAGCGGCGACGTGGCCCGCTGGCGTCCCGACGGTGTGCTGGAATTCCTGGGACGGCGGGACATGCAGGTCAAGGTGCGCGGCTACCGGATTGAACTGGGCGAGATTGAAACGGCGCTGGCCCGGCATCCCGCCGTGCGGGATGCCGTGGCGCTGGCGCACGGGGAGGCGCACGAGAAGCAGATCGTGGCCTATCTGGTGCCGGAGCCGGGCCAGTCAGTCTCCCCCGCCGGCCTGCGGCAGAGCCTGCAGGAGACGCTGCCCGGCTACATGATTCCGAGCCGGTTCGTCCTGCTGGAGACCCTGCCGCTGACGCCCAACGGCAAGGTGGACCGCGCCGCCCTGCGGGAGCCGCCCCCGGAGCCGACGTCGGCGAGGCCGGCTTTGACGCCGCCGCGCACGCCGCTGGAGACCGCCCTGTGCGGCCTCTGGGCCGAGGCGCTGGGCGTGCCCCAGGTCGGCGTCCGGGACAACTTCTTTGAGATCGGCGGCCACTCGCTGCTGGCTGCACTGCTGCTGCATCGCATCGAGCGCCTCTGCGGCCGGAAGCTGCCCCTGGCGACGCTGTTCGCCCACGCCACAGTGGAGGACCTGGCGCGCGTCCTGCGGCAGCCGGCGTCGGGGGCGCAGTCCCCGCTGGTCCGGCTCCACGCCGACGGCAGCCGACGTCCCCTCTTTTTCCTGCATGGCGACTTCCAGGGCGGATTCTACTGCCTGAACATGGCACGGCATCTCGGCCCGGACCAGCCCCTCTGCGCGCTGCCGCCGCACGGCATGGACGGGGGAACCATCCCCGACACCATTGAGGAGATGGCGGCGGACTACGGACGGGTCATCCGGGCCGCCCAGCCCGAGGGGCCGTACCGGCTGGGAGGCTTTTGCAACGGCGGCCTGGTCGCCTACGAGATCGCCCGTCAGCTGCGCGCGCAGGGGCAGGAGGTCGAGGCGCTCCTGCTGCTGGACATGATCGGGATCAACACCCGCTTCAAGCGCACGCTGCACCGCCTGACGCAGGACATCGGGCGGATTGCCCGGATCAGCCCCGACGCGCGCCGGCAGGCGTTTATCCGCACCCAGGAGTGCCTGATGCCGCTGGGCCTGCTGCTGAAGCGCCTGCGCGATCTTGTGATGGACGCCTACTACCGGGCGGGGGATCGTTTCTTTCCCGAGCAGATGGCGCGGATGGCCTGCCCGGTGCCCCTGGTGGAGCAGGAGACCCAGATGGTGACGCTGCCTGCCTATTATCACGTGCTCGGCCGATACATTCTACGCCCCTACGATGGCCCCCTGACGCTGCTCTGGGCGCAGCAGGAATGGGATCAGCGCGGGGAGGACCTCATGCTGGGCTGGCGGGACGTGGCCCCGCAGGCCCAGGTCGTCCGCGTCCCCGGCGGCCACCTCACCTGCCTGACCGACCACATCCAGGCCCTCGCGGAGACGCTGGCGCGGGTCCTAGGGGCCGCGCCGGAATGAGGGATGCGCTCGGCGCGGACGCGGTCCACGTCTGGCGCGTGATCCCGGACGCGCTGCCGCTGCCGGAGGCCGTGCTGGCGCGGACGCTCTCCGCGGACGAACGAGCGCAGGCCACCCGTCTGCGCCGGCCCCAGGATCGGCAGGCCTGGATCGCCACGCGCGGGCTACTGCGCGTCCTGCTGGGCCATCACCTCGGGCGCGATCCGGCCGCCCTCCAGTTCGCCAGCAATGCCTTCGGCAAGCCGGCCCTCATCACCGCACAGAATCCCGGCGACGTGCGCTTCAACGTCTCGCACACGGAGGGCCTGGCGCTTCTGGCGGTCACGCGCGGGCGGGAGGTGGGGGTGGACGTTGAGCGCGTCCGAGAAGGCTGGCCCGTCACGGACGTGGCGTCGTTTATCTTTTCTCCCCGTGAATTGATGGAGTGGAATGCCCTGCCGCCGGAGGCCCGCGCCGAGGCGTTCTGGACAATGTGGGTGCGCCGGGAGGCCCGCGCCAAGGCCGGCGGCACAGGCCTCTCGCTCCCTGGAAGCGCCGAGGAGGTGCCTCCGTCTGGCTCCTGGGCGCTGACGGACCTTGACGTCGGCCCCGCCCACCGGGCTGCCCTCGCAGTCATCGGGCCGGGCTGCCCCATTCTCCTGCGGACCTGGGGCGAATAGCGCCAGCGTTTCTTACCTTTCTTACCTTTGAGCAGCCCCCGCAACGGGCTCCAGACGGAATGGTTCTGGGCGCGCCGGCTCGAAAGCAGGAATTTCGCCTGCCCTTCCCGAACGGTCATGGCACCATGCCAACCCCCCATTCCACAGAGGAGGCCGCCCCGCTGGTCTATCCGCAGGACGCGCCGGGCGCGGTGCTGACGCCCGCCCATCGCGCCCGGCGGCAGTTCCTGCGGGGCGCGGTCGGGACTCTGATCGCCGCCACCGCTGGCTATCTGGCCTGGACGCGGTACCTGTTCCCGCCGGCGCCGCCGATGTCACCGGGCGGCGTGCCGCTGGGCAAGGTCAGCGAATTTCCGGCGGGCGGCCCGCCCCGGCTGCTGCCCGCCGGGTCTGCCCAGCCCCTTTACATCGTGGAAAGCCTCGGCAATGGCCAGTTTCGGGTGCTGTCGGCCATCTGCACGCACCAGGGCTGTTCGGTCGGGTGGGACAAGGCCGACCCCGGCCACTTCAACTGCCCCTGCCACGGCGCGGTCTATGACCTCACCGGCAAGAACCTCGGCCCGCCGGCCCCGCGCCCCCTGCCGACACTGCCATACCGGATTCAGGGGGATATGCTGTATGCCGAGGGCTGACATGCGCCGCTGCCATCGCCTAACGCTGGGGGCGGCCCTCCTGCTGGCGGGCTGCGCGCCCAAGCCGTCCGCCCCCGTGAGGCCGGTGACGCAGACGGTCGGCGGCCTGACGATCCAGATGACCACGATACCCGCCCAGGCGACAACGCCCGGCCCGCCCCACAGCGGCGACAACACGCTGAGCCTGACGCTCACGGACGCCGCCACCGGCGCGCCGGTGGGCGACGCCAACGTGACGGTGACGCCCAACATGCTCGCCCCGCGCGAGCAGGGCGCAACCAACAGCGGGCGGGCGCAGGGCAACGGGGTCTATCAGGTCCCGCTGCGCCTGCCCATCGCCACCAAGTACGACGTGGAGGTGCAGATTGAGCGACGCGGCGGCTTGCCGCCCGTCACCGTCTCCTTCCCGCTGGAAGCCACCCACTAATCACCGAACGAGGAAAAACGATGGTTGAGATAGACGTCCGCTATGACGGCGACAAGAAGTGTTCGCTGGCGCACCCGGAGGGCGCGACGCTCCGAACTGATGCGCCCAAGGACATTGGGGGCGATGCCTCCGCCTTCAGCCCGACCGATCTGGTCGCCGCCGCCCTCGCCTCCTGCGTCCTGACCACCATTGCCATGTTCGCCGAGCGCCACGAGCTGGACCTGGCCGGCATGACGGCGCACGTCGGCAAGGAGATGAGCCAGAGCCCGCGCCGCATCGCCCGGCTGCCGCTGCTCGTGACGATGCCTGCCTCCGTCCCCGCCGAGATGCGCGCGACGCTGGAGCGCGTCGGCAACGGCTGCCCCGTCCACGCCAGCCTCCACCCGGAGGTGGACGCGCCCATCGAGTACCGGTACAAGTAGGGGCTTGGCGCGCCAAGCCCCTACAGCCGCATGCTGCGCCCCTACAGGGCCTGCTGCACCGCCACGTGGACCTTCACCTGCTTGTCACCGACGACTTCCAGATCGTTGTAGCCGACCAGCACCTGTCGGTTGCCGATGCCCAGCGCGTGGCCGCCCAGCGACAGCAAGGCGAAGTACGGCTCGCGCGTGTGGGGGTCCACGTAAAGGTCCGCCACCTTGCCGACGTGATGCCCGGTCGTGTTCAGGACCGCGAAGCCGCGCGGGTCGCCGAGGGTGCTGCCGGCGACGCTGCCGGACTGCGGCTCGCCCTTGTTGGCCTTGTCGCGCTTCTCGATCTCGCTCAACAGTTCCAGGATCGCCGGCGCGCCGCTCTTCGTCTGCGTATTGAACGTCTCGATGTCCGCCATCAGATGAGTCCTCCTGTAAATTCCATGCTGCGGTTATCTTCCCCGGCGATGCGAGGCCGTAAACGCTAGCGCCCGCCGAGGCCGGTCAGGGAGACGCCCTCAATGAAGTAGCGCTGGGTGAAGAAGAACAGGACGATGACGGGCAGCATCACCAGCGTGGTGGCGGCCATCAGCAGGCCCGGCTCGCCGCCATGGGCGGCATTGTAGAGCTGTAAGACATACGACAGCGGCATCTTTTCGGGCGACGAGATGTAGATCAGCGGCCCCAGAAAGTCCTTCCACGCGCCGAGAAATGTCATGATGGTCACGGCGGCCAGCGCCGGCCTGACCAGGGGCAGCATCACCCGCCACCACGTCCCCAGCGGGCCGCAGCCGTCAATCCTGGCGGCGTCCTCCAGCTCCTGGGGGATGCCCATGAAGAACTGCCGCAGCAGGAACACGTTGAAGGCCGACGCGAAGAACGAGGGCACCCAGAGCGGGTACAGCGTGTCCACCCAATGCAGGGAGCGGAAGATCAGGAAGCGCGGCATCATGGTCACGGCGTCCGGCAGCATCATGGTCGCCAGCAGGAGGCCGAACAGCCAGTCCCGCCCCGGCCAGCGCAGCCGCGCGAACCCGTAGGCGACCAGGGAGGACGAGAGCACCGTTCCAATGACCGACATCAGTGCAATAACCAGCGTGTTCCCCAGGTTCCGCAGGCCGTAGCCGCTGTCGGGCGGCAGGAACTGGAGGGCGTCCGGGTAGTTGCGCCAGAGGACAGGGTGCGGAATCCAGACAGGCGGGAATGTGGACATCTGCGCGTCGGTCTTGAGCGACGAGACCACCATCCAGACGAACGGGACCAGAAACAGCGCCGAACTGGAGAGGAGCACGAGATGCAGCAGTGTCGGCTTCGTCTCCCGCGTCGGCAGCAGCGGCTCCTGCGGCGCGAAGAACCGCGCCACCGCCAGTGTCAGGCCGATCAGCAGGACGGCCCCCAGCAGCAGGCGCACGGCGGGGGCGAAGAAGACGACGATCAGAAACAGGGCGGGCGGCAGCGCCAGCAGCGCGACCGCCGGCGGCGTCTGCCGCAGCCGCAGCGCGCGCATCAGGTGCGCCACCCAGACGGTCAGGGCCGCGTAGCCCAGCAGAACAAGCAGTAGCCAGAGAAGTGCGTTCATGGTGATGTCTCGCTCAGGGAGTTGTTGAGCATCTCTTGCACGGCGACCGGCTGGCCGGTGCGGCTGCTCTGGATGCCCGCCGCAAAGAGGGCGACGGATTGCAGGTTGGCCTCGACCTCCGTTTCCATCGGCGGGCCGCCGTCCAGCCAGCGGACGAACTGCTCGATCAGCCAGGCGTTGGCCCATTTCGGCTGTGTCAGGAGCGGGACGGCCTCGCCCTCGCCTTCGCGGCGGGCGGCCCCGCGCACGGTGGAGTCGTAGGGGAACTTCTCCAGGCGGCGATGGTCCAGAATTAGCGTCGCGCGCTCACACTCCGCCCGAATATATTCTTGTCCCCAGCCGTTCAGCCCGACCGCGTTGGCGTTGGCCGCCTCGTAGGAGGCGCGGACGCCGTTGGCGAAGCGCAACAGCGCCATCCCCTGCACGTCGCCCCGGAACTCGCTCCAGGCGGGATTCCACGTCTGCGCGTAAATGGTCTCGCACGGCGCGCCCGCCAGGTCGGCCAGGATGTCCAGGTGATGCACGGCCATCTGCACCATCAGCGGGTCGTCCTCACGGTAGACGCCGTGGGTGTAGCCGCCGAAGCGTCGGACCTCAGCGGTGAAGCGGCAGGCCAGGTAATCCAGCGGGCCGCTGCGCCCCGACCTCAACTCCTGCCGCAGAGTGGCCTTGTCCTGGTCAAACCGATGGCTCATCGTCACGGCCATTTTCTTGCCGGCCTGCCGGACCTTCTTGGCGATGCGGACGGAGGCGGCGAGGGTGTCGGCGATAGGCTTCTCCGAGAGGATGTGCAGGTCGTGCGCCAGTGCGAGGTCCACGACGGCTTCATGCGCGGTGGGCGGGACCACAATGGTGCAGAAGTCGGCGCGGTTCTCGTCAAAGGCGCGGGCAATGTCCGTGTAACACTGGTCGGCGCGCAATCCCAGCCCCTCGCGGGCATTCTGTAGGGCGTCCGGGTTGGTGTCCACGGCGGCGACCACCTCCACCAGCCCATCCGCCACATTCGGCGGCAGGAAGTGCCGGCACCAGGACGCGCCGTGTCCCCCCGTCCCCACCTGAATGAGTTTGTACGTCACTTTACCTCCGCAAGCAGCACACAGGGGCGATATCTGCCCCGGCATTGGAAATGCCGGGCTACTCTCCAGGTAAGGGAGGTCCCTCCGGGACTGAAGGAAAACCCCGTCTGAGCGGGCTGAGGAACCGACATAGGAAAGGTCCACCCCTTCTTGAGTTGCCGCTTAGGGCAACGACTGTGTCAGAACCGGTCCTCCAACTCCATCTCGCGCTTCTTGTCCTCAATAAACTGGTAACTGCTTGCGCCTTCTAAATGAGCCAGTGAACCGCGTAGCCTCCTGGCCGCCTCAATTTGCCGAGCCCGCTCCTCAGAAATCTGTGTCTTCGGCTGCGGCATCTCACCCAGGATAAGCCCCAGGGCATAGTCCTGCATTTCCAGCCCATGTGCGGCGGCCTCGCCAATCAAGCGACGCTCCTGTTCAGGGGTCAGTTCCAGCGTCAATGTCATGGCAGCATTCCCCGTTACTTTGCATCCGTCTCGTAGTGGACCCAGCGGGGGGCGAGCTTGAGCTGGCCCATGGTCAGGCCGAGGATGAGGATGAAGAGGAGCCAGGCGAGGGCGCTGGCGTAGCCCATCTTGAAATACTCGAAGGCGTTGTTGAACAGGTAGACGACGGGGACCAGGAGGCTGTCGTCCGGGCCGGTGCTGCTGCCGCCGCCGGTGTTGCCCAGGATGTAGGCGGACTCAAACGTCTGCAAGGCCCCGATGGTTCCCATGATCAGGTTGAAGAAGATGTAGGGGGAGAGCATCGGGACGGTGACGTGGCGGAACTGCGCCCACCAGCCAGCGCCGTCCAGCGAGGCGGCTTCGTAGAGGGTGCTGGGGATGCTTTGCAGGCCCGCCAGCCACAGGATCATGCCGCCGCCCGCGCCCCACAGGCCCATGAAGATCAGCCCCGGCTTGGCCCAGGATGGCACGGAGAGCCAGCCGGGCGGCGGCAGGCCGAACCAATGGCCGATCGTCATCTGCCAGGTCGCGTTGACCAGGCCCCGGTTCGGGTCGGAATTGAGGATGAAGCCCCACAGCACCGTGGTGGCGACGATGGGGACGATGCTGGGCATGTAGAAGAAGGTCCGGTACCACTGCTGGCCGCGCAGCTTGGCGTTGAGCAGCAGGGCCATCGTCAGGCTGGTCACCATGCTCAGGGGGATGCCGATGGCGGCGAGATAGGCGGCGTTGCCCAGGCTCTTGAGCACGAGCGGACGGTCCATCGTGACCAGGGACTGGTAGTTGGTCGCGCCCGCCCAGCGTGCCGGATGCAGGACATCGTAGTCGCAGAAGGAGAGCACCAGGGACGCCAGGATCGGCCCCAGGGTGAAGACCAGGAAGCCGAAGGCCCAGGGCAGGATGAACAGGAATCCGGCGCGGGCCTCGGCCCGCGTCGCCGTCCGGTGCCGCGCCATCCAGCGCGCCGTGGCGACGCCCAGCGCGGCGAAGCCGATCAATGTCAAGAGCGCGATGACCAGGATCACTGGGCGGGCGGGCAGCAGGGGGTGCGCCGCGCGGTTGTAGACGGCGTCCAGCTCGATCTGAACGGCCTCCTGGCTGATGGCGAGGGAGGCGGCGGGCGTCTGCGTATGGCGGAGGGCGCGATCCACGGCGCGCCCCTGCTCGTCCCAGAGGCGCTGGCCGACGAACGTGACCGGACGGAACTTGGTCAGCGGCAGCAGGGCGAGGCTGATCTGCTTGGCCTTCAAAAACTTGGGCGGCAGGGTGTTTTTGTAGGCGTCGAAGACGACTTTGTTGGCGTGGACATTGGCGAAGAGGCCGGGGACGAAGAGGCGGCCCTTGCTGTGCGCGTAGACCGCCTGCGCCCGCGCGCCGATCAGGGCGGCCTCCGGCGAGTTGAACCACTGGATGAACTGCCAGGCCTCGCGGATGTGCCTTGCGCCGCGCGGGATGGCGAACGAGAAGCCGCCGGACCAGGTCACCCAGGTGGGGTCGTGCTTGAACCGGCCCTCGTGGCGCAGCCGCTCCTCCGGGACAGGCACGGGGACGACGGCGAAGTCTAAGTCCGGACTGAAGCGGGCGATGGAGTTCATGAACCCATCGCCGTCCACCCGCATCGCCAGCTTGCTGGTGATGAACGGATCCTGCTCGTCGGTGCCGAAGCCGCCGGCGAAGGCGTTGATGGCGTCCACGCCGCCCAGCGCGTCGTACCAGGAGACCAGCGCCGTGAGCGCCTTGACCGTCTGAGGGTTGTCCAGCGTGCAGCGGCGTCCGCTGGGGGACATCACCTCGCCGTCCTCCTGCCAGGACCAGAGATAGAGCCAGCCCTGCCCGAAGATGGGAACCAGGCCCATCTTCTCATAGCCGCCGCCGGGGGCGAGCTTGGTGAGCCGCTTGGCGTCGGCGATCAGTTCGTCCCACGTCTGCGGCGGCTTGTCCGGGTCCAGCCCCGACGCGCGGAACAGCGCCCGGTTGTAATACAGCACCCGGTCGTCAGTGCCGCTGGGGATGGCGAAGACGTGGCCCTGATAGACGGTCTCGGCCCAGGTCGCGGGGACGTAGTCCTTCTGATGAATCGCGAGCGGGTCGGACGAGTGCGCGTCCTGGGCGAGCAGGTCATCCAGCGGCCGGAAGGCGTCGCGGCTGGCCCAGTCGCCGATGGTGAAGCGGTCCTGCTGGACCAGGTCGGGCGGGACTCCGCCGACGATGGCGGTCATCAGCTTCTGCGGGTTCATCGCGCCCGCGCCCATGGACAGGGCGGCGATCTCGATGCCGGGGTGGCGCTGCTCAAACGCCGTGATCTTGGCGTCCATGTCCTTGGACTCGGCGGTGGACTCCATGCCCCAGACGACCAGACGCACGGGCGCGGCCGGCGCGCGCAGGCTCAGGGCACAGATCAGAGAAAGCAGGGCGGCGAAGCGAATAAGTCGTTGCATTATACTGCCATTATAGCAAATAGCGCCGGGCAATGCAACTTCCGGGCGTCTCCGGTGTCTGACAGGGGGAAGGAGATCCCCCTTGTCTGTTTTTGTGGGACTGTTGTTCGTGGCGGTTTCAATCCCGCTGATTCTGCGCCGGGTCAGGCCGAATCCCTGGTATGGGTTCCGTACCCCGAAGACGCTGAGCAGCGAGCACATCTGGTATGAGGCGAACGCCTACAGCGGGGCGCTGCTGCTGGTCGCGGGGCTGGTGACGGCGGCGGCAGGGATTGTCCTGGCGCTGCTGCCGCTGAACTGGGTCGCGCGGGAGCTGGCGGGCCTGGCGGTGATGCTCTTCAGCCTGATCTGGGTGGTGGTGCGGAGCTTCCGGTATCTACAGACGCTCTAATCGTAGCGGAACACGGTGTCGCCGATCTGGATCAGGTCCCCGACGGCCAGTGGGTGCGGGCCGGTCAGGCGCTGGCCGTTGACCCAGGTGCCGTTGGAGGAGCCGAGGTCACGCAGGCGGTGCCGCCCGTCGGTGTAAGAAATCTCCGCCTGGCGGCGCGACACCAGCGTGTCGGCGGGCAGGGCAATGCCGCAGTCCGTCGCCCTTCCCAGCGTCAGCGTCTCGTGGCTGAGGGGGAAGGACTGTCCCGCATACGGCCCCGCCGTGCCGACCAGGCGCGTACCGAGTCCGCCGGCCCCATCCCGGCCCATCACCACCGTCGCCTCCGGCGAAGCCCCCCCCATCCCCAACTGTGGGTGAGCCGGAGGGACGGTAGCCGCCTCGGAAAGCTCCTGTCCGATATAGCGGGTGGGAGCCGGCCCCCCCGCCCCCAATCCTGGGGGAGCAGGAACAGCGGCGGGCCTCTCTCTGGCTCCCCCAGCATTGGGGGCGAGGGGGGCTATTTTGGGAACGGCCCCGCGCGTCGCCTTCTCCTGGAACAGCAGGGTGCGCCGGCCGATCTGGATCGTGTCGCCGTCGGCCAGCCACTGCTCCGCCGTCACCGGCTGGCCGTTCACGACGGTCGGCGGGTACGGCCCGCCCCGGCCCTGTCCCGGCGCGTCGGCGACATGGCGCAGCCGGTGGCGCTTCTCGGCGGGGAGGGTCTCAATGACGGCATGGGTCGGCGCGATCTGTGGGTCGCCGTACAGGCCGATGTCGGACAGCTCGCTGCGCCCGATGGTCGTGACCGGCTTCGCCAGCAGGTACTCCTTGCCCTCGTTGCGCCCCAAGACCACCCGTATCCACGCCTGCTTGAACAGGTTCTGCACCAACCCCACGAAGAAGCCGACCAGCGCCCCCGTCGCCACCAGCGCCGCCAGCCGGGCGATCACCGCCGTATTGAGCAATACCGCCGTCACCTGAAAGACGATGCCGCCAAGCACGCCGCCGAGCAGCCCGCCGAACGCCCCCTGCCGCGCGATCACCCATGACCGGCGGCTCGCCCCCTGCGCCGCGCCGACGACGGCCCCGACGATCGCATAACCCAGCGCGCGGGCGAGGAGCACCCGGAAGAACAGCCCCGGCGAGCCGCCCGCCCCCATGCTGTTCTCCGGGGCCAACAGTGCCCACATCGTCTGCCCCAGGTGCAGGCCCAGCGCGCCGCCGAAGAAACCAATCAGGCCGCCCCAGGCCAGCGCCAGCCACATCTGCCGCTGCGAGTCCAGCGACAGCGCCTCCACGATGCCCAGCAGTAGGCCGAGAAGCAGCCCGAACAGCGCGCCGTAGAAGAGAAATCGCCCGTAGTCATACTCGCCGGGGACGAGCTGATGCTGGGCGCGCAGGATGTCGGCGAACCAGCCGGTCAGGTCGGTCAGCGCCCAGGCCAGCAGGCCTGCGACGGCCCCGGCGATCAGGTTCAGAACGGTTCTGGCTTGCAGTGACATAAGCCCCTCATCCCCCGGCCCCTTCTCCCTCTCCCGCTCGTTCCTCGCTGGGGAGAAGGGGAGCGAACACACGGTACGTCCCTACAGCCCTCTCCCCGCCGAGGGAGAGGGCGGCGAGCCTCGGCGAGCCGGGAGAGGGGATGCCAGCACCACGCGCGCCACGTCCACCAGTTGCCGGGTGCGGTGGCGCAGACCCGACCAGTCGCTGCCGGTGACGTGGTGGCGGAACTGGGTCTCCACCTCATGGACGCGGAAGCCCGCCTGGAGCGCATCCAGCGTCAGGCCGACCTCCACGCCGAAGCCGCGCGCGAACGCGCCGCCGGCCAGGGCGGCGTCCAGCACCACCCGGCGCACGGCGCGCTGGCCGGACAGCGGCTGCGCCAGCGTCCGGCCCGCCCGCCGCGCGATCCCCCAGCGCGCCAGGCGCACCACCAGGCCCATGCCGCCGCGCCGGCCCGAGGCCGCAAAGGCCGGGTCCGGCGGCAGCATCCCGATCGTCATGTCCGCCCAATCGTTCCACAGCGGCGGCAGCAGCTTCACGCACTCGGTCGCCGACGCGCCCAGGTCGGCGTCCAGCAGCAGAAAGATGTCGGCCCCGTCCCGTTCAGCGCGGTAGGCGGTGGTTAGGGCAGCCCCCTTGCCGCCGTTGGTCCGGGTGATCACCTGGTCCGCGCCCGCGTCCCGCGCGCGAGCGGCGGTGTCGTCCGCCGAGCCGTCGTCCACGACGACGATGCGCCCGATCTCCGGCCGGGAGCGCAGGGCGGCCACCGTCGCGCCGATGCGGGCGGCCTCGTTGTAGGCGGGCAGCAGGGCGCAGACGCGCGGCGCGTCCGTCATGACGACGTGTTTCCTTCCAGCGAGGCGGGAATCTGCCGCGCCGCCGTGGGCTTGAGGCCGTAGTCGTCCTTCTCGCCCCGCAGGGCGAAGGGCAGGGCGAGCTGGCCCAGCGGCTGGTCCACGCAGTCCACCGTCGCCAGGTCGGCCCCCTGGTAGGCCGGGATGAACGACACGACGGCGTCCAGCGGCTCGCAGCCGACGATGCGGGCGTTGTCGCCGGTAACTGCGTTCAATTGCGCGACCAGCGCCGTGTCCAGGGCGGCGGGGCTATCGGCGGGGCCGCCGTCGCCCTTGCCGCCGCCGACCAGCACGAACAGGGAGGTGGGCCGGCTGAGGTCCCCCGCCCCGGAGATCGTGATGAGGGACTGTCCTTCCAGAGCGTCACGAGCCTGCTGGTTGGCGGGCTGCCCCGCCGTGCCCTGCGCCAGCAGCGCGGCCAGCGCCTTCAGCAAGGCCGTGTTATCCTGGACGGCGGGGGCATTCTCATCCACCGCGTCGCCGGTCGAGAGGGAGGTCAGCAGGGCGGCGCGCTG
>Ga0213875_10001367_pt1 | contig 16012 bp, 16 predicted proteins | sample BarmaccomBMRX_R8_FD_160105 | JGI IMG/M metagenome (GOLD analysis project Ga0213875, IMG submission 160105) | Root-associated microbial communities from Barbacenia macrantha in rupestrian grasslands, the National Park of Serra do Cipo, Brazil - RX_R8 | ecosystem: Host-associated > Plants > Roots... | reverse complement strand
TTCTTGACCGCCTCTTCCTGCACGTCGTCGCGGCTGATCGTGCCGAAGCCGATCGACTCGCGGGTCATGTCCGACGCGCCGGCATTGGTGGTCATGATCAGGATCACGTTGCGGAAGTCGACCGTCTTGCCATGGTGATCGGTCAGCTTGCCGTTGTCCATCACCTGCAACAGGATGTTGAACAGGTCCGGATGCGCCTTCTCGATCTCGTCGAGCAGCAGCACCGAGTGCGGGTGCTGATCGATCGCATCGGTGAGCAGGCCGCCCTGGTCGAAGCCGACGTAGCCGGGCGGCGCGCCGATCAACCGCGACACGCTGTGCCGCTCCATGTACTCGCTCATGTCGAAGCGGATCAGCTCGATCCCCAGGGTGCTGGCGAGCTGGCGCGCGACCTCGGTCTTGCCGACGCCGGTCGGGCCGGAGAACAGGTAGTTGCCGATCGGCTTTTCCGGCTCGCGCAGGCCGGCGCGGGAGAGCTTGATGGCGGCCGCCAGCGCGTCGATCGCGCGGTCCTGGCCGAACACCATCGCCTTCAGGTCGCGCTCGAGATTGCGCAACGTCTCCTTGTCATCGGCGGAGACCGACTTCGGCGGAATGCGCGCGATCTTGGCGACGATCTCCTCGACGTCGCGCAGGGTCACGGTCTTGCGGCGCTTGTGCTCGGGCAGCAGCATCCGGCTGGCGCCGACCTCGTCGATCACGTCGATCGCCTTGTCCGGCAGTTTCCTGTCGTTGATGTATTTCGCCGAGAGTTCGACCGCGGCGCGGATCGCCTCCTCGGTGTAGCGCACCTTGTGGTGCTTTTCGTAGTTGGTCTTGAGCCCGCGCAGGATCTTCACCGCGTCTTCCAACGTCGGCTCGTTCACGTCGATCTTCTGGAAGCGGCGGACCAGCGCCCGGTCCTTCTCGAAATAGTTGCGGAACTCCTTGTATGTGGTGCTGCCGATGCAGCGCAGCGTGCCCGACGCCAGCGCCGGCTTGAGCAGGTTCGAGGCGTCCATCGCGCCGCCGCTGGTCGCACCGGCGCCGATGACGGTGTGGATCTCGTCGATGAACAGCACGGCGCCGGTCTGGTTCTCGAGCTCCGACACCACCGCCTTCAGCCGCTCCTCGAAGTCGCCGCGGTAGCGCGTACCGGCGAGCAGCGCGCCCATGTCGAGCGCGTAGATGGTGGACTTCGCCAGCACCTCCGGCACGTCGCCCTCGACGATGCGCTTGGCCAGGCCCTCGGCGATCGCGGTCTTGCCGACGCCGGGCTCGCCGACATAGAGCGGGTTGTTCTTGGTGCGGCGGCAGAGGATCTGGATGGTACGCTCGATCTCCGTCTCGCGCCCGATCAGCGGGTCGATCTTGCCCGCCATCGCCTTCTTGTTGAGGTTCACGCAGTAATTGCTGAGCGCATCCTGGTTGCGCCGGCCAGGCTTCTCCTCGCGCTCCGGCTCGGAATGGCTCTCCGACGAGGAGCTGGAGGTGCCCTGCACCGGCCGCTGGGCGGAGCGCCCGGGCGCCTTGGCGATGCCGTGGCTGATGAAGTTGACCGCATCCAGCCGGGTCATGTCCTGCAGCTGGAGGAAGTAGACGGCGTGGCTCTCGCGCTCGCTGAACAGCGCCACCAGCACGTTGGCCCCGGTCACCTCGTCGCGGCCGGAGGACTGCACGTGGATCGCCGCGCGCTGCACCACCCGCTGAAAGCCCGCCGTCGGCTTGGGGTCGCCCGGCCGGTCGGTGGCGAGTCCCGAGAGGTCCTTGTCGAGGAATTCGGTGAGGTCGCCGCGCAGCTTCTCCAGGTCGACGCCGCAGGCGCGCAGCACCGTCGCCGCATCGCTGTCGTCGGCCAGTCCGAGCAGCAGGTGCTCGAGGGTCGCGTATTCGTGCCGGCGGTCGCTGGCCAGCGACAGGGCCCGGTGGAGCGTCTGTTCGAGGTTACGTGAGAGCATGTGTCAGCCGACGCTCCTCAGTGAGAGACCTCCGGCGACGGCGCGCCGGAGCGATGCGGCCCGGGGCTTCTTTCCCCGCGGGATGCGGCCGCCGACCCTTGCCGGGATCGGACCGGCGCTGCTTGCGCAGCCCCGCTCTCTTCCCCATCATGCTGCCGCCGGCCATTCTTTCCCGTTAATGCCGGCGATGCAGCACAAATATTAAAGTGGCTGGGCCAAGCGGGCTGGCAACGGGGAACCCGGCTCTCCGGCCGCGCCCCCTCGTCACTCCTTCTCGATCGTGCACTGCAGGGGGTGCTGATTCTGCCGGGCCAGGTCCATCACCTGCGTCACCTTGGTCTCCGCGACCTCGTAGGTATAGACGCCGCAGACGCCGACGCCCCGACGGTGCACGTGCAGCATGATGCGGGTGGCCTCCTCGCGCGACTTCTGGAAGAACCGCTCGAGCACGTGCACGACGAACTCCATCGGCGTGTAGTCGTCGTTGAGCATCAGGACCTTGTACATGGCGGGCTTCCGCGTCTTCGGGCGGGTCTTGACGACCACGCCGGTCGTCGGTCCCTCGCCGCCGCGCTTGTCATTGTCGCTCATTCCCTGCCTATCCCGGGCCTGCTGACCTGTCGGCGGGCCGGCTCGCCCCGGGGCCGATCTGGGTCCGGCGAGACCATATCGGAAGCCGCCGCGGCGGGAAAAGGCCATAGCGGTTGCAGATCAGGTCACCCCCGCGTGGCCGGTCGGGCGAAATCCGGACGAAAACCCGGGGCGTGCGGACACGCCCCGGGTTTGTCATGTCAGCCGTCATCCCGGCCCTCGCCAACCGCCCCGCTAGGAGGCAGCGGACGGGGCGCAGCGGAATCAGGCGGCGCGGCCGAACTTCTCGACCGCCATCGACATGCGCGCGGCGATCGGCGCCAGCGTCTGCTCGGCGAGCTTGAACGAGGCGTCGGTCAGCCGGCCGGTCTCGCTCATCGCCTTCTCGAGCGAGGTGCGGGCGAGCCCCGCCTGCAGGTCCATCGCCTCTTTGAGCGAACGCACGGCGCCCATCCGCTTGAATACCGACAGGGTCTCGTCGAGCGAGGCCTGGGCGTTGGCCGCGACCTGCTTGGAGATGTCCTGCACGCCCGCCGCCCAGATCTGGCCGGACTTCACGAACGCCTCGACATTGCCCTGGCCGAACGCCACGAGCTCTTCCGCCGTCTTCATCGCCTTCTCCACCTGTTCCTTGAACTTGGCCTGCGTCGTCTCGAAATTGGCCGTGGCGTCCGCCACGCCGGTCTTGATCGCCGAGACGGTCTGCTCAAAACCCTTCTCGACGGTGGCGCCGGCCTGGCGCTGCACGGTCCGGGCGGTCTCGGCGGCGGCATCGATCGACTCGATCGCCTTCGCCTTGCTGTTCTGCGTGTTCATCGTCTGCTCCTTTCCTGGTTCTGGCTCCGCGACCGCGGGCTCTGCGGATGCGAGACGGCCATCCCTCCCTCGTCACCGAACCTTCATGCTGCACTGCAGCAAACGCAACTTAAGAGTGCAGTCCCCAACAGTCAAGAATCTTTTGTGCGCCGCAGCAAAACAATCCGGGAACGCCGTTCCGGGACCCGTCGACGGTCCTCGCGCCAGCCCGAAGAGTGCCGGTTAAGCCATTCAAACCAGGATCGTTTCGGCTGGACAGGCGCGCTCCCGTCTGCCTACAGTCGCCGCCCTGTCGTCGGGTCGGGAGGCTGCGCATGGGGCTTGGACGGAGAGGCCGGGTTCCTGCGGGCCGCCGCCCGGCGTGGAGGCCGGTCCTGCTGGCCGCCTCGCTCGGGCTCGTGCTGCTGCTGCCGCTGGCCGCGCGGGCGCAGATCGGCTCCGCCCGCTACAGCTCCATCATCGTCGACGCCGGCACCGGCGATGTGCTGGAGGCGGTGAACCCGGACGAGCCGCGCTACCCGGCCAGCCTGACCAAGATGATGACGATCTACATGCTGTTCGAGGCGCTGCGCGACCGGCGCCTCACGCTCGACGACCTCGTGCCGGTTTCCGCCCACGCCGCCTCGATGGAGCCGGAGAAGCTCGGCCTCGTGCCGGGCATGCGGCTGACCGTGCAGCAGGCGCTGCTCGGCCTCGTCACCCTCTCGGCGAACGACGCCGCCGCGGCGCTCGGCGAACTGATGGGCGGGGACGAGGACCGGTTCGCCGAGATGATGACCCTGCGCGCCCGCGCGCTGGGCATGAACCGAACCCTCTTCCGCAACGCCTCCGGCCTGCCCGACCCCGACCAGGTCAGCACGGCGCGCGACCTCGCGTTGCTGGCACGCCACCTGATCCACGATTTTCCCGAGGAATACGGCTACTTCAGCACGCCGGGCTTTGTGTTCGGCCGGCGCACCATCCTCAACCACGACCGCATGCTGGTGACCTATCCCGGCGCGGACGGGATGAAGACCGGCTACACGCGCGCCGCCGGGCATAACATCGTGACCAGCGCGCAGCATGGCGAGGTCCGGCTGATCGGCGTGGTGCTGGGCGCCGGCAGCAACGCCGAGCGCGACATCCACATGGCGGCGCTGCTCGATCAGGGTTTCGAACAGATGGGCGCGCCGGCGGTGCCGCATCGCGAGGTGCCGCTGCTGGCGCGCCTGCCCGGGCTGGTGACGACGGCGCAGGCCGCTGCCCTGACGATCCCGGCGAGCGCGCGCGCGCGGCTCGCCGAACCGGCGCGCGAGCGCGCCCTCACAGTACGCCGCGCCGCGCCGCGCCACGACGTCGGCGGCGAGACGCCGGCGAGGCGGGCGGCGGCGCTCGTCCGGCGCGGCGGCGAGCCGCCGCCGGAGGAGGCGTCCATCCGGCGGCTGGGCTGGCGCGCGCCGGGGCACGAGCCAGGCCCGCGCGACATACTCGGCGCCTGCGCTCGCCCGCATCCCGGATGCGTGCCGCACCGCTCGACCGCCGGCCAGCTCGCCAGCCGATAGCCCCCAGTCCTTCGTTGCCGCCGGCCCTCGGCTTGCGCCGGGCATCCGGGCTGCTCGGCTTGCGCCGAGCATCCGGGCCGCTCGGCTTGCGCCGAGCATCCGGGTTGCTCATCTTGCCGGCTTGCGGAGAGGAGCGACGGGATGGACGGCGGGGCCGACGCCAGGCGCATAACGATCCACCCCCCCGAGGACTTCGCCGGCATGCGCGAGGCCGGCCGGCTCGCTGCGGCCACGCTCGACATGATCACGCCGCATATCCGGCCCGGCGTCTCCACCGCGATGCTCGACCGGCTCTGCCATGATTTCATCGCCGACCACGGCGCGGTGCCGGCGCCGCTGAACTATCGCGGCTTTCCCAAATCGATCTGCACCTCCATCAACCACGTGGTCTGCCATGGCATCCCCGGCGAGCGCCGGCTCGCCGAGGGCGACATCCTCAACATCGACGTCACCGTGGTGCTGGACGGCTGGCACGGCGACTCCAGCCGCATGTACGCGGCCGGCACCCCCGGCACGCGCGCGCGCATGCTGATGGACGTGACCTACGACGCAATGATGCGCGGCGTCGCCGCGGTGCGCGCCGGGGCCACGCTCGGCGACATCGGCCATGCGATCCAGAGCTATGTGGAGAGCCACCGCTTCTCGGTGGTGCGCGACTTCTGCGGCCACGGCATCGGCCGGCGCTTCCACGAGGCGCCGAACATCCTGCATTTCGGCCGGCCCGGCGAAGGGCCGGTGCTGCGGCCCGGCATGTTCTTCACTGTGGAGCCGATGGTGAACGCCGGCCGGCCGGAGGTGAAGGTACTGGACGACGGCTGGACCGCGGTGACGCGCGACCGCAGCCTCTCCGCCCAGTTCGAGCACATGGTCGGCGTGACGGAGGAGGGGTGCGAGGTCTTCACCCTCTCGGCGGCCGGGTTCCATCGCCCGCCATACGGGGCAGCCGCATAGGGGGTCGGCCTCGGGACAGGGCGGGCTCCCGCCCCCTCGGCGAGTCCGACGGGCGCCATCGCGGTATCGGCCTTTCGCTCCACGCGCTTGCGTGCGAGTATTTTCCCGCAGAAGTTGAGGGCGTGCCGATGCGTCGGGGCGTTGCGGAGAGCGTCGGGCTGCTGCTGGAGGCGCCTGCGGCCACGGCGGCCGGAGCGGAAGGGCATCGCGGCCGGATGCGCGCCCGGCTGGTCGGCGCTGGGCCGGACAGCCTGGCCGATCACGAGTTGCTCGAGATGGTGCTGTTCCTCGCCTTGCCGCGGCGCGACACCAAGCCGATCGCTCGCGCGCTGCTGGCGCGCTTCGGCAGCTTCGCCGCGGCGATCGCCGCGCCGGCGCAGGACCTGCGGGGGATCGAGGGGCTGGGCGAGGCCGGGCTCGCGGCGCTGAAGACGGTGCAGGCGGCGGCACTGCGCCTGGCGCGCGGCGAGGTGATGCGCCGCCCGGTGCTCGACAACTGGGACCGGCTGATGGCCTATCTGAACGCGGTGCTGGCGCGCGAGCGGATCGAGCAGTTCCGCGTGCTGTTCCTGGACGGCCGCAACCGGCTGCTGGCCGACGAGGCGCAGGCGCGCGGCACCGTGAACCACACGCCGGTCTATCCGCGCGAAGTGGTCAAGCGCGCGCTCGAGCTGCACGCGACGGCGATGATCCTGGTGCACAACCACCCGAGCGGTGATCCGACGCCGTCGTCGGAGGACATCGCGATGACGCGCGAGGTCAGGCAGGCGGCGCAGGCGCTCTCGGTGGTGCTGCACGACCACGTCATCGTCGGCAACGGCCGCTGGCTGAGCTTTCGCCGCGAGGGCTTGATGTAACGGAACTGCACGCCGGCATGCCTACCCGCTGACCTGCACCGCGACCTCGTGCGCGCCCGAAAGAATCATCCTGAGCGCCACAAAGAGCACGATCAGCAGCCCTGCCCAGGCGATCCAGCGATGCCGCTCCAGCAGCCGCGCGACCAGCCCGGCGGCCAGGCCCATCAGCACCACCGACATCGACAGCCCGACCACCAGCACCCACACCCGGCCCTGCGCCGCGCCGGCGACCGCCAGCACGTTGTCGAGACTCATCGACAGATCAGCGAGCACGATCTGCAGCATCGCCTCGCCGAGCGACTTGTTGGCGAGCCCGGGCCGCGCCGCGTGCGGTGCGCGCCGCAGCTCCCGGTACATCCGCCAGCACACCCACAGCAGCAGCAGTCCGCCCGCCAGCATCAGGCCGATCACCGCCAGCAGGCGCAACGCGACGATCGCGAAGCCGATGCGGATCAGCGTCGCCGCGCCGATGCCGAACACGATTGCCTGGCGCTGCCGGCGCGACGGCAGCCCGGCCACCGCCATGCCGACCACCACGGCGTTATCGCCGGCCAGCGCCGTGTCGATGAACAGCACCTGGGTGAGCGCGCCGAGCGAGGCCAGCAGCGCGCTCAGCGCGTCGCCCGCCACGCTTCGCTGCGGCGCGGGCACCGGCTTGTCAAGCCCCGGATGAGCGGTGCAAACCCCGGCGGCGCCATCCCGGCCGGACGCATGAGAGGACACGATGGTTCCCCGCTACACCCGTCCCGCGATGGCCGCGATCTGGGCGCCCGAGAGCCGGCTGCGCATCTGGTTCCAGATCGAGGCGCTCGCCGCCGAGGCCATGGCCACGCTCGGCACCATTCCGCGCGAAGCCGCTGCCGCCATCCGCACGCGCGGCGACGCGGCCATCGCACGGCTCGGCCCGGCCGATCTCGACCGCATCGACGCGATCGAGCGCGAGACGCGGCACGACGTCATCGCCTTCCTCACCTGGCTCGCCGAGGCGATCGGGCCGGAGGCGCGGTTCCTGCACCAGGGCATGACCAGCAGCGACGTGCTGGACACCTGCCTCGCCGTGCAGCTCTCGCGCGCCGCCGACCTGCTGCTCGCCGACCTCGACGCGGTGCTCGCGGCGCTGCGGGCCCGCGCCTTCGAGCACAAGCACACGCTGACCATAGGCCGCAGTCACGGCATCCACGCCGAGCCGACGACGTTCGGCCTGAAGCTCGCCGGCCACTACGCCGAGTTTGCCCGCGACCGGACGCGCCTGCTGACCGCGCGCGCGGAGGTGGCGACCTGCGCCATCAGCGGCGCCGTCGGCACGTTCGCGCAGGTCGATCCGCGGGTCGAGGCGGCGGTGGCCGAGGGGCTCGGCCTGGCGCCGGAGCCGATTTCGACTCAGGTGATCCCGCGCGACCGGCACGCCGCGTTCTTCTGCACCCTCGCCCTGATCGCCTCCGCGGTCGAGCGGCTGGCGACCGAAATCCGCCACCTGCAGCGCAGCGAGGTGCGCGAGGCGGAAGAGTTCTTTTCGCCCGGCCAGAAGGGCAGCAGCGCGATGCCGCACAAGCGCAACCCCGTGCTCTCGGAGAACCTGACCGGGCTCGCGCGGCTGGTGCGCGGGGCGGTGATCCCGGCGCTCGAGGACGTGGCGCTCTGGCACGAGCGCGACATCAGCCACTCCTCGGTCGAGCGGGTGATCGCGCCGGACGCCACAACTGTACTCGACTTCGCGCTCGCGCGCCTCGCCGGCATGGTCGAGCGGCTGAGCGTGCATCCCGCGCGCATGCTGGCGAACCTGGAGAGCCTTGGGGGCGTGGTGCACAGCGGCACGGTGCTGCTGGCGCTGACTCAGGCCGGCATCGCCCGCGAGGCGGCCTACCGCATCGTGCAGCGGCATGCGATGGCGGCGTGGAGCGAGGCGGGCCAGCCCGGCGCCCGCGGCTTCGCGGCCCACTTGGCGGCTGATCCCGAGCTGGCCGGGCGGGTGGCCGAGGCCGACCTCGCCGACGCGATGGACCCGCGCCGCCACCTGCGGGCACTCGATCACCTCTATACGCGCGTGTTCGGCGAGCCCGGACCGTCCGCTCCGGCCGGCTAAGCCGCGCGTGTGCACCGTCGTCCTGCTGGTCCGGCCCGGAGAGGCGTGGCCCCTGCTGCTCGCCGCCAACCGCGACGAGATGCTGGAGCGCGCCTGGGACCCGCCGGGGGCGCATTGGCCGGCCCTGCCGGGCGTCGTCGCCGGGCGCGACCGTACGGCGGGCGGCACCTGGCTCGGCCTGAACGCCACCGGGGTGCTCGCCGCGGTGCTGAACCGCCCGGGCAGTCTCGGGCCGCGGCCGGGCCGGCGCAGCCGGGGGGAGCTGCCGCTGCTGGCGCTGGCGCACGAGACCGCGGAGGCGGCAGCGGCGGCGATCGGCCGGCTGGAGGCGCGCGCCTATCGGCGCTTCAACATGGTGCTGGCCGACGCCGCGGGTGCCTGGTTCGTGCGCGGCCTGGCCGCCGGCGCACCGCAGGCCCGGCCGCTGCCGCCCGGCCTGCACATGGTCACCGCCCGCGACCCCAACGACCTCGCCAGTCCGCGCGTCGCCCGCCACCTGCCCCGGCTGCGTCAGGCCGAGCCGCCGCGTCCGCCGGATGACTGGGCCGCCTGGCGGACGATCCTGGCCGACCGCTCCGGGCCGATCGAGAGCCAGATCAACGTCGAGCCGCGTGGCGGCTTCGGCACGGTCTGCGCCTCGCTGATCGGCCTGCCCCGGGCGGGTCGGCCGGTCTGGCTGTTCGCGCCCGGCCCGCCGGACCGGGCGGACTTCGCGCCCGTCGCACTGCCGCCCGCTTCCCTGGCACGCGGCGCCTGCATGGCTGCAACCTGAGTCGCGCCGCCGCCCGGGGCGCGGGCCGTGGCGGCGCGGGGCTTGCACTGCTATACCCCCGGCGTGCCCGCGGTCGCCTGCGGCGCCTGCCGCGCCGCCCTGGCGGCACCGATCTGCGCTGGGCGACTCGGCCCGAGGGAGACGACGATGGCCCGCCGCCGCCAGCTCTACGAAGGCAAGGCGAAGATCCTGTTCGAGGGCCCGGAGCCCGGCACGCTCGTCCAGTACTTCAAGGACGACGCCACCGCCTTCAACGCCAAGAAGCGCGGCGTCATCACCGGCAAGGGCGTGCTGAACAACCGCATCAGCGAGTACCTGATGATGCGGCTGAACGAGATCGGCGTGCCCACCCACTTCGTCCGCCGGCTCAACATGCGCGAGCAGCTGATCCGGGAGGTGGAGATCATTCCGCTCGAAGTGGTGGTGCGCAACGTCGCGGCGGGCAGCCTCTCCGAGCGGCTCGGCATCGCCGAGGGCACGCGCCTGCCCCGCTCTATCATCGAATACTATTACAAGAACGACTCGCTCAACGACCCGATGGTCTCCGAGGAGCACATCACAGCCTTCGGCTGGGCGAACACGCAGGACATGGACGACATCGTCGCGCTCACGCTGCGGGTGAACGACTTTCTGACCGGCCTGTTCCTCGGCGTCGGCATCACGCTGGTCGACTTCAAGCTGGAGTTCGGCCGGCTGTGGGAGAACGAGGAGATGCGCATCGTTCTGGCCGATGAGATCAGCCCGGACAACTGCCGCCTGTGGGATGCGAAGACCAACGAGAAGATGGACAAGGACCGTTTTCGGCGCGACCTCGGCCGCGTCGAGGAGGCGTACCAGGAAGTCGCCAAGCGGCTGGGCATCTTGCCAGAGGCGGGGGCGCGCGACCTGAAGGGGCCGGAGATCGTGCAGTGAAGGCGACGGTGACGGTCATGCCGAAGGACGGCGTGCTCGATCCGCAGGGCAAGGCGATCGGCCACGCGCTGGCCGGGCTTGGCTTCTCCGGCGTGGCGGAGGTGCGCGCGGGAAAGGTGATCGTGCTGGACCTGGCGGAGCTGGACGCAGACCGGGCGCGGGCGCAGGCCGAGGCGATGGCGCGCCGGCTGCTCGCCAACACGGTGATCGAGAGTTTTCGGGTGCAGGTGGAGGGCTGATGTCGTCGATCCGTACGCTTTGCGCGGCTGCTGGGCTCGCTCTTGTCGGCTCGGTCTGGGCGATGCCCGGTCACGCCGCGGTGCAGCGGACCTTTCTGCTTCAATCCTGCACGGCCCACGACCAGGCGAAGCTCGCGGGCTGCGCCGCCTTCTTTTCAGGCGTGCTCGAAACCGTGCAAGACCTGCAGAACAGCAGTGCGCTCAAGCGCGAGGTCTGCCTGCCCGAGAAGATCACCGATCGGCAGTTGCGGGAAGGCGTGGTCAACTACATGCAGACCCATCCCGCCACGAGCCCTGATGCGGTGCCGGCTGTGCTCGAGGCGCTTCGCGCGCTTTATCGCTGTCCCTGAGCCGGCGATGCGCGCCGGTATCGTCATCTTTCCCGGCACCAACCGCGAGCGCGACATGGCGATCGCGCTGAGGCGCAGCACCGGCCACGCGCCGCGCATGATCTGGCATCGCGAGACCGAGCTTCTTGACCTCGACCTCGTCGTGCTTCCCGGGGGGTTCAGCCACGGGGACTATCTACGCTGCGGCGCGATGGCGGCACATTCGCCGGCGATGTCGGCAGTGAAAAAATTCGCGGCGCGCGGCGGCTACGTTCTCGGCGTGTGCAACGGGTTCCAGATTCTGACGGAAGCCGGGCTGCTGCCCGGCGCGCTGCTGCGCAACGCCTCGTTGCGATTTCTGGCGGGGGACTGCCATCTGCGGGTGGAACGCAGTGATACCGCGTTCACCGGGCATTATCAGCGCGGCGAAGTGTTTCGCGCGGTGATGGCGCATGGCGACGGCAACTTCTTTGCCGATGATGCGACCCTGGACCGGCTGGAAGGCGACGGGCTGGTCGCGTTCCGCTATGCGACACCGTCCGGCGAGGTGAGCGAGGCGGCCAATCGCAACGGCAGCGCGCGCCACATCGCCGGCATCTTCAGCCCCAATCGGCGGGTGCTCGGCCTAATGCCGCACCCGGAAAATTTCGTCGATCCGCTGCTCGGCGGGGAGGACGGCAAGCCGCTGTTCGATTCGCTGGCGGCACTGGCTGCATGAGCACGGCCGATCTGCGCAACGACGCCGGTGACTATGAACGGGATTTCTATGCCTGGGCGAACCGGCAGGCGGCGTTGCTGCGTGAAGGCCGTGTCGTGGAGGCCGACCTCGAACATATCGCCGAGGAAATCGCCAGCATGGGTCGCGCCGAAAAACGCGAGCTGGTCAGCCGTCTCGCCGTGCTCTTGCTGCATCTGCTGAAATGGCAGGCGCAGCCTGGTTTGCGCAGCAACAGCTGGCGGCTGTCGATCGCCGAGCAGCGGATTCGGCTTGCCGACCATCTCGAAGACAATCCGAGCCTGCGCCCGCTGTTGCCGGAGGGTTTGCAGACGGCATTCCGCCTCGCGCTGCTGCGCGCTCAGCGCGAGACGGGATTGCCGGACCAAAAATTTCCGCAGGAATGCCCGTGGTCCGCCGAACAGGCGATGGCCGACGGGTTCCTGCCGGATTAGCGGAACTCGGTGAGCGGTCGGTCGGTCACCGAGTCGCTCGCCCGCGACTTCGGTCTAACGGCGGAAGAGTACGGCCGCGTGCTGGCGATTATAGGCCGTACGCCGACATTGACCGAACTCGGCGTGTTCAGCGTGATGTGGTCGGAGCACTGTTCCTACAAATCGTCGCGCGTACACCTGAAAACCCTGCCGACCAGCGCACCGTGGGTGATCCATGGCCCCGGGGAGAATGCCGGCGTCGTGGCGATCGGCGACGGGCTCGCGGCGGTGTTCAAGATGGAGAGCCACAACCACCCGAGCTTCATCGAGCCGTACCAGGGTGCGGCGACCGGCGTCGGCGGCATCCTGCGCGACGTCTTCACCATGGGCGCGCGCCCGGTGGCCAATCTCAACGCACTGCGCTTCGGCAGCCCTGACCATCCGGCGACGCGGCGCATCGTGGACGGCGTGGTGCGGGGGATCGGCGGCTACGGCAATTGCGTCGGCGTGCCGACCGTCGGCGGGGAGATCAATTTTCACCCGGCGTACAACGGCAATCCGCTGGTCAACGCGATGACGGTCGGCATCGCCCCAAAGGACCGCATCTTTCTGTCCGCTGCCGCGGGCATCGGCAATCCCGTCGTCTATGTCGGCTCGAAGACCGGGCGCGACGGCATCCACGGTGCCACGATGGCGAGCGCGGAGTTCGCCGCCGACGCCGAGGAAAAGCGGCCGACCGTGCAGGTCGGCGACCCTTTTACGGAAAAGCTGCTGATCGAGGCATGCCTGGAGCTGATGGCGACCGACGCCATCGTCGCGATCCAGGACATGGGTGCCGCCGGGCTCACCAGTTCGTCGGTGGAAATGGCCGGCAAGGGCGGCGTCGGCATCGAGCTCGATCTCGATGCGGTGCCGCAGCGCGAAGCCGGCATGAGCGCCTACGAGATGATGCTGTCGGAGAGCCAGGAGCGCATGCTCATGGTGCTGCGCTCGGACCGCGAGGCGCTGGCGCAGGCGATCTTCGCGAAATGGGAGCTGGATTTTTCCGTCATCGGCCGGCTGACCGGCACCGGCCGGCTGGTGGTCCGCCAGGCCGGCCGGGTCGAGGCCGACATCCCGCTCGCCCCCCTCGCCGAGCAGGCGCCGCTGTATCGCCGCCCCACCGCGCCGCCACCGGCGGCGCCACCGCTCGGCGACGTGCCCGACCCGATCGGGCTTGCCGAAGCGCTGCTGCAGCTGATCGGCTGCCCCGACCTCTGCTCGCGCGCCTGGGTCTGGGACCAGTACGACGCGACCGTCGGGGGGCAGACCGTCAAACGTCCCGGCCAGGCAGACGCCGCGGTGGTGCGCGTCGAAGGCACGCGCCGCGCGCTCGCGCTCACCACGGACTGCACGCCCCGCTACTGCGCGGCCGACCCGCGCACCGGCGCGGCGCAGGCCGTGGCGGAGGCCTGGCGCAACATCACCGCGGTCGGCGGCCGGCCGCTGGCGATCACCGACAACATGAATTTCGGCAACCCCGAAAAACCGGAGATCATGGGCCAGTTCGCCGAGGCCGTGGCCGGCATCGCCGAGGCGTGCCGCGCGCTCGACTTCCCGGTCGTCTCCGGCAACGTCAGCCTCTACAACGAGACGCAGGGGCGCGCCGTGCTGCCGACCCCGGCGATCGGCGGCCTCGGGGTGCTCGACGAAGCGGCCCAGGCGGTCGGAATCGGCCTGGGTGCCGGCCTGGACCTGCTGCTCATCGGCGATACGACCGGGTGGCTCGGCCAGAGCCTGTGGCTGCGCGAAATCACCGGCCGCGAGGCCGGCCCGCCGCCGCCCGTGTGCCTCGAAGCCGAGCGGCGCGCCGGAGATTTCGTCCGCGCAGCGATCCTCGGCGGCGGCGTCGCCGCCTGCCACGACCTCTCGGACGGCGGCCTGCTGGTCTGCCTCGCCGAGATGGCGCTCGCCGGCGACACCGGGCTGCGCCTCGCCGCGCCACCGGACGACCTGCCCGCGCACGCATTCTGGTTCGGCGAGGACCAGGCCCGCTACGTGCTCGCCGTCGCCGACGGCCAGATCCTGATCGACCGGGCGCAGGCCGCCGGCGTGCCGGTCCGGCGCCTCGGCCGAACCGGCGGGAGCGATTTGACTCTCCCCGACGGCGTGGCCATATCGCTGGCGTCGCTGCGCACGCGGCACGAGCGGTTCTTCCCGTCCTGGATGGACCCAGCAGGAGGCTAGCCCCGGCTCCCATGGCGATGGCGGTCAGCGAGATCGAGGCCCTGATCAAGGCGGCGCTACCGGACGCGCGGATCGCCATCGAAGATCTCGCCGGCGACGGCGACCACTACGCGGCGACCATCGTCAGCGAGGCGTTCCGGGGCAAGTCGCGCGTGCAGCAGCACCAGCTCGTTTACGCCGCCCTGCGCGGCCGCATGGGGGGCGAGCTGCACGCCCTCGCCCTGCAGACCTCCGCCCCCGAATAGGAGCCATCGATGTCCGACCCCGTGTTCGACCGCATCCAGAGCGACGTCGCCGCCAACCCGGTCATGCTCTACATGAAGGGCACGGCGATGTTCCCGCAATGCGGCTTCTCGGCCCGCGTGGTGCAGATCCTGACCCATCTCGGCGTGCCCTTCCAGACCGCCAACGTGCTGGAGGACCAGGGCCTGCGCGAGGGCGTGAAGCAGTTCTCCAACTGGCCGACGATTCCGCAGCTCTACGTGAAGGGCGAGTTCGTCGGCGGCTGCGACATCGTGACCGAGATGTTCCAGTCCGGCGAGCTGGAGACGCTGATGCAGGACAAGGGCATTCCCCGCCAGGCCGCCGCCTGATCCGCTTCTGAGCGGCCGCTTCTGGGGCTAGCCCATGCCGGTGTCGGTGCGCGGCCGGCGGGTGCGCTACGCAGTGGTGGGCGCGGGCTGGATTTCCCAGGCGCGGTTCATGCCGGGGCTGGCGCGCGCGGCCGACGCGGAGCTGGCTGCCGTCGTCACCGGCGACCCGGAGAAGGCGCGGGCGCTGGCCGCGCGCTACGGCATCCGCAGCCTTGGATACGACGAATACGACGCGCTGCTCGCCTCCGGCGACATCGACGCCGTCTATCTCGCCCTGCCGAACGCCATGCATCTGGATTTTTCGCTGCGCACTTTGCAGGCCGGCGTGCACCTGCTGCTGGAAAAGCCAATGGCGGTCAGCAGCGCGCAGTGCCGCGCGATCAGCGCCGCCGCCGAGCGCTCCGGTGCCAAGCTGATGATCGGCTATCGCCTGCATTTCGAGCCGGCAACCCTGGAGGCGATCCGCATCGTGCGGTCGGGCGAGATCGGCACCCCGCGGTTTTTCAGCTCGGCTTTTGCGCAGCACGTGGCGCCCGCCAATCACCGCGCGAAGTCGGGCTTCTGGGCCGGGCCGGTCGCCGACATGGGGCCGTACCCGATCAACGCCGCACGCAACCTGTTCGCCGCCGAGCCGATCGAGGTGACCGCGGCCGGCCTGCACACCGACGGGAAATTCGGCGATCTGCACGACACGGTCTCGGTCGTCCTGCGCTTTCCGCAGGAGCGGCTCGCCCAGTTCACCGTCAGCTACGCCGCCGCCCCGTTCAGCGCCTATCGCGTGCTGGGCACCGCCGGGAGCCTCGAAGTGCGGCCCGCCTACGATTTCGGCGTGGGCCTCGGCATCGACTTCACGATCGGCGACAAGACCGGGCAGCGGCGCTTTCCGGAGACCGAGCAGTTCGGCGCGGAGGCGCAGTATTTCGCCGGCTGCATCCTGCATGACCGCGCGCCGGAGCCCGACGGCGAGGAAGGATTTTTCGACGTGCGCGTGGTCGAAGCGGTGGAACGCGCGCTGC
>Ga0213875_10001366_pt1 | contig 16018 bp, 22 predicted proteins | sample BarmaccomBMRX_R8_FD_160105 | JGI IMG/M metagenome (GOLD analysis project Ga0213875, IMG submission 160105) | Root-associated microbial communities from Barbacenia macrantha in rupestrian grasslands, the National Park of Serra do Cipo, Brazil - RX_R8 | ecosystem: Host-associated > Plants > Roots... | reverse complement strand
ACTTGCGCCCTTAGGGCCCAGCGGTCTCAGCCAGCCTGGCCGCCGCCTGGCATCGGCCCACGTCTCTCGAGCCGATCGGCCGCGGCGAACCAGGTCTTGGCCAGAGGAAGGAGGCACTTGCGCCCTTAGGGCCCAGCGGTCTCAGCCATCTGACCGCCGCCCGGGCATGTTCCCGAAGCATTTTTGGGCTCTCGATCATCGCAGCAAGTCATCCCCGATCGTCCCAATTCCCAGGTGTGGGGAAAGGTTGCCCAGCTCTTGGCGACCTTGTTCAAGCTGGCCGGGGTCAATCTACCAACCATGCCTGATCAAGGAGGCGAGCATGGCGAGCTCAGCCTGACCTGGTGACGGAGTATGGGCGCCAATGATGGCGCTCGCAGTCGGACCATGGAGAAGGCGCTCGCGTATGTGCCGCGGACCCCGAGCGGCTACTTCTCGCGCCACGACCTCACCAACGAGGTCCGCCTCGAGGCCGCGAGCGAGCTCAGACTTACAGGGTCACGTCAGGTGCAGCGCCAGCTGGTCGGCGCCAGAAACCTCCTCGTTCCGGGTGAGCATGTCCGCCGCCCAATCGAGGGCCTTGCGGCGAAGCCAGGCGGCGGCGAAACCGTCGGGGCCGTACGCGGCGAGGATATCTTCGATTGTGGTTTGGCCCGGCGACTCGACGATGGCGGCCTATCGGGCCGAGGCGATCGCTAAGATCGGCCGCAAACCGGAAACGGGGGATCATCTGTGGCCTCTCGGGCGGCGTCGATTCGGCCGTCGCGGCCGTCCTCATCCATGCAGCGGTGGGCGACAGGCTCACTTGCGTGTTCGTCGACCACGGCCTCATGCGCGAGGGCGAGGCGAAGGAGATGGTCGCGCTCTTTCGTGAAGCCGCCGGGGACGATCGCGTGGGAGTGAGGGGAGTAGAAATGGGCGTGCTTCGGATAAGTGGGGATAGAAGAAAAAAGCGACAGTCTCCGTTCGTCTCCGATTTCGAAGTTGACATCATTCGGACGACGCACTGATGGAGCATTGAGGGCGGCCGAGGGTACGCCGCCTTCAATGCCCATTGTGGCCATTACTGAATTGCGATACGGCGCGGCTTGGATTCGGGTCTCTTGTTCAGCGTCAGCGTCAGCACACCATCTTCAAGATGGGCGGTGATGTTCTGCTGGTCCACCTGCCACGGCAGTGAAAAGCTCCGAGCAAAATGCCCGATCGGATATTCCGTGTAGAGAGGTTCGAGCCCGTTGTAGTTTGTGGTCTCGATGCGCCCTTCTATGTTGAGCACTTCATTCTCGACTTTGACGTCTATTGCCTCTCTCAGCACGCCAGGCACCTCCATGACAATCTTCAGCGCTTCGGCGGTTTCGAAAATATCAGTCGGGGGCACATAAAAGCGTGCTGGTACCGTTTTTTCCTGCTGCGCCGCGACTTCTTTCTTTTGCTGTACCTCGAGTTCTTGTCCAGCCATGGACGCCTCCATTACGCTATCTTGATGGAGCGCGGCTTCTCATGCTCCGCGCGCGGCAAGAAAATCGCCAGTACGCCGTCGCGATACTCGGCTTTGATTTTGTCGGCATCAATCTCGACGGGCAGGTTCAGAGACCGGCTGAAGCGGCCGAGCGTTCGTTCGCGGCGGTGTAGGCTGACGTTATCGCCGTAGGCGACCGTTTTGGTGCCTGCAATTTGGATCGTCCGGCCTTTGACCTGGATATCCAATTCATCTTTTTTCAAACCGGGCGCTTCAGCGACGATGACAATATCATCGCCCTTACTGAAAACGTTGAGCGGCGGAAAGCCGCCCGCGCCGCTGGTGCTGGTACCCAGCCAAGAGCTGCTACGGAAAGAATCGAGCTCCTGCTGCAACCGCAGCAATGTCTCGAACGGATCGGAATAGAGCATACCCGCCTCCCTCCTCTATAAGCCCGGGAAGACCCGCGGCCACGGCCGCATCGCCGGCGCCGCAGGCGGCGGGTCCGGATCGAAGTCATCATTGGGGTGATTAAAGGAAACGATCGGCGCTGGTGCGCTCCCAGGCCTCAGCTGCCGGTCAACTTGTTCCTGCCACGCCGGCTGTGGCGATTTGGCGAGCGATTCAACAAGCATTGCCACGTCCTCCAGTGAGCAACATGGTTAAACACGAGCCGCGATTGGGCTCCGCGGCAAACGATCTGGTTCTCCCTATTTTTTCGTTCAAGAGGTGCGTCCAAGAATATTTTATCGAGCGCGAGGCTACGGCGGCCCATGTACCAGCGCGGTGTGTACCGTCGACCGCTTATGGAGCCGGCGACCGACGCTGATGGAAGGGCGGTCGCCGATGGGCGGTCGCCGGCGATCAAGAAGCAGCGACAAAAGCGCCGCCTGTTGGATGCGAGGAGCTTCGGCGAATTCGGTGAGAAGAGGGCTGACCGCACCGCCCATGGCGGACAGTACGCGAGCGATGCGGTCGATCTTCGAACGCGAGTTGCTACCCGTGTGACGGAACAGACTTTTGACGGAGATCACGCCAGATGACCTGCGGCTCGTCAAGTGGGGTGCACCGGCAACTGCGATCCACGTCCGCGAAATCGTCAAATAGATTTATTTCGCATGGAGAGAATCCTCGCGTTCTGTGGCCACTATTGAAACCAATTGTAGCAATGGAGGAAAGACCCTCCGTCAGAGGATGGGGAAATGGATAGGCGCCCTGATAGAGATCGGACAGGGGTGGCCTAGGTGTTTGATCCCGGGCTTTGATGGTGCACACGTGTCGCACGAATCAAAGGATGCGCTATGGGACAGGTTCTCCACGGGAGCGCCACTCCGACAGGGGCGGTCCGTCGAGCGATACAGCATAGTCAAGAAAGCCTGAGGGCGTTAGCCAAGCGCTGTGGCATAAACCAGAAGACGGTGGGTAAGTGGCGTAACCGCTCATCGGTTGCCGATTTACCGACGGGGCCAAAGGAGCCTCGGTCGACGATTCTATCGATTGAGGAGAAGCGATTATTGTCGCTTTCCGCCGGCATACGCTCTTGCCGCTAGATGATTGCCTCTATTCGCTTCAGCCAACCATCCCGCACCTGACGCGCTCTTCTTTGCATCGTTGCCTGCAACGGTATGGCATCAGCCGACTGCCGGAAACCGAAGGTGAAAAGCCCGCTAAAAAGAAATTCAAGACCTATCCGATTGGCTTCTTCCACATCGACATCGCGGAAGTGCGACAGCGGAAGGAAAGCTCTACCTCTTCGTGGCCATCGACCGCACCTCGAAGTTCGCCTTCGCCCAGCTCGTCGACAAGGCCAATCGCGTCACAGCGTCCGCTTTCCTAACCACCCTCATCGAGGCCGTGCCCTACAAAATCCACACGGTTCTCACTCATAACGGCATTCAGTTTCGCCTACCGCCACGATACGCGGATGGCCCAACAGCGCGCTTGTCATCGCACATGGTCGGCATGCGCTGCCAAGAGAATGGCATCGAACATCGTTGTACGAAGATCAATCATCCTTGGACTAACGGACAGGTCGAACGAATGAACCGCACGATAAAAGAAGCGACCGTCAAACGATACCACTATGACGACCATGGACAGCTCCGCCGCCATCTCGCCGACTTCCCCAACGCCTACAATTTTCGGGCGACGACTAAAGACCCTCAAAGGCCTCACGCCATACGAATTCATCTGTCAATGCTGGACGTCCAGCCCGAACGATTCATAATAAATCCGCTCCAGCAAATGCCGGGACTAAACACCTAGGGTCTGTACTCGCTAGGGATTCCTGTGTGAAGGGAGTTGTGATTCAAGGTTTCCGAACCGAGCGAGGCTGGGCTTCGCGCCGGGGGGACTGGACCCTGTTTTTCGATGTGTGGGCGAGCCTCGTCCTGTCCTTCTCCTGCCCCACAACGTACTGATCTGGAAACTACAGACGGAGCGGAACGCTAAGTCACCCCTAACGTTGCTTGACTCATCCAAAATGGCAGCCCGGGGGAGTATCCCATGAACCTCAAGTATGCATTGGCCGGTTTACTGGTCGCCGGCTTCGTCACGCCTGTTCTGGCGGACTACTGGGTCGTTCAGGATCCGACCACGAAGAAATGCACGGTGACAAAGGAAAAGCCGCCCGAGACGACAACGGCCACCATTCTTATAAACAAGGGCGAAGCGCTCCAGACGGAGGAAGAAGCGAACGATTACATCAAAAGGACCACCGATGTAATCGGAATTAAAAGTCTCCTATGGGACCCCAAGAGGCATTAAAAAAACTCGACCGCCCCCATGACGATTGATTAGTTGTATGAGGGAATCGTGGCGTCGAGCTCATGCCCGGGCCATCAGCAGGCTTGCCGGAAGCGGGGGTCGTCTCTTACAGGCCAGAAGCTTCTGAGCCGGACCCGGCCTTGGGATCAGAGGTAGGTTCGGTATGTGAGTCCTTCGGTTCGCCCTCCGACTCCCCCTCGGAAGTCCCTCCTGCTTCCTGAGATTGGTCGGACTCGTGCTCCGCACGCTCTGAAGGTATCTCATTGATGATCCGAGCTAGCCGTCCAAGGTCCGTTCCGTTCTCCTGGGTCTCAGCTTTGTCTTTCGATTTCTTTGCCATAACACACTCTCTCTCACAGTCACTCAAGGCCCCAGTAAAGATCAGGTATAGTGCGCGGAGATCGCAGGGGGAGGGGGGAGGCTTATGAGCCATTGATGAGGCGGGGATGTCGTGATTGTGAAGGCGTAAGCGACCGAACGGAGAGGCCCTGAGAAGCTTCAAGGCTCATCTTGACTAACCAGGGTTGGACACCATCCTCAAAGTATGGGGATGACGCGATGGTTATTACCAGGATAGCCTTGGGGTTCGGTCTGTATCTCGCAGTGGCGACGCCTCTCGCGGTCCTCCTTGGACATCTGCTTTGTTCAGAGTGCCTCTCTGCGGAAACCCCCAGGGACTTCGCTCGAGCTTCGGAAGCCCGCTCAAGACCTGGGCGGATGACCCGCAAGGTTCCGGTCCGAGGATCCATGACTTCCCCGAACCGTCGAAGGACCAGCTCTGGACGCTCTCGTCAGCGAAGAGATGCGCGGGGTGATTGAGGGGCACTAGGAGCGTGTTCACAAAGCTGTTGGAGTCACCCAGGGCCGCTCTGGTGAATTCACTTGGCTCCGAGTTGACAGCCTGGCTCGCATGTCTCGTCGCAGCGCTCCTCATTGGACTTTTCATGTATGCAGGAGCCTCTAAGAACATGGAATAACCAGGCTGTTTGGGGATCGCCTCTGCCTCTCGTACATGCACATTCTGCTATCTCGGTGAGAATCCGTTGCTAGGACTCCACTCCACACTCCACATCCCATAAAAAGCCACAATTGCTCGCCCCGTCGTGCAACGGCGGACGTCCGCGCTTCCTCGTCCAGCCTAGATCGTACCTAAGCCGGAGCTCTCTCCGGCCTGTAATGCGAGCGCCGACCGATATGCGCACGTGGTGGCCAGCGAAGAGGCGAGGAAAGCGGACCTTCTGCCAGAAACCGTGGAGAATCCGTGGACTGAAATTCTGTTGATTTGAGCTCGAAAGAAATTAACCAACAGTTTCGATTATTTACTGGTGCTGCGAGAGAGGATTGAACTCTCGACCTCTCCCTTACCAAGGGAGTGCTCTACCACTGAGCTACCGCAGCATCTTCATGTCCGAGCTGTGGGCTAGCGCAACCCAATGCGCGACGCAACAGGGCTTCACTTTGCGAGTGCACGGCTCAATGGCATCAAGCCATCGCGTCTTCAGGATCGGGCTCCCAGGAACAACCGGGGGGATCGCTCTCCTGCCCGTGAAGATCGGGGCGAAAGCGATAGAGCGTCGAGCAATAGGGGCAGACGATCTCCTCGTCACCGCCCATGTCGAGGAAGACGTGCGGATGGTCGAGCGGCGGCCTTGCTCCGATGCACATCAGCTTCTTTGCAGGAATGGCAATGCTGCGCGCACCGACGTCGTTATGGAAATGGGGAATCGCGTCGTGGGCCATGACGATCTTTCCGAAAGGGTTCGGCAGCGATCTATCCTCTCTGTCACGGGCTGGCTAGTGATCGCTTCCGACAGTGGATCGCTTCCGACGGTGGACCGCTTGCGACGAAATGGTCCGTGCGTCGGTTGGGATAGACCCGCAAATATGTTCGAGCCTTTTCACAGAGGGGAACCATTTTCGGAGCCGGATCGGTGGAGCGCGGCGTAACGTGTACTTGTCCGGCAAACGACGATTGATGCTGGACCAACATTCAATGATTGCATGAGGGGCAGGAGAGTGCATGGAATTTTTTCAATCCAAAGAAGCGCGGATTGCCTTCATAGATCTTGCGCCCGAGGGAGAGGATCGTGACGAGCCGATCGTGCTTGTTCACGGCTTTGCGTCGAATCAGGCCGTGAACTGGGGGAGCACGCTCTGGACGCGGACGCTCGCTCGCGATGGGCGGCGCGTCATCGCGCTCGACAATCGCGGCCACGGGCAATCGCAGAAGTTCTACGAACCCGCCTCCTATTCCCTCCGAACCATGGCCGCAGATGTGCTTGCGCTCATGGACCATCTAAGCATCGCGACTGCCGATGTGATGGGCTATTCGATGGGGGCAAGGATCACGAGCTTTCTCGCCTCAGACCATCCCGTCCGCGTCCGCTCGGCGATCTTCGGCGGCCTCGGCATGCGGCTTTTAACGAGCGATCCGAATTACCTGGCGATTGTCGAGGCGATGGAAGCGCCTTCGCGCGATGTCTTGACCGATCCTCTGCAGCGAACCTTCCGTGCCTTCGCCGAGCAGACGCGGAGCGACCTCGCGGCGCTCGCGGCATGCATGCGCGGCACGCGAGAGCTTTTGACGGTCGAGGAAGCTGCCGCAATCTTTGTACCCGTGCTTGTCGCGGCAGGAACCAAGGATGATCTTGCGCGCGACTACCGCGAGCTTGCCGACCTCATTCCGGGGGCGACGCTGCTCGAGATACCCAATCGCGACCATAACCTCGCGGTCGGGGACAAGGTTTACAAAAAAGGCGTGCTCGATTTTCTGAGCCGGCGACCTTGATCTCGATCACGCCTTTTTCGGCAATCCTCTCGCAACCCTGCTCCTGACTGCATATCTGACACGTTGCCGATGGATTCGAGAGATTCTTCGCAAACGCAGCTCGTTTCGGGTAAGATCACACGGTGCCGCGCCGAAGCCGCGTTCGGCCGCCGTTTTCAAAGGGAGACTTCCATGCCGGCCGAGGTCAAGAGGAGCCTTTCGCTCGCTGCGGCCCGCGAGACGGATCTCGTTTGGCAGCGCATTTGCACGGAGGCCGAGGCGATCATGACGCGCGAGCCGGCGCTCGCGGGCTTCATGCTTTCCGCCATTTTCCGGCACGAGCGCTTCGAAACGGCGGTCATCGGTCGCGTGGCTTCGCGCCTCGATCATCGTGGCTTGGGCGCCGATCTCATCTCCCAGGCTTTCGCTGAAGCGCTCGCGGCCGAACCTTCGATCGGTGAGGCCTTTCGTGCCGATCTCGCGGCCGTCGTCGATCGCGATCCGGCTTGCAACCGGCTGATTGAGCCTCTCCTCTATTTCAAGGGTTATCACGCAATTCAGACGCATCGCCTCGCGCATTTTTTGTGGACGCATGGTCGCAAGGATTTTGCGCTCTACCTGCAGTCGCGTTCATCGGAAGTGTTCCAGACCGACATCAATCCAGCGGCGCGCATCGGCAAGGGCCTCTTCCTCGACCACGCGACCGGTCTCGTGGTGGGCGAGACGGCAGTGATCGGCGACAATGTTTCGATGCTTCAAAACGTGACGCTCGGCGGAACAGGCAAGGCGGGCGGCGATCGCCATCCGAAGGTGCGCGACTGTGTGCTGATCGGAGCGGGCGCAAAGGTGCTCGGCAATATCGAAATAGGGTCATGCGCGCGCATTGCCGCGGGCTCGGTCGTGCTGCATGATGTACCGCGCCGAACGACGGTCGCGGGTGTTCCGGCGAAGATCGTCGGCGAGGCCGGCTGCCCTGAGCCGGGCTTGACCATGGATCAGCTCCTGCAGAAGGTCGAGGAGCTCGACGCCTGATCTTCATAGAGGGCGGCTCCGATGCCCCGCCCTCCTGCTTTCCTACCGCACGGCGCTTGCGTTTCTTGTTGAGAGGGGCCACACAAGCGCGGTTCCCTCAAAATCAGGAAGCGCCATGGACAAGAATGATTGCGCGCGTCTCGAGCGATATTTGCGCCGGTTGTTCCGGAACACGGAAATCCGCGTCGTCCCCAGGCCTCGCAAGACTGATTCGGCCGAGCTTTATATCGGCGAGGAGTTCATCGGCGTCCTTTTCGAGGACAATGACGAGGGAGAGCGCTCCTTCAACCTTCAGATCGCGATCCTCGACGAGGATCTCGCCGAGTGAGGACCGGCGCGGACGCGTGATGACAGGAGTGGGCCTATGCCGATCTACTCCCTGAGCGGCGTCACACCAAAACTGCCGCCGAAGGGCCGCTTCTGGATCGCGCCAAGCGCAAGCGTCGTCGGCAAGGTGACCTTGCATGACAAGGTGAGCGTCTGGTTCGGCGCCGTGCTGCGCGGCGACAATGATGCGATCGACGTCGGTGCCCGTTCCAACATCCAAGATCATGTGATGGTCCATGTCGATCCAGGTTTCCCGGTGACGATCGGCAAGGGCTGCACCATCGGCCACCACGCGATCGTGCATGGTTGCAGCATCGGCGACAACTCGCTCGTGGGCATGGGCGCGACGGTGCTCAACGGCGCAAGGATCGGGGCCGATTGCCTCGTCGGCGCAAATGCTCTCGTCACTGAGGGCAAAATTTTCGAAGACGGATCCCTTATTGTCGGCGCGCCGGCGCGTGCGATCCGAAAGCTCGATGCGCCGGCGCTAGCCGAGCTTCGCAAAGCCTCGGAGCATTATGTCGAGAGGTGGCGGCGCTTCGCGACGGGACTGACCGAGATCAATTTATAAGCTGGAAAGCGGCAAGTCAGGTGAAGCTCAGGAGGTTCACCAGCCAGGCCCAGAAGCGCTTGTACCAGGGTAGTTCTTCGTCAGGTTCATCCGTGACCGAGTTCACGATCGGTTTTTGCGCTTTCAGATAGATGGCAATCGCATGGCGATCGGCATCGGTGAGCTGCGATGTGCTGTCGGACACGACCTCGCGCATCGCGCCTTTCACCCTGGAATCGAGCGGCGTTGCTCCCGTCTTCAAGGTCTCGACGATGTCTTCGGCGCGCCAATCGCCAATTCCGCTTGCGGGGTCGGGCGTTATATTGGGTACGGGATCATCGTCCGGTCCGTCCGCCGTACCGGCGAGCCATCGGCTCTTGCGCATGGCACCCAGCACGTTGCGTGGCGTGTGGCATTCCCCGCAGTGACCGAGCGCGGTCACGAGATAGGCGCCACGATTCATCTCCGTCCCGGCATGCGGATCCCCGTTGAATGGGCCCTTCGTGAAGAAGAGCAGCTTCCAGCCCCTCTGGAGGAACCGCCAGGAGAAGGGGAACGAGACCTCATGCGGCCGGTTCGGCTGATGCACGGGCACGAGCGAGAATAGGTAAGCCTTGATGGCGATCGCGTCTTCGTTGGAGATGCCGGTGAAGCTCGGATACGGGAACACCGGAAAATAGCTTGCCCCGTCCGGACGAATTCCCTTGCGCAGGGCGCGAACGAAATCGGCATCGGTCCATTTGCCGATCCCGGTTTCCCGATCGGGCGTGATGTTCGGGCTGTAAAAGATGCCGAAGGGGGTGGCGAGCGCCCGCCCGCCCGCGAAAGGCGTGGACCCCGGCACGGTGTGACAGGAAAAGCACTCGCCCGCCCGCACCAGATATTCGCCGCGCGTGACGAGGTCCTGAGCCTGGGCGCAGGCTGGGTCGGCGGCCGCGGCGAACACAAGAGCGATAAGAGCAAGGAGCGCACAATCGATGCGTATTCGATCCCGCTCTGTGGGCGGCGCCTTTCCCGCTCGCCTGGTCATGGGGCCAAAGCCGCCGCTTGCTTCACTGCTGGGGTGGGTAGGGCTTGCGGTAAGCGTTGTGGCACTCCTGACAAGCATCATCCACCGTCTTGAAGATGGCGGCGATCTTGTCCTTGTCGCCGGTCTTCACCTCGTCGACGAGGCTCATGGCGCTCTTTTGAACTTTGTCGACAAGCTCCTTCACCTTGGAGGGATCGTTCGTCAGGCCCGGTTTCAAATGGCTTTCGGGCACGTCCGAGCCGATCGGAAAGAGCGCCACCATATTGGGAATGAGACGGACAGTGTTCTCGGCTGCAGCGACCGTGTCCTCGCTGTAAGGCGCCTTTCCCTGCGTCACCCAGCCGATGCCGACGTAAAAGCTGCGCCCGATCTCTTTCATCGCGTTGTCGCGGCGCACGTAGGCGGCGTGGTTTTCCTTGGGCGTTGCCGCAATCGCCACCGCGGCGGACAGGCAGGCGAGACTCGCCGCGGCGGCCAGGGTGGAAACCACATGTCGCATGTCATTCTCCTTGCAGAGCGCGGCACAAAAGGGCGCTTGAGCAATAGATTGTCCGAGAGGCCGGATTATTCCCGATCGGGGGGATCGATTGCATCGCAAGAAGCGAGGTGTTTGCGGGCGTGATCGGCGCCAAATTGCGTGCTCGCGCAAACCGCAAGGGGAGGCCATGATGGGCTTCAGGATATCTGCACTTTCAGCTTCCGACTTCACCCCGCTCTTCGCCCTGTCGGACCGCGAGCTCGCCGCGCGTGGAGCGATGCGCCTCGAGGTCGACAAATCTCCGGGATTTCCGTGTCGTGTAAGCCTTGCGGACGCGAAGGTCGGAGAAGTCGTTTTGTTGACGAACTACGAGCATCAGGCGGCACGCTCACCTTACCGGGCATCGCACGCGATCTTCGTCCGCGAGAATGTGCCGCAAGCTCATCCGGACGTCGGCGAAGTACCCCTCGCCTTGCGCGCGCGGTTGCTTTCCGTGCGCGCCTTCGATGAAGCCGGGATGATGATCGATGCCGAAGTGGTGGATGGCGGCGAGGTCGAGCCCGTGATCGAGCGGATGCTCGCGAATTCGAGCACAGCCTATTTGCATCTGCACAATGCGAAGCCGGGCTGCTACGCGGCGCGAGTAGATCGCGCCTGACCTCCCAAAAGCGCGAAGCCGGCCTTGGGGAAAGCCGGCTTCGCCGCGTACCCGGTCTTTTGGGGACGGGGAGGGTGGGGACGACCGAGTCCGCGTCTCTGAAGAGCCACCGACGCCGGCAGCTCGATGTCTTGGGCGTGCCCATCACCCTGGCGCATTACGAGTTGAAGCGAATTCAAGAATTTCCTCACAAGTTGAAGCAATTCTTGCAGTTGTCGATCGATGGCTTTTCCGCTCGCGCACGAAAAGCATCGAAAAGAGCATGTAAGCTTCTTGACCACGATCACGAGCTCGACTTTCCAGTCGCACGGTCTCGCACAATGATTTGACCGCGTTCTCGGGCATCTCGCAGATCCGTATCGCGACAGGCTCAGGGTCGAGCGCGCTTGGAAGTCCCGGTCAGCTGCCCGGGTGGACGTGAGGGCCGGCGAGAGCGCAGCATGCACATCACTTGCGACGCTCGCGCCTTGCCGTTTCGAGGCGAGCCTGCCGCAGCTTTTAGGAGAGCACACCATGCCGAATGCGCGTGAACCCGTCCTCGTCCCGGTTCCCATTTTGGAGCTGCGACCAACGCAGATCACGGTCGGCATGCGGGAGGTTCGCGCGAAACGCCGCCATTGGCGCCAGATCGAAGGCGGCAAGGAGGGTGCCTTTCTCGGCAAGCACATGATACCCGTAATTCTTGGACCCAAACGTCGTCCCTATGTGATCGATCACCACCATCTTGCCCGTGCGCTTCACGACGAAGGTGTCGAGCACGTCCTCGTCACTGTCATTGCAAATCTCAGCAAGCTCGAAAAAGACGCGTTTTGGGTGGTGCTCGACAATCGCAGCTGGATGCATCCTTACGATGAGAACGGCCGCCGACGCGATTACGGCGAAATTCCCAAATCCGTCGTCGGGCTCCTCGACGACCCTTTCCGCAGTCTTGCGGGGGAGCTGCGGCGTGCCGGCGGCTACGCCAAGGACACGACGCCGTTCAGCGAATTTCTCTGGGCCGATTTTCTGCGCCGCCGCCTGAAGCGCAAGGACGTGGAGCAGGACTTCGATGCGGCGTTGAAGAACGCCGTTGAGCTCGCAAAGAGCATGGACGCCAACTACCTGCCCGGCTGGTGCGGTCCCGTATCGGATGAGTAGGTTTCGTCCACGCAAAGGCCGGCCTGTCGTCGGTCTTCATTTCGTCGCGACCGGACGAAGGTTCGCTCATCCACGCTTGAGAATCATTACGGCGCAGCTCCGCATCAAGCTCGCGCATTATGATCTTTTTGGAAAAGCGGCTTTCATTTCTCCGAAAATGCTCAGAGCTCGAAATCGCGGTTGAAGCGCTCGCCGCTGATCGGCTGAACGAACTCGACCGCGATGCCGCCCTCGAAATGTCGGACGACGCGCGCCTCGCGGTGTCCGATCGTCACGTCCGTCCCGAGGGGGACCATCTCTCCACAGTCGAGCGCCGCACCCGATATCGAGCAGTCGACGATGATAGCCGGGAGGCGCCGCCCGTCCCTGAATGATATGATGCTGTTCATATTGGCGAGCTCGATGCGCTCATGGCGACGATCTTCGGGAAGGCCGAATGCCTGCCGGTTCACCAACCAGGTGATCTGGGCGGCAAGCTTGTCCTGTTTTCGCTGCGGAGCGGCGATCGTCATGGCGAAGCCGTTCTCAAGCTCGCGCACGACCATTCCCTCGATACGGCCCAGATGTTCGAGATAGACGATCACGCGCGACGCGATCGCGCCGAGCACGGGAGCGATGAGGCCCACGCCGCCGGGGCTGATGTCGATCGTCTGACACGGAAATTCGCGCCGATCCTCGAGCATGTAACGGCCGAGCACCGAAAGCCTCACGCGGCGAAAGCGCCTTCGCTCTTGCGGAAGAGGAGTGACCTCGTTGACGGATTCGACGGTGTACATGAACCGACCCGGGCGCACTTACAAAATTCACAAAACGGCGCGAATAATTTTATGGGTCCTTGATAAACAAAAGATTGAAAGAAAGGGTCAGATGGCGACAGACGATGCTATCTCCGCGCCTTTTCGGCGAACAGCTTGGGGGTAGCATCGCAAACCTATTCGCCACTCGCCGCTCGCTATTCATCGCGCTCAGCTTTTGCCGCCAGGCAGAACGATGAGATGCTCGCCCGGTCTCGACCTGGGCTCCGGCGCGGGCGTGAAGCGTCCAAAACTCGACTGGGCGCGCGGCCTTCGCTCGATCATGCGAATGGTTCTCGTGCTCAAGGCGGTGATGGCGTCGACGCCGAACCAAGGCGGAAGGGCGACCGCAGCGAAAGAGCCGATGGCACCGCATTGCGAGCTGGCGTTTGGGCGCACGGGCAGAAGAAGCATCTCGAGGTCGAGTTCTCGTCCTTGACCGGTTTCTCCCGTGAGGCTGGCGACAAGACCGTGCATCCCGCCGGTCACGGCCCCGACCAGGCGGGAAACTTCCGCCCGCTCGCTCTCGAACCAGAGCTCAGGCAGGCGTTGCCCCTTGAGCTCGTGTCCGAAGAGCGCGCAGATGCGTGTGCCCGCGAGCCTGATGCGGCCCTCCTGCCATGGCTTGGCATCGAGCATGAAGACATCGGCCAGGAAATTGCGCAAATGGGCAGGATCGATATCCCCGCGGACCGGAGCCGCCCGCTCGCCACGCAAGCGATCCCAATGAGAAAAGAGCAACCTCGTTGTTGCGAGTCTCACTTTGTCCGTCCCTCGCCTTTCCGTCGGCGTATGGTTTACGTTTCGTTAAGGGACGGCTCCGTACCCTCGCGGTACGCTGGCCGGCTGCCCGTCCCTCCCCAGGCTTTTCGGAGCAGGCGTCGTGCCAGTAACCCTAACGGCTTATGGCCGGCGTACGCGGAGGCGGGGCTCAGGCAAGACGAAAGCCTGCCGCACTGGCTCTTTTTTTGAATGGAGAGGCTTGCTATGGGTCCATCCCGACGGATGGTTCCCATTCGTCGGAAACGGTCTGGCCGTCAGTCCATAAATTTCGGCTGGCGAGGAACCATCCGCCGAAATCGGTCCAGCATTGGGGCCACGGCCGAACGCGGTCGAAGGAGCTTCCGTGAGACGCGCGCGCGAGCCGATCTTCAATATTCCGGCCGTCGTGCTGGCGATAGCGATGGTGCTTTCCGCCATTCAGATCGGGCGTGGATTTCTTTCCGACGACACCGATTTTCGATGGCTGATCGACTTGGCCTTTATTCCCGTCCGCGAACTATCATGGATCGCGCCTTCGCTCCTCAGCGGAATCGTCGAGCGCGGCCCACAAGGGGTCGATGAAAACTCGATCGAGCAATATCAGCTCGCCCGTTATCTTCTCGCCGAGAGCGGCCCTCGACCATGGACCTTCCTGACTTATGTGCTGCTACACGAGGGCTGGCTGCATCTCGGCTTGAACGTCGTCGTCCTTTCGGCGCTCGGCACGCCTGTGGCCCGACGGTTCGGCGCTGTCCGCTTCCTGGCGCTCTTCGCCTGCGGGGCGATCGCCGGCGCGCTGATGCATCTCGTCGTGCATCCCACAGGCGTGGCGCCGCTCATCGGCGCCTCCGCCGCGGTCTCCGCCTGCATGGGGGCGGCGGCGCGCTTCGTTTTCGACCCGCTCGCGCGCAGCGGCCTTCAGGCGCCCAGGCTCCATCACGCCCTTCGAAATCGCACCGTGATCGCTTTTATGCTTGGCTGGTTCATCGCCAACGCCATGTCGGGCTTCGGAGCCAATCCGAGCGTACTCGCGAACGCCTCAATCGCCTGGGAAGCCCATATCGGAGGGTTTCTCCTGGGATTTTTGGCCTTCGTCCATTTCGACCGCCGACCCGTCCCCTTCGCCACCGGAGAAGAAGAAGCCTTGAAAAGCGAGGCGGATGAAGAAGGATAGAAAGGGCGAGTCGGGCTTATGGAGTTTGGCCGCAGGGTAAACGTCGCCTTTTTCTCAAGAACATCGACACTCAAGGGCAATCGCAGAGAACCATCCGAGAAAATCTCAAGATGGAACGCCTCGAATACGTCCGTTTTCGCTTGGCGCACCACTGCCGAATGCATTGCCAAATGCATGACCTTGGCTCACACTCAATCCATCACTTGAGATCGCGGCCTCGGCATCTTTCGTGAGCGATGAGGCCGAGATTGATTGCGTGGAGCGGGAACGGAGGTCGAAAGAAGCCAACTCGACGGTGCAAGGGAGGCTTGATCATGCATGTTTCGAGCATTCTAAGCGACAAGGGCAGGGAAGTCATCACCATGGGCCCGCGCTCGACCGTGAAAGAAGCCATCGCGTTGATGGGCCAGAGGCGAATCGGCGCCGTGGTGATCATCGGCGTGGAAAAGTCGGTTCTTGGGATATTTTCAGAGCGGGATGTAGTGCGCCTCCTGGCGCAAAAAGGTCCCGAGGCCTTGGGGGACGACGTGGCCCGTCACATGACATCGCCCGTCTTCACCTGCACGCCGCAGACCTTGATCGACGAGATCATGCATCTCATGACGAGCAAGAAATTCCGCCACGTGCCCGTGCTCGAGAACGGGGCGCTCAGCGGGCTCGTATCGATCGGCGACGTCGTCAAGTCTCGTCTCGCGGAGATTGAGACAGAGCACAAAGCGATGCGCGATTATATCGCGAGCGCTTGATCGCAACTGCGACCGGGCGCTCGACGCTCGTCAGATCCGGGGTCCTATATTCGCGCGTCGACCTTCAGGCTCGAGGCGCATCGTCAATCGCGGGATTGCCCCAAGTCCGCACGCTTGTGCGGATCAGGCATTCATCGACCCTTCACGGACTGAGTTGCGCTCACGCAGTGCGCTGGCGGGCGAGGAAGCTTCTTTCGGCGAGCTCCCTGACTTCATGAATTTGCGGCAGTGCGCGCAACACCGATTCGCGTCCGGCCGCGATCGCGGTCGCGGCGCGGTGGAATTCGAAGAGGCCGATCTCCGTGAGCTGAGGGGAGGCGATGACGTCGGGTGGGTCG
>Ga0213875_10001365_pt1 | contig 16021 bp, 14 predicted proteins | sample BarmaccomBMRX_R8_FD_160105 | JGI IMG/M metagenome (GOLD analysis project Ga0213875, IMG submission 160105) | Root-associated microbial communities from Barbacenia macrantha in rupestrian grasslands, the National Park of Serra do Cipo, Brazil - RX_R8 | ecosystem: Host-associated > Plants > Roots... | reverse complement strand
TAGACCGCCGTCGAGGTGGTCGTGGAGCAATACCTTGGGAGCGCTACGGATTGCCTCGGGGGTCAGCGGCGTCGACATTGCGACACGATACCGCTGATGGTGGACGTTCCTCGCACACGCGATCTAGGCTCGGTATGATCATCAGGGGATTGGCGGCCACAATAAAGATCACCCGCCCGTGTGGAGGGCCCCCTATTTAGACGGTATTTAATCGACGGTTAGCGACTGAATCGCGGAAATTCATCACTCGAACGGGGATGGTCGAGAGCGTTCGGCGCGAGGGTAAAGATCATTTAGAGATACCGCGGGCCGGTCACTCCCCCGAACGGGCTAGCAGAGGGCTGCCCGTGGAGGCGTTTCGCGGGGGCGGCTCATGTCGCGGTGAGTAGCTGGTTAGGCTCGCTCCGTCTCCCATCCCCATGGACGAAGGCCCCGCTGTGAACGAGAACAATCACTCCACAATGTCCTTCGATCGGATGCGCACCATGCTGACGCGCGCCGCCGAGATCCGTGAGAGCGAGCAGCAGCAGATCTTCGACGCGCTGGACGAGATCCACGCCAGGATGTCCCCGCTGGAGTCACTGGGTTCCGTCCGCAAGCGGCTGACCGAGCTCCCGGACCGCACTGAGGTCAGTGTCCTCGCCGAACGGCTCGACGAGGCGCTCGCCAAGCTGGAGGCCCAAGACGGCGCGATCGCCGGTCTCGGGCGTGCCGTCGAGGGGCTGGTCGACAAGCTGGCCAAGCCCTTCGCGCAGCTTGACGGACGCCTCGACGGTGTCGGCGGACGCTTCGAGGGCGTCGCGGGCCGCATGGACGGCCTCGAGGACAAGTTGTCGCACATCCACAAGCGACTCGACGACGTCGATGTGCACCTCGATCGTCAGGACGGCAAGGCCGACCAGTTGCCGAACGCGCTGCACGGTCCGCTCCGCGAGCGTCTCGAGGCGCTGGAAACGGCTCTTCGTAGCCGCATCGACGAGGTGGACGAGGGCGTGCACGAGCACCTGGACGGCACCAAGGAAGCGCTGCAGCGTGCGGTCGCCGAGACCGGCGACGGCATGCGGGCGACCATGGGTGACGTCCGCACCACTCTCGACGGCAAGATCGCTGAGGTCAACACCACGATTCACGACAAGCTCGACGATCTTCTGGTCCGGCCGGCCGTCGATCCGACCGACCGCCTCGAATCGCTTGCCCGCCGTCTCGAGCAGGTCGCTTCGCGCCTGAACGACGTCGGGGGCCGGGTCGACGCCGTCGAGGAAAGCGTGCACTCGCGTATCGGTGATCTGGCCGGCACCGTCAGTGAGGGCATCGAAGGTGTGCACGGCGCGCTCGCCGAGCGGCCCGACGACGACAAGCTGGTCTCGTTGGTGCGCGGCGCCAACGAGGAGTCCGAGCGTCGCAACGCCACGCAGCTCGACGAGGCCATGGCCACCTTCGCCGAGCTCATCCTCGGCGGCGGTCAGTCGACGCCGCCCCCTCCGCCGCCGACCGCGCTGCCGCGTCCCCAGCGGCGGGCTCGCGGTCCGAAGAACACGATCGTCAAGTCCTCGGACAAGGCGGTGGACATCTCCGACATCGACCTGGCGGCCGAGGGCGCCTGAGCCCACCGCCGTCGGGGCGTCCGTCTGGGTCACCAGGTCGGCCGCCCCGACGGGGGCTCACCGGTTCGCCGATGCCCGGACGAAAGCGGCCAGGTCGGCGGACTGCTGGACCCGGCTGGGCTCGTGCACGTACATCATGTGGCCGGCCGGGTAGTAGACGAGTTCGATGTTGGCGCGCAGTTCTTCGGGAATCGCCAAGTGCGCCACCACGTGCTCGGCGGAGGCGAACGGCGTCGCGCCGTCGTAATAGCCCATCGCCACGTGGACCTTCAGGTGGGCATTGGTTCGCATCGCGGCGGCGAGTTTGTCGGCGACGGTCACGTGAGAGTTCTCGAATTCCTTGTACGACCAGGGACGGACCCGATCCGTGAGCAACTCGTACGGCAGATCGCAGGCGTACCCCAGTTCGGCCCGCACGTAGTGGTTGAGCGCGGCCGAGTACGGTCCGTTGATGGCCGCCATGGACGGGTCGTCGCTCATGCGTTCGCGTCCGTAGTCGCTGTCCCATCCGGTGAACCGGCCGTCCAGCCGGCCGACCGTGCGCCGCCGGCCACGCAGCAGTTCGGTGAAGAACCGCATGTGCTCGATCCGGAGGTCGACCCGGCTGACGTAGTCGGCGGACAGCCCGGTCAACTCGGCAAGGCGTGTCTCGGTGGCCTCCCGCTCTGCCGGAGTCAGCCGGCTGCCGCGGGCCAGTGCCCACGGATAGTCCCTACCGGCGAACTCCGCAGCCTCGGCGATGACGTCGGTGAGAGGTCGCTCGCCATGCGCGCCGTGGTAATTCGCGATCGCGGCGTATGTCGGCAGGAAGAGCACATAGGGCAGGTCGTTGCCGACGCTGAAGTCGAGCGCACCGAAGTCAAGCGCGGTGGAGATCAACATGAGCCCGTTGAGGTACATACCGTACGTGGACTGCAGGCGTTCGGCGACTCCGGCGGCGCGCAGTGTGCCGTAGGACTCGCCGGCGATGAACTTCGGCGACATCCACCGACCGTTGCGCGAGGTCCACAGCCGAATCATCTCGGTGACAGACTCGATGTCGGACTGGAACCCGTGGTAGTCCCCGGGTTTGCCACCCGTGACCGTTCTCGAGTAGCCGGTCGACACCGGATCGATGAACACCAGATCACTGTGGGCGAGCAGGGTTTCGGTGTTGTCAACCAGTTCGTAGGGCGGTGCGGCGAGGGCGCCGACGTCACCACTGACGACCCGGCGTGGTCCGAGAAGCCCCAGGTGCAGCCAGATGCTCGATGAACCGGGGCCGCCGTTGAACGCGAAGGTCACCGGCCGATCGGCCGCCTCCGCACCGTCGAGGGTGTACGAGGTCAGGAACAGTTCCGCCTTGGCCTTGTTGCCGTCGAACGTGCCATCGGTGAACACCTCCTGGCGAAGCACGATCCGACCAGTGGTCGCGGTGTAGTTCAGCGAGCGGTCACCGATCGTCAGCGAATGCCCGCTGGTGACCAGATCGTCGACCGGCTCGACGGAGTCGTCGGTGGGTGTCGGGGTCGCCGGTTCCTCATTGGCTGCCATCACTGCACCCTAGATCACCGACAACAGCCCGAAATGTGATCGCCGCCCTGGGCGTCGCGGGTCACAATGATCTGCCCGTGAGCGGCGCCGGGCGGCACTTGGTGCGACGATCAGGCCATGGCGACGGAGAGATCGGAACGGACGCGGACGCAGCCGACGAGGATTCTCATTGCCGGCGGTGGTTATGTCGGTCTGTACACCGCGCTTGGGTTGCAGCGGAAACTGCGGGGCGGTGAGGCCTCGGTGACGGTGGTCGACCCGCAGCCGCACATGACGTACCAGCCGTTTCTGCCTGAGGCGGCTGCCGGTTCCATCGAACCGAGGCACGTGGTGGTCCCACTGCGCAAGGTCCTCAAGCGCTGCCACGTGCTGACCGGCCGAATCCGCGGCATTGAGCACGACACCAAGGTGGCCATGGTCGAAACCCCGCACGGCCATACCGAGCGGGTCGAGTACGACGTTCTGGTTATCGCCCTCGGTTCGGTCGCCAGAACGCTGCCCATTCCCGGTCTCGCCGAGCGGGGCATCGCCTTCAAGACCATTGGTGAGGCCATCTATCTACGTAACCACGTGCTATCCATGCTCGATCTCGCGTCGACGACGACAGACGTCGACCTGCGCCGTCGGCTGCTGACCTTCGTCGTGGTCGGCGGCGGCTACGCGGGCATCGAGGCGTTGGCGGAGTTGGAGGACATGGCCCGCTACGCGTCGCGTTTCTACGAGGGCATCGATTCCGACGACATGCGTTGGGTCCTTGTCGAGGCGATGGGCCGGATCATGCCCGAGGTGCGGCCGAGTCTCGGGGTGTACACCGTCCGGCAACTGACCGAACGTGATATCCAGGTCTACCTGGACACCAGGGTCAAGAGTGTGGAACACGGCCACGTCGTGCTCGACGACGGCACCGTGTTCGACGCCGACACGGTCATCTGGACCGCGGGGGTCAAGGCCAATCCGGCGTTGGCGGCGACCGATCTTCCGCTTGATGACCGCGGAAGGGTTCGGTGCACGGCCGCACTGCAGATCCGGGGCGTCCGCGACGCCTGGGCCGCGGGAGACAACGCGGCGGTGCCCGACCTGTCCCGCACGGCGGAGGATCCATCGGCGACCTGTAGCCCCTCGGCGCAGCACGCGGTCCGTCAGGCGAAGCGGCTGTCCGACAACATCGTGCGGGTGCTGCGGGGAAACCAGCCACGCCCGTACCGCCATCCCTATGCCGGCTCGGTCGCCAGCCTCGGGCTCTACAAAGGGGTGGCTGACGTATACGGCCTCAAGATCAAGGGGGTGGTGGCATGGGTGCTGCACCGTGCGTACCACGTCAGCCGGATGCCGACGCTGAACCGAAAGGTACGGGTGGCCTTCGACTGGCTCGGCGCCCTGATCCTGGGACGTGAGGTGGTCGCTCTCGGTCAGGTCAACGACCCGAAGGCCGACTTCGTCCGGGTTGCCCACGGCGGGTCTCCCTCGTCGGAATGACGGTGGTCGACCTTGATCCTCCAAATGGACTATGATCTCTGGTAGTTACTTGACATTGTGTTAGCTGGGTCCGGAAACTACCTCCGGTGGATCGCCTGAACGTGTGATGCTCCGCTGGAAACGAGGTGACCACGATGTCGATGCAGGAACTGGCGGCCCAGGTCCGCAGCGGCCAGATAGAGGACGAGGCACTCGCCGACTTCGCCGTCGAGTACGCAAGGGCGGAGAGGATTTCCCGCAGCAGGAAAGACGACTGACGATGATCGGCGCCGGGTCGGGCCGCCGCGACGACCTGCCCCTGCTGCTCGGCAACCGCCAGAGCGCTCCCGCGATTCCCCCTCCCTCGACGCCGGTGGCCAGCGGTCGGCCGACACCGCTGCTGCTGCAGGGTCAGGACTACGTCTTCCACGCTCCCTCTGGATGCCTCGACTTCCAGGAGCGGATCCACCGGCTCGGCATGGTCATCGACACCGATGATGATCCGAACCCATGTGTCCTCGTGCTCGCGCGCTCGGCCGACATGGAAATGAACGAACTCTCCATCGCATTGGCCGAGCAGGGCATCCGGATGATGCGGATTGACGCCGACCGCTGCCTCGATCTGGCACTGACGATCTACACCGACGCCCCACTGGTCGAGCTGGACCGGCGGTTGCTGCGTCCCCTGTTGGTGTGGCGCAGACACTTCGAGCTGTCCTGCATGCCGGTGGACCCGAGGACCATCACCGGTGCCTACGCGCTCGACCAGTGGCGGACGGTCTCGGATTGGCTGTCTGAACGCCCGGACTGGGCGTATGTCAACCCGGCGAGGACGACGGGCCATCTCAACCGGCTCACCCAGCTGTCCTCGGCCGCGGCCTTCGGTCTGGCGACACCGCGTACCGCCGTGACGACCCAGCCCGGCCGTAGTCGCCCCGGTGGCGGGGCCTGCATCGTCAAGACGGCGGGGCGTCATCTCCTGGAACCGCGTCCGGGCGTCCAGCACGGGCTGTTTCCGCGTCCGCTGGACACCGCGCGGGCGGGCGACGCGCGTGAGCCCGCGCCGGTGATCGTCCAGCAGTACCTCGCCGCCGAGACCGAGTTGCGGGTCTTCGTCGTCGGCGACGAATTGATCGGCTATCAGGTGGACAAATTCGACCCGGCCCAACTGTGGGTCGATCCCGACGCGGTCGAGGTCACACCGACCGAAGTGCCCACCAAACTCGCTGACAAGCTGCGCGCGCTCGCGCGGCACTGGCATCTGCAGGTGGCGGCGTTCGACCTACTCGTCGCCGGCGGCGAGTACGTCTTCCTCGAAGTGAACGTCAACTGCGACTGGCGTTGGTTCGAACACAGGGCGCAGACCACCGATGTGTCCGACGCGGTGCACCGATGGGTGGCCGCACGTTTCGGGGAGTTGCTCGGTGCTCACCGTGGGCGATGAGTGCTGGCAGTTACGGCGATAGGCCGGAACAACGCTGCGCCGGGTGGGCTAACGGTGCGCTAATTGGTGCCAACTAGCTGCCGAGACACGGCTCGACGGCTTAGGCTCCCCAAGCCCCCGTAGCCCAATCAGGCAGAGGCAGGCCCCTTAAAAGGGTCACAGTGTCGGTTCGAGTCCGATCGGGGGCACCCGCGTCTTCCTGGGGTGGTCAGACCCTGACCTCAGGCGATGCGGCCAGGGTCTGATCTCGCCTCCGCGCCGTGATGGTGGGTGGTGTGTCGCTGGCCAGGCTACGTTGCTGGGCATGGAGCAACGCATCAGCATGGTCACGCTCGGGGTCACCGATCTCGCCCGTGCACGGACGTTCTATGAACGGCTGGGCTGGAAAGGGCAAGAGGCTGAGGAGACCGTGTTCTTCCAGGCTGGCGGGTTGGCCGTAGTGTTGTGGGGCCGAGACAAGCTGGCCGCTGACGTGGGCATCGACGACCGGGGCACTGATGGTTTCTCGGGGCTCACACTGGCGCAGAACGTGCGGTCGCGAAGCCAGGTTGACGCCATTCTGAGTCGTGCGGACGAGGCTGGCGCGACCATCACTCAGCCGGCGAGGGAGACCTTCTACGGGGGCTATGCCGGTTACTTCACTGACCCCGACGGGAACGCGTGGGAGATCGCGTACAACCCCGGCATCGCTCTCGAGGCGGATGGTTCGATCACCCTTCCGGACCTCGGCACCTCATAGGCACCAGCGTGGTCTGGTGAGGCCAAGGTCCGCGCCGACTTTCCGGAAGTACCTCCCTCACACCGCAGCCGGGTTGCCGTCAACTGCCGGCTTCGGCGGGATCGGTTCCGAGCTCCGCGCGGCTCGCGCTCAGGCGACTGTCCCGGCCACGAGCGTCAGCAGGAACCCCGCGACGATGATCGCCACCCGCGCATAGTGCAGCCGGTCCCAGCGTTGTTGCTGTTCGCGCCAGTTAGCGGGATGGTCGTCGGCTGTCCACGTAGCGGCGCGGCTGTTGATCGGCACGAACAGGGTGATCGACATGACGACGCTCACGACGAGTAGGGCCGCGGCCGCCGCGTCTCCGGCCGGCCCGCCCCACGTAACAGCGGCCAGCCAGGCAGTGAGGAGCAAGGACCCCACGTACCAGAACGGCATCACGCGGCCGAGCACCCGGGCGCTATCGGCGCGAGCCTCTAGCGAGGGCCCGGCGGGCAGCCGCAACAGGATCGGGTTGACGAAGACCGCGACGGCGAACTCGACACCAACCATGACGCCGACGACGGTCGCCGTGATGACAGCGAGCGTGGTGAGCATGGCAATCCTTCTAGCAGTACTATATTTCTAGCAATGCTAACCTAAATTGTCGCGAGCCAGAACGCAAGGGGAGGAATCATGGCGGGGGCCGGCAGCCGCGCGCAGCGCGTGGCCGAGCGCAGGCAGCAGATCCTCGACGCAGCCCGGGCCATGGCCGAGGCTGCTGGGTGGACGGCTGTCACGTCGCGACGTCTTGCCGACGCGATCGGATACACGCAGCCCGTGCTCTACGGTCACTTCCCGGGCGGGAAGACCGAGATCATGCGCACGGTGGCGCTCGCAGGCTTCGCGGAACTGGCGGCGGCGACACGGGAGGCCATGGGGGGCAAGACAGGCCCGCGGGCGGTTGCCGCGGTCGCGGATGTGTACCTGGATTTCGCCGCGACGCATCCGTCGCTGTACGAGGCGATGTTCCAGCTGCCGATCGATGCGCGCTTTGCGCAGGACGACGCGGAGACCGAACTGCGTGCCGGCTTCAACGCGCTGGGCGCCGCACTCGGCACTGACGACGACGGAACGGTGACCGAGGTGTTTTGGAGCGCACTACACGGTATGAGCCTGCTGGAACGCGTCGGCCGGATGCGCCACGAGCATCGACCCAACCGGATAGCCGAACTCGCGGCCCGCCTCGCCAACTGACCCCAGGGCCCGTTCCGCGGTCCCGGCCGGCGCCGGTCACCTCGTTGACCCGGCCTACGTCGAGTGCACCGAGGTCATTCCGACCCCGCCGGCGTGCACTCTAGGATGGGCGGCGTGTGGTCCACCGACGAACTGGCCGCCGAGCTGACCGGTCTGCGCGAGGAGCACGGTCGGCTGCTGGCCAGGGGCCTCTCGCTCGATCTGACCCGAGGCAAGCCCGCTCCCGAGCAGCTCGACCTCGCCTCCGACATGTTGGCCCTGCCCGGACGGGGCGACCACCGGTCCGCCGACGGCATCGACTGCCGCAACTACGGCGGCCTCCAGGGGCTCCCCGAGTTGCGTGCGGTGTGGGGTGAGCTGCTCGGCGTGCCCGCCGCGCAGCTCGTCGCGGGCGGGAACTCCAGCCTGTCGCTGATGCACGACTGCGTGGTCAACGCTCTGCTGCGGGGGACGACCGAAGGCCCCCGGTGGGTCGACCAGCCCTCCGTGGCCTTCCTGTGTCCGGTCCCCGGCTACGACCGGCACTTCGCGCTGTGCGAGCAGCTGGGCATCGACATGATCACCGTTCCGATGACCGAGAGCGGACCCGATCTGGACCTCGTGCGCCGGCTGGTGGCGGCCGACCCCCGGATCAAAGGCATGTGGTGCGTGCCGACACACAGCAACCCCACCGGCACGACCTACTCCGTGGACACCGTGCGCGCGCTCGCCACCATGCCGACGGCGGCGCCGGACTTCCGGCTGTTCTGGGACAACGCCTACGCCCTGCACCACCTCGCCGACGACGCCGCGGTCGCCGCCGACGTACTCGGGCCGTGCGCGGAGGCCGGGCACCCCAACCGCCCGCTGGTGTTCGCGTCCACGTCGAAGATCACCATGGCCGGCAGCGGAGTGTGTTTCTTCGGCTCCTCCCCGCCAAACGTGGCCTGGCTGCTCGCCTATCTCGGCAAGCGGACGATCGGCCCGGACAAGCTCAACGAGCTCCGCCACGTCCGATTCCTTCCCGACGCCCAAAGCGTTCGCGCACACATGCGCAGACACCGGGACATCGTCAAGCCCAAGTTCGACCTCGTTCTCGACATACTGGCGGAAACCCTTGGTGGGACCGGCATCGCCACCTGGACCGAACCTGTTGGCGGCTACTTCATCAGCCTCGACGTTCCCGACGGCTGCGCGAACCGGGTCGTCGAACTGGCCAAGCAGGCGGGGATCGCGCTGACCCCTGCCGGCGCGACCTTCCCCTACGGCCGCGATCCCCGTGACCGCAACATCCGGATCGCCCCGACCTTCCCGTCCATCGACGAGGTCGAGGCGGCGACTCGCGGGCTCGCGCTGTGCGTGCGACTCGCGGCGGCGGAGAAGGCCGCCACCGCCGAACCGCTCGCCGGCTGAGGGCAATGGTGGCGTCGCTCAGATGCGGCGCGCGGTCCGCCAGGCCTTGGAGTAGAAACCGCCGTCGTCGAGCACTGAGGCGCCACCGAGGTCACCGAACGTCGGCCCGTTGGCCCGCTCCCGGCTCGACATGAACCGGTGATGGCCCTCATTGTCGACCCCGAGGTAGATGCCGACGTGGTCGAGCTGGTCCGTGCTGCCCTCCACCTCGAAGAACACGAGGTCACCAGGTTGCAGCAGGTCGTAGTCTGTGGCGCGGGTGTGGGTGTCGGCGATCAGCTGCACGCCGGGGCCGGACTTGGCGATCGCGTACGCCCTGCGTGGCAGACCGGGGCCGGGTGAACTGCCGCCGAGCAGTGAGTAGCCGAGCCGGTACCCGTAGACAAGCCGGACGAAGCCCGAGCAGTCCGTGGCGCCGTAGTGCGCCGGATTGGCCCTGCGCTTCGGCCCGTCCGGGAACGACCACCCAATGCCGAGATAGTCGTCGAAGTCGGACTGCTCGAGCCTGCCGGCGCCGGCCGCGGCTACGGGACCGAACGCCGCGTCGCCCTGGAACCGCACGCCGTTGGCGTCCTTCGCCGGCGGGGCACCGTCCGCGTACTGCATCGCCACGGCGAACACGTCGGGGCTCTGGTCTCCTCGCGCCTCGGCGAACCACTTCGTGAACCAGTCCGCGTTCTCGTCTCCGGCGTGCCAGGGCCGCGGGGCGAGCCGCACCCAGGAGGACGTGTCGATCCACGCCGCAGTGAACTTCGGCTCCCGCAACCTCCGCGGAGGACCGGTGATCACGACCGTGCGTGCCCCATCCGTCATGGTCGCGGCAACGGCACCGGCGTCGTCTCGCGCCACGGTCCTGGCCGGATTGGCCAGCCGTTCGAAGCGCAGTGCGCCCGCCGCCGGCGCCTGGGTCGGTTTCACCGGCGCCGCGCTGACCACAGTGTCACCGTGGGTCCGTATGCCGATGCCGCCGGCGAAGGAGACGACACCGAACGCGGACAGTGCGATGACGCCGATCAGGATGGCGACCCGTGCGATCCTCGGCAATCGCGTGCGCGACATGGACATGATCCCTTCGCCGGTCAGATCGTGGGCACAAGACCGACCAGGACCCCGCTGGCGAGCACGCCATAGCTGGCGATGCTCACCGCGCCAGTGGCGAGCAGGGTCGGCAACGGCGGCTGCCTGACGAGCTGGTAGGCGATCAGTCCTGGCACGACGAACCCCAGTGTCTGATGTGCGAACAGCAGTGGGTAGTCATGCTGGATCAGAAGGAAAAGCGTTGCCTGCAGGAGAACGCCGGTGAGCACCACAGCGGCGAACAGACGCTTGCCGTAGAGGATCACCGCGCGCTGCAGCAGCTTGGTGGCGCCGAAGGTGAGTCCCGTGATCAGCACCACGATGGCGGCCCTGCGGTAGTCCTCGACCAGGGTCAGCGCGAGCCAGCCAGGGGTGATCATGCCACCCGGTGACAGATTCGTGGTCAGGTAGCACACCAGGGAGAAGACGAGGCCGATGGCAAGCCCGAGGGTGGCCACCGAGGGCAGCAGAAGCCCGCCGGTCATGGTGCCGCCTCCGTGGTCACGAGTCGCGCCGGGGTGCTGGACCGGTAGCTGGTCGATTTCCAGGCAGCGGCCGCGTCCTGTCCATGTGGAGGAGGTCACCGCGGGCCGTTTCGCGACGCCGTGGCTGCCGGCGGGCCGCGGCCACGTGCGCCGTTGGCCGGATTTGTGAGGTCGTATGCGGCTTCACCTCAGACAGGGCCGCGTCCACGCGGTCGAGCTTGGCGAATTCCGTGAGCAGCAGCTCGCCCTGACCGTGGATGTTGCCGATCGCGACGAGCGAGGCGTGTTCACCGATGCCGGCGACGATCCCGTCGACCAGGTCCGGTGCGGACCTCCTTCCGCCGAGGTCAACGACCGCGTGCTGCCAGTCCCGCGCGATGGCCGCCCGAACGCTGCGGGTCGGCTCACCGATCAGCACAATCCGGTCGGGTCGAATCCGGTCCATCAGCGCACCCATCTGACCGTTGCGTTCGATCCGGTCCGGCCGACAGTTGATCACGACGTGCAGCGGCCGCAGGATGGCACCCCGGTCCAGTAGCTGTTCGATGTTCATCAGGGTCGACTCAGGGTCATTCGCGGCGAAGACGTTGGCGATCCGCAGCAGCTTGCCGTCGATCTGGCGGCGGTCGACCGTGAGCACGCCGGGATCGGGAGGAGCCGCCCACATCCCGGCGAGCGCGGACCGCCGGTGTACACCGAGCAGTTCGGCGACGGCGAGCGCGATCGCCACGTTCTCCTTGAAGGTGATCCAGGTGAACCCGGACATCTCCTGGTCCGTCACGGAGTCCGGATCCACCGATATCAGCCGGCAGTTCCGCCTGGCCGCTTCTTGGGCGAGGATGGGCAGCCGTTCGCGTTCCGCCGTGACACACACCCCGCCGACCGGCATTGACCTGCTCAGCGAGCGTGCCACATCGTCGAGGGTCGGCCCCATCTCGGTGAGATGGTCCTCGCGAACGTTGCACAGCACCCCGATGGTGGACTGGATCAGCTTGCTCTGGTTGATTTGCTGGAGGTCGGGCATCACCGCCATGCACTCGACGACAAGTGCGTCCGGATGGTAGGCCGATGCCCGACGCACGACACCGACCTGCTCGATCACGTTGGGGATGTCGAACTTGCGGTAGACGGGTTCCTCGCTGCCGTCGGGGTGGATGAACCGCGCCGCCGTGCCGGTGGTCTTGGCGACCGTGACGAGCCCGCCTCCGCGCAGTGCTCCGGCGCACAGCCGGGTGATCGAACTCTTGCCCCGGATACCGTTGATCAGGATCCGGTGCGGAATCCTGTGCAGGTTGGCCAGATGCCGCCGTTGCTCGGTGATTCCACCGGTGAACAGTGCGGCGCACCCCAACACGAAGACGCAGTACAGATATGTCATGCGGGCGCCTGTCGGGTACCGACGCTGGGGGCGTGGCGGGGGAGGGGTCTCCTGGCCGGTTCGACGGGGACCCGGCGGATCAGCTGGGTGACGTCCGTGGCGGCGCCGGGCGGTCGCCGCACGCTGCCCAGCCGTTCCGGCCCCATGGTCAGGGCCTGGCGACAGATCTCAAGGCAGGACGCCACCGTGCCGATCTCGTCGTGGTGCTGGGGATAGAGCACCGCGGCGTGGTCTCCGGCGACGATCCGGTCCGCCGTTGCGGCGACCCTGCGCAGCGGGCGGATCAGGACGAAGTGATGCCAGCCGAACAGCAGTGCCGCCAGCAGGCCGCCGATCATCGCCACGGTGACCGCGTTGTGGCGCAGTTCGTTGTCGGTGAGGGCGAGATCGGCGATCGGCTCCTCCACGACAACGGTCCAGCCGAGCTTGCCGCTCGGGCCTCCCCGCAACGCGGAGGCCACCGCGACCCTGCCTCCGGAGTCCGGTTGCACCTCGGCCGCGGGATCGCCCTTGCCGGCCTTGTCCGCCAACGTCCGCAGGCCGTCGTCGGATAGGTCCTCGAAGGCCACGTAGCCATCGGTCGCGGCTATGGTGCGCCGCTTGGTGTCGAGTAGCCGGACCTTGCCCGGCGCGTGACCGAGCAGGCCCGCGAGGTGATTCAGGTCGAACTCGCCGACCAGTGAGAACCCGCCGGCCAGTGGCGTGTGTGCATAGAGAACGGCCACCCGACCGCTGTCATTCTGCTGTTGGACCCCGGCCTCGGCGGGAGGCCGCTCCTTGCTGCGAAGCGGTGCACGGCCGGCGTTCATCGTCACCTCGCCGGTGTTGTCGACCACGTACACACTGCGGTAACGGGACTGCTCCTTGACAAGCCTGTCGATCGCTGGCCTGAGCGCCGACGGATTCTGACTGTCCGTCGGGGCGAGGGCGGCAACCGCGGCGAGATCGGCCAACCCGTCGTTCATGCTCTTGCGCAATGCCTCGGTGGCGCCGACCGTCTGGTTGCGGATGCTCGTGGTGACCGCGGGAGGCACCTCGACACCGCCGGTTCCCACGGTGAGCAGCACCGCGGCCGACCAGCCGAGAACGGCGGCGGCGGAGAGCGCGGCGATCAGCCCGCAGGACGGGCCGCGTCGGCGGCGGGAGTTGTCGCCCTTGCCGCCCCCGTTGTCGCCGTTGAGCAGTGTGTTCCTGCAGTGCTCCAGCGCAGCCGAGATCCGGTGGATTTCCGCTGGCCGGTGCCGGTGGAGCGTCGCCGTCAGGCGGCCACTCGCGACGGCCAGCGCGTCGGCACGAAGCCGTCGAAGCGGCCGGATGAGTGCGGTACGGATTCCCACGAACCCGAGCAGGGCGACGACCGCGAGTCCGGCCGCCGGGATCAGTCCCTGGCCACCCTCCGTGCCCTGTGCCACCTGGACATGCGTGACGGACACGACCGTCAGCCCGAGTGCGCCGGTGAGCCCGTCCGCACTGACTGGCGCGTATGCGGCGACCACCTGTTCGCGGCCGCCGCCTGTCGTGCGGTTGACCGGATCGCCGAGAATCGTGCCGTTGCCGCCGTGAGCCGCCGCGCTCGCCAGCCCGACCAGTCTGGTGACGTCCTGCTCGTCCTGGGCCGGGCGGGCTCCGCTCGCGTCGACCACCTGGCTGTTCCCCATCGTGAGCAGCAGTGCCTGGCGCAGATCATCGTGTGTGGGCAGCTGGGGAAGGGGCGTGGCGCTGGTGGCCACGAGCAACTGGTCCGAAGGCAGGGCGAGGGCCGCGACCATCCGGGGTTCGCCGTTGGCGGCGACCGTCGCCGCCACCGTCGCGTCCGCCACCGTCTGCGGCACCACCTGCATCGGCACTGGCTCGCCGCGGGTGGCCACAAGACGGCGGGTCGACCCCTCGACGACGGCAGCCCGCGCCACTTGCGGTTGTGGGTCAGCCTGGTGAGCAGCTCGTCGGGCTGGGCGGCCGCGACGGAGGTCGCGGTGCGCAGATCGGCAACGGCCTGGCTGGCCGTCACACCGACGGCTCGGCCAGTATCGGCGGCCAACTGCTGTTGGGACTCGAGGACCGCGTCAGGAACAGTGTCCGGTTTGGGCACGTTCAGCAGGAAGGCACACAGGCCGGCGAGCGCGAGCAACAGCACGATCAGGGTGACCGACGGTGATCCAACCCCGGATGGGAAGCCGCCTTCCGGAAGTTGGTCGGACAGGGCGCGCCCAGGCGGCCTCGGTTCGTCCCGCACGCTCACGCCCACCAGTTCTTTCGACTCGATCGAAGTTCGAGTTCTGGCTCTCCACCAAGGAAGTCCGATGCGGCGATGGTTCCCCAGCGGTGGTGCAAGCCATTGGTTCGACTCCCACCTCGACATTAGACACGAAAGAGTGGAATATCCTCGCACGTTAGGTCAATCTGTGTACGTTCTGTGCACGCACAGGAGGAGAGCTCCCCGCCGATGGCCCGGTCGATGTCCACTCGATACGGTGGCGTGCATGCCTCATACTTGCCACGGGTGAGCGGTTTTCGTGGACTGAGAGCACTGTGGACGGTGACGGCCACCGTGCTCGCCGTCACGTCGGCCGTGGTGTTGGCCGCCTGTGCCGCGGGGCCGGACAACGGCGGGGGCCAGCAGCGCGGGGACCTGGCCGAGACCGTGCGCGAGTTCGCGTCCGGATTGCACGCCGACGCGCGCTACCGTGCGCCGGACACGGCTGAGCGCCAGACCATGACCGAGGGCATTCAGCTACTCGAGCACGGTGACCGGGACAGAGCGGCCGACACGCTGCGGCCGCTGGGGTTTTCGGTGACCGTCGGCACTGATCCGGCGACCGGCAGGAAGTTCGGCCTCGCGGTGAACGAACCGCACAGCGAGCGCGGATGGGGGCTGTACCTTGTCGACCTGTCCAAGCCGATCCGCGTGGTGCTCGAGGTGCCGCATCCCAACTTCGACATGCACACCGAGGAGATCGGCCTGGCGCTGTTTCGCGCGGTACCCGGCGCGATACTCGCCGTTTCAGGGACGCATCGCCTCGTCATGGGTGGGGCCGGCGACGTCGCACACCGGACGGACTCGATGTTCCACGCCGTTGTCACCGCCTTCGCCGAGCATGGCCTGCCCCAGGTGCAGCTGCACGGTTTCGACAACATGAGCCTGCCGAACTCCGATGCCGTTGTGTCGCCCGGTGCCACCGATGCCGCCAGACTGGTGCGAGCCGTGGCGAGCCAGCTGGACAGTGCGGGGCTGCGGGTGTGTCGGGCCTGGCAGTCCGACTGCGGCAAGCTCGAGGGAACGATCAACAAGCAGGGGGAGGCCGCGGCCAGGCTTGGCGCCGTGTTCGTCCACGTCGAGCTGAACGGAAGCGTGCGCGAGGACCGCGGCCGGTGGCCGACGGTGGTGCGGGCGCTCGCCGCGGCCGACCTGACCGGTTAGTGGAGACGACGCGGCACTACTCCTGGTCGCCGAGCCTCGCCTCCTCCAGGTCGAGCGCGCGCTGCAGACTCCTTCGTGTGGTTTCGTCGATGGCGCCGTCCCGGTGCAGCCTCGACAACTCGGTCGACTCGACCGCGAGCAGTTCTCTGCGCAGCCGCCGGTAGATCTGGCGTGCGGACGACGTCCACGGGTGACCGGCGTCGTCCTCGCCGGTGTGGTCGATGCGTACCCGCAGGTCCTGGCGCAGCTGGTCGGTCATCCAGTCCGGTGCCACCTGGAGA
>Ga0213875_10001364_pt1 | contig 16035 bp, 10 predicted proteins | sample BarmaccomBMRX_R8_FD_160105 | JGI IMG/M metagenome (GOLD analysis project Ga0213875, IMG submission 160105) | Root-associated microbial communities from Barbacenia macrantha in rupestrian grasslands, the National Park of Serra do Cipo, Brazil - RX_R8 | ecosystem: Host-associated > Plants > Roots... | reverse complement strand
TGACCGAAATCGGCTCTTCCCCGAGCTGCCCCGCAGAGGCGGCGCCCGCAGCCGGCGCCTCGCCGATGATGGTGCAGTACCATGACATCAAGCGGGCCCATCCCGGCTGCCTGCTGTTCTTCCGCATGGGCGATTTCTACGAGTTGTTTTTCGACGACGCGCTGGCCGCCGCCCCCGCGCTCGACATCGCGCTGACCAAGCGGGGCCGGCACGACGGGGCCGACATTCCGATGTGCGGCGTCCCCGTGCACACGGCGGAGAGCTATCTGGCCCGGCTGATCCGGGCCGGCTTCAAGGTCGCGATCTGCGAGCAGGTCGAGGATGCGGCCGAGGCAAAGCGGCGTAACCCCAAGGCGCCGGTCAAGCGCGCGGTCGTCCGGGTGGTCACCGCCGGTACGCTGACCGAAGAAGGGCTGCTCGACGCACGCCGGCACAATTACCTCGCCGGCCTCGCCGAGGCGGGCGGCGAGATAGGTCTCGCCTGGCTCGACCTGTCGACCGGCGCGTTCGCCCTGGCGCCGAGCGGCGAGGCCGCGCTCGCCGGCGATCTCGCGCGGCTGATGCCGGGCGAGATCGTGCTGCCGGAGCGGCTGCTGACGCGGCCGGCTCTGTTCGAATTGCTGGCGGATTGGAAACCGGCGCTGACCCCGCTGGCCAATTCGCGCTTCGACAGCGAGCCGGCCCGGCGCCGGCTCGAAAGCTTCTACGGCGTCAAGGCGCTTGACGGGTTCGGCGCGTTCAGCCGGGCCGAGATCGCCGCCGCGGGCGCGCTGATCGATTACGTCGCGGTGACGCAGCAGGGGCGGGCGGCCTACCTTGCGCCGCCCCGGCGGGTCACGCCGGCCAGCATCATGCAGATCGATGCGGCGACCCGGCGCAATCTGGAATTGGCGGCGACGCTGGCGGGCGATCGCAAAGGCAGCCTCCTCGCGACGATCGACCGCACCGTCACCGGCGCCGGCGCGCGGCTCCTCGCCGAACAGCTGGCGGCGCCGTCGACCGACCTCGCCGACATCGGCGCGCGGCTAGACGCGGTCGAATTCTTCGTCGATCGGCCCGATCTTCGCGACGAATTGCGCCGGCAGCTGCGCGGGCGCCCCGACCTCGAGCGCGCGCTGACCCGGCTCGGCCTCGGCCGCGGCGGTCCGCGCGACCTCGCCGGCTTGCGCGATGCGCTCGGCGCGACCGCGATCCTGCGGATCATGCTGTCCGCGCCGGGGCTCGTGCCGCTGCCGGAGCGCCTCGCGCAAGCGCAGCAGGGGCTCGGCGAGCACACGAGCCTGGTCGATCGCCTGCAGCGCGCCCTCGCAGCCGAATTGCCGCTTTTCGCCCGCGATGGCGGGTTTATTGTCCCCGGTTATCTCGCCGAACTCGATCGGTGGCGCGAATTGCGCGATGAAAGCCGCCGCACCATCGCCGGGCTGCAGGCGCGTTATGCCCGCGACAGCGGCGTCTCCGGGCTGCGCATCCGCCATAACAATGTGATCGGGTATTACATCGAAATCGGCGCCGCGCATGCCGGCAAGCTCGGCGCCGAGTTCATCCACCGCCAGACGATGGCGGGGGCGTTGCGGTACACGACGGTGGAACTGGCCGAGCTGGAGACCAAGATCGCCAGCGCCGGCGAGCGTTCGCTGGCTCTCGAACTGAAGCTGTTCGAGGATCTCGTCGCCGAGGCGCTGGCGCGACGCGCCGAGATCGCCGCGGCGGCGGCAGCGCTCGCCTCGCTCGATCTCGCGGCCGGCCTCGCCGAGTTGGCCGCGGCGGACGGCTGGGTGCGGCCGGCCGTCGAGGCCGGCACCGCCTTCTCGATCGAAGGCGGCCGGCACCCGACCGTCGCCGCGGCACTCGCCGGCACGGCCGCCTTCGTCGCCAATGACTGCAGTCTCGATGACGACCGGATCTGGCTCGTGACCGGCCCCAACATGGCGGGCAAGAGCACGTTCCTGCGGCAGAACGCGCTGATCGCGATCCTGGCGCAGATGGGGTCGTTCGTGCCGGCGCGCGCGGCGCGGATCGGCGTGATCGATCGGCTGTTCAGCCGGGTCGGCGCGGCCGACGACCTGGCGCGCGGGCGCTCCACCTTTATGGTCGAAATGGTCGAGACCGCGGCGATCCTGAACCAGGCCGGACCGCGTTCCTTCGTGATCCTCGACGAGATCGGACGCGGCACCGCGACCTTCGACGGGCTGTCGATCGCCTGGGCGGCGCTCGAACATTTGCACGAGGTCAACCGCTGCCGCGCCTTGTTCGCGACGCATTATCACGAGCTGACGGCGCTCGCCGCGAAACTCCCGGCCCTCACATGCCATACGATGCGGGTCAAGGAGTGGAAGGGCGACGTCGTTTTCCTGCACGAGGTGGCGCCGGGCACCGCCGACCGCTCCTACGGCATTCACGTGGCAAAGCTCGCCGGCCTGCCGCGGGCGGTGACGGCGCGCGCCGAAGAAGTGCTGGCGATCCTCGAAAAGGGCGAGCAGGGTGGCGCGTTGACGCGGCTGGCCGACGACCTTCCGTTGTTCAACGCGGCCCGCCGCCGAGTCGAGCCGGCGGTCGAGCCGGCGCCGTGGGAGGCGTTGCTGGGCGACATCCGCCCGGACGAGCTGACCCCGCGGGAGGCTCTGGAGCTGGTCTACCGGCTGAAGGCGCTGCTGCCGGGGTGAACGCGGCCTCGCCGCCGAGGGCCGCGCATCGCCTTTTTGCTGCCGCGAGCATCCCATATAAGAAGCCGGCACAAGAGCGAGGGGGCGGCGGGCCGGGGGTGATGGCGGAACAACGGGGGATCGCCGCGGCGGCGTCCGGGCTCGTGCTCGGGGGGCTGGCGCGGCTAGCGAAATTCAGCGTCAGCAAGGCGGCCGCGTTCAGCTACGCGGTCGCGGTCGGCGTCGCCGGCAATCTCGTCTTCGAATACGTCCATAACGGGCACCAGGCGCCGCAGCAGACCGCTCCCGACAGCGCGGCCAAGCCTGCCGCGGAGCCGCGACCGCCCGAGGCGCGGGCGCCCGAGCCGAGACAGGCCGAGCCGAGGGGAGCCGAACCGAGAGGGGCGGCCAGCCTCGATAAGGGCCAGCGCGACACCGGATCGCGTTCCGCGCGGCCCGACAAGCCGGCCGAAGTCACCCCGGCCGCCACACCCCCGACCCCCGCGCCCAAGCCTCCCGGCGAGCCAAAACCGGCCGAGGCCAAGCCGCCCGAGGTCCGGCCGCCCGAAGCGAAGCCCGCGGAAGTCGCCGGGCTGCCGAAACCCCAGTCCGCCCCGGCAAAGCCCAACGAGGCGGTTCTGCCCGAGAAACCGCCGGCGGGCGCGGGCGAGGGTGCGCCGGGAGCGGGTGCGGACACCCCGCCGGCCAAGGCGACGGCGGCGGCAAAACCGGACGCGGCCACACCGGTGCCGGCGAGCCCGGCGCCCGACAATGCGCCGGCCGCTTCCTCGCTGGCCGCCTCGGTCCCGGCGGATGGGCCAGGGAAAGCGGCCGAGCCGCCATTGCAAAGCAGCGCGCCCGGACCGGGCAGCGGCGGGCTTTACTGAGCCGAGGCGCGACACCGGATCGGCGCCGGCCGTCAGCCCCTGTGATGCCGATCGTGCGCCGCGAAGATTTCGTTGAAGGCGCGCACCGCCGCGCGCGGCCCCTGCGGGTGCGACCAGATCGCGCCGATGACGGCGAGGAAATCGGCGCCGGCTTCGACCAGCGGCGCGCAATTCTCCGGCGTGATCCCGCCGATGGCGCAGCACGGGACGACGGTGGTGTGCGACCAGTCGCGCAGCAATTCGGCGTCGGCGCGGTGCTTGGCGGCCTTGGTCGCGGTCGGGAAGAAGGCGCCGAACGCGACGTAGTCGGCGCCGGCTTCGGCGGCGGCGATGGCGCGGTCGCGGCTGGCGCCGCAGGTCACGCCGACGATGCGGTCGCGCCCGAGCAGACCGCGCGCCACGGCGTAAGGGGCATCCTCCTCGCCGACATGAACGCCGTCGCAATCGAGCTCCGCCGCAAGATCCGGCCGGTCGTTCATGATAAAGGCGACCCCGCGATCCTGCGCGATCGGTTTCAGGAGGCGTGCGGCGCGGCGGATCGCGTCATCCTCGACATCCTTCAGCCGCAGCTGCAGGCAGGCCACGTCGCCCCCCTCGAAAGCCTGTTGCAGCGCCTTCGCGAAGGGCTCGGGCTCGAAAGCCGGCGGGGTGATCAGGTAGAGCCTCGTCGTCGCGGGATCGTCGTCAGCCAGTGGGGTCGGTCCTCGCCCTGGTAGTTCTCGATGATGCGGTTCAGCAGGTCGAGCGCGTCGCGCGATCGGCGCTTCATCTCGCGCGTGCTCGCTGCGCGCCCGCGCGAGTTCTAGCAAAGCGGGCGGAAGCTGGCGAGAAGCTCGGCGCAGCGGCGGCGCAGTCGGGCGGGATCGGCAAGGAATTCGCCTTCGAGGTCGAGCGCCGCGACCGGCCGCTCGGTCGACAGCCGCACCCCGTGGCGCTCCGCGATATCCGCCAGCCGCGCCGCAACGTCGGGCCGGCCGACAAACACCACCGTCTCGATGCCGCTGCGGATCGCGGCCAGCGCCGCCCCGGCATCCTCGCCGCAATCGAGCCGCGTCTCGAACGCGGCTTCGGGCACTGCGGCGCGCGCCGCCTCGACCAGGGCGCCGAACCAGCCCGCGCCGGCGTAGATCCCGGCGCCGGCGGCGCTCGTCAGCACGATAAAGCGCCGCTGTTCCGCCGCGGCGCTCGCCGCCGCGACCGCCTGGGCGAGCGAGTGGACGACAAAGACCGGCGCCGATATCGGCGCGCCTCCGACGCCGCCGTCACGGCTCAGACGTCGAGCCGCTCCTCGGCCAGCGGCTTGCGTTCGGCGACGTTGAAGCGGCCGTCGTAGATCGGCCGCCCGCCGGTGATCGGCCCCTGATATTGCACGAACAGCATCGTCCCGCCGGTCTCGGTGCGCAGCTCGTCCTCGTAGTGAGGGTCGGCATGGTAGATCATCGTGCCGGGCCCGTAACTCCGGCCGCCGATCGTGAAGGTGCCGTCGAGGATGTACCACACCTGCGCGAAATCGTGCCGGTGCAGCGGGTGGTGCGCGCCCGGATCGTAGCGCACGAAGCCGGCATTCGGCTCGGTCGGCTGGTCGGCGCGCGGATGGAACAGCATCTTGCTCCACTGCCCCGGGAAGCGCAGCGTCTCCCAATCGCGTTCGCTTTCGTGCACCGCCTGCATCGGGCGGTCACCGGCCTTGCGCCGGATCGTGGCGGCCTCGCTCATCGCCGGCCCCTAGTTCATCGCGCCGAAATAGGCGGCAACCTCGACCATGCGGTTCGAGAACCCCCATTCATTGTCGTACCAAGACAGGATGCGGACGAAGCGCTTGTCGAGCACCTGCGTCTGGGTCACGTCGAAGGTCGAGCTGTGCGAGTCGTGATTGAAATCGACCGACACGGTGGGGGCCTTGTTGATGCCGAGAATGCCGCGCAGCCGGTTCGACTCGGCGGCCTTCTCCATCAGCCCGTTGACCTCGTCCACGGTCGTATCGCGCGCCGCGTCGAAGGTCAGATCGATCAGCGACACGTTGACGGTCGGCACCCGGATCGCCGTGCCGTCGAGCTTGCCCTTCAGGGCCGGCAGCACGAGCCCGACCGCGCGCGCCGCGCCGGTCGAGGTCGGGATCATCGCGAGCGCGGCGGCGCGCGCCCGCCGCAGATCGCTATGCAGCGTGTCCTGCAGGCTCTGGTCGCCGGTATAGGAGTGGATCGTCGTCATGAAGCCGCGCTCGATGCCGAGCCCCTGGTGCAGCACATAGGCAACCGGCGCCAGGCAGTTGGTCGTGCACGAGGCGTTGGAGACGACCTTGTGTTCGGGTCGCAGATCCTCGTGGTTGACCCCCATCACGACGGTCAGATCGGCGCCATCCGCCGGAGCCGAGATGATGACCTTCTTGGCGCCCGCCTCGAGGTGCTTCGCGGCCTGCTCGCGTTTCGTAAAGATGCCGGTACATTCGAGCGCGACATCGACACCCAATTCGCGCCAGGGCAGTTTCGCCGGGTCGCGCTCGGCGGTGACGCGGATCTTGCCGCGGCCGATATCCATCCAATTGTCGCCGGTCGTCACCTCGCCCGGGAAGCGGCCGTGCACGCTGTCGTAGCGCAACAGATGCGCGTTGGTCGCGACCGGGCCGAGATCGTTGACTCCGACGACCTCGATCTCGGTGTGCTTGTGCTCGAAGGCGGCGCGCAGAACCAAGCGGCCGATGCGCCCAAACCCGTTGATCGCCACCCGAACCGCCATGCCGCAACCCTCCAGCGAAATCCTCGCCCCAGTTTAGAGCAGATTCCGCCCGAGTTGAACGGCCTTGCCCGCCGACTGCCCCTCCGGCAGTTCTGGCCGTAACGACTGTCGCGGAACCGGCGGCCGGGAGCACGAGAGCGAGGAGTTGGCCGTCGCTAGACCGCCTTGCACTTGTCTCGCGGCTCCGTTTAATTCGCATTGGGCTGCGCGAAGGCCCTCGGAGTTCAGACCAGTTTGCGGCGCTTTCAATCTCAGGGTCGCCGGGTGGCAGGAAAGATTTTCATCAGCTACAGACGGGAAGACACTGCAGCGAACGCGCTCGGCGTGTCACAGTATTTGGAAAAGGAGTTTGGCCGAAACAACGTTTTCATAGACGTAGATATGCACGCAGGAGCAAGATTTGCATCCGTCTTGGAACAGCGCTTAGCTAAATGTAAAATTATGTTGGTATTGATTGGGCCTGATTGGCTCAATGCTGCCAACGAGCAGGGCCAGCGGAGGTTAGACGCCGACGATGACTGGGTTCACCTCGAGATAGCCCGCGCATTAAGTCGGGACATCACGGTCGTGCCCGTTCTTGTCGGAGGCGCCACTCTACCCCCAAGAGCAGAACTGCCAGAGGATATCCGAGGCTTACTGGATCATCAGGCCATCTCGATCACGATATCCGGCTTTCGTCACCAGATGGCTGGCTTGGTACGAGATATCCGAGCGGTCCCCGATGCCACATCTTGGCGGCGCCTATTGAGAGTGCCGGCCGCACTCTTGCTGCTTCTGATCGCGCTTGCGCTCATTTCGATCTCGCTATCCCCAGATCAATTTGAAGGTATTCGTGAGATGGTCATCCGAGCACGCCCGCCCGTGCCACGCCTCAATGACGCGTGGAGTAGTCCACCTGGTGAATGGGCCCTGTACGGAGTAGATAAGCAGCCGGTCGCCTACTATCTCAAACCCGATTCTATTCTTGTTTTTAACGACGACATCGCTTATACGGCGCGCTATCCTTTTAAGAGGACGCCGATGGAGCAGATGTCGTTCGAAAGCGCCTATCAGGATGATACGCTCGTCATAGATTGTAAGCGGTCAGTTTTTGGCTTGTCTGAAAAAACCATATATAACAGGGCGGGCGAAGTCATATCTCACTATAAGAAAGGCGATCCCGAAACTTTAGATTTAACATCCGAAAATCCAATTCAGCCTGGTAGCGTTCTCGCGACGGCCGCTTATCTTTTATGCAGTGAGAGAGTGAGATCTTTTATCGTCAACCCAGCTGCAACATCTGTAGTCTATTTATCACCCACTCCGAACGGAGATTCGGAACTATATCATAGTCCACCCATAAAAATTTCGGATGGTATTTACGAGACATTCGTCACAACAAAATTCCACCAAGACCGCTTGTTCTCGGATCTGTTTCCGGGGCAGGAGGTCGTTGGCCTGCCGAGAAGCTATCGCAGCATCGTTTTATATGACAAGTTGGACTGTTTTGGCTGGACACTCGAAACGTCCGCAATCAAATATCTTGATTCAGAGGACCATCTGGAGTCGGTAGCGGCATCTCTTCCTACCAGAGCGATCGATGTTAAGGATGGTTCCCCGCTTGGTTTCCTTTTGGCCAAAGTCTGCGGTGTACGAGTCAGAAACGTCCGAGGAAAATACGAAGGCACGAACAGTGGCACATACAAAATGGGCGGCGCCGCTGACCAAAAAATCGTGATCGTCGTAGAACAGACTGGTACTCAACTGACAGTTAGTTTTGAAACCCCCAATGGCGGACAGGGGAAAGGGACGGGTATCCTCGAAGGAAATATCGTAAAAGGGATTTTACTGAAGAGTAGTGCCCCGAGTTGTTCAGGTTCGTACGAAGCTTCGCTTGAATTCGACAATGACGATTTAATAAAATGGTCCTACAAGGGACAAGATTGCGGCGGCCCCATTGAGGGACAGGGAACGGCCACGAAAACGAAAGTGTGAATACGTGTTCTGCCTGACATGCTTACACATGTATCACCCGGTGCTGTGACACAGTGCAGGATAGCGGCGGGTTCCAGGCCGATAGAAGAGCAGGCCCGTCTCGGCGGCACACTCGGCACCGTTCGCCAAGCCAACGTTCCCGCCCTAGCCGCACCACGGCCTCGGCGCACTGCCGCGCACCACGTCGCGATAGCCCCGCGGCTCGCGTGCGAACAGTTGCCACCCGGCATCGAGACGAATGCGGCACGGATGCCGTCCGGGGCGAGCAGCTCACGCGTCGCTTTTAGGCGCTATCAGGCCTGAGCCGTTCCTGCGCACGCCCAAGCACCCTGCCGCTCTTCGCTGGGGTTTTGGGCGTCAGGCAAGCAAGCGCGCGGCCTCGGCGATCTTTTCTGGGGCGATGCCGAATGGCGGCAGGCGGCGGCGCCAGGGGCTGAGGCGCCGCGATCGTGACGCGTTAAGCCGCGACAAAGCTGCGGATCTCCTGCAAGAAGCGCGGAAAGGCCGGCTCGTCTTCAAGGATAAGGTGGTTGCGGCTGGGCAGCGAGACGAAGCGGGCGCCCGGGATTCCGGCGGCGAGCCGTCTGCCTTGCTCGAAGGGAACGACCGCATCCTCCCGCGCGTGCAAGACTAAAGTCGGTACCGATACCCGAGCCAGCAACGGACGCACGTCGAAGTTGCTGGTCGCGATACGGTTGCGAACCGCGTCGGCGGGCGATGTCGAGATCCGCTGCAATTCATTGAACCAGTCGGCCTGTTCCTTGGTGGCGCCCGGGACGAATTGTGACGTGAAGAGCTGGCGAAACGCCGGGTTTTCCTGACCCCAGCCCAATCGCATCAGGGTCAGCATCGCGGCCGCCTGTTCCTTTTCGGCTTCCGACCGGGCGCGCTTCGCGCTGCCGACCGCGAAGCCGCCGAACAGGACAAGGTGGGAGACCCGTTGCGGGTGGCGCACCGCATATTCCACCGAAATCGCACATCCCTGGGAGATCCCGAACAACGCGAAGCGCTCGAGGCCGGCGGCATCCACCACGGCTTCGAGATCGCTCACGAACACCTCTTGCGTGACCTCCTCGATATCGCGGTCGGAAAGCCCGTTGCCGCGCGCGTCATAGCGGATCAGCGTGTTGTCGCGCGACAGCTCGCGATAGAGGCCGCGCCATATCGGGCTCTCGAGATCGAATTCGAGGTGGGTCATCCAGTTGCCGGTCTTGACCAGCGGCGGACCGCTCCCGATGCGGGAATACGCCAGCTGCACGCCGTCCGCCGTCGTGCAGAAATGCACGTCCTGCTCACAGCGATACGGCGCACCGCCGTCGCGTGCCGTGCTTTCCTCCTCGCCCGCGAGCGCCGTCAATTCGGGCGCCGGCAAAGCCTCGATCTCCTTGCATCCGAGCCCGAAGACGCCGATCGCGCGCGAGATGTTTTTGACCGTCCGCTCGCCCATATCGGCGAAGGCAAGCGAAAGCTTGTCGCGGATCTGTTCGTTGGCGGCGCGCGAGATGCAGACACCGCCAGGCTCGCACAAACCTTCGAGCCGCGCGGCGATATTGACGCCGTCGCCGAATATGTCGTCGCCATCGATGATGATGTCGCCGACATTGATGCCGATGCGGAAGACGATCCGCTGGTCGTCGGGCACGTCCGCGTTGCGGCTGAGCATGCCGCGCTGCACGGCGATGGCGCATCCGACGGCATCGACAACGCTGGCAAATTCGACGAGCGCACCGTCTCCCGTGGTCTTGACGATGCGTCCACGGTGGGTCCGGATCGCGGGATCGACCAGTTCGCCGCGATGCGCCTTTAGCGCCTGCAGCGTCCCGACCTCGTCGCCGCGCATCAACCGGCTATAACCGACGACGTCAGCGGCGAGAATAGCAGCAAGTCGCCGCTGCATGGCCTTGGTTTCCATCAACCCGTAACTCACCGAACCGCCACGCGTCGGACAGCTTAGGCAGCTTCCCCAGCAAACGCCAGACAACCGGCCGTCACTCTGACCGCCGCTGAACGGCGGAGGAATGGGTCGCAGCCTTCCGCCGGAGGAGGAAAATGGGAAGCAATTGTTGCCGAGACGCCCGTCTCAGCGACTGATGAAATGCCAATGCTCCGTGTCCTGACCGGCGCGGTCGGTACCCGCACAGCGTCGAAGGTGATCCGCGATTCGGGCTGCTCCGGCTAGCTTTTAACCGGACCCCGTCGGCCTGCTATTGACGACGGCGTTCCCTCTCGCGACCTGCATGTCACCAGGGGGCATTCGCTCTATCTCGACGGTGTGCTGATCCCGGTCGAGTGCCTGATGAATGGCCACTCGGTGCTGTGGGACGACACGGCGCGGGTCGTCGAGTTCTCCGCATCGAGCTGCCGTCGCACGACGTGCTGATCGCGACGGCGCGCCGGCCGACAGCTAAAAGGAGGACGGTTACCGCGACCTGTTCCACAACACCGACCGTCCCGTCGTCCCGGCTGGTCACCGTGAGCGGTACGCGCCGGTGCTGACGAGCGATCGTCCCGGCGCAAATCGCAGGACGGCCGTTGACCGCGGGGAACATTTGGCGTGAGCTGCGAAAAACCTGACATGGACGCCCGCATGCCTTCGATCGAGCGCAACCGCTCGGCAAACGACACGTTGCGCATCGTCTGCCCGAACGGGCATCTCGGTTTCGCCCCGATCAAGACCGGCAGCTTCGAGATCGGCTGCCGCAACGAGCCCGACCTGATCTGCGCCGATTCCGGCTCCTGCGATGTCGGGCCCGGGCCGCTCGGCGCCGACGTTTCCTCGAGCCCGCGCCAGTGGCAGGAGCAGGATCTGGAGACGATGCTGCTCGCCTCGCGCCGGCTTGGCATACCGATGATCGTCGGTTCTGCGGGCGACACCGGGACCAACAGCAGGGTCGATCTTTTCGTCGGCATGCTGCGCGAGTTGGGGCGGAAATATCGCCTGCCGAAATTCCGTATCGGTTATTTCTATTCCGAGGTCGGCAAGGAGACGTTGCGTTCTCGCCTGGGTGAGGGCGAGCGGGTCGAGGGTCTCGACGGCAGACCGGCGCTCGACGCGGAGACGCTCGAAGCAACCGATCGGATCGTCGCGGTTGCCGGCGTCCACCCCTATATCGAGCTGCTCGACCGGGGTGCCGAAGTCATCATCGGCGGGCGCAGCAGCGATTGCGCTGTTTTCGCCGCGCCGGCCATCCGCCGCGGCTTTCCCGACGCATTGGCCTATCTCTACGGCAAGATCCTCGAATGTGCGTCGTTCTGCTGCGAGCCGTACGGCGCCAAGGAATCGGTCCTCGGCGAGATTTCGATGCATGACATCAAAGTCACGGCGATGCTGCCGGAACAGCGTTGTACGATCGCGTCCGTTGCCGGACATGCGATGTACGAGCGGGCCAACCCGTTCTACGAATATTTCCTCGGCGGCCATATCGACATGAGCGGCTGTCGTTACGAGCAGTATGACGACCGCACCGTACGAGTGACCGGGCCGCGCTTTGTGCCGGCGGGTGAATTGTGCGTGAAGCTGGAGGGCTCGGGGAAGCTCGGCGAGCGCTATGTCGGGATCGTCGGCGTCCGCGACCCCTACACGATTGCCAATATCGATCTGGTGACGGGTTGGGCGCGGCGGCAGGTCGAAGAGCGCTTTGGCACAAGCGGCTATGAACTGCATTTCGCGGTGTACGGCCGCGACGCGATCCTCGGGCCGAGCGAGCCTCTGCGGGCGGCGCCGGCGCACGAAGTGGCGGTTGTCGTACAAGCCGTCGCGCCGACGAAGAAGATGGCGGAGGAGGTGTGCATGATCGCGACGCGCCAGATGTTTTATGCGCGGCTGCCCGAGGTCAAAGGAACCGCCGGCGGGGTCGCCTTCATCCTCGACGAGGTCATGCCGGCAAGCCCGGCCTATCGCTGGACGCTCAACCATACGATGCGGGTCGACGACCCGGTCGAGCTGTTCCCGACCTTTATCACCGAGGCCGGCGTGTGATGGCGCGGCTCTCCGAGATCGCCAAGACGATCCGCAGCAAGAATGCCGGGGTCGACAAGATAACCTTCGACGTGATCTTTTCCGACGCCGCCGCCTACGAGCGCGTGCGCCGCAGCGGCGCCCTATCGCGCGCGGCCGTGTGCCGGCTGTTCGAGATCGCTCCGGACCGGATCAGCGACCATGTCGAATTCGCCCCGGCGCTGGCGATCAAATTCACGATCTTTCGCCGGGCGCCGAGCGGCAGCCCGGGCGACGCCGACATCTTCGGGGCACAGCAATATGGCCCGCTGTTAGGCGTGGAGGTGCCGAACGCCTAACCTGCTAGCGGATGGACGCCAACGGACGATTCCCAAACTTTTGCCCGTCATCCCAAACTTGTGCCTATCCCCAACTTTTTGCCCGTCACCCCCGCGGAAGCGGGGGTCCAGGGGCAAGCGACGGAACGGTCGGCCCTGGATTCCCGCTTTCGCGGGAATGACGATCAATGGGATTGGACCGTCAGAGTCTAACCACTAGCGGTCGAGCCACACGTCTTCCATGCGCCAGCCGTTGTATTGGCTGTTCACCATGATCGTTAGGCCCTTCACCTGCGGTTGCAGGCAGGTGCCGAGGCGAGTGTGATAGATAATCGGCCGCGCCACGTCTTCCTGTAGCTTCCTATCGATTTCCCAGACCAGGTCTTTACGCTTTTGCTGATCGACCGTCGTCGATTGCGCGACGAATAACGTTTCCAGTTCCTTGTTGCAGTAGCCCGTATAGTTGCGCTCGGAGCCGCATCCATAATTCTCGAAGAATTGCTGGTCCGGGTCGTCCACCGCGCTGCCGGTATTGTTGACCCCGACCTGGTAGTCTTTTCGCGCGATTTTCGGGAACCAGTTGGCGGTTTCGACCGTGTCGAGTTCGGCGTCGATGCCGATACTCTTCAGCTGATCGATCAACACGACAGCCGGATCTCGATAGGTCGGGATGTTGCGTGACGCGACCTTCATGGCCAGCGGCTTACCGGGGCCATAACCGAGGCGAGCCATGAAGTCGCGCGCTGCCGTCCGGTTCTTTTCGACGTCGCCGCCATACCCAGGCAGCCTCGCCAGCATGTCGGGCGGCATTCCCCAAAGCCCGGACGGCGCCGGTTCCATCGCCGCGCCGATATCGCCCTGTCCCCGAGCCAGGATGTCGATGAAGCCTTTGCGGTCCAGCGCAAGCGTGAGGGCGCGCCGCAGATCGGGGTTGTCGAATGGCGGCGCATCGCGGTTGACCAGCAGGTTGGTGCTCGAATTTGCCGGCACCAATTCGCAAGTCGCGGCCGGCGCCTGCTGATGGATGTCATTCAAAAGAGGCGCGGTCACTTCGTACGGAAATGTCATATCGAATTGACCGGCGGCGAAGGCGAGGATCGCGGTCGCGCGATTCGGGACAATCGTGTATTCGATGGCGTCGAGATAAGGCCGGCCCGGTTTCCAATAATCGGGGTTTTTCGCCAGATGTATATATTCGCTCGGCTTGAACTCGACGAATCTGAAGGGCCCGGTGCCGATCGGATGGCGGCGCATCTGCGCCGGGCTTACGTGACAGGGATATACCGGCGCGAGACCGGATGCGAGCAGGGCAAGCAAGGCGGGCTGCGGCCGGCTCAACACAAAGCTGACGCGATCGGGTGCTTCCACCGCGATCTCGGCGATGTTGCTCCACCACGATCTGCGCGGGTTCGCTCGCAGCCGTTCGCTCGCGCGCCCGGTCAGCAGATCCCAGGTGCATTTCACGTCGGCGGCGGTGAAGGGCTGCCCGTCATGCCATCTGACGCCGGCGCGCAACTGAAAGGTCAGGCGCGTCCCATCCGCATTCCAGGCCCAGCGTTCGGCCAGTTCCGGCTCGATATGGTCCGAACTGTTTTGTGCAATATGCTGATCGTATAGAACCAGATTGTTGAACACGGCCATTATCGGGATCGAGACGGAATTCGTCCCTTCCTCGTGAACCGACATGCTTGCCGGGCTGTCCCTGTGGTAGATCCGCAATGTTCCGCCGAGCTTCTGTGCGTCGGCAGCGCCGCTCACAAGCAGCGACAACAACGCCGCCGCGAGGCATTCAAGAGCTCTTCCGATCATTCGGCTTTTTCGCGGCATGCGCTCGTTCACCGCGACAGGCGCGAAGATTAGGCGTTGCGCCCCAAGGCGCTCAGCGTGGAGGCAACAGCGAGCGGGCGGCTTCGGCGACCTTTTCGGGGGTGATGCCGAAATGGCGGTAGGCGGCCTCGCCGGGCGCCGAGGCGCCGAAATCGTGCATGCCGACGCCGGTGCCGCGGTCGCCGACCCAGCGCTCCCAGCCGAGCCGCACCGCTGCCTCGACCGCAACCCGCGGCGCCTCGCCCAGCACCGCGTCGCGATAGGCCTGCGGCTCGCGCTCGAACAATTCCCAGCACGGCATCGACACCACCGTGGCGCGGATGCCGTCCTCAGCGAGCAGGTCGCGTGCTTGCATCGCAAGCGACACCTCCGAGCCGGTGGCGAGCAGCGTGACCTGCCGCCCGCCCTCCGCCTCGGCGAGCACATAGGCCCCGCGGGCCGAGCGGTTCTCGGCCCCCGGCTCGGTCCGCAAGAGCGGCAGGCCCTGGCGGCTTAGCGCCAGGATCGCCGGCCGCCGCCGCTCCTCGAGCGCCAAGGCCCAGCACTCGGCGGTCTCGACCGCATCCGCCGGCCGGAACACGCGCAAGCCCGGGATCGCGCGCAGGGCCGCGAGGTGCTCGACCGGCTGATGCGTCGGCCCGTCCTCGCCGAGGCCGATCGAATCGTGGGTCATCACATAAATGACGCCGACCTCCATCAAGGCCGACAGCCGGATCGCCGGGCGGCAGTAATCGGAAAAGGTCAGGAAGGTGCCGCCATAGGGAATGAGCCCGCCATGCGCGACGATGCCGTTCATCGCCGCCGCCATGCCCATCTCGCGCACGCCGAAATGCAGATAGCGGCCGGAGAAATCGGTCGGCGTCACCTCCTTCTCGTCCTTCGCCCGGGTGTTGTTCGACGGGGTCAGATCGGCCGAGCCGCCGAGCAATTCGGGCAGCGCGGGCACGAGCGCGTCGAGCACCGCGCCCGAGGATTGGCGGGTCGCGAGCTTGGCGGGTTTGGCACGGAAATCGTCGCAGATTTTGGCGATCGCGGCATCGAACCCGGTCGGCATCTTGCCGGCTTGGCGGCGCAGGAAGTCGTCGCGCCGGGCGGGATCGAGCCGGTCGAGCCGCTCCTCCCAATCGGCGCGCCTGCGCGCGCCGCGGGCGCCGATTTCGCGCCACCACGCGGCGACATCCTCGGGGATGACGAAAGGCGGAGAGTCCCAGCCGAGCCGCCGGCGCGCGCCGGCGATCTCTTCGGCGCCGAGCGGCGAGCCATGCGTCGCGGCGGTGCCGGCCTTCGTCGGGGCGCCGAACCCGATGATCGTGCGACAGGCGATCAGGCTCGGGCGGTCATGCGTTTGCGCGCGCTGCAGCGCGGCCGCGATCGCCGCGTGGTCGTGGCCGTCGATGCGCTCGACCGCCCAATTATGCGCGGCAAAGCGGGCAAGCTGATCGTCCGACACGGCGAGGCTGGTCACACCGTCGATCGAGATCGAATTGTCGTCCCACAGCACGGTCAATTTGCCGAGGCGAAGATGCCCGGCGAGCGACAGCGCCTCGTGGCTGATCCCCTCCATCAGGCAGCCATCGCCGCAGAACGCGTAGGTGCGGTGGTCGACGATCTCTTCGCCGAATTCGGCGGCGAGCCGGCGCTCGGCGATCGCCATGCCGACCGCATTGGCGAGGCCTTGGCCCAAGGGCCCGGTC
>Ga0213875_10001363_pt1 | contig 16036 bp, 8 predicted proteins | sample BarmaccomBMRX_R8_FD_160105 | JGI IMG/M metagenome (GOLD analysis project Ga0213875, IMG submission 160105) | Root-associated microbial communities from Barbacenia macrantha in rupestrian grasslands, the National Park of Serra do Cipo, Brazil - RX_R8 | ecosystem: Host-associated > Plants > Roots... | reverse complement strand
TTTTGATATATACCCTGCCCGTGGTATAGGCCCAAGCCACTAAGTCGTTCAGCACCACATCCAAACGCAGGCGCGGGGAGGCGCCATAGGCCGTCGCGTTGCGCAGAGACGTAGGACTGAAATCCCGGTCCGCCATGGCCGCGAGATCCCGCTCTACGAACACCTTCGATTCCGCATACGCGGTCACGGGACTGAGCGGCGCAGTCTCATCGTGCAGGACATCGCCCGCGGCGCCATAAGTACTGCAGGAGGACGAGAATACGAACCGCCTCACCCCCGCCTCTTTGGCGTGGGCCGCCAGCCGGATCGAGGCCTCATGATTGATCTCGTAAGTCAATCCCGGATTCAAGTTCCCCAGCGGGTCGTTTGAGAGCGCACCCAGATGCACCACCGCATCGAATCCGCGCAGATCTGCCGCCGTAACTTCCCGAAGATCTTTGCGGATTTCCGGTATTTCCGGTGATGCCGCGCCGAACTCACATTCTTCAAACAGATTGCTGTCGAGGCCCGTCACATCGTGCCCCGCAGCCTGAATCATAGGGGCGGCGACCGCCCCGATGTAGCCTTTATGCCCGGTAATCAGTATTCGCATTTGGAAGAGGGATGCCCTGAGTTGAGCTGTCAGAACTCAGTCGCGGCTTCCTTCAATGCACTCCGCAGTCCAAATCCACTTTGGAGGTGTAAGGGACAAGTTTTCAGTAAGTTATAACCACTGACCCGGTTCGGCTCAGGCGCAATTCCTAAATTTCGGGCATCAGTTCAAAGGTTGGTCACAGCACTCAATAATTCCGCAGATTTCATCGCTACTGTTCCATTACCCAACTGTTTTCAATATTGCCCCTTCTAAGTGAGACCTTTTACCATCTCACTCTGAATCAAGGAATCTCCTGATGCTCATGCTCCCATCCCGCTCCTTCCCTGCCCCTGCATTCCTAACTCCGGCCGGCCGCCGCTGCCGCGCAGTTCTACGCCGGCCACGGTCCCGCTCGTATCCGGCAGTCTATACCTCAAGCTGCGGCTCGCCGGACCTGACGCCGGCGCGCACCTTCCCGGCCGCGTTTCTGTCTGCGCGCCAAAGTAAGTGTGCCACCCTCACTGGCCGGCGCCGCCTTCAGCCGAAACGCGCCATCTCCAACATTTTTCGACGGGCAGAAAACATTGCCCAGTAAGTTACCGGAACGTAGTTAACGACTTGGTGAGATATATGAACAAACTACGCAGTCGATCAGTCGCACTAACAGTTGGTTCTGTCAGGTTTTCCGATTTGCCCCGTATCCATAACATCCGGCAGCCTCTTATAACAACTTTTTTCGTAATTCTATTTGTCAGCCTGGGCTTTGGGCAATCAGGCTCTCTCAGTCTGGACCCCGGGTCTGCAGTTCAGGGCGGCTCTGTCTCTTTGAACCTTAACCTTAACGGCTCCCCTTCCGCATCCGCCTTAGAGTGGACTCTTGCTTATTCCCCGAGTGACCTTATCGGCGTTACAGTCTCTCCGGGAAGCGCTTTGAATTCGTCCGGCAAAACGCTTCTCTGCTCATACTCTACCGGCTCTATTTTGTGTATTGCTACGGGGCTCAATAGTGCTCCGGTTCCGAATGGCGTTGCTGCTGTTGTAACCCTAACGCTAGCCTCTGTAGTGAGTGGACCTGCACTCCCGATTACTGTTGGTGGTTCCAGCGGCGCCGCAGCCGATGGTTCCACGTTCCCGGTCTCAGGAAGCGGTAATACGATCACTGTGCCGGGTTTGGGTATTAACACCCCGCCTACCGCCCCTGGGAATGTAACCGCTACCGCACTGGACAGCGGCCGTATCAGCTTATCGTGGCTCCCTTCTTACGATCCCTCGAGCCCCACAATCTACTACCATATTGCGCGGTGCCAAGGAGTCGGCTGCAGCAATTTCGTCGAGATCACCTACACCGGAGGCACTGCTTGGATTGACACCGGACTGGCGGCGAATACTACGTACAACTACTTTTTATACGCGTCCGATAGTTTTAACAGCGTCAGTTCCAATTCGAATGTCGCTAGTGCCACCACACAAAGCCAAACCGGTCAAACCGGAACGCCCTCTTTTGTTCAAGGTACTTATGCCACACCTCAATCGTCCTCTACTCATGTGAGCGTGACCTTTACCGGCGCACAGACCGCCAGCGACCTCAACGTAGTAATTGTAGGTTGGGCCGGCTCGAGCGTGCAGGTGACCTCGGTAAAGGACACCCACGGCAACGTCTACCAGTTGGCTGCCGGTCCCACGATTATGCCGGGAACGGCGGCGCAGTCCATTTATTATGCGAAAAACATTTCCGCGGGCGGAAGCAACACTGTAACTGTAAGCTTTAATGCCCCGGCAGCTTACCCGGACATCCGTATTCTCGAGTACAGCGGGATCGATACCGCCAACCCGGTGGATGTGGCCGCAGCCTCCTCGGGAACCAGCGCCGGCAGCGATAGCGGCATGGTCTCGACCAACAATACCAACGACCTTCTGGTGGGAGCTAACACCGTTCAAACTGCCACCCTGGGTGCCGGAACCGGGTTCACTTCCCGAATGATCACCCAGCCGGACGGTGATATCGCTCAAGACGAGGTGGTACAATCCGCCGGCGCATATCACGCCAGTGCGTTTCTCAAGAGCGCAGGCGACTGGGTCATGCAGATGGTCGCCTTCCGGGCCGCCGGAAGCGGCGCTTCGCAGAATCCCAACCCAAACCCGAATCCCAACCCCAATCCAAACCCGAATCCCAACCCCAATCCGAATCCCAGTCCTACTCTTGTGGCCGCGTATGCCTTCGATGAGGGCTCCGGTAACACCGCATACGATGTGTCGGGCAACGGCCTAAATGGGACAGACTATAACATCACATCAACTACTCCAGGCCAGAACGGCGGAGCTTATGTGTTCGACGGCTATAGCAGCTATGTAGACCTGGGCAGCCCGGCATTGCTGCAGATGACCGGCAGCATGACTTTGAGTGCCTGGGTGTATCTTTATGGCAACCCCTCCGACGATGCCCAGATCGTAGCCAGCTCCGATAGCGGCACCGGCTGGCAGTTCAAGACCAGCCAGGATACCGGTGCTCGCACCTTTGCTATTGCAGTCACCCCAGCCGGCGGGTCTTCTCATACCCAGCGCTATGGTGCCACCGTTCTCTCACTGAACACCTGGTATTACGTGACCGGTGTGTACAATGCCGCCGCCCAGACGCTCGACATCTATGTGAACGGCGTTCTGGACGACGGTGTGCTCAACGGTGTGGTCCCAAGCTCACAAGCACTCTCCAATTTGAATACCACGGTAGGAGACCGATCGGGAGGCTATTACTTTAACGGTGTCATGAAAGATCTGCGGATCTACAATCAAGCGCTGACACAGGCACAGATCCTTACTGACATGACCACGTTTCTGGCCGGTCCGAATTCTCAATAGGTCGCTGGCCGTCGGCACAACGCAACAATTCCGGCGCATCTTCACCAGGGTGTGAGATGCGCCTTCTTTTTTGCGAGATTGTTCCGCAATGCCGCCTGATAGTTGCCGAGCCGCACTATCCACGAAAGGCGCTATAGGCACACGCGACAACCTCAACCAATCCCGCCTCCGATTCTAAGCGCACTCCTACCCCACTCCCTGCCCGTAGTTATTAACTTCAGTCGACTAACTTAGTTCAAATATCTTTGTTTGTTAAGCACCCTATTAAACCTCATTCATTACCCGCATAAGCGGTGAGTACTAGAACTGATTCTGCTCACTACTTTTCCGGTGAGGTGCATGAACAACTCGAACAGTCAACGTTCAAAACAGACCATTGAGTCATACATACAATCGTTCCCGGCACATCTGGCCCGCAGATCGAAACAGAAGATTGCGATCGCTTCTCTGCTGCTTCTGTTCGGTAGCTTGGCCTTTGGTCAAACCAATACTCTTAGTTTGAGCTCCGGTTCGGCCGCCCAGGGCGGCTCCGTCTCTTTGAACCTCTCTCTTAATGCTTCGTCGGCTCCCTCCGGCTTGCAATGGACGCTCTCGTATCCCCAGACGAATATCACTTCGGTTACGATCTCTGCCGGAGCCGCTTTGACTGCGGCAGGTAAAAGCCTGCTTTGCTCGAGCGGCGCCGGATCCGTCACGTGCTTGGGTTCCGGAATGAACGCCAATGCCGTCAGCAATGGTGTGGTTGCGGTTGTAACGGCCACATTGGCTTCGGTGGTCGGCAGTCCTACTCTCACGTTGGGGGTTGGGAGCGCCAGTGCCGTGACATCGAGCGGATCCACATTGGCCGTCTCGGGCTCGGGCGGTGTGATCACCGTCCAGGGCTCGAGTCCGCCTTCGCCTCCCACCGCTCCCTCTAACTTGACCGGAGCAGCAGCGGACGGTTCTCACATCAGCTTAGCCTGGGCAGCTTCCTCCGACCCATCTAATTTGAGCATCACTTATCATATAGAGCGCTGTCAGGGAGCCAGTTGTACAACCTTTGCAGAGATTGCTACTGCGAGCGCAACGGCATGGGCCGATAGCGGTCTCACGCCTGGTACAACGTACTGTTATCGCGTACGGGCTGCAGACTCATCCAATCAGTACAGCTCTTATTCCAATACCGCTGCCGCGGCTACTAAGTCTCAAGGTTCGGCGCCCAGCTATATCCAGGGTAACTATGCTACTCCTCAATCGACACTGACTTCAGTTCCCGTAACGTTCACCGGTGCGCAGACTGCCGGCGATCTTAATGTGGTCATCGTCGGATGGGCCGGTACCAACGCGCAAATTACTTCGGTTACCGATACCAAAGGCAATACTTATCAACTTGCCGTCGGACCGACGCTACTGTCCGGCGTAGTGGCTCAATCCATTTACTACGCGAAGAACATTGCCGCCGCTGCTGCCGGAAGCAACATCGTAACCGCCAACTTCAGCGCGGCAGCAGCATACGCTGACATTCGGATTCTGGAATATAGCGGCGTAGACCCGAACAATCCGCTGGATGTCACGGCAACCGCGAGCGGAAACAGTGCCGCCACTGATAGCGGCGCGGTGACTACCAAAAATGCCAATGACTTGTTGGTGGGAGCCAATTATGTACAAACGTCGACCAGCGGCCCTGGAACCGGTTTTACCTCTAGATTTATCACCAGTCCGGACGGCGACATTGCCGAAGACCAGGTGGTAACTGCCGCGGGTTCCTATCATGCCACTGCTCCGTTGACCAGTTCGGGCGGATGGGTAATGCAGATGGCGGCATTCCGTGCGGCAGGAGGTTCGGATGCACAGCCCCCGACGGCCCCAACTAATGTAACGGCCGCCCCCTCTGGTTCTTCTCAAATCAACTTAAGCTGGACCGCTTCCACCGACAATGTCGGCGTCACCGGATATCTGATCGAACGCTGCCAAAGCGCCGGCTGCTCCAATTTCGCCCAGATCGCCACTTCCAGCACCGCCGCGTACAGCAATACCGGCTTGACCGCAGCGACCAGCTACAGCTACCGCGTCCGGGCCACCGATGCTGCCGGTAATCTCAGCTCCTATTCCAATACCGCTACCGCCGCCACATCATCGGGCTCTGATACGCAGCCGCCCACCGTTCCCACAAATCTCACCGCCGCCGGCGCCGGTTCGACGCAGATCAACTTAAGCTGGACTGCTTCCACCGACAATGTCGGCGTCACCGGATATCTGATCGAACGCTGCCAGGGTGCCGGCTGTTCCAATTTCGCCCAGATCGCCACCTCCACCACGACCAGCTACAGCAACACCGGCTTGACCGCAGGCACGAGTTACAGCTACCGTGCTCGGGCCACGGATGCCGCCGGTAACCTCAGCTCCTATTCCAATACCGCTACCGCTTCTCCCGCAGCCGTGTCTCATCTCACCACTGCCTATTCCCTGGGCGAGGGATCCGGCAGTACAGTCTACGATTCCTCCGGCAACGGCCTTAACGGCACTACGCATAACACCTCCTGGACCACACCTGGTGTATCCGGCGGCTCGCTAACTTTCAACGGTACGACCAGCTACGTGGATCTCGGCAACCCTGCCCAGCTCCAAAATACCGGCAGCATGTCCTGGAGCGCCTGGGTCTATATCAGCGGCAATCCCTCCGATGATGCTCAGATCGTCGCCAGCTCCAACGCCAACACCGGCTGGCAATTAAAAACCAGCCCTGATACGGGTTCCCGCACCTTTGCCGTGGCCGTTACCCCTCCCGGCTTTTCTCATACGCAGCGATATAGCAAGACCGTCCCCTCGCTGAAAACCTGGTACTTTGTCGCGGGCGTATACAATGCCTCCGCGCAAACGCTCGATATCTATGTCAACGGCGCCCTCGATGACGGAGTCTTAAGCGGCACGGTGCCCAGCTCACAAGCCCTTTCCAACCTGAATACCACCATCGGAATGCGCTCCGGCGGGTATTACTTCAATGGCGTCATGAACAATCTGCGCATCTACAACACCGCCCTTACACAAGCTCAGATCCAAAGCGACATGAACACGCCGGTTGCACCCACGCATACCCAAGTATCCCAGTCGCGCAACAGTGAATCTCTATCCAATGCCGCGGCCGCAGGTTCCTCATCGGAAACTCACGCGAATGTGACGGCCAATTCTCCGGCGTTGTCCTGCCGCCCCAATACCGTCACCGCCGGCCATAGCGCTACCTGCCAAATCTCCGTGCCCGCCAGTGCTACTGCGCAACAGCTCCACCTCGCCTCCAGCAGCCCGCACCTCCAACTGCCGGCCACTGTCACCACTCGCGCCCACCAGTCCTCCGTCTCCTTTGAGGCGTTCATTGATCCCGCTGCTTCCCAGCAGTCCGCCTCGGTTCGCGCTACCCTCGGCGCCGGCACCAGCGAGAGCAGTCTGCAGATCTTGGCCTCTCCTACTCCCCTGCTCACCGTCCCCGCCAAGCAACTGGTGCAGTTCGGCAGTTCGCTCGGTTTCCAGGTCAGCGCCGTCGACCCCGCCGGTCTCCCCTTCACGCTCTCCGCTGCGAGCTTACCCTCCGGCGCCTCGTTCGATCCCTCGACCGGCCGCTTCCAGTGGACCCCCACTGCGGCGCAAATGGGCACCTATACCGTCGCTTTCACCGCCATCGACACCGCGCGCCAATCCGCCACCACTCCCGTAACCATTGACGTGGGCACCGGCCGGCCTGCTCTGGATCCCTCCCAGACCTTGGCCTGCAGCCCCGGCGCTATTGCCCATCTCACCGGTAAGTGGCTGGCCCCCTCTGGGAGCGCCCTCTCCGATCCGTCTGGCGCGGCTACCCAATTAGGGGGCGTCCAAGTCCAGATTAACGGCGCTTCCGTGCCCGTCCTGGCCGCTTCCAGCACGCAGGTGAGCTTCCTATGTCCGGCTACCGATCCCGGCACTCCGCTCTCTGTCGTAGTGGAAACCAATGCGGGCAGCACGGCTCCCTTATCCGCGCGGATGCAAAGCGCATCCCCCGCGATTGTTTCCCTGGATGGTTCCGGCCACGGCCAAGGGCTGATCTCGTTCGCGGGAAGCCAGGATCTGGCTATGGCGCGGAATTTCCAGGTTCCCGCGCATCCGGCCCAACCCGGTGATTCCATCTTGCTGTGGACCACCGGGTTGGGAGCGGCTCCCGAAGCTTCCGCCGTGGTAGTGCACATCGGCGGCCTGGAGGTTCCCGTAGATGCGATTCAACCGGTGGCCGGCTATGCCGGTCTGTCTACCATACAACTACACGTGCCCGCGGCCGCAGCTACAGGCCAGGCCACTCCGATGCAGGCCGTAATCACTGCCCCGAACGGCACCCTGTTCTCCAGCAATACTGTAACAGCCGCTGTGGAACCCGTCCTTCCCTAATTCGCCCACGATCATTCGCGCATCCCGCACTCTAAGCAGGATGCGCGAATGATTACTTTTAACTCGAAGTACTAGTAATTCCTGCCTCGCCGCGCATCGCACCCTGTACCCCAAATACGGCGACCACGGGCTCGTCTATGCTGTAATAATTTTAATGGCGCGAGAGGTCCACCACCTGAGCAGCCGATCCCTGTCTGAGACTGTCATTCGGAAGGGGCGTATTGCGACCGGTGTTCTGCTGTTTCTGCTGGGCGGTTCAGCCTGTGGTCAGACCAACTCTCTAGTTTTAAGTTCCGGTTCGGCTGTTGCCGGTGCCTCCGTATCTTTAGAGCTTTCCCTGAATGCTTCCGCTTCCCCTTCCGGCCTCCAGTGGACTTTCTCCTATCCAGGTGATGTCACTTCGATCCAAATCTTCCCCGGACCAGCTTTGACGGCGGCTGATAAAACCCTGCTTTGGTCCAACCGCGCCGGGTCGATCGTTTGTCTGGCATCCGGAATAAACGCCAATGGAATCGGCAACGGTGTTATTGCCGTGGCCACCATAACGTTAGCTCCACTGGTTACGAGTCCCGCCATCACACTGGGTATTGAAAATGTCGGGGGTGTCACTGCGGACGGCTCAGCGACGCTGATTTCGGGCACGAGCGGCGTAATCTCGGTGCAGGGATTGGTTCGCCCAACACGCCCGCCAAATTCATCCCCGCCGCGGTCGATTCGACTCAAACCGAGCTGATTGGCTGCTTCAAGTCCCGGCGGTTGGCAGGCCGGCGCTTCCGGATCTACCCCACCCCCCAAATTCACGCCCTGCGGGTCAATTCACTCAAACCAAGCTGATCCTGCTTTCAAGTCCCGCGATTGACGACTGGCGCTTCCGGATCTACCCACCCCGCAAAGGAGATATTCCTTACCCTAGAAAGTGTTAGACGAAAGGTTTAAAAACGCGCACTTAGTGTAGGTAAATAGTACTTTCAACGACATTGTTACATACCGCGCTTAATACAGCTACATCGCATAAGTGCCGTCTTTTCAACCAATTTAGGATTGGCCTATCAGGTGCCTTTGTCCGGGCTTCACTTTAGATTGATGTTATTTAATCCGAAGCAACGCACTGCGCTGCCTGCATGGCCGTCTGACTTGAAATCGTGAAGGAGATTGCAAATTGACGACTACATTTACCCCTACTACATCAACTCAGAAGTTCTCTACTATCCCGGTCCCCAAAACTTGTGCAAGGTGTGGCCAGAATTTCACCGCGAGTGGCCGCGAGTACCTTTGTCAGCCCTGTAAAACACAAACCCCTAAGGCCGATCCGGTTCCTAGACTCTCGTTTCGGGAAAAGCAGATCGTGCAACTCATTAAACAGGCAAAGAGCAACAAGGAAATAGCCTATGAGCTGCGTCTCACCGTAGGCACTGTCAAAGAGTACATCTATCATATTTTCCGTAAGTTAGGTGTAACCAACCGGACCGAACTGGCGCTCTGGGGTAGAGACTACGCAGGCGAACTGGCCTAGACGCTTCCGCTTCAGAATCAGCCTCTCCGTGCCGAATTTTGCCGGGTCCCGGCGATCCCTTCAACCCAGAGGTATTGGTCAGGGCTGAAGGGAGGCGACGAACAGGCCGGTCGAAAGTCGTCCGGCAATAGCGGATCCGCTTGGCCCGGCTCCGGCGGGCCGGCGCGGCGCACTGATTATCCTCTTTGGAGTGCCGCGGCCTGGGTGATGGATTCGCCTCCGTAAGCCGCTGTGACACTTGAAAACCGGAAATCCGAAAGAAGCTGGTTCAGTTTGCGAAGCATTCCCCGCATGCCCGTATAGGTCCGCAGCCTGGCGATCATGCCGGATGCGAGCCGCGGTTGTCCCGGGTCAATCTCCCAGGGATGAAAATAGATACACACAGGTTTCTGCTCTTCGCGGTTGACACGGCGGATACCGGCCGCGGTGTACCCATACGGCAGCATCCTTAAATATCCTCCGCCGCCGATCGGCAGAACCCGATTGCCGGAGAGTTTGACGGTGGCTATGGGAATCTCAAGAATAGACCCGGACGGGGTTTGGAGCACCTGCGGATGGCGGACGAAACCGGGTATGCCGTACCGGTCATGGGAGATGGGATAAATGCTGGAATCGGCTGTGAATCCGCATTCCACCAGAATCTCCAGAGCCCATAAGGATTTTTGCGTAATCGAATAGCTCGGCGCCCGGTACAGGCGGGGTGTAATCCCGCAAGCGTCTTCAATGGCCATTACGGCGCGTTCCGTATCCTGTCGGAACTGCTTTGGATTCAGGCTATAAACTAGCCTATGCGCATAGCTGTGGCAGCCAATCTCATGGCCTGCGCCGGCGATCGCCCGCACTATGCGAGGCTTCTGTTCCGCAACCCATCCCAGAATGAAAAACGTTGCCTTGACGCGATTCTTCTGAAGAAGCCCCAGAATCTCAGGGATTTGGCGGTCTATACGGGACGGAAACTGCAACCACTCGGCGTCGCCGATCGAAGCCTGAACTTCAGTCGGGTGAAAATACTCTTCTACGTCAATGGAAAGGGCGTTCAGCATCTGCAGTGGCTTAAACCAATCGCCTGCGCTTCAAGCAAAACACCGCAGCACCATATAGATAGGAAATCAGGGTCAGCAGAATGGAATCCGTCAGGCGTTGCCACATCCAGGTGTATTTCCCCGTCGGAGGACAAAAAGGCACCTTTCTAGCCAACCGTTAAGTGTTTAATAGCAAATAACTTATATCGTTCGATCGACTCCAAGGAATCGGCTAAGTTCCCGAAATTTGGCTCAAGATTCGATTCTCAGTCCGTGCTCCTTCGGATTCCCTTAACAAATTTGCTCAGATCGCCGGTTGTTTTCACAGTTGAGCTTGCAATGCGCGGATGAACGGCTTAGTATACGATCTGTGCGGGGTGCGGACAGCCAGGTAAAGTACCTTTCGAGCGCTCGTGTAGCTCGCATCCTGCAGATATCAAAGCGCACGCTTCTCAATTGGGTTCGTTTGGGCAAAGTACCCCAACCGGATGTCAATCCGCAGAACGGATACTTGATGTGGACCATGTCCGATGTGGAAGCCATTCGCACTGCGCTGCAGGAGGAAAAGTGATTCGACTAGTGATCGCCAATCAAAAAGGCGGCGTCGCTAAGACCACAACCACCCTGAGTCTGGCAAGGGAGTTTGCGGAACGGGGATTAAAGGTGCTGTTGATCGACATCGATCCGCAAGGGTCGATCGGCGCCTCTCTCGGGCTTAAAGCAACCAATTACCTCTACAGCCTGATCATTTCGAATTACCGGTTCAAAGATTGCGTGGTCACCGCTCACCCCAACATCGATGTGGTCTGCAGTAATCGGGAAACGAATGATATAGAAGCCATTTTGATGCCGCGGCAAGGGCGGGAACTGGTGTTTCAGGCGGTCTTCACACCGGTCGAAAACGCATATGATGTGGTGATCATTGATTGCCCGCCCTCGATTGCCCTGCTCCAGAGCTGCGCTCTGATGTATGCGCAGCAGATCCTGATTCCGCTCACCATGGATCCATTAAGTCTGCAGGGTGCTTATGCCGCCATTCAGTCGAGCGAAACCATGAACCGGCTGTTCAAAACCTCGATTCAACCGGTGGCGCTGCTACCCGTACAGGTCGATCGCCGGCTACAGATGACGGAACTGATTATGGGCAGCCTGGATAGCTTGGCTAAGCAATATGGCATTTCCCTGCTCCCCGCGGTGAGGACCGATTCCACCGTTACCAAGGCGACCCGTGCCAAGAAATTCCTTGGCGATTTCGATTCCAAATGCAAAGCCGCCGAGGATTACAGACAGGTCGCTGAAGCTTTGCTAGAACGGCTCAAAGGACAAATTAATGAGCGGCAGCAGCAGTTCACGCTCCCGGCCCAAGCGTAAGCTCGAGCCCATCAGCCTCGAGGAACTCGCCGGCACAACCGGAATGAGCGGGTTCGGGACTCTATTTACGCGAGATCTGAGCCAAAATGTACCCGTTCTGGACGACTTGGCGCCCTTTAAAGGTGAATCGAGTGCACTCTCTTTTGATACAGGTGCGCTTTCTTCAACTGCAGTTGTTCCAGCGGCAGCTGTTCCGTCTGCAGTCGAAGACTCTGCTCCTGTTACGAGTGCATCTACTCGGAGTGCACCTAGCATACCTGCACCTATAGAGACAGCAGTTGCCTTTGTGCCTCCAGTCGCTGAAATCACTGGATCGGCGTCAAGTGCACTTGTAATATCTACAGATAATACAGGCGCACTCGAATCAAGTGCAGCTCAAACAGGCACTGTTCACACGCCTGGTTATCGCTTTCCAAAAATTCGGCCCGCAGCTACTGTCGAAGAAGGTCATTCGCTAGCGGAGCACGCCATCTACTTAGCTATGTACAGGGCAGGGAAACCATACCAGGGCGAAGACCGGATCCTCACAACGGGTCTCCGCACCCTGGCCGAGAGGGTTCGCATGGCGTATGCCAATTGCAAGGCGAATGTTCGCTCGCTGCTTCAGAAGCTGGCGATCGAGGAGTACGGACAAGGTTTCAGCTATACCACTGGACGGACGTACATAGTTTATAACGAAACGGAGGTTCTGAAACGCCGCCGTGCGGCGGGCTTAACTCACGTCATCCGAACTCGCGGAGTAGCCTTTGTCCACCCGCAAACCGGTCTAGAAATTACCCGCAAACCTGCAATCGGGCAGAGGGCACTCGAATAGAGTGCCCTCTATCAGGTGCGGCTCTATTGGCCGGCGGCATTCTCTCCCAGGAGCCTCAGATCGCTTTTGCTGCGCAGGTGCACTTCTTTCGAGTGCACGCGTAATTATATTCGACGGCACCGGCTACTGGCTCGCCGAAAATTAGGATGGCCGTCATTGTCGAAGGCGGGTCGCTAGCGGAAGAAGCCATCTATCTGGGCAGGTATCGGCCGATAGAAATGGCGCAGGGTAAGGCTCCACTCCGGCCCACACATATTATCCTTCTTTGGCTTAAATCGATGGGTCTGCCGAAAAACTACTCCAGTTAATCATGGCGTATTCGATCGGCGACGTAGATCTCCATGATTGAACACTTTGAAATAGTATAGAACTTTCAGAACGTTCTATGTCGCGGTATCAGCAAACATAACGGTAGAATCGCAGGCGGCTAGGTAACAGCTCATAAGAGAAGCTAAGGAAGTTTCCTTATGTAATATTCACTTGACTTATCTGCGACTAAAGATGATATTTACAAGTGCTCCCCGTGCTGACGTGCTCAGGAGAATGGTTACTAAGACAACAGCAAAAAGAGCACTAACCAGAAATAAATAATCAAGTCTTAAGTCGTTTCAATCTCTATCGCCCAAATCTCTTGCTCTCGAACCGCCTAAGGCTGACGTGAAACAGGGTAATAGGAGTGTATCGATGGACAACGTGTGCCGGGCCTTTCTTTTAGCATTTGTCACTTTGTTAGTCCCGTTCGCTGGGAACCCTGCTTCTAGGCCGGCTCATGCCGCCGAAGACGCAGTTCTGTCTAACAAACAGGGCCGCGCTCAAACGGCAAATGCCGGCGCGCGAGTGGCTCTTACGACGCCTCGCGCCATGGCACCGCGTTCGAACACGCCCAATGTTTCTTACGCCGATATTCCTATGCGGTTTGAACCGGCGCCGGGGGACCGCACTGAGTTTGAAGGCACGGGCCCCGGGTATCGGCTCTCTTTGCTTCCGCAAGAAGTCGTGGTCAACCTAATCACTCAAGAGGATGCGCACGCTACATTGCGGTTACGTTTGATAGAGGCGAACCCCCGTACCCGCGTTAGAGGCCAGGACCGCTTGCCGGGAGGCACTTTCTTTCTCGAGGGCCGTGATCCCGCGAAGTGGCGCACCAACGTTCCCAGTTACTCGCGTGTCAAATACGAGGGGATCTACCCCGGAGTGGATCTGGTCTTCTATGGAAACCAGAATCAGCTTGAATACGATTTCGTGGTGGCACCCGGCGCCGACCTCAATCTCGTGCGCCTTGAGGTAGAGGGAGCCGAGCACGTGCGGCTGAACGAAAACGGCAGCATTATCCTCAGTGCTGCCGCTGGAGAAGTTACTCTGCGCAAGCCGTTTGTGTATCAGCAGGACGGAGATGCGCGCCGCGAGGTAGGCGGCGACTTCCGCGTACGGGGCAACCGGATCAGCTTCGCTGTGGGCGCCTACGATCCGAAAAAAACGCTCATCGTGGACCCTGTTCTCAATTACGCCACTTACGTCGGCCGAAGCGTGAATGACGCGGTAAAGGGGATTGCACTCGGTCCGGACGGGAGCACGTATGCTGCGGGCGTGGCCCCGGCAGCGGCAGCTACATCACAGGATGAAGCGTTTGTCACCCACCTCTCCGCGGACGGCAAAACACTTTTATATAGGACATACCTGGGTGGCGCCGGCGCGAGTTCTGCACACGGCATTGCGCTGGATCAAAACGGTAACGCCTTTATCACGGGAGAAAGCAAGGCTGCGGATTTTCCGATTCTCAATGCTTTCCAGCCCTCCTGCGCGCGCGACGCCGCCGGGAAATGCTCCGGTGATGCCTTTCTGGTGAAATTGAACCCCGACGGCTCCCTGAATTTTTCCAGCTATTTGGGCGGCGCAGGAGAAGACACGGGTAATGCAATCGCCCTTGATTCGGCTGGAAGCGCATATATTGCGGGCGCCACGACGTCCACGGACTTTCCCACTATTCGCGCCGTACAGCCCGCGGCGAGCGGACGTGGCGATGGTTTCATTGCGAAGTTTTCAAACGATGGGTCCCGCCTGGTTTACTCGACTTTCCTCGGCGGATCCGGCGCTGATCAAGCGTTGGGGATTGCGGTGGATGGAACGGGCAGCGCTTATATTACCGGCCAGACACAATCGTTCGATTTTCCGGCCAAGAACGCGTTTGCGCCGCAGTGCCGATTGGCTAACTCGGGGCAATGCGCGGGCGAGGCTTTCGTCACCAAACTGTCACCCGACGGTGGGGAACTGGTGTGGTCTACTTATCTGGGCGGTAGCGGCGGTGATTCCGGGAATGCGCTTGCGGTGGACGCGGCCGGTTCGGCCTATGTCGCCGGCGCTACCGCGTCCGACGATTTTCCGGTAAGCAACCCCTTCCAGCAGACGCGGCACGGCGCGCTGGAGGCTTTTGCTACCAAGTTTTTGCCGGACGGCTCGGGCTTAGTCTACTCTACTTTCCTTGGCGGACTTAACGATGACCAGGCCACCGGTATCGCTGTCGACCAGCAAGGGAACGCGTACATCAGCGGACACACCGCGTCACCCGACTTTCCCACTCAAGCCCCAGTCCAGGCTGAGTGCAGAAAGAGCTCCAATGCCGCCTGTCAGGATGCGTTCCTGGCGGTCTTGAACTCCAAGGGAACCGGACTGCGATTTTCTACCTTCCTTGGCGGCACGGGAACGGAACAAGGCTACGGAATTGCGGTGGATGAGAAAGGTTCGGCATATCTCGGAGGCGCCACCGAATCAGCCGATTTTCCGAACGCCACCTCGGCGACTCAAGTTGCCGCAGAGCGGCATTTAGTTTCCCTGAATTCGGCTACCAGCACGGGGTCGGCGGCTGCAGCAACGCCCGGTGTGCCGGGCGGAATAGTCGCGATGATTAGCGGCTTGATCTCGGACGCCCAGGCAAATTGTTCGGGCAGCATCAACTGGACGGGGGCGGCGGGCAACAACCAGTGGACTACGGCCACGAACTGGGACAAGGGTGTGCTGCCTGCAACTACCGATACAGTGTGTATCGGCCCGTCATTCTCCAACGCCACAATTACAATTGGCAGCATCACCGCAACCAGCAACCAGACCATAGCCAGTCTGGTGAGCAATGCCAACATCAGTTTCACGGCCGGGCCGCTGACCGTGACCGGCGGCGCCAACTTTGTGAACGCATTGTCGCTCACTGGCGGAACTCTGACGCTAAGCGGCACCAACGGCAGCACGATTGGTGGGGCCATGACGTTGAGCAACGCTACCCTAGCGGGCACCGATACGGTAACTATAGCCGGGCTGCTTACATGGGGAAGCAACGGTTCGATGTGCACCGCGGCGGCATGCAATGCGTCGGGTACGGGAGTCACCAATGCCAATGGCGGAATCACGTATACCACAGGCTATGTTTACCTGTACGGGCGTACGCTCAACAACGGCGCCACCGCCACCTGGAGTGAGACGAGCGGCTACTACCTGGCGTTGGCTTA
>Ga0213875_10001362_pt1 | contig 16038 bp, 15 predicted proteins | sample BarmaccomBMRX_R8_FD_160105 | JGI IMG/M metagenome (GOLD analysis project Ga0213875, IMG submission 160105) | Root-associated microbial communities from Barbacenia macrantha in rupestrian grasslands, the National Park of Serra do Cipo, Brazil - RX_R8 | ecosystem: Host-associated > Plants > Roots... | reverse complement strand
TTGACCACGGTCTCCTACGGGTATGACCCGTCACCGGGAACGCGACGCGCTTGCCAGGTCCTGAGAGGAGCTGGTGATGACTCAGCGGTACCGGACACTGCGGGTCGCCCCGAGCTCACAGTTGCATTAAGCCAAAGGACGTCCTCGGCACGGCTCAAACTAGCAAAGCAGGTCCCACAGTCCCCGTGGAAAACCATGACAAACCGTGCATCCGAAACTTGCCGCGAGGCTTCTGGGCGGCCCGATGAGAGCAGTTCGAGTCGACTGATCGGTCAATGCAACAGTGCCGCGCGCTGTGGGTGGTAGGGATGGATTGGTGCACCCGGTGGGCTGCAAACCATGGTGTGTCACCGCTGGGGTGGTAAACCGGTGGCGATGAAGCTGGCCTGGCGGGCGATCGCGACGGCGTGGTCGGCGAAGCGCGCATAGTAACGACCCATGAGTGCAGCATCGACTGCCGGCTCGACGCCGTGCGACCAATCTTTGGCGAATAGGCGCTGAAAGATCTGACGGTGTAATGTGCGCATCTTCTCGACGCTGACCAGTTGCTTGGCGCAGTGCGGGTCTCGATTCTCGATCGCTCCGGCCGCGTCGTCAGCCATGGTGGTAGCCAGCCGCGCCATCCACGCGAACACTGGTTCGAGATCATCGGACAGTGGTACCCACGGGTGTTTCAATCGTGTGATCTTGGCGATGTGCTGGGCTAGCTTGCCCATCCGCACCACATCGCTCACCGCCTCCATGGCTGCGACGACGAGCCGGTTGTTTCACCTCGGAGTGAGTCGGCTGACATGCAGTTCGATCAGGTCGTTCACGTACCGCGCGCCCTTGATATCTCCGGGCACGACCAGCCGGGGCCGGCTAAGGGGCTTGCCGTCCTGGGTGACCGCGACCAGGACCTCCTTGTTGGCGAAGTCCGGGGAGATCTCCCCATACGAGACCGCGGCTTGGTATGCGTCGGCACCCACGGCGAGCACCGCAAAGGACAGCGAATCGTGTTTGTTGTTCTGGGTGGCCAGCGCGGTAGCGGGGATCAGTTGCGCAAGCAGCACGCCTATTTCGGTGTGCTGTTCGGTCCCTGTGTCGGTCTGAAACTCCGCCTGGACAGTGTGCATCGGCATCGTGTGCAGCTGGTCGATCGTGATCTGGAACGGCTGCTTGAGCGCGCCAGTGACCAGCACCGTTCCTGGCGGTGGAACGGGCCGCGCAGGCGTTGTGGTGACCGGCGCGCCCGTGGTGGGCGCGGTCGCTGTAGTCCCACAGCCCGACACGGGGGCAAGCGCCAGGGTCGCCGCAACGGCCAGGGCAACCCACCGTCGTGGGGTTGGGATCCGCAATCTCGGCATGGACAGAGGGTATTCTTCGCAGCTGCTGCTTTCGGTGATCATCCGTGGATTGGTGCGTTCACCGATGGCCGGCTCGGGCAGGGTGACAGCGTCCTCCGTCGCGGTTCCCAGCGTCAGCAAGGTGTCGGTCCCTGCCGGAGGATGCTCACGGTAATAGTGCGATCGGTGGTGGTCTGATGGGATCTGCCCAGCAGTGCTCGTTCGTGTCGGGCAGGTTACGAGACCAAACTCGGCCAAATCCTGACACCGGGCTTTGATCAGGGTTGGAAGCATTAGGGCTGACGCTTACTGTCACTGTCATGGCGGCGTTGGCCAATGTGGGCCCGGCCACATCCCCGATCATGGGAAGGCGTCATTGGTGGGCGGCAGCGAGATCGCGGCTCAGGCACGCATACGTGAGCTTATCGGCGCCCGGGATCGCGCCGAAAGCGCGCGGCGGCGGGCCGAGACAGCAGCGCGCCGAGCAGAGGCATTGCGCCTGGCCGCCGATGCTGAGCTGGCGCTGCGGTCGGGTCAGGCTCCAACCACGGTCGCCCTTGCCTTGAGCGCTGAGTCGGTCCTGCTTGAGCCCACCCCGCGCGGACATCGTGCGCTTCGCCAGGTTCTGGGCCTTCATCCGCAGACACAAGCCCGCCACAACCACGACGGCCTGGTATTCGCCGTGGCGTTTGCCCCCGACGGTGCTCGGGTGGCCACGGCCAGCGGTGATGGTTCAGCGCGGGTGTTCGATGCAGCTACAGGTACCCCACTGGCCCGCTTGAATCACGCCAGTCGAGTGGTGGCGGTGGCGTTTTCTCCCGACGGTAGGCGTGGAGCCACCGGAAGCGACGATGGGTCGGCGCGGGTGTTTGATCCGAGCTCGGGTCTCGAGCTAGGCCGCCTAGAACACGACAGTCGGGTGGTGGCGGTGGCGTTTGCCCCCGACGGCGCCCGGGTGGCCACCGCCAGCATGAACGGATCCGCGAGGGTGTTTGACCCCAACACCGGCGCTGAGCTAGCCCGCTTCGGCCACGACCACCGGTTGTTCGGGGTGGCGTTTTCCCCTGACGGGGCCAAAGTAGGAACGGCCAGCATCGATGGGTCGGCGGGCGTGTTCGACGCCGCTACCGGTACCCAGCTGGGTCGCCTGCCCCACGGCGGCCCGGTGGCGGCGGTGGCGTTTTCCTCTGATGGCGCCCGGGTGGCCACTGGAAGCCACGACGGTTCGGCGCGGGTGTTCGACGCCGTCAGTGGCACTCAACTAGGTTGCCTGCCCCACGGCGGCCCGGTGCTGGCGGTGGCGTTTTCCCCCGACGGCGCCCGCCTGGCGACCGGAAGTAGTGATCGTTCGGCACGGGTGTTTGACGCGACCACCGGTGCCGAGCTGGGCCGTCTGAATCACGACGGGTGGGTGGAGTCGGTGGCATTCTCCCCGGACGGTGCCCAGGTGGCCACCGCCAGCGGTGACGGTTCGGCCCGGGTGTTCGACGCGGCCACCGGCATCCAGCTGGCCCGCCTTGACCACGACGACACGGTGGTGACGGTGGCGTTTTCTCCCGATGGCACCCGGGTAGCGACCGGAAGCGGTGACGGGTCAGCGCGGGTGTTCAACGCGGTCGCCCGCGCGGAGCTGACCTACTTGCACCACGACGGCCCAGTGGTCGCGGTGGCGTTTTCCGGTGACGGCACCCGGGTGGCTACCGGAAGCAACGATGGATCGGCGCGGGTGTTCGACGCGGTCACCGGCACAGAGTTGGCTTGTTTCCACCACCACGGCGCGGTGGTGGCGGTGACATTGTCTGCCGATGGCGCTCGGGTGGCGACCGGAAGCGCTGACCGTGGCGCTCGGGTGTTCGACACCGTCACGGGTGTGGCGCTGGCCTGCTATCACCACGACGACATCGTGCTGGCGGTGGCCTTCTCCCGTGACGGCAGGCGGGTGACTAGCGCAAGCCGCGATGGTTCGGCGCGGGAATTCGACGTCACCACCGGTGCTGAGCTGGCCCGCTTGGACCCGGACGCCACGGTGGTGGCGGTAGCGGTTTGCCACGACGCGACCGTGATGGCCACCGCCAGCAATGATGGTTCGGCGCGCGTGTTGGACCTCGCCACCGGCACTCAACTGGCCTGCCTACAGCAGGAAGGGTGGGTGGAGGCGGTGGCAGTCTCCTCCGACGGCGCTCGGCTGGCCACGGCCAGCAACGATGGTTCGGCGCGGGTATTCGACGTCGCTACCGGCGTCGAGCTGACCCGTCTAGACCATGACGCCACCGTCGTGACGGTGGCCTTCTCCCTTGATGGCACCCGGGTGGCTACCGGAAGCCGCGATGGGTCGGCGCGGGTATTTGACGCCGTCACCGGTGCGGAGCTTGCCCGCTTGGACCACGACGCCACCGTGGCGGCGGTGGCGTTCGCCCCCGACGGCGCCCACGTGGCCACCGCAAGCTACGACGGAGCAGCTCGCGTGTTCGAAGCCGACTCCACCGCGCTGCTTCGCCGCGCGATCGATGTGATGACCAGGCCGTTGCGGCCTGCACAACTGCGTCGTCACTTACTGCCCTGGAACTGCCGCCACCGCGAACACTGGCTCCGCCGACAAGCCATGGCCGCCGAGATCGAGGCGGCATCCGACCTGGTCGACATCCTGCTATCCCGCCGCACCGACGACCAGCTCTCCGAAGCAGAAACCTGGTGTCGCTGGCTTATCGCCCGCGACAACACGGACATACGCGGCGCGCTCGGCGCGATCGCCGTACGCCGAGGACACTACGACCAGGCAATGACGCTGTGGAAACAAGCCGCCGCAGATGGCGACGCCCGCGCAGTACTCAAACTAGCCTCGATCGAAGCCGTCAGTGGAAACCCTCAACGTGCCCTGGCGCTGCTGGGTAGCGCAGCCGAATCTGGCCACAAGGACGCCGCCGCCTATGCCGCGACCATCAACCAGCCCGTCACCGAAATTCACATCCGGCAACTGGAAACTGCTGCTGACTCTGGGAACACCGACGCACTGAATTTCCTCGGACTGGCCGCTCTTTGGGACGGCAAAACCAGCGTCACCTTGGACTACTGGACTCGCTCCGCCGAATTCGGAGACTGGGCGGCACCGTTTCTTCTCACCTACATCGGCCACGCCGAGCCCTAAGTAGCCGGCAGACGGCACACCAGTCGATCTTCAGGTGGCGCGCTTCGCGACACGGTTCCGACGGTGTGGGTGCCGAACTGGTCATCCACAGCGGTGACCTGCGACATCGCCATCCCCACCTTCATCTCCGACGTCGCGATTTGCTCGGCGGGTTGATACACGAATACGCCCAGGTCGCATAACGTGGATGACCAGTTCGGCACCCACAGGTCACCAGCAGCGCCAGCACGCCGACCGACAGCTGCTGGAAGCCAGTTTCGGGTGAGACGCGACCGACATGGGAGTCAAGCTCGAGTACTAAGCCCTCGATGAGCGGTATCAGCGCGAGATTCGCGATGGCGAGGGCAACGAGGTGAGCACACCGGTACCGGGCACAGATCGGCTCAAGCGCCTCCGGAGTCGAGATCACTGCGCTTAGCTCGTAGCACATCGCAGCTCGGCTATCTCGGCTATACGGATCTATTCAAGAAAGCCGAGATGCTTGAGCACGTGCGCCGCCGAGGTCGCCCGCACATCGGCCACCTCGACGCGGTACTCCTCAGCGAACAGACCCGCGTGCCGGGTGATTCGACCCTGTTCGATCAACTCTGCGGCCTTTTCCAAGTGATGCCGACACAACGTGTCGGTCCACAGCCGATGCCGGATGTAGATCTTGTCGTTGTCTACCGAGGTGATCTCTAGCGTCTTACCGCCGGCCACCGTGGGGATCAACGCGCCCGTCCCATACCTGCGCTGTACTTCCGACCAGTCCAACGGCATATCGCTTACTCCTCAACCTCGGACAGGCCGGTTGGCGGTAGGGCGCACGCCGCCAGGCCGCGCATGTACTCCATGGTGCGACGCCGGCGAAGACTCGCCATCTGCGTGCTGCAGCCCAGGGCCGAGGCCAGCTGCCCGTCGTCGTCGCCCTGTACACACGTAAGCACGAATACTTCCTGGTGTTCTACCGGCAGCCCGGTCAACGCCTGAAGCAGTTCGGGCCAACTGCTCACTTCGGCCAGGCGACCTGCTCGGGCCTCGGCAAGACGAGCTTCGGCCAGCCGGGCGATACGCCCGGAATAAGGCAGCCCGAAATAGCGGAAGACCTTGGGCTTAGCCAGCAGACCCGCCAGAACCTGGGTACCGATCTGTTCCGCAAGTCGGCGGTTCCCCAGCCGGTGCTGGCAGGTGTACGTGATCGCGTCGTAGGTGGCGCAGACCCGTGCCATCCACGCCTGGTATTCCGCCAGCAAGGAAGCCGGCGGGCCACTGCCCTGCCCGCCGGCCTGATCGTCTGGGCAGTCCGGTCGGTGAAACGGCCCGGTCAGGGCGTCGCCACCACCGTCTTGACCATGGGAGCAATATGCGCTCCCTGCACCACGGTGATGTCCTCCGACGCCGGCGCGTCGCCCCGGATCGCCGCGTGCGGAACAACCACCCAGCAGGCGCAGCCCCAGATGCACTCCCCGGCCATGCCGTCGAAACGGATTGACGGCTCGCTCATCATCACACCGAGATCGAGGATCCAGGAATGCATGAGCAATTTCTCGTCCCAGGACTCGATTTGATCGTAGGCGTCCCTGGCCTCGTAGAACGCGGTGAGGTCGGTCTTGGCGACACCCGGAATGATGATATTAGCGTAAGCAGTGAGTTCGTCGAAGAATTCACCGTGCTCGGTGTAGAGAGTGCCGTCTTCCCCGGCCAGCAAGTACTGCCGCAACGTCTCGTCAAGCTTCTTTTGCAGCGTGTCGTTCCACAATTCGCGGGGCGCCACTGAGTGAACTTCGATGTAGTCGGTCTTGAAACCCTCCTTGAGGCCAGACCACTTCGGTATGTAGCCGATCCACTTACTGACGACCTCGCGCCATTTGCTGCGGGGCTCGCCAGGAAGTACCTCCACACCGGGGTGAGTGAACTTGGCGACATCCAAAACGGTCCACGCGCGGTCGCCGGAGGTATTGCGCTCGTGCGGAGCACCGGTGAATCCAGCCGGCCGCAGCAGCTTGAACAGCAACCGACCGTAGTCCTGCACGACGAACCGGCAGAAGGAGTCGTCGATGAATTTCCGCGTGACACCCTTGCGCAATGCGTCCCGGATAGCCGGCTGACCGGTCTTGGTGTAGGAGCCAAGCCGCTGCCAGGAATGCTCCTGGGGTAGCGCGAAGAATCCGCCGGTGAACGGGTTGCGGTACAGATCGCCCCAGACGGCCATGACACCCTGGTTCTTCTGATCATCAAGCATGCAGTCCAGCTCGTTGATCGTCGGGAATAGGGCGGCTTTGCCGCCAGCGTGCTCCTCGTCACCGGAGAAGGGCATGGTCGCGACGCCGACGACGGGGATTCGCCGGCCTAACTTCACGTTGGACAGGTGCCGAGCGAGGTCGACGACCATACCGCTGCCAGTCCCGCCGGCCATCGAGAAGAAGACCAGCACGATCGACGGGAGTTTCGCGTCGTTGATGCTTTGCGTGAACGCGTCGAGCTCCCTTTCTAAAGACCTCGGCTCGCCGTAGTAGTAGTGCCCGTAAATTGCCTTGGCGATTGCACGGGGGAACGTGTCACCGGCCTTGGGGAGTTCGAGGTCGGCAGGTAGCCACGGCTCGTAGTTGGGGTTCCAGTAGTAGCGCGGGTATTCCATTTTCAGGAACTCGCGCCATCGGTTGAGGCTGGTCTGGAGTTCGTCACGATCCGGGACTTCAAGGGCGACCGTGCGGATCTGGGCCCGTTCCCGAGGAATTCCTCGCTCGTCGAGTCTTGCGTTGAAGCCGTTGGCGTATTCGCGCAGCTCATGCATGTCCTGATCGCCGATGTCGATCGCCAGGCCGGTGAAACGTGCCCGCGGGTCCTCGAGCAGATCCTCAATTTCACCGGTGCGCAGGAGCGCCTCGACCATGTAAGCGCCGGTCTTACCAACGCCAATCGCGTGAATGCAGTGGGGCGACTGGTTTCCCGTCGCGCTGTGGTACATAGACAGTCCCATGACTCTGGGTTCCTCTCCTCGTGAAACTGCGCGTATTTTTCGCCTGCCACCTCACTCGAGGAAGCCAAGGTCTTTTAATACGGTGGCCGCGGTCGTCGGTCGCTCGTCGGCGACAAAGGTGCGGTACTGGTCGACGAAGTCCCCGGAGCGCCGGGTCAGCTTGCCCTGCTCAAGCAGCGCTACTGCCTTTTCTAAGTTGGCTCGCGACAGGCTGTCTTTCCACAGCCGGTGCTTGACGTAGACTTTTGCCTCGTCGGCGCCGGTCACCGCGAGCGTGGACGCTCCGGGGATCGGTGCGACGTCCGCGCCGTCTTTATATCGCGCGACAACTGCGTCCCAGTCCAGCGCCATCGCAGTTCTCCTCCTCACTCTGATTTCCCGACTCAGCCGGCGGCGATCTGGCCGGACTCGATCGTGACGGGATCAGCTGGAACTGATCGTCACCGGCGATTGGACTGGCGTCTGTGTCTCCTCGCCTCGAATGGCGGCATACGGCACGACCACCCAGCAGGCGCAGCCCCAGATGCACTCGCCACCCATGCCATCGAAGCGAATCGACGGCTCGCACAGCATCACGCCGAGATCGAGCAGCCACGAATGCTTGAGCAGCTTGTCGTCCCAGCTCAGCGTGTCGTAGGTGTCGCGGGCAATGAAGAACATCTCGAGGTCGAGTTTGCTGACACGCGGTATGACCACCGTGACCATCGGCTTGCCTGGGCTGTTAACCTGCAACACCGGGGGTTCAACGGTAGTGCTGGCGATCTGCCCAATCTGGTCACGCAACTGCGGGCTGGCCTGAGCATCGAATGCGTCACCCGGTCCGAGGGTGCGCGCTTCGATGTATTCGGTACTGAATCCCTTCACCAGACCGCAATTGCCCAGCGTGCCGATATCGGCCTGCTCACGGGTGGCCAGCACGTTGATCCAGCGGGCGTTCGGCTCGCCGCGGATGGCGGGGTGCCAGGCATCTGCCGGCACTGACAGCCAGTTCAGCGCCTTGAGCGTCTCATAGAGATGTACCGAGTCGTCGCGAGCGAGGAAGGCCGCAATTCCCGAGTCCACATACGCATGCGTGTCGGCGAGGTTACCTTTCAACGCGAACACGTCATCCTGCGGCACGGCGAAGAATCCGCCGGTAAAGGGGTTCTTATATAGGTCACCCCAGACCGCCATGACACCCTTGTTTTTCTCGGTGTCAATCATGCAGTCTAGCTCGTTGATCACCGGGAACAGCGACCCATCGAAGGTCTCCGGGGGGTCGCCTTCGCAGGGCAACACGCCAACGCCGACCACCCACGGTCTGCGCCCGAGCTTGATGGTCGACAGGTGCCGGGCGATCTCAACGACAATGCCGCTGCCGACCCCACCCGCCAGGCTAAAAACCACCACGACCAGCGGGGTGGCCTGGCTGGCCAGCACGCTGTCGGCGAAGGCGTCCAGCGCCTGGGTGATCTCGCGGTTCTGGTAGTACTCCGAGCCGTACACGGCTTTGGCCAGCGCCCGCGGGAAATGCTCGCCAGGGGCGGGCACCTCCACGTCCGCGGGCAGCCACGGCTCGTAGTTGGGGTTCCAGTAGTACCGGGGAAACTCCATCTTCAGGAACTCGCGGTAACGGTTGAGGCTGGTGCGCAGCTCATCGCTGCCGGGAATGGGCAGCGCAACAGTGTGGACGTAGCTACGCTCCGATGGCAGGCCTGCTGCGGCCTCCCGGACCTGGCTCAGATCTTGATCCCCGATGTCGACTGCCAGTGCCGAAAAACGAGTGATGGGGTCGGCGAGAAAACCCTCCGGACGCTCGCGGAGCAAAGTCGTGATGACCGCCGCCCCGGTACGACCCAAGCCCAGGACGTGCAACGAGAACGGGCCCTCATGCTCACCGGCGCGATGGACACCCTCGGTGCGCAACGCCTCGATCCGGGCTCGATCATCTATCAACCCGTGGTCATGATCATGATTGTGTTCATGCTTGTCGGTAGCCATGCCTGATTTCTTCTCTCTACGGTGGTGGATTTCTGGCAGGGCTTACACTTTCCCGGCCATTGCCAGTGACAACTCACCTTGAATGCAGGGCTTAGGTCCGAGACGGTGCCGCCTGGTCAGCCTCGTCAACCTTGCCGCTGGCACCGTTTGAACGTTGATTGGGCAGACCCGGGATGGGGCTTTCTGCGGTGCCGATCGTCGCGCGGGTGAACGATTCCACCTGTCGCTGAGCGGCGGCCGGGTCGGTCACCCAGGTACGGTAGAAATCGAACGGGCACTCCGCTACACCCTTGTCCCCGTCCCCCGATGCCAGCACACCGGTGTAACCGCGGTGCAACAGTTTGAACATCTGGTTCTGCGACTGCCAGTTGGCCCGCGCGTCGCGGATCAGCGAAACCGACAGCTCCGCGTACTGAATCCCGTATTCTTCCTCACCGGTTTCACCCAGCGTGCGGCCGTCGAACCCGATGATCGACGAATGACCGAAGTAGGAATACACGCCGTCGAACCCGGCTGCATTGGCAACCGCGACATAGCAGTTGTTCATCCAGGCCATCGCCTTGGCGACGATGATCTGCTGATCCTTGGCCGGGTACATATAGCCCTGGCAACGCACGATGAGCTCGGCGCCTTTCATCGCGCAGTCCCGCCAGATCTCCGGGTAGTTGCCGTCGTCACAAATAATGAGGCTGACCTTGAGCCCCTTGGGTCCATCCACCACGTAGGTCTTGTCCCCGGGATACCACCCCTCGATCGGAACCCAGGGCAGGATCTTGCGGTAGCGCTGCACGATCTCGCCCTCGGCGTTCATCAGGATCAGGGTGTTGTACGGGTTCTTGTGCGGGTGCTCCTCGTGCTGCTCGCCGGTTAGTGAAAAGACTCCCCAGGTCTTGGCCGCGCGGCACGCCTCGGCGAAGATCTTCGTCTCCTCACCCGGCACGACCGAGGCAGTGGCAAACATCTCCTCGCGGTCATACATGATGCCGTGGGTGCTGTACTCCGGAAAAACGATCAAGTCCATCCCCGGCAGGCCGTGCTTGATCCCGACCACCATGTCGGCGATCTTCATGCAGTTGTCTCTGACGTCCTCGCGGGTATGCAAGCGAGGCATCTTGTAGTTGACGACCGCCACGCCCACCGCGTCGTTGCTGCTGCTGATGTCTCCGTGCCGCATGGGCTGACTCCTCCCGCAGCGATGTAGTGGATCAGCTTTCACCGTTCCGACCCACAGATCTTTCCGAAAGAAACTATTCTGCGAAGAAACAGCACTGTCAAGGGTCGAGCCAACCGGCGTTAGAGCGAGGAGACGATGTCGAAATCCAGGCCAGCAGCGCGCGCCAGATAGATGCGTTGCTCGACGTGCGCGTCCCGCAAGCCGAGCTCACCGCGTGGGCCGCCGTAGTGCGCGGCCTGCGCCACAGCACAGACCTGGCGCACGTCGGATGAACCCGCTCGCCGGACGAGTTCCGCGAGCAGTAACAGCCCCTCGTAGCAGGACTCTCCCAAACTGTTGAGCATCGGAGCGTCCACGCCAAAGCGCCGGCAATAACGGGCGTTGAAGTCCAGACTTTCCGCGGTGGGCAGGCATTCGAAGTATCCCGCTGCCACAAACAGCCCTGCCGTGTTGTCGGGGCCGGTGGCCAGTAGCATGTTCTCGTCCATCAGAGGACTCAGGCGCGTGCACCGTCGGTCCAGCTCAGCGTGCGCGAACTGGCGGTTGAAATGCACCGCATCTTCCCCCACGAGGAACATCAGCACGCCCTCGCATTCGCTGCGTTCGATCCGCCCGATCGACGCGCGGAAATCGTGCGTGCCCAGCTTCACGAAGATCTCGTCGCGGATTTCGGCGCCGCAGATCCGGGCGAATCCGCGGCTGACGGCAGCCGAGCGGCGCGGCCAGACGTAGTCATTGCCGATGATGCTCCACCGCCGCACACCCATCTCGCGCGCCATCCAGCGCAACGAGGGAAGGATCTGGCGCCGCGGGGTCTCACCGGTCAAAAAGACGCCGGGACTGCGTTCGCCACCCTCATACAACGCGGTGTACACATACGGCACCCGCTGGGCGATCCGGGGCGCCAGCACTTCCCGCACCGCGGAGATGTGCCACCCCACCACCGCGTGCACCCGGCCAGCAGAGATCAACCGATCGACCTCGGCGGCGACCTGGGCTGGCGGGGCGCCACCGTCCACGGTCAGCAGGCGAAGCTCGCGGCCGAGCATGCCGCCAGCACCGTTGACCTCTTCCATCGCCAGCTGAGCGCACAACTCGCAGGATGGTCCGAAGATGCCGGCCGGCCCCTGGATCGGGACCACCAAGCCAACCGTGAACATTCCTCGATGCCCTTGATGCCTTGGCATCACCGCCCCCGGATCGGGATCGCGTATATCGCCAGATGCTCACATGGCGGCCCGTCGTCCGACATCGTAGGCGGACGTTGGTTATTCAGACACCCCCGCCAGTGACGTCGTGTTATTTTCTGGTTAATCAGTTCTGGATGACACCGCCTGGAGAGTCACGGGTGACCGCAGGTTTCGAGCTGGGCTTGGCCCACCTGCTCAGCCAAGTGGAGAGTCGGGTGACTCGACGCTTGGTCGCGGTGCTGCGCGCCAACGACTGCGAACTGGCGGAGTGGCGGGTGCTGCAACTGCTCGCAGACGGGCAGGGCAGGCCAATGAACGAAATCAAGGATTACGTCTTGTTGCCCGGTCCAACGCTCACCAAGTTGATCGACCGAATGGTTGCTGACAACCTGGTCTATCGGCGCGGTGACCTCGAAGACCGCCGACGCGTGCTGGTGTTCCCGGCGCCCCGTGGCCTCGCGAAGTACGAGGCAATCCGCACCGCCGTGGACTCCGCCCAGATGGAGCTGGCTGAGCGCATCGGCGACAAGCAAGTGGGCGAGCTGACCCGCGTGCTGTCCGAAGTCGCCCAGGCGCTGCGGTGAGCACTGGTCCAACCTCAGCCGCTCGACCGAACACGGAAAAACTTCTGAACTAAAAATTTTTATCAGAAATTATTGACTTAGGCACTACCTACCGCCAGGGTGAAGACGATCACATCAGGGCTCTGAACAGCTCACCCATGGATGGAGCACGAGATGGCCGAGGAGAGTCTCTACGATCGGTTGGGCGGTATCTACGGCATCGCCAGCGCAGTAGACATCCTGGTGGAGCGGCTGTACTCCAACGCTTCGGCCAACATGAACCCAGAAGTCAAAAAGTTCCATCAGCAGCAGGGGCAGGCAGGATTCAAGTTCCTGGTCACCGCTTGGACGATCGAGCAGACCGGGGGACCGAAGTGCTACCCCGGCCGCCACATGGACGAGGGCCACAAGCATCTCAACGCAAGCCAGCATGACTTCGACGTGGTCGCCCTTGAGATAGCAGCCACCCTGAGCTACGTCGGTGTTCCAGAAAAGGAGCACAAAGAACTTATGGACATCATCGAAAGCTACCGCCCGATGGTTGTGGCGCAGCCCAATTAAACCCAACTCGTGGCAATTTCAATCCCTGCGTCATTGACGCCCGGAGTTGGACACGACACCGCTAAACCGCCCGCGGCGGATAGATACTGTTGGTGCGAGTCATTGGTCGGACGATATCGCCAAGACGTTGATTGTAATTTTCGCTAGTTGTGGATGTGCGCATCGATGTCGGAAGTGAGCCATCAAAGCAACGCTGCCCGTGCCACACTAGTCCCAGTGGTCTCCGTGGCCGCGTACCCGGCCCCCAGCCCGACCGCAAGAACCCGCTGCCACATCCTGGCATTCTAACCTCACTTGTAGGAGATTTGCGTTGTGCGATTATTCGCGGAGTGCCGTTTCCCAGCGTTGCTCGATTTTTCCAAAATTCCAGACCACCACGGCAACGATCCAGGTGAGAGCGAACAGGCCGGCGATGACAAATCCGGCGCGGTTGATGTCGAAATTGGACACGAAGTCCCAGAAAGGACCGTTGAGGTGGAGTTCGTCGGTCAAGACGCCGAGGATCTCGATGGTACCGATCAGAAACGCCGCAGCGATCGAAAGACCGGTGATGATCAGATTGTAGTAGACTTTGCGGACGGGTCGGGCGAAGGCCCAGCCGTAGGCGAAGTTCATGAAGCAACCATCGAGAGTGTCGAACAGGGTCATGCCCCCGGAGAACAGCAAAGGCAAGGCGAGAACTGCGTAGAAGGGAAGTCCGGCGGTGGCGGCATAGGCAGTCGCGGCCAGCAAGACGACTTCGGTGGCAGTGTCAAAGCCGATCCCGAAAATGAGACCAACGAAAAACAGCTGCCACGTATGGTTGATCGAACGCATAAAGCGGCCAAAAAAGCGCCACATCAGCCCGCGGGCCTGAAGTTGGCGTTCAAGCTCTTCCTCGTCATAAGCGCCGCGGCGCATCGCGCGGAAAACTTGCACGATCCCGGCCAGCACGACCAGGTTCAGCGTGGCGATCAGATAGAGGAAACCCGCGGCAGCCAGCGTGCCCAGCGTCCCGCCGAGGGTTTCGAAGGTGGAGTCAGGGTCAACCACAGCGCCGAACACGGCGCGGGCCGCGATCGAGATGCCCACTCCAACGGCAAACACGATTGTGGAGTGACCCAGGGCAAAGAAAAACCCGGTCGCCAGCGGCCGTCTACCCTCGGCCATAAACTTGCGGGTCACATTGTCGATAGCGGAGATGTGGTCAGCGTCGAAGGCGTGGCGGGCCCCCAGCGTCCAGGCGGTGATAGCCACTCCGATCCCGACACCAAGATTCTGGTAGTGGAAGTGGTGCGGAAGCACGGTGAACACGAAGATTCCCCACCCAAAAGCGTTCAGAGCAAGGACCACCAGTGTCATCGCGCTAAGCCGACCCCACTCGGCCGGGACGAGTGCGTGAGCAATCGATCGGTAACGGGTGACCAGTGCATGCACGCGGCATCCTCCTTGGGGATGCTCCCAGGACCCCCATCAACGGCCCCAGGCCGGGCCACACGCCCGGCCAGGCGTGAACCGTCCTTCCTGCGAGGCTTGGATCCAAAAGGCAGTGGCGAGTGAGCGGGCTAATCCCGAAGACCTGCACGGCCGCGATCCAGCACCGGATTCACGCCGGACTGCGCTACGGCAGCACCATCCGGACCACCAGGACCAAGCCGACCACTCGCCGAGCGATCGAGTCACAGCTCTGTGACCCTGTTGCTTCCAATCAGATTATTTTCATGTGGAAAGTACTGTCAGATGGCTAGGTATTGTGCAGCCCGTCCTAAGCGGTGTCAACGCCTGACGCGCAGCACAGACACCCGTGCACCCACCGCCAGCCGGCAAGAGAAAACCCCTGGCGCACGGAACGCAGCGGACTGAGCAGACCGTGTGCAACCGGTTGACACCAAACCAAGATGGAGTCATGCATCTCGTTCACCCAAGCCACCGGATCATCGACGCGGACCGCCATGTATGCGACGCCATCGCCGCGGTCAGCGACCCTCAGGCCATCCAACGCTGGGCCAATATCTTCGCCCTGCTCGGCGACCCGAACAGGCTCGCCGTGCTCACCTCGATCCACCACGCCGGTTGGATCTGCGTCTCCGACCTAGCCACAGCAACCGCACTCAAACCAACAACGGTGTCTCAGACATTGCGATTGCTACGCCACCACAGGGCGGTGATAGCAGATCGGGATGGCCGCCTGGTGCGCTACGCGCTGGCCAACGACCACCTGGCAACCGTCATTGACTGCATCACCACAAGCGACAACCCACCACCAAACCAATCCCCCGCTCCAGTCCCCACTAGCCACCAGACCCCAGCCTCCAACACCCTCGCCTCATGCCGACCCGGCCACGACCCAGCCACGACCCAGCACGTCCGTAAGGCCGCGCGCGAGATCGTGGATCGAATCGGGCACCGTGATCCATAGAGGCAGTTCCTGCAACAGAACGTAAGAGTCTTGTGACGATCGGCGGTAACTACATCCAAGTGGCGCAGCCGCAATTTAGTCAAAACCTCGCACAGACACCGGCAAGACACCAAAGGAAACAGTCGAACAATCGGCGAAAAGCGACAACCCTGCAATCGTGCCGGGCAACATTGGCGGAGCCAACCCGTTACTGACGATCGCAACCATGGCGGAACGATCAATGGCAAACGTCATTTTCTGCGGCGCCCGGTTCGATCTCGGTGTGGGCCGCGCGCAGCCCGTGGTGGCCGATGAGGTCACCGACGGCAACCGGTGACCACACGCGCGCCGAAACACATCCCTTGCCACGACCTCTACCGCGAGTCGGTCAAGCAACAGCTGCCAAGAGGGCACCAACCGCCACAGCGACGCATTGCACCCCGTGTACCTCACCCACTGCTTGGCCACCTTAGTAGTCGCAGCTGGACTGGCCCCCGATCCGCCTGCACGATTTTGGGGCAGGTGCATGGTGCCGCGCCGGAGGCGTTCGCTGGTGCGGGATCGGTGATGGGTCCCTGTGGCTGTGGTGACTGTCCTTGACTTGCCGCACTGGCGCCTGTGGGTGCCGAACTGGTCATCCATGGCGGTGACCTGCGGCGTCGCTGGGCAGTAGCGGTCGGGCATGATCGTCGGCCGTGGCGGTACGACTGCTGTATCTGATCTTCCGGCAGGTCCTGGCCTGGCTAGGGCTGCTGGCCCGCAGC
>Ga0213875_10001361_pt1 | contig 16065 bp, 13 predicted proteins | sample BarmaccomBMRX_R8_FD_160105 | JGI IMG/M metagenome (GOLD analysis project Ga0213875, IMG submission 160105) | Root-associated microbial communities from Barbacenia macrantha in rupestrian grasslands, the National Park of Serra do Cipo, Brazil - RX_R8 | ecosystem: Host-associated > Plants > Roots... | reverse complement strand
CCACGGTTTCCTTCAGGAAAAGCGCAAGTCCCGTGATCGCGATGAAGCCGATCGGAATGTTGACCCAGAAGATCCAGGCCCAGGAGAGATTGTCGACGATGATGCCGCCGGCGAGAGGACCGATGATCGCGGAGCTTGCCCAAACGCTCGAGATGAATCCCTGCGCCTTGCCACGCTCCTCGAGCTTGTAGAGGTCACCGACAATGGTCGAGGTGATCGGCTGGATGGCTCCTGCACCAAGCCCTTGCAACAGCCGAAACACGATGAGCGACGTCATCGACCAGGCCAGGCCGCACAAAAGCGAGCCGATAAGGAAAAGCAAGATGCCGAGAATCAAGCTAGGCTTGCGACCGAAGATGTCGGCAAGCTTGCCGTAGATCACCGTGGTTGTGGTCTGCGCCAGAAGGAATGCTGCGAATACCCAGCTGTAATACGCAAAACCGCCGAGCTCGCCGACGATGCGGGGCATCGCTGTCGCGACGATCGTTGCCTCGATCGCTCCCATGAAGGTCGCGAGCATGAGCGAGGCGACGACGAGCGGCCGTCGCAAGCGGGGTGATCCGGAAGCCATGGCTCTCCTTAAGAGAAAGGCGCAGCAACAGGAAATCGGCGCGTCGCCGTTTCCTCTTAACTGCTGCCCGCAGTTTTCGTGTCACTGGAGTTTGAAATTCACTCCCGCAGAGAAGGCGTGCGGTGCACCCGGTGGAGGAATGGGAAAGGGCGAGGCCCGATGGACCATCGCGACGATCTCGGCGTCGATGTCAGGATCGCCGCTCGCGCGCGTCAAGGAAACGCTGACGACACGTCCTGCGCTGTCGATCGAGAAGGAGACCATCGGGTTTCCTTGCGCCCCGCGAGCGCGCGCTGCGGGCGGATAGCGTTTGAAGCTCGCAAGATGCCCGATCACCAGGCCGCGATATGAGGAAGCCGCAGCCGCGTTTGCGGCAGACGCTTCGGCGGCCTTGGCTGCCGCCTGTCGCTGCGCCTCGCGTTGCGCGGCTTCCCGCTCAATCTGTTGGCGTTGCGCCTCTTGGCGTTGCGCTTCTTGCCGCTTCGCATTTTCGGCGGCACGTGTCGCGCGCTCGCGGGCGATGCGTTCTGCCTCTTCGCGCCTTGCTCGTTCGAGGCGCTCCGCGCGTTCGCGCTGGGCAGGCTCCAGTTCCGGTGGCGCCGTTCGCACGGGCGCGGTCGCTGGAACGGGCGGCGGCGTCTCGACCGGCGGCGGCGGTGGAGGAGGAGGCACCTCGCTTTCGACGACGGCTGGCGGTAGGGGCTGGACCGGCTGCGGCGACGGCGGCGGAGGCGGCGCCTCGTCCTCGACCGGAGGTGGAGCGACCTGCGGTGGGGGTGGGCTCGCGTCGGTTTCGGGTGGCGGCTCATCCTGTGCGGCCGGCGTGACGGCGGCCTGGGTCTGCGGCGGGCTGACGTCAGGAGGTGTGGGTTGTGCCTCGTTCATGCCCGTCGTCGTTTCCGGTGACGGAGCAGGTTGCGGCAAGGCGTCGACGAGCTCGACCGAAATCTCATCTTCGTCCTGCAGGCCTCTCTCGTCCCAGGGTGCGTAAAGAAGAAGGGCTGCGATGACGACACCATGCAACACGAGAGAGACCGCCGCAGCCAAAACACCACCTGCGCTTCGCCGCGAGGGGAACGGACGCGCATGCGCGGAAGGCGCGACAGCGCCGAGCTCCGGTGCCTCGTCGGTCAACGGGGGCGTGCTCGATGCGTGCGCCGAGGACAGCGCCGGGGTCACGGTCAGCGCTGACGAGGAACCCATATCGGCCCAGGGCTCGGGTGCGGCGTCTTGCGCCCGACGCTCCGCGGCGTTGAGTTCAGCCTCGTTCATGATCGCGATCGAAGGCCGGGTTTGTTTCAGGCAAGAGGAAGACTCCGCGCTCACGGCCGCCTCATGGCGCCCGCCAAGCGGATGAGGTCCCCGGTCCGGCGACACATCAGCTTTTCTTTGATCCGGCTGCACGAGTTCGCTGCGGTCTTGTATGAAATGCCCAATCCTTCCGCCACGCCGGTAAGGCTCTTGCCTTCGCCGAGCAATCGCATGATCTCAACTTCGCGGTTGGTCAGACGCTGCAAAGGGTCCTCGTCAGAGGATTGCGCCGTCGCGAGCTCGGCCTCGATCTCGCGTTCGACGAACCGCATGCCGTCCAAGATGCGCCGAATGGCGGTGAGCAATTCACCGGCTGGCGCACTTTTGCTGACGTAGCCGCGCGCGCCCATGTTCAACGCGCGCGCGGCGTAGATCGGCTCCGTATGCATGCTGAACACGAGGATCGATGCCGCATCGTTCTCGAGAAGGAACCGCCTGATGAGCTCGAGCCCGCTGATCCCTTCGAGGTTGAGGTCAAGGATGATCAGATCGGGCCGTTCTTTCCGGAAAAGGGGCAACGCCTCCCGCCCGGAGGCGGACTCGAGGATGACGGCGTTCATGGTGCTCGAAACGAGGCGGCGAACCCCTTCGCGCACGACCGCATGATCGTCGACGAGAAGGATCTTCATGAGGCGAGTGCCGGGGACAGGATCTCAGGTTCCGCGTCCTCGGGCGCGGCTTTCTGAGGAAGCCGCGCCGAGACGATGACGCCGCCTTTTTCGCGAGAACGAATTGCGACCTTGCCGCCGAGCGCGTTGATCCTTTCCTCCATGCCGGCCAGTCCGTAGCCGGTCTTCTGCCGCGATGGCTCGAAACCCGCCCCGTCGTCTTGAACGGTGACTCGCACGAAGTCGACATCGTGCTCCACCCGAATCTCGACCCACTGTGGCCGGCCATGCCGTACAGCATTGCTGAGGCTCTCCTGAATGGTGCGATAGATCACCTCGTCGATCGGATGGTGGATGGCTTCTTTCGGCAAACGAGTATCGAAGGTCAGTTCCGGCCGCCGTGCTCGCCAGAACAGCACCAGGTTCTCGATGGCTTGATTCAACCCGACATCGAGAAGAACGCCGGCGCGCAATCGCCCGAGCATCGCCCGGATATGCTTCTGCATGTGCTCGGTTGCTTCTCGGATCGCGTCCGAGCGGGCCATGATCTCGGCGCGCGTGCCGTTTTCCGCGAAGCGTTTGATCATCGTGGCGTCCACACCCACCGCGAAGAGAAAGGGTCCGACCTCGTCGTGCAGGTCGCGCGCGAGATCCGCCCGCTCTTCATCCTGAACCGCAGCCAATTGCTCCTGAAGTTTCAGGTTCCGCGCTTCCATGGCGGACAGGCGATCCAGCATGCGGTTGAAGCCTCGGCATAGGCGCGACAATTCCAGCGGCCCATTTTCGGTGACATGCTGCGAGTAGTCCCCCGCGCCGACTCTCGTAAATGCGGTCGATAACCGCTGCAGGGGCCGGAACGCATAGCCGATCGCGATGAAGGTCAGCGATATGGCGAGGGCGCAGAAAATCCCGAGAATTGCAAGGATGAGGCGGACATCGCCCCAGACTTCTCCGATCTCATTGTGCGGATCGGTCGCAAGCTTGATTATTCCCTTGCCTTGCAGTGGGGGCGGCATGGGTAGGCCAATTACGTCAGGCCCTCCAACGAGGAGACGATAGAGCCAGTTCGGGACCGACTTGGGAGGAGGCGCGAGTTTGGAACTGACCACGGTCTGACCAGCCCCGTCGAGCCAGAGGACGCGCAAGTGCCGGTCCCCGTCGAAATCAGCAACGAGCTGTCGGAGCTCTTTGTCCGGATCGGGCGTGAGGCCGGCGTCGGCGATCGCACTGCTCGCCATGCGCTGCCCGACAGCCATAGCCGCGTGCATCTCGGCCCGCACCTTGCCTCGCGCATAGCCATAGGTGAGCAAGCCGCCAAGCAAAAGGCTGACCAAGAGGACGAGCGTGGTCAGCATGATGAGTTGAAGTCGCAAGGACAACGCCAACACCTCTTTGCGACGGGCAAACGAAATGCCGCCGAACATAGGCGCAAGCGCCGGCAAGGCAAAGCGCTGAGGCGATCACCCGGCAAAAATCGATATCACACCGGCGGATGCGGGCGCATTTCGGGAATTTTTCCCGTAGCCGGAGCCTACCTCCCCGAATAGATTCTGCCGGCATGTGTCTGAGTGAGCTTGGATTGACGCGGCAATCTGAAATGGACCCGAGCAGTAGCTCGAATGTCATTGGAGTAGGGACTATCGGATCGGCTCCCCGGGCAAGGAGGGAGAAGATCGCGTTGGAGAACATCGATGAGGCGGCTTTTGGCCGGCGTCGTCCTGTCGACGCTGTTTCCTTGCATCAGCTATGCGCAAAACGCGACGAACGCTCCGTCCGGAGGTGCGGTCGCCCTTCCCGAGATCGAAGTCGTGGCAACGGCGCCGACGGGCGCGGGCGTCGCCTCTGACAAGGTGCCGGCCGCGGTGCGCTCCGTTTCGGCCGGCGACATCGCCGAAACGAACGGCTCGACGATCGCCAAAGCGCTCGATCAAAGGCTTTCGAGCGTGACGGTGAACAGCGTCACGGGGAATGAGTATCAGCCTGATGTGAACTATCGGGGCTTTGATGCCTCCCCCGTGAGCGGCACGCCCCAGGGTCTTGCCGTGTACCAGAACGGGGTCCGCATCAACGAAGCCTTCGGCGACATCGTGAATTGGGATCTCATCCCGACGAACGCCATCGATCAGACGCAGATCGTGTCGAACAATCCGGCCTTCGGCCTCAATGCGCTTGGCGGCGCCGTCGTCCTCACGATGAAGAATGGCTTCACCTATCAGGGTGGCGAAGCGAATGTGCAGATCGGCAGCTACGGACGCCGGCTCGCCTCCTTCCAATTCGGCAAGCAGGTCGGAAACTTCTCTCTATATGTCGCGGGCGAGGGCATCAACGATGCGGGCTGGCGGGACTATTCACGGTCGCAGCTTCGCCGCTTCTACTCCGATGTCGGGTACAAGGCGGAAGCGGCCGAGGTTCACCTGAGCATCAGCCAGGGCTCCTCGCATCTCGGCAATCTCGGCCCGACCCCCGCCGAGCTCCTCGCGATCCGCAAAGCGTCGGTTTTTACCGGTCCCCAGAACACGCATGATGATGCCTGGACGGCGAACCTCAACGGCAAGGTCGACGTCACCGACGCGCTGAACATCGAGGGCAATGCCTATGTCCGTTCTTTCCGCATGCAGCACAATGACGGCAACCCGTCCCAAGCTCAGTCCTGCGATCCGACCACCAATTCCGGGCTTTTGTGTTTCGGTGATCCGCAGACGCTCCTCACCGACAGCAGCGGCAACCTCGTTCCCGACACGCTGAATGGCGGGGTCGCCGGAGAAATCGACCGCACGCACACCTCGTCGTTCGGCGAAGGCGCGTCTTTGCAGGGGACGAGCACTCACGACATCGGCGGCTTCAACAACCGCTTGATGGTGGGCGCGAGCATCGATCATGCGATCACGAGCTTCCTTGCCTCGAGCGAGCTCGGCGTCATCCAACCGGACCTTACCGTTGCAGGGTTCGGCACGATAATCGACGAGCCGGCCGGAGATGATGCGCCTGCGAGCCTCAGGGCGACCAATACCTATTACGGCCTCTACGCCCTCGATGCCTTCGACGTCACGGATCGCCTGACCGTCACGGCCGGCGCCCGCTACAACGTCGCGAACATTTCTCTCGTCGATCGCCTCGGCACCGCACTGAACGGCAACAACGACTACTCGCATCTCAATCCGCTCATCGGTGCCACCTACAAGCTGACGCCCGAGATCACGCTTTATGGCGGTTATTCGGAAGCGAACCGCGCCCCGACGCCGCTCGAGCTCGGCTGCGCCGATCCGAACCATCCCTGTATCATCGACAACTTCCTGGTTTCCGATCCGCATCTGCGGCAGGTCGTTTCGCAAACCTTCGAAGGTGGGCTTCGGGGAAAGTTCGCGATGCCCCAATTGCCGGGCCGCTTCGATTGGAGCGCCGGCGTCTTTCGTGCCACAAACAACCACGACATCTTGAACGTGCCGAGCGAAATCACCGGGTTCGGCTTCTTCCAGAACGTCGGACGCACGCGGCGGCAAGGTGTCGAGCTCGCGCTGAAATACACCGATGACAAATGGTCGGCTTACGCGCGCTACAGCTTTCTCGATGCGACCTTCCGCAGCCACATCACGCTCGCCTCGCCCAACAACCCATTCGCCGATGCCAATGGCGACATCTTCGTGCGGCCGGGCGACCGCATCCCGACCTTGCCGCGCAACAAGCTCAACATCGGCGTGGATTACCGCGTCACCGACAAGCTCACCATGGGTGGTGACGTGGTCGCGGCAAGCGGCCAATTCCTGAGCGGCGATCAAGTCAACCTTCTCAGCAAGGTGCCGGGGTATGCCGTGGCCAATCTTCATGCGTCTTATCAGGTGACCCCGAACGCGCAGGTCTATGCTCTCGCCGGCAATATTTTCGACACGCGCTACAAGACGTTCGGCATTCTCGCGAGCACCACCGCCGTCCCATTTCTCAACTTGACCAATCCCAGGTCATTCACGCTGGGGCCGCCGCTCAGCGTGCAACTGGGGGTGAAGGCGACGTTTTGATCGCGAGCGGCAATAGCCCCGCGCGCCTACTCCCATTCGAGTTCTTGATAGGCGGCGGTGGCGTTTCGCGCATTGTATTCGTCGAAAAGCTTCCATCGATCGGCCTCGGAATTCCCGACGGCCTTCGCGGCGGCGGCAAGCGGCGTGCCCTTCGCGATCTCGGCGCGGACGTCCTCGGCGAGCCGCTCGAGATAGTGCCGCTCCGGTGACAGCGCATCCGGCCAGTCGACCGATTGAGGCCCATGGCCCGGAACGGCACGCTTCGCGGCGATTGCAGCAAGCTCGTCCATGAGACCGAGCCACCCCTTGAGGCGGCCGTCGAGCACGGGCACGTGCTCGACGAAGAGGAGGTCGCCTGCGAAAAGTGTCGCCGTCGCTTCGTCGAAAACAGTGAGATCCGTGTCCGTGTGCGCGGCCGGCCAGGCTCGCAAGACGAGGCGCCGCGCGCCGAGATCGAGCACCATCTCTTTTTCGACAAGGAGCGTCGGCGGAACGGATTTCACCTCGTGGATGAGCTCATCGCCCATCGTCCGGCGAAAGGCCGAGCGATAAAACTCCATGCGCGCGGCCATCGCCGCGGGCAACGCGACGTGGCCGACAAATTCCGTTCCGGCGGCGACAAAGGCCGCGTTGCCGAACACATGATCGGGATGATCATGTGTGTTGATGACGTAGCGGATCGGCTTTTCCGTGACGGCCCTCACGGCGGCCAGCAGACGTCGACCTTCCGCGACGCTGCCGCCCGTGTCGATGACCGCGACGGAAGCTTGTCCGATGATGAAGCCGACATTGGCGATGGCGCCTTCGTTCTCGCGCGTCATCAAGGACACGATTGCGTGATGAACATAGATCCCGGGTGCGACTTGTTGCACCTCGAGAGGCCTATCGCGCCCTTGGCCGAGCGCCAGGGAGGCAAGCCCGAGCACTGATCCGATCATGAGCAATCCCGAAAAAACTCTGCCTATCGCGCGATTCAAGACGGGCATGGCGCCGATTTGATCGCAGCGCGTCACTTGGGAATTGCCGCGCGATACATGCATGGCAGGGCTGTCACGCCTCTGGCCGAACTTCGCGATGAATGTGGATTTCGCCGAAACAAAAATGTTGCACCGCTTTTAGAACCGGCATAGCCTGACCTTGTCTCCGGCTTCAAGGACGATTGTGTTAGGGAGAGCTCTCGTTCTCGAAGACTTGGCGAGGCGGACAGCCTTGCCCCGTTATGCCTCGCTGAGGTCGTGACACGCTGCCGGAGAAAAAAATTTCCCAACTGTGGCTGTCGCCGACGGCGGCAAGGTGATTTGTCCGTCGCGGCGCGAGCAAGCTCGAGCCTCGGAAGCGGGAGGAAGCACATGCGAAACTATTGGCTCTCAGGCCTTCTAGGGGCCTGCGCGATCATCGCGACGCCCGCGATGATCACGTCGTCCGCCGTCGCGGATGACGATTTGACGAAACTAGCCCAGAATCCGAAGGACTGGGTGATGCCGACGGGCGATTATGCCAATCATCGGTACTCCTCGTTGAAGCAAATCAACAAGGACAACGTCGGGAAGCTTCAGGTCGCGTGGACGTTCTCGACGGGCGTGCTGCGCGGGCATGAAGGTTCGCCTCTCGTGATCGGCGATGTCATGTATCTGCATGCGCCGTTCCCCAACACGGTCTATGCTCTCGACATCAACAATGATGGCAAGATCCTGTGGTCCTATGAGCCGAAGCAGGACCCGAATGTCATTCCGGTGATGTGCTGCGACACGGTCAATCGCGGTCTCGCCTATGCGGATGGCAAGATCTTCCTGCACCAAGCCGACACTACCCTCGTCGCGCTCGACGCGAAGAGCGGAAAGGTCGTCTGGTCGGTGAAGGACGGCGACCCGAGCAAGGGCGAGACGGGCACGGATGCGCCCTTCGTATTCAAGGACAAGGTATTCATCGGCGTGTCCGGCGGCGAGTTCGGTGTTCGCGGCTGGGTCAGCGCCTATAACCTGAGTGACGGCAAGCTGGCATGGCGCGCCTATTCGGAGGGCCCTGATTCGGACATCAAGGTCGATCCCGAAAAGACGACCGAGCTTGGTAAGCCGATCGGCGCCGATTCGAGCCTCAAGACTTGGGAAGGCGACCAATGGAAGATCGGCGGCGGCGACACGTGGGGATGGTTCTCCTATGACCCGCAGCTGAACCTGATGTACTACGGGTCGGGCAACCCCTCGACCTGGAATCCGAAGCAGCGGCCCGGCGACAACAAATGGTCAATGACCATTTGGGCGCGTGACGTCGATACCGGCGTCGCAAAATGGGTCTATCAGATGACGCCCCATGACGAATGGGACTATGACGGTGTCAACGAGATGATCCTCGCCGACCAGAATATCGGCGGACAGAACCGCAAGACGCTCGTTCACTTCGACCGCAACGGTTTCGGCTACACGCTCGACCGTGCGACCGGCGAGCTCCTGGTGGCCGAGAAATACGATCCGGATGTGAACTGGGCCACCAAGGTCGATATGGACAAGAATTCCAAGACCTATGGCCGACCGATCGTCGTATCGAAATACTCGACCGACCAAAATGGTCCGGACGTGAACACCAAGGGTGTGTGTCCGGCAGCGCTCGGTTCCAAGGACGAGCAACCCGCGGCGTACTCGCCTGAGACCGGCATGTTCTACGTGCCGACCAACCACGTCTGCATGGATTACGAGCCGTTCAAGGTGAGCTACACGGCGGGCCAGCCTTACGTGGGCGCGACCCTCTCCATGTATCCGCCTCCGGGCCAGACGAATATGGGCAACTTTATCGCCTGGGACGGGAAGACCGGGAAGATCGCCTGGTCGGACAAGGAGCAGTTCTCGGTTTGGTCGGGAGCGCTCGCGACGGCCGGCGGCGTCGTCTTCTATGGGACGCTCGAAGGCTACCTGAAGGCGGTGGACGCCCACACCGGCAAGGAACTCTACAAGTTCAAGACCCCCTCAGGCATCATCGGCAACGTGATGACCTATGAGCACGGCAACAAGCAATACGTCGCCGTTCTCTCGGGCGTCGGTGGCTGGGCCGGCATTGGGCTCGCCGCCGGACTTACCGATCCGACTGCGGGGCTCGGCGCGGTTGGCGGCTATGCCGGCCTCAAGCAATACACCGCGCTTGGCGGCCAGCTCACGGTGTTCGCGCTCCCGCAATAAGGGACTGCGTCCCACTTTCGCTTAAGGACCGGCGCGCCGCTCATCGTGGCGCGCCGGTTTTGTTTCGCCTCTCACTCTCTCGGCTCAGGAACCCTCGGCGCCTTGTGCGATTTTGGCGTCGTGTCGCTCGCTCGATGAAGGATCAAACCGTGCCTCATAGCGCATGCCCTCGTTGGTTCAGGATCTTTGCCTGTCTCGCCGCCTCAGTCTTGTCGCTCGCGATCTCGCCGAGCGCTGTCCTTGCGGATGGGTCCGGCGATCCCAAATCCGTCTCCAAGGACGAGAACGGCAAATATGTCGATGCGCAGGGAAACCCGACCTTTCACGTCTCGGAGGACGGCACGTGGGACTGGTACACTTACTCGGGCTATCGCCGCTATCATTCGGATTGCCACGTCTGTCATGGGCCTAACGGGGACGGCTCGAGCTACGCGCCAGCTTTGAAGGATTCGTTGCAAAAGCTGAGCTATTCCGATTTCGCAAGCACGGTAGCGGGAGGCCGCGTCAATGTGACCACGTCTCAGGACAACGTGATGCCCGCTTTCGGCAATAACCCGAATGTCATGTGCTACCTCGATGACATCTTCGTTTATCTGCGTGCGCGTTCGGACGGGGCGCTCGATCGCGTGCGTCCCGAGAAGAAGGAGGCGAAGACGCAAGCCTATTCAAAGGCCGAGGACAGCTGCATGGGTGCGAAATGATGCTGCCGGGCTGCCGTCCTTGCCTCCAGCTTCTCGTCCTGATTTTGGCCTGCGCTGTCGGGCGCAGTGAAGCGCAGACGACTCAGGCGCAGCCTCCGCAGCCGCAGCCATTGCCGTCTCAATCCTCGCAGGCACAGCCCCCGCAATCACAGTCCTCGCTCGAGCTCGTCGATCCGAAGACGCTTCGCGTCTGTGCCGACCCGCGCAACATGCCCTTCTCGACTCAGGCCGGCGAAGGCTTCGAGAACAAGCTCGCGGAGCTATTCGCCCGCAAGCTCGGCAAGGATCTCGCCTATGAGTGGTATCCGCAGGCGACGGGCTTCGTGCGCATGACCCTCATGCAGCGCCGGTGCGACGTGGTGATGGGGTATCCGCTCGGCGACGATCTCGTCCAGCCGACCAACCCCTATTATCGCTCCGCCTATGCGCTGATATTCAAGCCCGGAACGGGTCTCGACGGCATAGAGGATTTGGAAGATCCACGCCTGAAGGACAAGCGCATCGGGGTGGTTGCCGGGACCCCGCCTTCCGACAACATGGCGGCGGCCGGGCTCATGGCTCACGCCAAGCCGTATCCGCTCGTCATTGACACGCGCTACGATTCATCTGCCGAGGCAATGGTTCACGACCTCGATGCCGGCGTGATCGATGCGGGTGTATTGTGGGGGCCGATTGCCGGCTACTACGCCAAGCAGGCGAAATCACCCATTTCCCTCGTTCTCCTCACAAAGGAGAAAAGCGGGCCGCCGATGACTTATCGCATCGTCATGGGTGTGCGACGCACCGATCAGGATTGGAAGCGCGAGCTCAACTCGCTGATCAGCGCAAATCAGAAAGATATCGATCATCTCCTCCTGTCCTACGGCGTGCCGTTGCTCGACGAGAAGGACAACCAGATCAAGGAATGAAGCTTATTCATGAGGCTCTGCGCACCAGCGCCTGCACCGCCTTTTCGGCTCTGATCATTTTTGCGAGCTTCGGATCGCGCGCTTCATCCGCCGACCCGCCGATCGAGCCCGAGGGCTACCGTCTTTCCGACTACAGATCGCCCGTGCCGGCGACGCTCAAGGGCGCGCGCGTCTTGACTACGCCTCAGGTCTTCGCGCTCTGGACGAAGAGCGCGGCGATTTTCATCGACGTGCTGCCGCAAGCGCCACGACCGCGCGGCTTGCCGGCGCAAGTGATTTGGCGCGACAAGCTGCGCGAGGACATTCCGGGAAGCGTTTGGCTTCCGGACACGGGCTACGGGGAACTCCATCCTTCGATGCAGGCTTATTTCGCCGATGGACTTCGTCGAGCCTCGAACGGCGACACATCCACGGCGCTCGTCTTCTACTGCCTTGCCGATTGCTGGCAATCGTGGAACGCAGCGAAGCGCGCGCTCTCACTCGGCTACACGAGCGTGATCTGGTACCCCGACGGAACTACAGGCTGGGAAGCGGAAGGTCATCCTCTCGAAAAACGCGACCCTCAGCCAAGGCCAAGCGAGTGAAGACGCAAGCATGTGAAGAGGTACCTGTAGCAATCACCCTTCACTCACTTCTTCACTTTCTTCACTCCACCTTCGGCTCGATCATCCTCGCGATGGCAAAGAGGCGCTGCTCAATCAGGACCGGAACCTCGCATGCATAGGTGATCGATCGGTTGCGATCCTCGAAGATGCGAGTGTCCCAATCGAGCTTGTCGCCAAGCTCCTTGAGCTTGTTCGGGTCGCTGTCCGCCTTGCTCCTCAGCTCAAGAAAATCATGGTTTTCGTCGCGGATCTGATCGGCGGACGCCGCTTGCCGATGCGCCACGCGCGCAAGACCGCCGATCACTTCATCTCTTTGCTTGTTGAGTTCTTCGAAGACGCCCGCAAAAACGAGGAGAAGACGCGCGCGCTTCTGCGAGCCCGCCTTGTCGCTGAACTCATCGATCAGCTTCTGCGCGTCCTCGATCGGGGTGCGGCGTGCCGCAAGCCGCTCGACAAGGTCGGCCACGTCCTGATCCGCACTCCAGGACGGAAGGCCTTCGAGCGAGGGGCCCGACCATATGGCTGCAGCCGAAATCGTCGGCACCTTGATCTGCTGGCAAGGCCAATCGGGATCGCGCCTCGTCGCGGCCTCGCTCGGTTCACCGATCACGCAAAAGGCAATCGCCCAGGCGAGCCCGAAGGTCGCCGCCGGCTTTCGGAGTTGGGGTGCCCACATGCCGCTTTCTCATGCACTATTCCGGTGAGATCGCGACGCCCCAGGGAAAGCTTCCGACCTGGACGCTTTTGATCACCTTGAGGTCCGCGACATCGATGACGGAGATATCGTTCGACACGCCATTCGTCGAGATCAGATATTTCTGATCGGGCGTGAAGGCGAGTTGCCAGACGCGCTGCCCGACGAGGAGGTATTTCTCGACCTCATGGGTCTGTGCATTGACGACCGCGACGCGATTGGCGGGGCCGAGCGCCACGAAAGCGAGCTTCCCGTCCTTGGTGAAGCGGATGCCAACCGGCTGAATCGCCTCCGAACGCAGCCCCGGCACCGAGAAGGTGATCTTTTTCGTCACGACATGCTTCACGGGATCGATGACGCTCACGGTGCCGCCCACCTCCGCCGAGACCCAGACCTCGGAGCCGTCGCTCTTCCATTCCGCGTAGCGCGGCCGGGCATCGACGAGCACGTTCGCGACGACATCGCGCTTATCCGTGTCGATGAAATGCGCCATGTTCGTCGTCTCGGACGTGTTGACGACGATCTTCCCATCGGGGCTGACCCCCATGCCTTCGGGCTCGACGCCGACCGGGATTTGCGCCAGTGCCTTGCGCTCCTTCACGTCGATAATGGTGACGAGCGCGTCATTTTCATTCGAGAGGTAGAGGAGGTCGCCCGTTTTATTGAGTGCCAAGAGCTCGGGATCGGGGCCCGACGGCAAATCGCCGACCACCTGTTGCGATTTGGTGTCGACGATCTGAACGATGTCGTCATCACCTGCGCAGATGTAAAGGAACTTGCCGTCAGGGCTGATCACGATGCCGCGCGGACGCTGACCGACCTGAATGGTCTTCACGGTTTGCATCTTGTCGAGATCGACGACGCTCACCGTGTTGTCGCGCTCATTCGTGACGTAGGCCGTATAGGCGAAGGCCGAGGAGGTCGCGCCGAGGGTCAGCGCCAAGGAAAGCAAGAGGGGAGGCCATCGGCGAATGCGTCCCCGCCGGATCAATTGAGCTTGCATTTCGTCTCCGGGCGGTCGTAACCGAGCGTGTCAAGTTCCGAGGTCTGATGCAGATAGCCTTCCTGAGGCGATACCGAGACGACCGTGCGCCCGTCGCTCAGGAGGATGGGCTGGCGCAATTGCAGATTCCAATCACGCAGCGTGAGCTTTTGCCCCTTGAAGGCCGCGACCTCGAAGCTGGGGCTCTTGATATACGCAATGATTTTCGCCGGGTCGGCCGATTGCGTGCGCGTCGCGCCTTCGCCGATCATGCGCACCGCGGTCCACGCCTGCATGTCGATTGCTTTCATTCGCCGGTGCGCAAGCTTGATGAAACGGTTCTGCATTTGCACGGCGCCCCAGCTGTCATGCGCTGGATCCCAGCTCGTCGGCACGAGCCCGGCCGAGCCCGCCACCGGGCGTGCATCCCAGGTGCGATAGGGAAGGTATCCGGCGAAAACATTGCTCTCGTCGGCAGCGACGAGCACATCATAGGCCGGAGCGTTTTGGGTGAAGACGGGCATCTGCCTCTGCGTCTGGACGATGCCGGTGTCGGTGCGCCTTGCGCCTCCCGTGTCCTTGAAAATGCGCTCCTCGACGATCGTCGCGCCGAAGCGCTTGGCGGCACGTTTCAGCGCGTCGGCGTAAAGCGCATCTTGCGGGTGTGAGCCGGTGACGAGGAGCCAACGCTGCCAGCGCTTCCATGCAAGATATTGCGCGAGCGCGTCGGCCAACATCGAACGGGTCGGCGCGGTGTGGATGACATTGGCGCGGCAATCCTCCTCGCGCAGCGAATCATCGCTTGAACCCGCATCGAAGAGCGTTGCACCGGAAGCGCGGCCCGCATCCGCTGCCGTGAGCACCATTCCAGGAGGGAGGTCGACGACGATCAGCAGGATGCCTTTGTCGATAAATGATTTCGCGGCCGCCGCCGCGTCGTCCGAAGGCTTCAGGCGCATATCGTCGATCGAGAAATGCTGATTGGTGAAGCGTCCAGTCCCATTGTTGTCTTCGACGGCCATTCTGGCGCCGGCGATGCCGTCGTCATCGGTGGGCTCGTCGAGAAGCGAGATCGGCTGCTGCTTCGATTCAGCGAGGTGCAGATAGCCGATGCGGATCTCGGCAGGGTCTGCGGCCCGGGCCGGAACGAGGCTGGGGTAGGGCATCACGAGAAAAAGGAACAACGCGAGCCCACTGACGCGCGGCAGGAAGCGACAAGACGAGATCATCGAAACAGCGCTCGCATTCATTGCATCAACGCCGCGCCATCCCGTTAGCCCGTCAGCGACGCGTGGGCTCGATGCTCAAGTCCATCTTGGCCTTTTTCATGGCATCTGTGATTACGTGACCGCTCTTTCCGACGGCGGGAGCATTCGAAAACATTGGTTGGAAGCTGCCGCCGAATTATCTCGAATGGCGGGCGCGGTCGAGATTGCGGGCCTGAGCGAGGTTGCGCGCTCCTTCGAGCGCGGCATCATCGGGCAAGAGCGTCGAGCTCAGATCGGCTTCGCCGAGATTGGCACCCCCGAGTTTCGCGCCGCTGAGATCGGCGCCGCTCAGATCGGCACCTGCCAAATTGCAGCCGGTAAGGTTGGCACGCTTCAGGTCTGCGAAGCTCAGATCCGCGCGGGCGAGATTTGCACCGCTCAGATCAGCTCCTTCGAGATTGGCCGATCGCAGTACGCCGCGCATGAGGCCCATCGACTGATTGCGCATATCGGCGCTCGCGTCCACGCCGGCGAGCTTGGCGCCCGCGAGGCTTGCGCCCGAGAGGTCGGCGGCGAGCCGAGCGCCCCTGAGATCGGCGCCGTCGAGTTTCGCGCCTTGAAGTTGAGCGCCGAACAGCGAGGCGCCCGAAAGGTCGGCACCGCTGAGATCGGCTCCGATCAGCCACGCTTGATCGAGCACGGCGTGGTCGAGCTTGGCACCAGAGAGCTTGGTGCGATTGAGCTTTGCGGCGCGCAGCACGACGCCCGAAAGAGGACGCCGCTCGAGGTCGAGACCGGAGAGCCGCTTGCTCGAGAGATCGAGTGGCTTCGATGGCGTCGATGATCGCAGCAAGGCGTCGAGCTCGCTGCTCGTCATTTCCGCGCTCTTCATCTCGGGGCTGTCGAGATCGACGAAGCGCAACATATCCTGCGCTCGCGCACTCCCGGTCGCGGCAAGGACCACAACGATGACCGAGAAGGCCAAGCTTAGGCGATTATGCATCTTTTACGTTCCCGGTCTTCATTTTGCGCTGGAGGAGCATAACTGTCGAGCGTGAGGGCGAGCTGAATTGCAGGCGGCACGAAACCGATGTTAGCCTTGGCCTGTGGTCAGCCACGGGGGTAGGAGCGCAAATGGAATTCCTCGAAATCGTTCTCACCGTCTGCTCGTTGGCCAATGCCAATATTTGCGAGGATCAGCGCATCATCGTCGATTCGAGTGTGTCGCTCCAGAAATGCGCCATGCAGGCAGAGCCCACCATGGCGCAATGGGCCGTGGAGCACCCCAATTGGA
>Ga0213875_10001360_pt1 | contig 16069 bp, 12 predicted proteins | sample BarmaccomBMRX_R8_FD_160105 | JGI IMG/M metagenome (GOLD analysis project Ga0213875, IMG submission 160105) | Root-associated microbial communities from Barbacenia macrantha in rupestrian grasslands, the National Park of Serra do Cipo, Brazil - RX_R8 | ecosystem: Host-associated > Plants > Roots... | reverse complement strand
GATGTGCGTCACTTCCGAGACGTCGGGCTCCGGACGCCGCTTGATGATCACGGCGAGCGTCGACTTGAGCCGTTTCGCGAACAGTTCCGCGCGCGGCACGCCGCCGGCGTCCGGCGACACGACGACGATCCTCTCGCCCTGCAAGTCGAGGTTCTTCAGGTGGTTGCAGAGCGTCGGCGCGGCCATCAGGTTGTCGACCGGGACGTCGAAGAACCCCTGGATTTGCGCGGCGTGCAGGTCCAGCGTGACGATACGCTCCGCGCCGGCCTGCTGGATCATGTTCGCGACGAGCTTGGCGGAGATCGGCTCGCGGCCTTTCGTCTTCTTGTCCTGTTTCGCGTACCCGTAGTACGGGATGACCGCGGTGATGCGGTTCGCCGACGCGCGCCGCAACGCGTCGATGATGAGGAGCAGCTCCATGATCGAGTCGTTGACGGTCGCGCCGTGCGGTGAGCGGCACAGCGACTGCACGACGAACACCTCGGCGCCGCGGACGTTCTCACGGATCTCGATGCGGCACTCGTCGTTCTTGAAGCGGTCGACCAGCGCGTTCCCGACGCGCGTCTGCATTCGCTTGGCGATCTCTTCCGCCAGCAGGCGGTTCGAGGTCCCGCTGAACACCAGGGGCGGCTGGATCACGACTGGGCTCCTTCTGCCTCCGGACGGCGCCGCAGCGCGCAAGGGGAAGCGAAGCTACCATGCGTCGCGAGCAGCCTCGTGTCCTGGGCGCACGTTCGAACCGTGACCGTCACGTCAGCGATCACCGAGCGCATCCGAGTCGCGCAGTCGCGGACAGGGTTCGTGTCAGCGGCGACGAGGACGGTTCGTGCCGACGACGACGAGGACGGTTCGTGTCACCGGCGACGAGGATGGTTCGTGTCAGCCTCAGCTCGTCGACGGGCGAGAGATGATCGAGCCCGCCGAAGCTGCAGCATCGAGCGACCCGCACGAACGGTCGCGTCCCGCTCCGACGCTTCGACGAGCTCAGGGTGACCGGGCGGGCTCAACCATCGTTCGGCGAACGGGGTTCCGGCATAAGCCCATGCCGCGCTTCGAGCTCGTTTCCACGTACCCGCTGGCCGGCGACCAGCCGAAAGCGACCCAGGCGCTCGCCGACGGCGTGATGCGCGGCGACCGCGCGCAGACGCTGCTCGGCGTCACCGGCTCCGGCAAGACGATGGCGATGGCGCGGATCGTCGAGCTCGTGCAGAAGCCGACGCTCGTCCTCTGCCACAACAAGACGCTCGCGGCGCAGCTGTGCGCCGAGTTCCGCGAGTTCTTTCCGAACAACGCGGTCGAGTACTTCGTCTCGTACTTCGACTACTATCAGCCGGAAGCGTACATCGCGCACACCGACACGTACATCGCGAAGGACAGCTCGATCAACGACGAGATCGAGCGACTGCGGCACTCCGCCACGCAATCGCTCCTGACGCGGCGCGATACGCTGATCGTCGCGTCGGTGTCGTGCATCTACGGCTTGGGTTCGCCGTCCGACTACATCGAGATGTCGGCCGACATTCGCGTCGGGCAGGCGATCGACCGCGACGAGTTCCTCCGCAAGCTGATCGGCATGCAGTACCGCCGGAACGACCTCAACCTCGTGCGCGGCACGTTCCGCGTGCGCGGCGACACGCTGGAGTTCGTCGGCGTCGACGAGGAGCTGGTCCACCGCATCGAGTTCTTCGGCGACGAGATCGAGGCGATCAACGTCGTCAACCAGCTCACGGGCGAGTACGTCACGTCGAAGGACGAGCTCAAAATCTTCCCCGCGAAGCACTACATCACGCCGGACGAGAAGCTGCGCCGTGCGGTCGTCGAGATCGAGCACGAATTAGAGGAACGGCTGAAGCTGTTCAGGAGCGAGGGGAAGCTGCTCGAGGCGCAGCGGCTCGAGCAGCGCACGCGCTACGATCTCGACATGCTGCGTGAGGTCGGCTACTGCAACGGCGTCGAGAACTACAGCGCGCCGCTGTCCGGCCGTCTGCCCGGCTCGACGCCGTGGTGTCTGCTCGACTTCTTTCAGGACGACTGGCTGCTGATGGTCGACGAGTCGCACGTCACGCTGCCGCAGGTGCACGCGATGTACGGCGGCGAGCGCGCACGCAAGCTGTCGCTGATCGAGCACGGATTTCGCCTGCCGTCCGCGATGGACAACCGGCCGCTGACGTACGACGAGTTCGACAAGCACGTGCAGCAGGTGATCTACGTGTCGGCGACACCGTCGACGTACGAGGTCGGCCGTTCGTCGCAGGTCGCCGAGATGATCATTCGGCCGACGGGCCTCGTCGATCCCGAGGTCGAGGTGCGGCCGACGCGCCACCAGGTCGACGACCTCATGGACGAGATCCGCAAGCGCGCCGAGCTCAACGAGCGCGTCCTCGTCACGACGCTGACGAAGAAGATGGCGGAAGACCTCACGGACTACTTGCTCGAGAACGGCATTCGCGTGCGCTACCTGCACAGTGAGGTCGAGACGCTCGAACGCATCGCGATCCTGCGGGACCTGCGCAAGGGCGAGTTCGACGTGCTCGTCGGCATCAATCTCCTGCGGGAAGGCCTCGATCTGCCGGAAGTGTCGCTCGTCGGCATCCTCGATGCGGACAAAGAAGGCTACCTGCGTTCCGGCACGTCGCTGATCCAGACCATCGGCCGCGCCGCGCGCAACGTCGAGGGCAAGGTCATCATGTATGCCGACGTCGTGACGGAATCGATGGCGAGGGCGCTCGGCGAGACGCGCCGCCGCCGCGAGATGCAGCTCGCCTTCAACGCGGAGCACGGCATCGAGCCGAAGTCGATCCGCAAGGACGTGCACGACATCCTGAGCATCGTCGGCGGCGCCGACGGCGGGACCGATGCGGCGAACGCCGTGAAGGCCGAGCATCTGCCGCGCGAGGTCGCCGAAGCGATGGCGAAGGAGATCGAGCGCAAGATGCGCGACGCCGCGGCGAACCTCGAGTTCGAGAAAGCCGCCGCGCTGCGCGACGAGCTCGTCAACTTGCGCAAGGCGATCGGCGGCAACGAGAGCGTGCTGTTCCAAGGCAAGGCGCCGAAGATCTTCCAGCACGCGCTGCGCGAGCTGATCGGAACCTAGCCCGCCGCTCCGCATCCGAGACGTCGTCCGCCCGCGCTCGGCGGCCCGCACGTGCTCGGACGGCTCAGCCCGCGCTTCCGTGCTTTTGGTACGGGCTTGACATATCTAAACAGATATGTAGACTACGATATATGAGCATGACGACGCAGGACCTGGCCCGGTCGCGCGAGCTCGCCACCGGGCGCTACGCCGAGGCCGTCGGCGAAACCGAGGCGTTCGATCTTCCCGTCCAGGGCGCGATCCCGCGCGAGCTGAGCGGCCGGTTCGTCCGGAACGGCCCGAATGCGCGTCCAGGGATGGAGCGCCACCCGTTCATGGAGGACGGCATGCTGCACGCCGTGCGCGTGCAGGACGGGCACGTGCGGTGGTACCGCAACCGCTGGGTTCGGACGCGGTCGTTCGAGAGCGGCGCGAAGTACCGTCGTCTCGACGGCTCGTTCGACCTCACGGCGAGCGTCGCCAACACGAACGCCGTCGCGCACGGCGGACGTATGCTCGCCCTCGTGGAGTCGTCGTATCCGTACGAGGTCACGCCGGATCTCGATACCGTCGGCCCGTGGGACTTCGCGGGAAAGCTCCGCACGCCGTTCACCGCGCATCCGAAGCGGTGCCCGCGCACCGGCGAGCTGCACGCGTTCGGCATGCACTACTCCGAAGGGCTGACGTACCTTCGCGTCGAGCGGAACGGCGAGCTGACGGTGAGCCGGCACATCGACGTTCCGCGCGTGACGATGATGCACGACTTCGCGCTGACGCGCGACCACGTGCTCTTCCTCGACCTGCCCGTCGTCTTCAACGTGCTGCGCGCGCTCCGCGGCGACATGCCGTTCGCGTGGAGCGATCGCTATCGCCCGCGCATCGGCGTGCTGCGCCGCGACGACCCGCACGGTGACGTGCGCTGGTTCGACATCGCGCCGTGCTACGTGTTCCACGTGCTGAACGCGCACGAAGACGGAGACGCGCTGGTGCTCGACGCCGTACGCTACCGAGAGATCTGGCGCACGGGCACGAGCGTGTTCCCGCCGGCGTCGCTCCATCGCTGGACGATCGATCTCGCGTCGGGCGCCGTGCGCGAGACGCCGCTCGACGACGGCGCGGTGGAGTTTCCGCGTCACGACGAGCGCCGTCTCGGCGAAGCGTACCGCTACGGCTACACGGTCGACTCGACCGACGGCGCACGCGCCCGCGTGCGGAAGTACGATCTCGTGGCCGGGACGTCCGTCGTGCGCGACTTCGGCCCGCACGCGTTCGTCGCGGAAACGGTCTTCGCGCCGCGCGAGGGCGCAACCGGCGAGGACGACGGCTGGCTCATGGCGTTCGTGTACGACGCCGATCGCGACGCAAGCGACTTCGTCGTGCTCGACGCCGCGACGCTTGAAACCGCCGCCACGGTCGCGCTGCCGCAGCGCGTGCCGTTCGGTTTCCACGGAAACTGGATCGATGACGCAGACATCGCCTGACGGCCGGATCGCCGCGCCGCGCGCGCGGTTCGGGCCACTCTACCGCAGCCTCGTCGTCAACGTCGCGCTGCCGCTCATCGCGGTGCAGGTGCTGCTGCACCGCGGCGTTCCGGCCGTGCCGGCACTGGCGATCGCCGCGGCGTTCCCGCTCGCGGACGCGCTGCGCGAGCTGTGGCGCGCGCGGCGCGTGGCAGCGCTGCCGGCGCTCGCGCTCGCCGCGATCGTGTTCGGCATCGGAACGTCGCTCGTATCGGGCAACCCCGCGTTCGCGGTCGCGAAGGAGTCGATCGTGACGGCCGTGCTCGGCGTCGCGTTCCTCGGATCGCTCGCCGCGAGACGCCCGCTGATCTTTCACATCACGAAAGACTTCTCCGCGGGAGACGACGCCGCCGGACGCGCACGGTGGGACGCGTTGTGGGACGTTCCGCAGGCGCGGCGCGCATTTCGCCTCATCACCGCGGTGTGGGGCGTCGGGCTGCTGATCGAGGCGTCGCTGCGCGTGGTCGTCGCGTTCGCGCTGCCGCCGGCGACGTCGACCATCGCCTCGCCGGCGATCGCGATCGTCGCGCTCGCGGCCCTCATCGGGTGGACGAGCGTGTATACGCGCACCGTCCGTCGCACGCGCGAAGCGCCGAGGGACGTCGCCGCCGCGTAGACCTCGACGCCGTCAGGGATTCGGCCAGATGAACTCCGGGTTGTCCGACGTCGCGAGAATCGTCGAGCCCTTGCCGGTCGTCGTCGGCGGCGATCCGGCTTGCACCGGATACCAGTTGATCGCATTGCCTTTTCGGTCCGCGACGTAGACGTGGTTCGTCGTCAGGTAGAATCCCGCGGTCGAGGCGATCGCCGGCGTCGCCTTCTTCGCGTCGAGGAATCGCGTCGGCGTGCCGCCCTTCTGGATGTCGTAGACGGAGATGCCGTCGTCTTCCGAGCCGATGAAGAGATACCGCGACCCGTCGTACCAAAGATGATCCGGCTCGTTCACCGCGATCGCGCTGAGCGGCGGCGCACCGTTCTGCAGGCGCTGAACGACGTTGGCGCCGGTGTCGGACGCGTAGAGCGTTGTCCCGTCGAACGCCAGACCTCGGAGCTGCGTGAACGCCGGATCGCCGGAGATCGTCTCGACATACGCGCCCGGCGAGATCGCCGTGAAGCCGGCATACACCGTGATCACGTTTCCCGTCGCGCTCGACGCGTCCGACTGTTTGCTCGATTGATTCGACACGTAGACGTTGCCGTTCCAGCCCACCACGAGGTCGAACGGATGCACGAGATTCTGCGCCGGATCGTTGCCGAACGTTGTGACGTAGTCCCACGCGGTTCCGGTGCCGAACATGGAGCACGGTGCAAACTCGAGGATCGAGCCCGTCGCGCCCGTCGCATTGAGGACGTAGAGCTTTCCACCGGCGACCGTGAACCCGCGCAGCTCGTGGAACTCCGGCTCGTTCGTCGCGCCGCTCTGCAGCGGCTCGTCGTCGTAATGGACGAGGTTCGTCGAGGCGGACCCGCCGTGGAGCGAAATGGTGAATCGGCTCATCGGTAACCCCCGTCGCGAGCGTGCCGACGGTACTTGGCGTAGCGAGGAGACCGATCCCTCCGGTCGTACCGCTCGCGACGCGGACGGCCGCGAAGCCGCAGACGTCAGCGCTTCGCGCACGTGCGGACGTTGTCGGGCGTCGCGAACAACCGCGGCTTGACGGCGCGCTGCGTGTGCACGCAGGCTTCCGAGCCCTCGACACAAAGTCAGCGCTTCCGCTTGCCGTTCCCCGAGGAGCTTTCGCATGCACGTCCGCCGTCCGAGCGCCCTCGTCCTCGCCGCATTCGCCCTCGCCGCGTTCGGCGGAGCAACGCCGGCACCGGCGGCCGATCCGCCGGAGATCGTCATCGGCTCGGTTCTGCCGCTGACGGGATCCCTGGCGCAAACCGGCGCGGGGCTGCGGACGGCGCAGCAGCTCGCGGCGGACCTCGTGAACGGGCACGTGAGCTATCCGCTGCCGCTCGTCGGAAAGAGCGGGCTGCCGCACCTGGGCCACGCGCGCATCCGCATCGAGTTCGCGGACTCGCAGGGCAAGCCGGATCAGGCGCGCGCCGCCGCGGAACAGCTGATCACGCAGCAGCACGTCGTCGCGCTGATCGGTACCTACGCGTCGTCGACGACCGCAACGGCGTCGCAGGTCGCGGAGCGCTACGGCGTGCCGTTCCTGAACCCGGACTCGTCGTCGCCGAGCCTCACGGCGCGCGGCCTGAAGTGGTTCTTCCGCACGACGCCGCACGACGGCACGTTCGCCGACAACTTCTATCAGTTCTTGGGCGACTTGAAGAAGAAGAACAAGAACCTCGGCGTCAAGCGCGTCGCGATCGTCAGCGAGGACGGCCTCTTCGGCACCGGCGCAAGCGACGCCGAGGAGGCCGGCGCGAAGAAGAACGGCTACGACGTCGCGACGCGGATCGCGTATCCCGCGACGACGACCGAGGTCAACGCGGAAGTGCAGAAGGTCAAGGCCGCGACGCCCGACGTCCTGATGCAGGCGTCCTATCTGCCCGACGCGCTGCTCTTCATGCGCGGCTACAAGCAGCAGGGCGTCGCGGTGAAAGCGATCTTGGCGCAAGACGCGGGCTTCATCGATCCCGGCTTCATCAAGACGCTCGGACCCGACGCCGAGGGCGTGTTCACGCGCGAGGTGTTCTCGCTCGACATCAAGCACCGCAACCAGGCCGTGCCGCTGATCGACCAGCTCTTCCGGCAGCGCTTCAACGACAAGCCGCTCGACGGCAACACCGCGCGCGACTTCATGGGCATTCTCGTGCTCGCCGACGCGCTCGACCGCGCCGGCTCGACGAAGCCGGACGCCGTTCGCGACGCGCTGACGAAAACGAACATCCCCGGCAAGCTGACGCTGATGCCCTGGGCGCGCATCCACTTCGATGCGACGGGCCAGAACGACGGCGGCGTCGGCATCATCGAGCAGGTGCAGGACGGCAAGTACGAGACGGTGTGGCCGTTCGACGTCGCGGTGCGGCCGGTCGTGTGGCCCATGCCGGCGTGGAAGCACTGAGCACGTTCCTGGCGCTGCTCGCCGGCGGCGTGCTGACGGGCCTCGTGTTCGCGCTCGTCGCCGTCGGGCTCACGCTGATCTACGGCGTGATGGACGTGGTGAACTTCGCGCACGGCGAGTTTCTGATGCTCGCGATGTATGCGACGCTCGGCCTCGCGTTGCTCGGCGTCGGGCCGCTCCTCGGGCTGCCGCTGGTCGCGCTCGCGCTGTTGCTGTTCGGCATCGTCGTGTACCGTGTGTTCGTGCGGCGCCTGCTCGCCGGACCGCCGGAGGCGACCGTGTTCGGAACGTTCGGACTGCTGGTGCTGCTGCAGGGCGCCGCGCAGGCGCTGTTCACCAGCGACTACCAAAGCGTGCCGAACCCGCCGCTGCAGGGCACGATGCACCTCGGTCCGATCGCGCTGTCCGAGGCGACGCTCGTCGAAGGCGCGGGCGCGCTCGTGCTCACCGCCGTCTTGTTCGCGTTCGTCGAGTACACCGAAACCGGCCGCGCGATGCGTGCCGTCGCGGAGGATCGCATCGCGGCGACGCTCATGGGCATCGACGTGCAGCGCGTCAACGCGCTCGCGTTCGGCATCGGCGCCGCGTGCGTCGGCGCGGCGGGCGCGCTGCTGATGCTGTCGTATCCCGTGTTCCCCACGGTCGGCGCCGGCTTCGCGCTGACCGCGTTCGTCGTCGTCGCGCTCGGCGGGTTCGGAAGCATCCACGGCGCACTCCTCGGCGCGCTGCTCGTCGGTCTGCTCGAAGTGTTCGGCGGGTTCTACCTGTCGCCCGAGCTGAAGCTCGTGCCGGTGTACGTCGCGTATCTCGCCGTCGTGCTGCTGCGCCCGCAGGGACTGCTGGGACGCCGATGAGCGGCGCCGGCGTGCGTACGAACGGCCTCGCGCTTGCGGCGATCGTCGCCGTCGGCGTGGTCGCGTCGTTCGCGGTGCACGACGCCGTGACGCTCGACCTCGCCTTCACGCTGCTGCTGTACGCCGTGCTCGGGCAGTCGTGGAATTGGATCAGCGGCTACGCCGGAAACATCTCGTTCGGCCACGCGATCTTCTTCGGGTGCGGCGCGTACGCCGCGGCGCTGTGCGTGACGAACGGCGTGTCGCCGTGGATCGCGATCCCGGCCGGCGCGCTCGCGGCCGCCGCGCTCGCGGTGATCGCCGGGTTTCCGACGCTCGGGCTGCGCGGCCATTATTTCTCGATCGCGACGATCGCCGTCGCCGCGCTCGTCGAGACCTTCGTGCGCACCGCGCCGTGGCTCGGAAAGGCGAACGGCTTCGAGCTGCCGATCCGGTCCGGCTGGGCCGCGATGCAGTTCCCCTCGAAAGGCCCGTACGTGCTGCTCGCGCTCGCGCTCTTCGCCGCGGTTCAGCTCGCGACGATCGCGCTGGAGCGCTCGCGCCTCGGCTACTACCTGCGCGCACTGCGTGCGAACCACGCCGCCGCCGCGTCGGTCGGCATCGGCGAGCGGCGCACGAAGTTGATCGCGTTCGCGTGGTCGGCGGTCATCGCGTCCGTCGCCGGCGTGCTCTACGCGCAGTACACGCTCTTCATCGATCCGCCGTCGACGATCGCGCTCGCCGTGTCCATCGACATCGCGCTGATCGGCGTCGTCGGCGGCATCGGCACGCTCTGGGGACCGGCCGTCGGCGCGCTGGTGTACGTCGTGCTGGCGAAAGGCGTCGCGCTCCGGATCGGCGGCGCGGGCAAGGGCTACGACCTCGTGATCTACGGCGCGATCATCTGCGTGATCGCGGCGCTTCGGCCGCACGGCATCGTCGGCTCGATCGTCGACGTGCTGCGCCGCCGTCGCGGCGCCGCCGCTCCCGACGCGACGATCGCGTGCGCGCCGTGACGGAGCGCACGACGCACGCCGAGCCGCTGCTGCAGGTGCGCGGGCTCGCGAAGCGCTTCGGCTCGCTGCTCGCGCTCGACAGCGTCGACCTGGACGTCGCGGAGGGTTCGCTCACCGGGCTCATCGGCCCGAACGGGGCGGGGAAGTCCACCGCGTTCGGCTGCATCGCCGGTGCGATGCGGCCGACGGGCGGAACCGTGCGCTTTCGCGGACGCGAGATCGCGGGGATGGCGTACCATCGCGTCGCGGCGCTCGGCGTCGGGCGCACGTATCAGATCGTGCAAACGTTCGCGGACATGACGGTGCTCGAAGCGGTCACGACGGGCGCGCTGCTGCGTCATCCGCACGTGCGCGATGCGGTCGCGCACGCCGAAGACGTTCTCGCCTTCGTCGGCCTCGCGGACAAACGGTACCGTCTCGGTCGCGGGCTGACGATCGCCGACAAGAAGCGGCTGGAAGTCGCGCGCGCGCTCGCGACCGATCCGACACTGCTGTTGCTCGACGAGGTGATGGCGGGATTGACGCCGGCGGAGTGCCGCGACGCCGTCGAGCTGCTGCGCCGGGTGCTCGCGCGCGGGATCACCGTCCTGATGGTGGAGCACGTGATGGAAGTGCTGATGCCGATCGCGCAGCATTTGGTCGTGATCGCCGCCGGGAAGACGATCTTCAGCGGGACGGCGCAGGACGCGGTTCGCGACCCGCGCGTCGTCGAGGCATATCTCGGCGCGCCGCTGGAGCACCAGGAGATCGCGGTTCGGCGCGCCGGAGACGGAGCGTCATGAGCGCGCACGCGGCGAGCGAGGAGGTTTCGGACGCGCTCCTCGACGTCCGCGACGTCGCGGTTGCGTACGACGGGATGCGCGCGCTCAACGGCGTGTCGATGCGGGCGGACGCGGGCGCGATCGTCGCGCTCGTCGGCGCGAACGGCGCCGGCAAGACGTCGCTTCTGCGCGCGATTTCCGGATTGGTGCGCGCGGACCGCGGGACGATCCGCTTCGGCGGTGACGACGTCACGCGGCTCGCGCCGCACCGCATCGTGCGGCGCGGCATCGCGCACGTACCGGAGGGCCGTCGCGTCTTCGCAAGCGCGACCGTGCGCGACAACCTGCTGCTCGGCGCGTTCGTCGACCGCGACCGCGCGCATCGTGCGGAGCGGCTCGACGCCGCGTTCGCAGCGTTTCCCATCTTGCGCGAGCGGCTCGAGCAGCGCGCGTCGACCCTGTCCGGAGGCGAGCAGCAGATGCTCGCGATCGCGCGCGGCACGATGAGCGGTCCGCGGCTGCTCATGCTCGACGAGCCGTCGCTCGGCATCGCGCCGAAGCTCATCCCCCAAATCTACGCGGGCGTGAAGGCGATCGCGGCCGGCGGCACGACGGTGCTGTTGGTCGAGCAGAACGTCCGGGAAGCGCTCAAGGTGGCCGACACGGCGTACGTGCTGCAAACCGGCCGCGTCGTCTTGCACGGCGCGGCTCGCGACCTGATACACGATCCGCTCGTGCAAGACGCGTTCCTCGGGATCAGCGCGGCGTGACGCGGACCATGACCACCGCGCGGGCGCCGTAAGGTAGGGTTTCTCCCCATCCTGCGGGCGGATCGCAACGCCTATCATGCGGCGCAACACCCTGCCGACGCCGGAGGCCGCCATGATTTCAGCAGAGGGATCGCCGAATCGTTCCCGAGCCGCGCTCGGGCGCATTGTGCCGGGCGCAATCGCGCTGGCCGTGGCGGCCGGTGTGCTGGTCGCCGGTTGCAGCGGCTCGGGCGGCACCGCGCGGACGATCGGCGTCGCGCCCACGCCGGCGCCGTCGGTTTCGGCGAGCCCGTCGACCGCGCCGCAGGCGCATCTGTTCGTGTCGAGCGTCGCTGCCAATGCCATCACGACGTATCAGCTCAATGCCGACGGCACGCCCGGCGCGCTCATCGGCACGATCGCGGGCAGCATGACGGGCTTGAGCGGCCCGAGCGCGGTCGCGGTCGATTCGCGCGGTTTTATCTACGCGGCCAACGAGAGCTCGATCACGGTCTATCCGGCAAACCCGATCGGCACGGTGAACGAAGCGCCGGTCGCGACGATCCCGATCGCGCTGCCCAACTGCGTGGCGGTCGCGCCGAACGATCAGATCTATGCCTGCGAACCCGGCACGGTGTACGTGTACGCGGCGCATCCGAGCGGAGCCAGCGACGCGACGCCGATCGCTCAAGTCAATGCGGTAGCGGTCGCCGGAACGCAAACCATTCCGATGGCTGAGCTGAACGGCGTCGCGTTCGACTCAGCAGGACGGTACTACGTCAGCAACAACATCCAGTCGATCTTCGTGATGCCGCCGAATCCGAGCGGCGTCGTCGTCGGCGCGCAGCCCGCGGCGCTCATCACCGGGCTGGGCTCGGCGAACGATCAAACGGGAGGCTTGCACTTTCCGTACGGGATCGGTCTCGATGCGTCGGGCCGCATCTACGTCGCGAACTTCACCCTCAGCTCCGGCGAGATACTCGTCTTCCCAGCGGATCCGATCGGCATCCTGAACGAGGCGCCGGTCGCGACCATCGCCGGCGACCAGACGGGCGGACTCAGCAGCTGTATCACGTGCGGCCTTGCGATCGGCCCGACGGGCGTCATCTACGTCGCGACCGGCGCGGCCGTTCTCGTGTTCCCGGCGAACCCGACGGGAACGCTCAACGAGGCGCCGATCGCGACGCTGACGGTCAGCGGTGGGTTGGGAGTCGCCGTGCATTGATCGCGGGCGCGCACATCCGCGACGCGTGAAGCTCGACCACGGCCCATCAGCCGCGCCGATGTCCCGGTGACGCAACGCGAGGTCGCGAGCGCGCCACCGGCGTAACCCGACGCGCATGACCTGGCGCGTCGGCGTCGACATCGGCGGCACGTTCACCGACCTCGTCGCGCTCTCCGACGACGGTCGTATGCTGCGGCACAAGGTATCGTCGACGCCGCGCGCGCCGGAGGACGGCCTGCTCGACGCGCTGCGTGCGCTGCTCGGCGAGATCGCGGCCGGCGACGTCGCGCTCGTCGCGCACGCGAGCACGATCGCGACGAACGCGCTGCTCGGACAAGTCCATCTCGAGCTGCCGCGAGTCGCATTCATCACGACGGAAGGCTTTCGTGACGTGCTCGAGATCGGGCGGCAAAACCGCAGCGCGCTGTACGATCTCAACGTCACGCGACCGAAGCCGCTCGCGCGGCGGGAGGACCGGCTCGTCGTGCGCGAGCGCCGCGCGCACGACGGCGCGGTGCTGGTGCCGCTCGACCTCGAGTCGGTGCAGGCTGCCGTGACGACGGTGCGCGACCGCGGCATCACGGCCGTCGCGGTGGGCTTGCTGCATGCGGACGTCGACGGCGAGCACGAACGCTTCATCGACGAGGCGCTGCGCGCGGCGATCCCGGACGTCGACGTGTCGCTCTCCTCGGAGATCGACCCGCAGTACCGCGAGTACGAGCGCTTCTCGACGACCGTCGTCAACGCCGCGCTCGCGCCCATCGTGCAGGCGTACCTCGAGCGCGTCGCACGCGGCGTGCGCGACGCCGGCGTGCAAGCGCCGATCTTCGTGATGCGCTCGGACGGCGGTATGGCCGCGCTGAAATCGGCGTCGCATCGTCCGGCGACCCTCATCGAGAGCGGTCCGGCGAGCGGCGTGATCGCCGCCGCGTACGTCGGCCGCGCGATGGGGATCGACAACGTGCTGTCGTTCGATATGGGCGGCACGACGGCGAAGGCGGGCACGATCTTCACGGGCGAGCCGCAGATCAGCGCGTCGTTCGAGGCGGCAGGCTCGACGCACAGCGGACGTTCCGTCAAAGGCAGCGGGTATCCGGTGCGCTTTCCGTTCGTCGACTTGGCTGAGGTCAGTGCCGGCGGCGGAACGATCGCGTGGCTCGACGCGGCGGGCGCGCTGCGCGTCGGTCCGCTGTCTGCCGGTGCCGATCCGGGGCCGGCGTGTTACGGCAACGGCGACCGCCCGACGGTCACCGACGCGAACGTCGTCCTGCGGCGCCTCAACCCGCGCGCGTTGCTCGACGGCGCGTTTCCGATCGACGCGGATCGCTCGCGTGCGGCGGTCGCGACGGTCGCCGCGCCGGTCGACGGCGACGTCGCGCGCGCCGCGGCCGGCGTCGTCACGCTCGTCGACGCCGAGATGGCGAAAGTGCTGCGCATCGTGTCGGTCGAACGCGGCTACGATCCGCGCGACTTCACGCTGCTCGCGTTCGGCGGCGGCGGACCGCTGCACGCGTGCGCCGTGGCGAACGACATCGGGGTCGCGCGCGTCGTCGTACCGTTGCTCCCGGGACTGTTCTCCGCGTACGGCTTGTTGGCGGCGGACGTGCGCGCCACCGCCGTGCGTTCGCTCGTCGCGCCGGCGAACGCCGACGCGTGGTCGCGTGCACGCAAGCTGTTCGACACGCTTGCACGCGAAGGCGACTCCGCGCTCGCCGAGCAAGGCGTCGCGAAGCCGCAGCGCAGCTTCGTGCGCGAGCTCGACCTGCGCTACGTCGGGCAGTCGACGGAGCTCACGGTGACCGAACCGCGTTCGCTCGACGCCGCCGTCGAAGCGTTCCACACGCGGCACGAGACGCGGTACGGCTTCGCGGCGCGTCGCGATCCCGTCGAGGTGGTCACGGCGCGCGTCGTCGCGGTCGGCACGACGCCGAAGCCGCGGCTCGTGCCGGCCGCCGCGCCCGCGAAGCGCAAGCCGGAAGCGCGCGCGCTGCGCGAGCGTCGCGAGGCGTTCGACGGACGGGCGTTCGTCGAAACGCCGGTGTACGGACGCACGCTGCTGCGTCCCGGCGATGCGTTCGACGGTCCCGCGATCGTGGAGCAGTACGACGCGACCACGTACGTGGCGCCGAGCTGGTCCGCGCGCGTCGACGCGTACGACAACGTCGTGATGGAGCGTTCGGCATGACGACGGCACGCGCGCTCGACCCGATCACCGCGGAGCTGGTCTCCTCGGCGCTGATCTACGCGAGCGAGGAGATGGGCATCGCGGTGCGCGACGCCGCGTACTCGCCGAACATCAAGGAACGGCTCGACCATTCGTGCGCGCTGTTCGACGCGCGCGGACGCCTCGTCGCGCAGGCGGAGCACATCCCGGTGCACCTCGGCTCGCTGCCGTGGGGCCTGCGCCGCACGCTGGCGTGGCTCGACGAGCGCGGACGGGCGCCGGCGCGCGGCGCGATGATCGTCGTGAACGATCCGTACCTTTCCGGGACGCACCTCAACGACGTCACGGTGATCCGCGCGATCTACCACGGCGAACGGCTCATCGGGTTTTCCGCGAACAAGGCGCACCACACCGACGTCGGCGGCGCCGTGCCGGGCTCGATGCCGCCCGACGCGCGCGATCTCTTCGCGGAAGGCGCCGTGTTCGCGCCGACGCTGCTCGTGCGCGACGATGCGGTGCTCGACGAGACCGTCGAGCTGATGCGCGCGAACTCGCGCACGCCGGACGCGCGCGCGGGCGACTTGCGCGCGCAGATCGCCGGCAACTACGTCGGCGAGCGGCGCTTCCTCGAGCTCGTCGAGCGGTACGGCATCGACGTCGTCGAGGCGTCGCTCGACAAGGCGCTCGCCGACGGCGAGCGGCGTACGCGCGCCGCGCTGCGCGAGCTGCCCGACGGCGTCGTGGAACACGAGGATGTCATGGAGGACGAGCGCGGCGAGCCGAGCGTCGTGCTGCGCGTGCGCCTCGAGAAGCGCGGCGAGGAGCTCGACCTCGACTACGCCGGCACGAGCGCGCAGCGCGCGATGCCGCTGAACGCCGTGTACGGCGTGACGCTCTCCGGCGTGTACTACGCCGTGCGTGCGGTGACCGATCCGCGCATTCCGATGAACGACGGCTCGTTCGCGCCGATTCGTGTCGCCGTGCCCGAAGGCACGCTGCTGAACCCGCGTCGTCCGGCGCCGGTGAGCGCGGGCAACGTCGAGACGTCGATGCGCAACGCCGACCTCGTGCTCGGCGCGCTCGCGAAGCTGGCGCCCGGGCGCGTTCCCGCGCAGAGCGGCGGCTCGATGAACAACGTGATGATCGGCGGCCTCGACGGCGAGGGCCGCTCGTGGGCGTTCTACGAGACGAACGGCTGCGGCATGGGGGCGCGCCCGACGGCCGACGGGATCGACGGCATCCACGCGCACATGACGAACACGCTGAACACGCCGATCGAATCAATCGAACGGCAGATGCCGATGCTGATCACCGCGTACGAGTTCGCCGAGACGAGCGCCGGCGACGGCACGTTCCGCGGCGGCTCCGGCCTCGTGCGCGCGTTCGCCCTGCGCGAAGGAAGCGCGACGGCGTCGCTGCTCGCCGAGCGGCACGCGGTGCGGCCGCAGGGCGCGCACGGCGGACGCGAGGGCGCCGGAGGAGCGCACGTGCTCGTGCGGCGCGACGGCTCCGTGAGCGACTTGCCCGCGAAGACGAGCGTGCCGCTCGAGCCGGGCGACGCCATCATCGTGCGCACGGCGGGCGGCGGCGGCTACGGCGATCCGTCGGAACGCGATCCGCACGCGCGCGAACGCGACGCCGCGGACGACATCGGAACGACGGAATGAGCACGGCGCGACTCGCACCGGATCGCGTGCAGGCGAACCTCGCC
>Ga0213875_10001359_pt1 | contig 16083 bp, 26 predicted proteins | sample BarmaccomBMRX_R8_FD_160105 | JGI IMG/M metagenome (GOLD analysis project Ga0213875, IMG submission 160105) | Root-associated microbial communities from Barbacenia macrantha in rupestrian grasslands, the National Park of Serra do Cipo, Brazil - RX_R8 | ecosystem: Host-associated > Plants > Roots... | reverse complement strand
GCCGGCGGCTGGCTTCGGAGATCTTGCGCGACGTCCGGACGCTGGATCGAAAGATCGCGGACCTAAACGAGCGCATCAAAGCCGAGGTAGAGGCTTCCAGCACCACCCTCACGGAAATCTTCGGCGTAGGTCCCATACTGGCCGCCAAGATCATCGGCACGGTCGGCAATGTGGTGCGCTTCCCGACCAAGGCCCACTTCGCCTCCTACTCCGGGACGGCGCCGGTGGAGGCCTCCAGCGGGGAGGTGGTGCGCCACAGGCTCTCGCTGGCCGGGAACCGCAAGCTCAACAACGCCCTGCACATGGTCGCCATCTGCCAGGCCAGGTCGGATGCTCGGGGCGGAGCCTACTACCGCAAGAAGATCGCGGAGGGCAAATCTCGTAAGGAGGCGCTACGGTGCCTCAAGAGACGCATCTCCGACGCCGTCTTCAAGAGCCTCATGGCAGATTCGCGGGCGCCCTCGCGCAGCGCCGCTTGACAAAGAGGAGCCGAGAAGCCCGGGTGGAAACATAATGAAGCGTATCCTCTAGGTCATGATGGTAGCGATGGTCATGGCAGCGATGGCGGTGGCGACGGCGGCTCCGGCGTTCGCGGGAGCTGGGGTGAATCCCGCCGGAAACAGCTATGGTTTTTGCAAAACCCACACGAATGGTGAGGAAGTCCCCCACAACGAACCCCGCTGTCCGGGCAAGTGAGGGCTATCTAGTCCTCACTTGCTGGGGGAGGAGCCGGGGTCTAACAGCTCCGGCTCTTTCTGTGGCCTCTTTTCCTCTAAGTTTCCGATAAGCCCTTACTAGCGGAAACTGGGTTTCCCGGAAGGCACCTTCTCGGACTCCCGTTGCATAGAAGGGGTGGTTTAGGAAAGCACTTCGACATTCCGGATGGTATTCAATAGATAGTTCTGTAGCGTCCCATCGCTCCTGCGGATGAACAGCATGCTGTTCTCAATACCCTCGAAAACACCCTGGTCCCTAGCGGGGTCAGAGTGCCAGACTTCCCTACCTTCTGGGTTCAATTCTGCAGGATACACGACCCAAGTGACCCGTATTTCCCGCCCCTCCTCTACTTCTCGGTAGAGGGCGTAGAACTGTTTCTCTTCGTCCATGGTCTCCCCTATTGTCGTAAAAATTCTCCGTGCATCTTACCCCCTAACCCCGCACCCTCCGCGCCCGTTAGAAGTAAACCTCGTGTGCTGGAAAGACCCTATGCCCCGGCCCTTCGTTTTAGTGTAGGCTGTGCTTATGTCATCGGTACGGGACAGCTTATCCCCCCATCATATTCTGTCTGCTGCCTTTTTCAGCAGGGAGAGCTGGGAAGTTGAGGAGTTGAACCGAGCAAAACCGTTAATAGATGCGCACAATTCGGGTGTTATCGGAGCCGATCAATCTTATGCGATGGGCGCCGTCTTTGCTGCAGTCGCATTTCTTGAGGCTGTAATCAACGAACTTTTCAACGACGTTGTAGATGAAGTAGAAACCCCATCTTTTAACCAACTATCGCTTGATGATAGAAGATCGATGTCGCAGTGGTGGAATCTAGGGGTTGAGAAGTTCCGTACCCTCGACAAATATCAAGCGGCTCTGAACACTGTTGTGGGCAAACCGTTCGAGCGAGGGTTACAGCCTTATCAGGCAGTGGATGACCTAATTACGCTGCGCAACAAATTAATTCACTATGAACCAGAGTTCATGCCTGTAAGCGCCGGAGTGAAGCAAAACATAGCAGGGAGGTTAAAAGGCAAATTTTCTCTTAACCCCTGGTACAAGGACATGAGTAGCCCGTTCTTTCCTAATAAGTGTTTAAGCCACGGATGCGCTGAGTGGGCGGTTACCAGTAGCCTCCAGTTTACAGATGCGTTTTTCGAACGTATGAAACTAACACCTCCGTATAATCGTTGCCATGCGGGTCTGGCTACTAAAAAGTAAGGTTGCATCGCATAGCCCTTGGCAGCGCTTACTTACTGAACTGGCTCAGAGAACCCCCTAAAAAGAGACCTCCGCGCCCGTTAGGCGCCAACCTCGTGCGTGACGAAGCGTATCATACGGAATCCGGTTGTATAGAGGCACATTGCCAAAATGGCATCGTCAGGACTTCGCGCCTTTGCTCTTTCCGACTGGCAGCGGAAAGAGCAAGTGATCAAGCGGATTCCGTATCAAGGGTCGGTTGCCGTGGGTACACATCGACCCCGGCATTAATCGTGGTCTTCCAACTCGGCGATGGTCATGCGCGTGCCCGGCTCGCCTTCGACCGTCGGGTCAAGGATAACGGGCTTATCGGCGTATCTTGGCTTAACCGCACGTAGGAGCAAACCCTTCGGCTCCCAACCCCGAACCCTCGATGACCTAACCAGTTCTCCGGTCTCGTCTTGCCGTTCCTTGGCCGGGGCCTCATCCAAGGCTGCCCACTCGGTGCAATACTGCCTGGCGTCACCGTACCTGCCAAACAGCACCAAGCGCGGCGTACCATCCTCGTCGCTGAGTCGGTACATCGTCTCTACCCACTCTCCGCCACGCCGCTGCGGAACAGCGATGGCGAAGTAGATGGTGGCGGGCTCTAAGCCCTCGTCGAGGTCGCGCAAATACCCCTGCTCCCAACGCCAAAACATCCAATCGGCGAGCGCCCTTTTGCTGGTCTCTAGCGCCCACCGGTAAACGGCGTGGAAATCGCGAACGTTCACGTCGTTTGGTAGGGAGCCATGCTCCCTATAAGCTTCGTGTCCTATTAGCGCGCCCAATCTACCTGCAGCTCCTTTGCCGGATGCTCGACTCCATTGTCCTCTCTTCCCGGGCCGGGACCTACCATTTAAAAGAACTCCCCTCGGTCTATCGGCAGGTCTCGCACTATGTCCTCTCGGTCGTGGGCGAGGCTCCGCCCGTGATAGGGTGCCACCGCCCACGAAAGCGTCTCATCGACGCCTAGGTTAGAGCCCAAGCGCCTAGCACCCCAACAGCACAGGAGCAGCGCGAAAACGATGTCGTCGTGCTCCCCGGCGCTCGCTTCGTAGCGGACGTGCCCGGTGCGCTGGTTCTGGCTGGGGACGAAGCTGGCCAGCTCCTCTTTCAGCCGCTCGGCGTTCGGGCCGGGAAGGAACCGCAAGCGTCCCTGCTGGTAGGGTACCAGCGCGGCGTTCACCAGGTTCTTCTTGGGCACGGTGAAGTAGGGCGTGCCGCGCTCCGAACGGTAAGTGTTCTCCCGCTCGCCGGCGGTGGTCATGATGCCCGTGAACGGCACGCCTATGTTCTCCAAGATGTCCGCGATGCCCTGGCCCATCCCTCGACAGTCGATGAGCAGCTCCGCTTGCCCCGACAACGGCTCGGCGGCCCACACGCTATGCACGTGCCCGGCTGCCTGGTGGAGGTTGCCCTTCCAGACTTCGTAGTACCCTACGACGAGACGCGGCTCTTCCTGGGGAGAGTCCTCGACTCCCACGACCACGATGCTAGAGCTGTCGTGGGTTCTGCCGACGTCTACGCCCATGAATTTCTGGATGCTCATGTTCCACACCCTCTACCAGTGAAAGCTTTCCCAAAATATCCTGTCCGCGTGGCTCAGCGAAAGCGATTCGTCTACGCCCTTGCCTACGCCAGCCCCGGAGGGGCTGCGCGCAACCGCCGAGGTCGTGACGCCCCCGCCCACGAACTCTCCTAGCCATGGGCCGGCTTCCTCTTCTGAGAGGAATGCCGCCTCTATTTCCTCCCGGCTCCCGAACAGCGAGCGCCCGGAGCCGGACGCGAAGTCGCAGAGGTATTGGGCCGCGAACTCCCGTTCGCTCATGCGAGCGCGTTCGGAGGCCAGGAACCCTGGCGTTATCAGCGGGCTCTCGTCGGCGCGGACAATGTGTTGCTCCCACCCCACGCCGTGGGCGTAGACCTCGTAGAACGGACCCCACTCCCCGTTCGGCCTGCCGGCGAAGACGAGGCGTCCGTCGGTGGTGGCGAGGCTAGGGGTGATCGCGTCCAGGAGTTCGGCGCCGACAAAACCCCCCTCGTCTACTATCACCAGGTCGGCGTCGTAGCCCTGTATGCCGGAAGCGTTCCCCGGCAGAGCCTCTATGGCGCTCTCGTTTGCCAGCTCCAAGCCCATGCGCCGGGCGGGGAGGTGGCGTCCACCTCCCCGCCGTAGGCCCGGTACAGCCTGCCGACTTTGGCGAAGAGTATCTTCGCCTGGCGTTCGGTCGGGGCCAGGCAGAGCGTGAGGCTTCCCGGCGTGAAGAAGGCGGCGTGCAAGGCGAGGGCGGCCAGCGTACTGCTCTTGCCGCACTGCCTCCCCGCCACAAGCAGGATGCGCTTGGAGCGGCTTCTCAGGATGCGTTCCTGATAGTCGCGAGCGGCTTCTGGACCCGGCGGGTTAGGCGCGCCCCGCAGTAGCGAAAGAACTCCACCGGGTCCAGGGCGTGGCGCAGTTCGAGCGTCCCGGTCACGAACTACCGGCCGCCTCTCCTACCTGCCCCAAAGCGTCCGCGACGGCCAGCTTCGCGTCCGGGTACGGGCCTAGCGCCTCGATTATCACCTGCTGAACCTGCGGGCTTATGGCGACGTTGACCTGTGGGGCCGTCTGGATTATCTGGCGTATCTTCGAGACCAACTCCAGGTTGTGGCGCTGCTCCCGGATCGATGCCAGGACGAACCCGAGCTCGTCCTGGGCTTTGGCCTGTTCGAGCGCTTCGAGCGTCTCCCGTTCGAGGTCCTCCACGCGCATGAGGATGGCGTCGGCTTCGAAGTGGTCCGTGTGCCTGGAAGCCTCAACCAGCAATTGAGGGATATGCCGCTTATGTCGCTGAACAGCGGTGGGGGAGAGCCCGAACTGGTCCGCTACGGCCCGCTTCGAGCAACCCCGAACGATGATGGCCTCGTTTATCTCGAAGCTCTCCGGGTGGTTGCAAGCCGAGCAGGAACGGCTCATCTACTTAAATCAGGTCCTCGACATCGCGCGGGACCGGCCCGTCCTGCCGCCGCCAGTAATCGGCCCTATCCTGGGCCGCCTCGGTAACATTTCTTACCGCACGCTGTCGGCCGGCCTCCCCGCTTACGACGTCCTGAAAATGCTGCCAAAGCTCCTCATCAGCGAGGTCAGCGTCTTCCTCCGGTTCCGAGGAGAAATCGAGTACACGGCCGCGAGACTCCAGGTCCCGAACGGTCTCGGCGAACTCGGCGGTGGAGTTCCTCGTCTCCCACAACTTTGTCAAATCCGTATCGGAAAGCTCGGCAGCCTGCTCGTCCGCAAGGAGCTCTCGCCACTTTGCTTCAAGCGAAAGGTCGGCAGAAGTGTTGGTCGGCGAGACCGGCTTTACGTCGTTGGAGTAGCCAGTCGCCGCAACCGGAGCCATCTTCTTATCGGAAGAACTTAGGGTATCAAGGTCTTTCATTATCTTGCGCTGGGCCGTGGCGACGAGCTAGCCGTTATCGTCGAGAGACAGCGGTTGGACCGTGGCCTGTTGCAGGGTAAGGTCGAGTTCGAGAATTACGCCGTACGCTTTGGCTCCCGAGTCATCGCCCCACTCGACTACATCGCCCTTCGTGCGCGCGAGATCAGTCGGGCCAGCGGAAACCGCTGAGAGGTCCGCTACCGGCGCGAAGCCGCCATCGACCCACGGTAGGTCCGCTGACAGGTCGCAGTAGCTGCCGTAGGCTCCCGACACATGCCGCGGATCAACGCCGTGAGCCATGTGGTCCTGAGCAAGTTCCGCAGCCTCCTCTACGGATTTGGGTGCAAAAAATGGATTTTCTTCGTAAGTCGGAAGGGTCAAATCCTTCTCCTTTCGTTGGGGGTTAGACCGCCCGGCTAGGGGGCGAACCATCCGCTCCGCAGTCGCTGGAGACGTGCGAAGCTCGTCTGCTATCTCTTTGACGCTGAGACCCGAGCCCCAGAGATGAGCGGCTTTCTCGAGAAGCCGGCGGTCTCGCCTGCGCTCAGCTCGCGGCATGCTCGCCGCCTTCCTCCTCGAGCAGCGCCCGCATGCCTGCGACGGCGGCACGGGCCAGCGCAAGGTTACGGTGCGGCTCGCGCGCCCTAAGAAACAGCTTCATGAGGAGGTGCGTCGTCTCGAACTTTTGCGCCCGGGTCTCCAGATAGGTGGCCAGCCCCTCCCCGACCGCCGCCTGCTCGATTTGCTCCCGAAACCGCTCAAGACGGTCGGAGTCTTGGCGAGCCGGGGCCAGGCCGGCGCCGGCGAGCAGCGCGTTGGCCTCCTCGTAGAGGTGGTCGAATGCAGATTCAGACACGCGGGCGCCCCAAAAGACTCCTCGCAGCAAACCTAGTTTGCTGAAGACGGCTTTCTAGGGGAGACCTCTTGGCCTCCTGAACGGCCCGAATCTGCCGGCGAAGGATGTCGTAAACCTGCTCTTGGAACCATTGCGGCAACTGTACGGTCGCCTCGATGTCCCGGCCCGGTCCGAGAGGTTCGAGTTCAACCCCGAGCAAGAGCGGCTCGCCTGCAGGACCAACCGCTGCCTCATCACCGTAGGCTCTAAAAGCCGGGCGGTTCAGCCTAATCCGGAGAAAAGTTTCGGCAAGGGGCGCCGACGATTGCAGGACAACGAGGTACCGGCCTTCGGGGGTTTTGAAGCCTCGGAACACAGCGTTGCCGACCTCGAGGTATTTGCCCCTCTCGTTGTAGCTCCGGCCGTTCGTATCGCAAGTACCGAACCGGATGTAGCAGCGCTCCCAGGTCGAGGGAGCCTCCGGGCTCGAAGGCAGGCCAAGCTCCTGCCAGGCGCCTTCGCCCCAGATATCCACGACCCTAGACAACGCCGTCCTCCTCGCACAGGAGCTCGGCAGCCCGGGCATGCTCTTCAGCGAGCACCTGGTGGGCGTCTCTAAGCGAGCAGTGAGCAGCAAACGCTTGTGCGACTTGCTGTTTGTGCAAGCGCTCGCGGTAGCGCCGCTCGGACTCCTGCCAGGCGCGTTCAAGCGCGTTGGCTTTCCGGCGGTCGTGGCCGAGAATGCCAGTCATCGCAGTTCCTCCCTAGCCAGCTTCTTTCTTGTGCAGCCGCCGCTGAAAGTCGAGCAGTTCGCCGCGTTTCGCTTCGTCCTCTCGGGCAGCAGCAGCCTCAACAAAGTGGTCGATGCTCGCCACCAAATCTTCCAGCGCAGCTGTAAATGCAGCGTCAACTATCTCCGGGTCCGCTTTGTGCCAGAACTTGTACGCAACATCCCACCAGCCAAAACTGCGCGAAGCTCTCTCCTCGACCTCTCTGGCGGGTAGGGCAGAGCCAGCCAGCGTGTCCAACTCTGCTTGCAACTCGCGAATTGCTTCTGTCATGCACTGTGTCATTCTGCGCCGCTCCTCCAAAACTTCACTGGACGGTGAGAGCGCTGCTCTCACTTTTGGGGACGGCTCCCCAGCTTTTCCCTCTCCAACAAGTTCGGCAATCGACGACATGCCCAGCGCCCGCGCGACGCCAATCAATGTCGAATAGTGCGGGTCGGTTATCACGCCTCTCTCTAGTTTGTTGATTAAGTTCAACGAAACGTCTGCCCTCCGAGCGAGCGCCTCCTGAGACAAACTGAGCGCTTTTCGTCTGTCTCTTATGCGGTTACCAACATCCACACAGACCTCCTCAACCAACTAGTTTTGCTAGTTGATGGTACCAAATAATTTGATTTGCGTCTACGTACTCGAATGTGTAGAATTACCGCAACGAAAAGCCCCGCGGACCAGGCGGGGCTCAAACCAATGACTGGGAGGATGATACTCGAAAATGACCGAAACCACCACCGGCATTAGCCCGGAGCAACGCTTCTCCAGGTCGCGGCCGTGCCCAATCTGCAACGGCCACCCCAACTCACCTCAAGGACAAGGAAGCCGCTGCTACGGCTTCCTTTCCGCGGATGGCAACTTCGCACAGTGCACCCGTGAAGAGCACGCCGGGACTCTTGAGCAGCACCCGGAGAGCGACACCTTTGCGCACCGACTCGAAGGCAGCTGCGGATGTGGTGTGTCCCACGGTCCCGGTACGGTCGTAAGCCTCCCGAAGCACAAAAAGCGCTGGAAGGGTGACAAGCCGCAAGGTCGCGTAGTAGCCACTTATGACTACACCGACGAGAAAGACAACTTTCGCCACCAGACCGTTCGGTACGAGCCAAAAGATTTCAAGCAGCGCCGCCCCGACGGGAACGGGAGTTGGGTATGGAGCCTTCAGGGTGTCGATACGGTGCTCTACCACTTGCCCGAAGTCTTAGAGGCACGCGAGAGAGGCGAAACCATCTACCTCGTCGAGGGCGAGAAGGACGCGGACAACGCCCGTGAGCATCTGGGCATAGTCGCCACGACCGCTCCTATGGGCGCGGGTAAGTGGAAAGCGGCTTACACCGAGACGCTGCGCGGTGCCCACGTAGTCATCATCGGCGACAACGATTCCGATGGTCGCAACCACGTTGAAAGCGTGGCGGCGTCGGTTGCATCGGTTGCGGAGAGCGTGCGCGTCGTGGAGCTGCCCGGCCTCGCACCCGGCGGCGATATTTCGGATTGGATAGGAAGCGGTGGCACTCGAGAGCAGCTGCACGAGCTCGTGAAAGCCGCCGAGACCAAAACCGACCCGGTTAAAGCCTTGCTCGGAAAACGTCTCAGTGACTACCAGCCCGAGCGGGTTTCCTTTCTCTGGGAGGGGCGCATCCCTCGCGGGAAAATCACCATCATTGACGGCGACCCTGGCGACGGCAAATCCGTGCTGACCACGTACATCGCCGCGTGCGTGTCCACCGGGCGGCGCTTCCCGGACGGAGCTTCGTGCGAGATGGGCGGCGTCGTGATGCTGAACGCCGAGGATGGCCTGAGCGACACCATCCGGCCTCGAATAGACGCGGCTGGCGGCGATGCGACCAAGGTGCTCCCTCTGGCGTTCTTGCCGGACGAGAACGGAGCGGAGCGCCCCTTCGCCATTCCCGACGACCTACCGCTCCTGGAGCGCGCTATCGAGGCGGTCGGAGCGTCACTCGTGGTCGTTGACCCGCTCATGGCGTTTTTGCCCGAGAAGGTGAGTGCTCACAAAGACCAGGATGTAAGGCGGGCTCTGGCCCCCCTCTCCGCACTCGCGGAGAGGACCGGAGCAGCCATCTTGGTAATTAGACATTTGAATAAGGCCGCCGGGACCAACCCCCTTTACCGGGGCGGGGGCAGCATCGGTATTATCGGTGCGGCGCGCTCGTCCTTGATAGTCGCCCGAGACCCCGAAGATGAGGACGTGCGCATCTTTGCCCCACTCAAACAAAACCTCTCGCGCCCGGCCGAGAGCCTCAAGTACGTGATTCGCACTGCCGCCAACGGCGCCGCCGCGATTGAGTGGCAGGGAGTGACACCCTTCGCGGCCAAAGACCTCCTCAAGCCGCAAACCAACGATGAAGACCGCTCCGCACTCGCAGAGGCAAAGCAATTTCTCAAGGACGAGCTCGAAGACAGTCCGATGCACGCCAGGCAAGTGCTCAAGGACATGCGTGAGGCGGGCATCTCAGAACCGACTCTGCGACGAGCAAAAGCCGCGCTAAAGGTCCGTTCCGAGAGGGAGTCAGATGGCTCATGGACTTGGGCGCTGCCCAAAGAGGGCGCGGCTTCACCGCAAGGCGGTCAAGCCCAAAACGGTGAACATCTTGATAGCCTTGATAAGGTTGTCAAAGATGAACATCTTGATAGCCTTGAAAAAACAAGCATACAATACACAGAGAATTTCCCTTATATATCGGTAGATGGTCAAGGCTATCAAGGTTATCAAGGTAACCGTACAGGCGGTGATGGACGTCTTGGCAGCGATGGCTGGTGGTCGGAGGAGTTTTGATGTCCTCACCGCTCTTACACGAACTCCGCACCCGGGGTTTTGCCTTCGAGCTGCGTGACTCGGGGGTCCGGTCGGAGCCGAGGCTGGTCGTCAGCGGACCGGAGAAGCCCGATGAGGCTACGCGGCGGCTCATCGCTGAAGAGGCGCCATCTCTGAAGCTGGCGCTATTCTTGGAGGACCCGCCGCAGTGGTTCGTAGAGGCGATGCTTCAGGTCATGGACCCTGCCTACCCGCTGAAGCTGCGCAACCTGGCGGCGGGCGTGGCCTACCACGTAGGCGGCCTCGAGGGTTGGGAGGCCGTGGTAGAGGCCGTCGCGGACGCTCTTATGAAGTGGGAGCTTGCCTATTTAGAGCGCGCTGGGTAGGTTAGAACAGGTCCTCGGGCTTCACCTTGAGGACCTTGGCCAGCTTGCGGGCGGTCTCCGGCTTGGCCTTCGAAGCGCCGGTTTTCTCGGAAGGTTCCGGAGCAGAGTGCTCATTTTGAGCACTCTGCTCCGAGTATTGATTCGTGCCGTGCTTTTTGCGACCTGCTCGCCGGTTTTTTCCTGCGCGGCTGCGGATTCAAAGTGGTCATTTTGACCACTTTGTTTTGTGGCGTTCGTGTTTCCTTCCGGTGCTCCTGGCGGCTTCTTAGCTGCTAGGTAGTCCTTGCCACGATAGTAAGCGACCTCTTGAGCGGTGAGGTTTCGTTTGGCGAACTGGTTGTCTCGCTGCCATTCGAGCACCTCTTTCACCAACGAGAGACACGACACCTGTTTGTGCACTTTTTCTGTAATTTGCAGGAAAAACTACAGACTACGGCGCCGTTTTCTGAGATAATTCAGGGTGTCAAATAAAGATGGCCCCGACGGTGTGCAACCACCCCGAGGCCCGGACCAAAGGGAGGCAACCCTGTGGCCAGCACCACTATAGCGCAACCCGCGCACCAAACCCCCCGCGAACTCCGCGGACTCGCCCTCTACGAGGAGCACGGCACCGAAATCCGCTTCGAGGACGGCGTTTGGCTCGTCCCCAGCCAACACGACGCGACCAGCGTTTACGAGGTCGTTATCGGACGTAGGGGCGAGTCTTGCGAGTGCTTCGACTTCGAGCATCGCGGCATCGCTTGCAAACACGTCCACGCTGCCACCATCGCCCGGGCAAAGACCGCCCCCTGCTCTAGCTGTGGCCGGCGCGTCCGACGCCGGGAGCTGGTCGAGGTCCAAGAGAGCCTCACCTACTTCGAGGGCGACCTTCTCTGTCACGAGTGCTGGCACTCCAGCGACGCCGAAGTCCTCTAGCCCGAGCGTGATAGCTCATGCCCGCAACGAAGGCGCGGGGGCCACCGAAGCCCCCGCACTATCCCAGCGCATCGGCCATCTTGGAGGGGGGAACTTCGAGGAGGTATACGCAATGAACGAAGAACCAACCGGCCGGGGGGCGGCGACCGAATTTGGTCTGGTTTTGCTGAAGATCCTGGAGGAGCGTGGTGTGGCAGGCGGCTTCGACGAACTGGGGAAGCGGCTGGTCGATGCCGGGTACCCGTATGGGGTCGCGGAAGTGTCGGAGTTCGTTAGCGGTGCCAACAAGGAGATAGACAAGCGCTTCCTGGACGCCGTGGAAGACGTGCTAGGGATAACTCTGGGCAGCCCGCCCAGCCTGCGCCTGACGGGGGCCTTCTACGGCGGTAGACGTCCCATGGGGGAGGAATAGCGACTGTCTAGGGACGGACGGAGGATCGGGTCGGGGCTATCATAATGGTCCCGGCCCTTTATCGAGAGGAGGAGTGTTGTCATTCGCTTACTACCCGCCCGAGCCACTAGTGGGAGAGATGAGGGAACTGCTTAATACGCTCGACGGAGACCGACAGGAGATAGCCGAGGATCTGGGGGTCGATCACCTACTATTCAAACTCGTAGATGAGGCTCTCCGTTCTGGGGACATAGACGAACTGCGGGTTGCACGCGCCGCCTGTGAGGGCTGGCCGTCTGGGGGCCGGGACAACACCGTGGTGCGGCCCGAGTAACATGCTACCGGACTGGAGTCCTGGCGGCGAGCTGGGGCTCCGGCCCACGCTTAGAGGAGATAGGCATGACGGGAAGCTGGAGAATGAAGGGGGCCAAGGACCAGGCAAGGGCGTGGTTGAGGGACGCGGGTGAGCAAGTCCACGTTGCACACCTGATATCGGCGACGCCCGAGTACGATCCGCCTACCCATGAGCCGCCCCGCGACGATAACCTTATCGCCTTCGGGGACGTAGAGCCCTACAACGGGCGGCTCAGGGAGCTTGAGGGCGCATCCTACAGATTGCTGGCAGGCTTTCAGAGCAAAGGAGCGTTGGCGCTGTCGTGCGCCGTAGGTGGCGATTGGCTCACGGAGAACATCAGCCCCGAGGAATTCGTTGAGTTGGCAGTGAGGCTTAAGGAGTCCGGTGAGATCGACGGCGTGGCCCTAGCATTTTTGAGGTACGGCTGGCCCACACATGAGGAGGGCTCGTACAGCGATTGGTACGGGGCGATGCCCCTAGGTATCGGCCAGCTGCGCGCCTTGGTCAAGTAGCCCCGGCCCAAAGCCGGGGCTATCATGGGTCCCGGCCTTTTAAGTGCAGGGCGCATGTATACGAGTGGCCGGAGATGCGCCTTGCCCGCTTCCGCATTCTTTGCCGTTTGTACGGTGTTCAACACCTTTCGCTGGGAATACCATTCCAGACGTAGGCTAGGAAAAGCGAATCGGAGGAGTAAGGCTTTGAAAATAACCGAGTGCGCCGAAGGGCACTACCGGACCAGGGGAGTACGGGGCGGCAGGCGCCATCATGTCCGAGAGGACTGCTACTCGTGGTTAGATAGCCATCTGGAGAGGCTTGCGGGCAAAGAAGCCCGCTGCGAGTACTACGCACGTCTGGCAGGGTTGAAGAGCTGAAAAGGAAACGCCACGACTTGAGTGAAGGAGGGACTCATAATAGCCCCGGCCCTTTTCTCTTAAGGGAACTTTAATCGGCCGTTATCCGTTCTGTAACACGCTTTCTCGGTTCGTCCTGTAGTCTCTAACCATCAACTTCTTCGGGCCGGGGTTCTGTAATCTGGAGGCTCCGGCCCTTTTGCTGGGGCCACTTATCCACAACATGGGGTGGGTTATCAACACCGTAACTCCTACGTGTAGGTGCAGGGTAGAGGCGGGTACAACGTTAGGTAATTCGTGGATTGAGGTGCAAGGAGGCCGGGGTCCTGTCATCGGGGCTCCGGTCGCTTCGGGTGTTAAACAAACCTTTTACTTGGTTTTTGCGCTCGTTTAACTCGGTTGAAGCAGATTCTCTTATCATTCTTCGTAGGGGTGGCGGGCGCTCTACACTGGGACCGGAATCGAGACGACCAGCCTCCTAACTCCGTCAACCGCCACCCCTACAGAAGAGAGGCTTGCTTCTACGGTGGAAGGGGTGATGGCTTGAAAGACCGCAAGCGAGACGTATCGAGGGGCCCACTGATAGGGGCTTTGCTCATGGCGTTCGGAGCGATACTGATGGCGCTGTCCTGCACGCTCGGCAACGGACCTTTGTAGAACATCGAAAAAAGGAGTACGACTCTCTGCGTTGGAGAGGAAGCAGCAGGACTGCGTGGCGGAGGCCGTTCTCGCGCGCCTTGGCTTCTTAGGCAACTACCCGGACGAAGATGCCGACGAGGGGTGATGAGGGCATTCCCTACCGCATCGGCCCGGGTCATGCGGGGTCCTGGCCCCTTTCGCACGTCGAGCAAACTTTTTACATGCTTTTTACGGTCGTTTAACTCAGGCGGTGGACTCCTCCCCTATCCTATGCTCTTGGAGCTTCCTCAAAGCTTCCATCCTCCTCGGGCCGGCATCACTAACACTTTCCGCTGTCATCCTGCCGGCCCCTCTCTTTGCCACTACTCCGTGTCCGGTGGTCTAGGGGTGCGAGCGGCGATTGGAGCGCATCGAAATTGGTGCGCGCGCACTAATTGTGTCGTTGAGGCCCCAGCTATGCGACCACGACACGAATCTATCAGCGATTAATGAATCTTAAAATTGGGGCGCGCGCACCAATTTTAAGTTGTGTTAAGGCAGGGGCGACCCCGCAACCGTTGCGGGGTGGGGGCAAAAGACCACCGAGGACATGGCTAGCGCAACGGGCATGTCGGAACGCTCCTGGCAAAACCGCACCAAGATAGGCCGCGAGATAGGCGAGAAGACGGCGGCGGTTGGCTAGGAGGATACCAAGGTATCCTGAGCGTGTTGTTGCAGAGCCCGTGGCCGGTGGTGAGGGATTGTGCCGTATCGGGCGCGCAGTATACTAATCAAAGGTTCACTTCCGACTCTGTCGGATGATAGGGCCTCCTTCCGGGCCGGGGCGAAGCGTGGTAGCTCCCCGGCCCTTTGTCTTATGTATCTTTGGGGCATAGAACGCGACCAAGTTACATAAGACAACCAAGGCTCCATAATACTTCGAGAAACGCCGCCTCCCCCGCCGGCGCCTCCCACCCCATCGGACCGGGGCTATCGGGAGGACCGCCGATAACGCGTTATCGGAAACCCCTAACCCTGTCTTATAGTGGGGGTCGGCGCTCCCGTGGCAAGCCGAATATCCGCCTCCACCACGGCGGGCGCTGTGCCGTGGTACCGGAAGGCTCCTCCGAAGCCGTTACAGGCGATTCTCGGGGCTCTGGTGGGGCTTCCCCGGTGCGCTCCAGCTCTGGAACCCTCTGCACCAGCCCGGCTATGATGCGCCTGTTCTCCCGGTTTGCCGCGTGTGCCTCGTCGAGCTGCTCGCGTAGCAACTCGTTTTGCTCGCGTAGCATCCGGATGAACTCCTCATCGTGGTGTCCGTCGGATGTCTCACCGGACGGCTCGCCGGATGGCTTGGCGTCCGCATCTATCCATACGTACACCCTTCCTTCGGCGTCTTTGTGGGATTCGAGCGTGTCACGGCGGATGCGTTGGCGGATGGCATGCTCCGAGACACCGAGCAACTCGGAGGCTTCCTTTACCGTGACGCGGCGGCGTTCCATGCAGCGACAGCGTAGAACACGCGTGCCGTCCGCGGATAGGGGTAGGACTGAATCTTTATCCAGCACCACAACATCTTGTGGTTAGGGGTAGCGGCTACCGGCCTTCTTAGCCTGTTAGGACCGGGGCAGAGCGGGTTTCTATTCAGGATCGTGCATGGGGGCTTCCGAGAACTTCCCTTCCAGGACCCCCAGCGAATAAAGAGAAGAAAAGCTTCAAAGATCGCGACAAAGGTGGCACGAAACGGCATTCGGTGGCATGCTGTGCTTAGCGGAAAAGCGCTTTAGGGAGGAAGGTTCGCCATGTCAGAGAACCTAGTCCGTGCAGGCGGAGGTTTGGCTGCGTTGATCGGTGGCGTGCTAGGCGTAATAGCCTCTATCATGGTCTTGGTTTTCGTGCTACCCCTAGCGTTGAATCCGCCCCCTAGTGGGATACCCTTTTCGGTTATCATCACCAACTCCCTACTTATTCTCGCCTGGGTACTGGTGTTAGGTGGACTGGTAGGACTCTATGTTAGCCAGCAGGAAAGCGTAGGAACGCTGGGATTGGTGAGCTTTGTGCTGGCTTTGGTCGGGACAGTGTTGTTGGTAGGCGTGCTCTGCGTCCAAACCTTCTATCTGCCAGTTGCGGGGATTAGTAGTATCAGGATAGTAGTAAGTGTGGTGGCTTTAGTAACGATGCTGGTCGTTACAGTAGGTTGGTTCTTGTTTGGCCTGGCCACCTTCAGGGCTCGCATCTATCCGCGTCCAGCTGCCATACTCCTGATGGTTGGTGCAGCATTCGCCTTACTAATCCACTTCGCTGCTGGGGAATTTATTTTTCTGTTTGCGGCCACAGCCTGGTTAGGCTTCTCCCTATTTAGAGGAAAGATTAGCTCAGTAGGGGAGCCTGCAAGTCCGAGTTGAGTTTCCGGGAAGTGACACATGGCCCTCCTGTAAGGAGGGCTAGCCCGAAGCTATGAAGATGGGATCCCACCGAGCGTATTTTCACACCAGCCCTTACTCTGGGAAATCCGGTCCATAACGAGGCGGGGTACCTCCTCTCTTCCCCAGACCGGGGCTGCGCGCCCGGCAGAAGCCATCCTCGCACGGCTGAGAGGATGTGGGGGATGATGTCACCGTGGGTGTCTCTCCTCGATGCTCTACGTAAAAACGACTCGTAGTGGTGTCCCGATACTCACCGGGTATGGCCGGTTATGAAACTTTGATTTAGAGACGAGTTTTGGAACAAGCAGAAGCCCATAAAGGCGTTGATCGAGGATCCGGGTAGATAGCGTCCCGAAAAGGGGCGTTTGTGGGACACAACTGATCACCACTC
>Ga0213875_10001358_pt1 | contig 16097 bp, 14 predicted proteins | sample BarmaccomBMRX_R8_FD_160105 | JGI IMG/M metagenome (GOLD analysis project Ga0213875, IMG submission 160105) | Root-associated microbial communities from Barbacenia macrantha in rupestrian grasslands, the National Park of Serra do Cipo, Brazil - RX_R8 | ecosystem: Host-associated > Plants > Roots... | reverse complement strand
GCCCATCGTGCCCTCGACTTCAGGGTGGCCGGCGTGGCCGATCATCAGGATGTGCCGCGCCGCCGCGCCACCGCCGGCGTAGTGCCGCTCGGCCTCGCGGTGCACCTTGCTGACCAGCGGGCAGGTCGCGTCGAAATAGCTGAGCCGCCGCCGCCGCGCCTCCGCGGGCACCGACTTCGGCACGCCGTGGGCGGAGAAGACGACGTGCGCCTGCGCCGGCACCTCGGCCAGGTCCTCGACGAACACCGCCCCCTGGCGCTCGAGCTGCTCTACGACGGTGCGGTTGTGGACGATCTCGTGGCGAACATAGACCGGCGCGCCGTGCCGCCGCAGCGCCTCCTCGACCACCCGGATCGCCCGATCGACGCCGGCGCAGAAGCCGCGCGGGCCGGCCAGCAGTATGCGCAGGCTCGGCTGTGGTCTCATGGCGACGCCGGGCGCGGGCGATCCGGCAGGCGGTTGTCCCGGGCCGGAACACCGCGCAGTATACCGCGCGTCCCCCTCCTCAACGACCGCCGGGTCACCGCCGGGTCACTGGCCGAGCCGCACATGCCCCCATCCGCTCGATCCCTCCGCCCGGCGGCGCTGGCCCTGCTTTTCGCCGTCTCCGGCTGCGCCAGCAGTTCCCCGCAATTCGCGCCCGACTGTCCCCGCGCCGCCATCCTCGGGGAGGCGGCCGATCTCGCCCGCTACCGCTCGGCCACGCCCGGTCCGCACGACATCACCGATATGGTACTGGGCGGGCGCATAACAGGCATTTCCGGCGCCTGCTCGCAAGGCGATCACGGCACGCTGAACACCACGATCAAGGTGTCGATGAGCCTGACGCGCGGCCCGGCCGCGCGGGGGCGGGTCGCGGATGCCACCTATTTCGTCGCGGTCACCCGCGGGCAGGCCATCCTGGACAAGCAGACCTACCCCCTGCACGTCGAGTTCCCGCCGAACACCGACGAAGTGCACCTGACCGGCGATCCCGTGGCGCTGGCGATCCCGACCTCCGCGACACTCTCCGGCGCCGCCTATACGGTGCTTGCCGGCTTCCAGCTCTCGCCCGCCGAGCTGGCGACCAACCGCCAGCGCCCGGCGCGGTGACCCCGACGCGGAGCGCCGGGCCGCGCCGGTGATGGCCACCGACGCCAGCGGCCTGAAGCCGCCGCTTCAGATGACGCGTCTGACCCGCAGCCCGGCGATCGCCGCGTCGTCGTAGCCGGCCCAGCGCAGCACCTCCTCGGTGTGCGCGCCGGCCTCGGGCGTCGGCGTGCGGATGTCCTTGGCCACGCCTTCGAGCGTGATCGGCGAGCCCACCAGCTCGGTCTGCCCGAGCACGGGGTGCTCGACCGGGCGCGCCATGCGCAGGTGCTGCACCTGCGGGTCGGCGAAGACCTGGTCGATCGTGTTGATCGGCCCGCACGGAATACCCGCCGCCTCGAACAGCGCGATCCAGTGGGCGGCTGGCTTGTCACTGGTGATCTCGGCGATCGCCGCGTTGATCGCCTGCCGGTGGGCGCTGCGCCCTTCCTGGGTCGTCCAGCCCTGCCGCGCCTTCCAGTCCGGCCGCTCGACGGCGTCGCAGAAGCGCTCCCACAGCCGCGCCGAGCTGGCGGCGATGTTGATGTGGCCGTCGCTGGTCGGGAACACGCCGGTCGGAATGCCGGTGGGGTGGTCGTTGCCGGCCTGCGGCGCCACCTCGCGCTGCATCAGCCAGCGCGTGGCCTGGAAGTCCAGCATGAACACCTGCGCCTCGAGCAGGCTCGTCTGCACCCAGCGGCCCTCACCGGTGCGCTCGCGATCGAACAGCGCCACCATGATGCCGAGCGCCAGCAGGTTGCCCGCCGTGAGATCGGCGATCGGAATGCCGACGCGCACCGGCCCCTGCCCGGGCAGGCCGGTGATCGACATGAGCCCGCCCATGCCCTGGGCGATCTGATCCACCCCCGCCCGGTGGCCGTACGGCCCGGTCTGGCCGAAGCCGCTGATGCTGCCGTAGACGATGCGCGGATTGACCGCCCGCACATCCTCCCAGGCCACCTTGAGCCGGTGCTTCACCGCCGCGCGCATGTTCTCGACCACCACGTCGGCGCGCGCCACCAGCCGCATGAACGCGGCGTGCCCGTCCGGGTCCTTGAGGTTGAGGCGTATCATCCGCTTGTTGCGGTGCAGGTTCTGGAAGTCGAAGCCGTGCCGGTTGCCGGTGATCTCCTCAGCCTGGCCGGGCGGCTCGATGCGGATGACGTCGGCCCCGCAGTCCGCGAGGTGGCGCACGCAGGTCGGCCCGGCGCGGGCGAGCGTCAGGTCCAGCACGATGATGCGCGACAGCGGCAGCGGGTTCGGCATCGGAGTTCTCCCGTGATCGGCCGGTGTGTCAGTGCCAGCTATGCGGCCGGTCGCCCAGCATCGCCGCGAGCGTCGGCTCGATCGCCTGCGCCATCAGCGCCTGCCCCTCGGGCGTCGGGTGCAGCAGCGGGTCGGGTGGCGTGAGGAACCCGTCGAGGAACAGGCTCTCGTCGAGCGCGCCGTGCCGCACGAAGACCGGCGTGAGGTCGATGTAGGTGACCTCGCCGCCGTTCCCGTAGCGCCCGGCGAGCGTGCGGTTCACCGCTTCGGTGGTCGCATCCACCCATGCCGAACGCCGGCTCGGCAGGATGCTGAGCAGCACGATCTTCGTGCGCGGCAGCCGGCGACGCAGTTCGGCCACATCGGCGTCGATGCCGGCCAGCGTCTCCTCGGCGGACCAGTGCACGCGGCCGAGATTGTTGGCGCCGATCAGCACCACCGCCACTTTCGGGGCAATGCCCTCGGCTTCGCCGTGCTGCAGCCGCCACAGCAGGTTGGCGGTGGTGTCGCCGCGGAAGCCGAGTTCGACGACGTTGCGGTCGCCATAGAAGGCCGACCAGACCGGCCGGAATCGCAGCCAGGGCGCCGGACCGTCCTTCTCCCAGTCCTGCAGGATGGAATCGCCGTAGAACACGAGATCGACGGTATGGGCGCGCAGCTCCGCCTGCTTCTGCTCGAAACGCGCGCGCCACCACGGCAGGTCCATACGCGCGATCGGCGTCGCGGCGAGCGCCACGCGCGGGCCCGGCGGCGCGTTGGCGGCGCCGCCGAGCAGCAGCGCAGCGGCCAGGAACAGCAGGCGACTCGATCGCATGAGGGCTCCTCGTCCGGCGGGCTGCGACGGTATAGACGGGGCGCCGCCCGTCAGGCCACGCCCTCATCCAGCCCGATCTCCGCCAGCACCTCGCGCGTGTGCTCGCCGAGCGTGGGTGCCAGGCGGCGCACCACCGGCGGCGAGCCGGAGAGCGAGGTCGGGGTCGGCATGACGGTCAGGCCGCCCTCGGTTGGGTGCTGCCACGCTTCGAAGAAGCCGACCTCGCGCAGGTAGTCGTCGTCCAGCAGGTCCGCGATGTCGTTCACCGGCCCGTTCGGGATGTCGGCCGCGTCAAGCCGGCGCTGCCACTCCGCCGTGCCGCGCTCGCGCATCGCCTCGGCGAGCACGCCGTAGAGGGCGTCGATATTCTCGCTGCGCTGCTCGAGCCGGGCGAAGCGCGGGTCGCTCGCCAGCTCCGCCCGCCCGATCGCCGGCAGCAGCCGCTCCCACTGGTCGTCGGTGGAGGCGATGACGCAGAGATATCCGTCCTTCGTCGCGTACGGCCGGCGATGCGGCGTCAGCATGCGCGGATAGCCGAGGCCGCGCGCCGGCTCGCCGATCGTGGCGCCCCAGAGATGCTCGACCATCGCGAAGGCGATCATCGTGTCGAGCATCGGCACGTGCACCGCCTGGCCCGCGCCGCTGCGCTCGCGGTGCAGCAGCGCGCAGACCACGGCATAGGCCAGCGCGTGGCCGCACAGCTTGTCGGCCAGCACCGTCGGCACGAAGCGCGGCGCGCCGCCGGTGCCGTTCAGCGCGGCCATGCCGCTCATGCCCTGGATCATGTCGTCGAAGGCCGGGCGATCGCCGAGCCGGCTGCCGGGCCGGAAGCCGCCGGCCGCGGCGTGGATCAGCCGCGGGAAGCGTTCGCGCAGCGTCGGATAGTCGAGCCCGAGCCGCGCCGCGGCGACCGCGCGCATATTCAGCACGAGCACGTCGGCGCGTCCGATCAGCGCCAGCAGCGCTTGCTGCGCCGCCGGCCGCTTGAGGTCGAGCACCACGCTGCGCTTGTTGCGGTTCAGGTTGAGGAAGTAGGAGCCCATCCCCGGCGTGCGCGACGGCCCGATCTTGCGGATCGGGTCGCCCTGCGGCGGCTCGATCTTGATCACGTCCGCACCCATGTCGCCGAGCAGCTGCGTCGCCAGCGGGCCGAGCACGTTGTTGGTGGTATCGATCACCCGCACGCCGTCGAGCGCCGCCGCGGCCATATGCATGCTCCCCCGCCGCGCCAAGCATGGCACGGCCGGCGGGGTCAGGCGAGCAGCAGGTAGCCGACGCAGCCCAGCCCGACCGCCAGGCAGTAGTACGCGAAGGGATCGAGCGACTGCGTGTCGTGCCGGCGGAAATAGCGCATCAGGAACGCGGTGCTGGCGAGCGCCGTGACCCCGGCCACCGCTGCCGCCGCGGCGGCCTGCCCGAAGGCACCGGGCGGCACGCCCGCGCGCAGCAGCTTCGGCACCTCCAGCACCGTGGCACCCAGGATGACCGGTGTGGCGATCAGGAAGGAGAAATGCGCGGCACCCTCATGATCGACGCCGCGCAGCAGGCCGCCGACGATCGTCGCCCCCGACCGCGACATGCCGGGGATCAGCGCCGTGCACTGCCACACGCCGACGCTCACGGCATCGCCCAGCGTCAGCGTCGAGAGCGGCCGGTGGGTCCGGCCGCGCAGCCGCTCGCCGACCAGCAGCAGCACGCCGTTGACGGCGAGGAAGGCGGCCGCGGCCAGCGGCGAGGCGAACAGCCCGCGGAAGAATTTCTCCAGCGCGAACCCGACGATCACCGCGGGAATCGTCGCCACGACGATCAGCCCGAGCACCCGCCGGCTCTCGCGCACCCGGTGCGCATCGCCGATGCCGAGCACGCCAAGCGCCAGCGCCAGCCAGTCGCGCCAGAAATAGCCGAGCAGCGCGGCCGCGGTGCCGACGTGCAGCATCACCAGGAACGGCAGGAAGGCCGGCGCCGCCTGGTCGATGCGCCACCCCAGCAGCGCCGGCAGCACGACGGCGTGGCCGAGGCTGCTCACCGGGAACAGCTCGGTGGCACCCTGCAGCACGGCGAGCGCGATGGCCTGGAGAAATGTCATGCCGCCGGCCCGACCGCCAAGGACAGGTTTTGCTTAATCGTTCAGCGGATAGGCCGCGAGCACGCGCTTCTGCAGCCGCCACAGACGGATCATCGCGCGCAGCCCGGACGTCCGGTGGCCGGCTGCGCGGTTCTTGCGGCCGATCTCGAAAGCGGCGCGGTAGTGGAAGAACTGCGCGGCGTAGGCCTGCGCGAGCGTGGTCCGGGGGTCCCAGATATGCGTGGCCTCCGAGCCGACGCCGTTCACCTCGATCAGCGTGAACCCGGTGCCGCGCCGCAACTCCGGCAGCGAACGGAAGCGCACGTCGAAGCGCCCGAAGTAGAAATCCGGGATGGCCTGGGCGATTTCGTCGATGCGTTGCGTCAGCTCCTCTGTGACGTGGTCGGCGCCGTTCTCGAAGGTGGCTCCCTTGCAGTGATTGCCCACGAATACCAGGGCCACGTGCTCACCGGAGGCCGGCACCGAATCCAGCCGGTCGGCGAGGCGTGGGAAGTAGAGCTGCGGCACGTGCCCCGCACGCGGGTGAGCGAGGATCAGCGAGCGCAACGTAGAGCGCCCGTCGCCCACCACCACGGGCGAGGATTTCAGCGTCATGGAGGTGATGCGCCCCCGCCGCTGGTCGGGGTGGCGCACATAAAACAGCCCGGCCTCGCCCTCGTACGATACGAATTCCTGGAGCATCACGCGCAGATGGGCCGGAAACTCCCGCAGATAGCGCAGGAGATCGTCGGTGCCGCGCAGCAGCCGGACACCGGCGCCGTTGCAGCCGATATCCGGCTTGACCACGAGCGGATAGTCCAATCCCGCCTCGTGCATCCGTTGCTCCGCCTCGGCCAAATGACGCGCGGGATTCTCGCCCACGGCGAACACCGTAAAAGGCGCAAGCCAATGCCGCTGCGGCGGCGCAAGCTGATCGAGAATGGCGCTCTTGGATTCGCCGCACAGCCCGCCGGTCTCGATGCGCGGGTTGGCGGCGGTCGGCAGGCTCATGTCGCCGTGCCGCAGGCCAAGTGCCATCCATTGCAGCACGATCGGCGTGTAGAACAGCCAGCCCGGCCAGTACTCGAAGAAGCTCACGGCGTGGTCGCCGCGGCGCGGCCTCGGGCCGGCGTCGATCGGGCGGGCGCCGAGCGTCGCGTCCAGACCCTTCACCGCTCCACTCCGCTCATCGGCTTCACTCCTTGCAGGCGGGCGGCGACGCGGCCGATCAGCACGATGCCGATCGCGAACCCGACCGCTCCGGCCCATCGCCACGCGCCGAAATGGTCCATCAGGAACTGGCCGATCCGCAAGGACACGCCGAACAGCAGCGACGTCCAGGCGAGCGTCGCGACGATCGCCGCCAGCACGAACTGGCGCAGATTGCAGGAGAGGAAGCCGCAGGCGGTGTAGGTCGGCAGCCGCATGCCCGGCAGGAAGCGGCTCACCAGCACCACCTTGAAGACCCGCTGACCGAGCCAGTCCTGCCCGGAGCGGATGCGATGCGGCGGCACCCACCGCCTGGCCCAAGGCACCATGGCCGAGAGCCGGCCGAGACCGTAGAGGCCGAGATCGCCGAGCACGATGCCGATGTAGAGTGCGACCAGCGCCAACCAGATCGGGATTCCCCCGGTCTGCGCGCGCATCGCGGCCAGCACCGTGGCCGCATCCTCCAAGATGAAGGTGCCGAGGATGATCGTCAGCGCCTGCAGCAGCTTTTGCTGCCCGGCGAGCCGCAGCAGCGAGGCGACAGAGGTGTCGAGCATCTCCGCCCCTATCGAGCCGGCGCGGCGCCGGACGCGCGCGCGGGTGGCGCTACGCGGTTGCTTCGCCTGTTGACTGTGCCGCTCAACTGCCGGTGCCTGACTGACGATGCCGAGCGACGAGGCCGCGCGGGCGAAGGGCGCACCGCCCGCCGGCGCGCCTGGACGCGCTGCGGTAACACTCGGCCCGCAGGCCGGCAGCATCACCACTGCGTGAGCAACCCGCTCGATAGCTTTGCCCGCGTGCCGCGTCAAGGCCGCTTCCGGCCGGCGCGCGCAACGCCCTACACTTGGCCGTCACACAAAGGATGCCGTCGTTGGACTTCGCCTTTTCGGATGCGGTGAATGCGTTCCGCGCGCGCCTGCAGGCGTTCATGGACGAGCACATCCATCCGAACGAATCCGTCTATCACGGCCAGCAGGCGGCGATGGCCGACCGTTGGCAGCCGGTGCCGATCGTCGAGGCGCTGAAGCCGCGGGCCCGCGAAGCCGGCCTGTGGAACCTGTTCCTGCCGCACTCCGCACGCGGCGCCGGGCTCAGCAATCTCGATTATGCCCCGCTCGCCGAGATCATGGGCCGCGTCGCCTGGGCGTCGGAAGTGTTCAACTGCTCCGCCCCCGATACCGGCAACATGGAGACGCTCGACCGCTACGGCAGCGAGGCGCAGAAGCGCGAATGGCTGGCGCCGCTGCTGGCCGGAGAAATCCGCTCGTGCTTCTGCATGACCGAGCCGGACGTCGCCTCGTCCGATGCCACGAACATCCAGTGCCGCATCCGGCGCGACGGCGGGGACTACGTCATCACCGGCCGCAAATGGTGGTCCTCCGGCGCGCTCGATCCGCGCTGCAGGCTGCTGATCGTGATGGGCAAGACCGACCCGGACAGCATCGACCGCTACCGCCAGCAATCGATGATCCTGGTGCCGCGCGACACACCGGGCGTCCGCATCATCCGGCATCTGCCGGTGTTCGGCTTCGACGACGCGCCCCACGGCCATGCCGAGATCGTCTTCGACGATGTGCGGGTGCCGGCGGCGAACATCCTGCTCGGCGAAGGCCGGGGCTTCGAGATCGCGCAGGGCCGGCTCGGGCCGGGGCGCATCCATCACTGCATGCGCACGATCGGCCTCGCCGAGCGCGCGCTCGAGATGATGTGCCGCCGCGCGCTCGACCGCCGGCCGTTCGGCAAGCCGCTGGCCGAGCAGGGCGTCACCGTCGAGCGGATCGCCGAGGCGCGCATCCTGATCGATCAGGCGCGACTGCTCGTGCTGCACGCCGCGTGGAAGATGGACACGGTCGGCAACAAGGCGGCGCGCGGCGAGATCGCCGCGATCAAGGTGGCGGCGCCGGCCATGGCCTGCCGGGTGATCGACTGGGCGATCCAGGCGCACGGTGCGGCCGGCGTCACCACCGATTTCGGCCTGGCGCAGATGTACAAGACCGCGCGCACCATGCGCATCGTCGACGGTCCGGACGAGGTACACCGCCACCAGATCGGCCGGCTGGAACTGGCGAAATACCGGCCGCCCCGGAGCAATGCATAGCGGAGCAACGCATGAGCACGCTGTTCGACCTGACCGGCAAGGTCGCCGTGATCACCGGCTCCAGCAAGGGCATCGGCCGGGCGATCGCCGAGCGCATGGCCGAGCACGGCGCAAAAGTGGTGGTCTCCAGCCGCAAGCAGGCGGCGTGTGAGGCGGTGGCCGAGGCGATCGCCGCGCGCGGCGGGGAGGCGTGGGTCAGGACCTGCAACATTAACCGCAAGGAGGATCTGCAGGCGCTGGTCGACGTGACGCTCGGGCACTGGGGCGGCATCGACGTCCTGGTCTGCAATGCGGCGGTCAATCCGTACTACGGCCCGTCGCTGCAAGTGCCGGACGACGCCTACGACCGCATCATGAACTCCAACGTGCGCAGCAATCTCTGGCTGTGCAACATGGTGCTGCCGCAGATGGCGGCGCGCGGCGGGGGTGCCGCGATCATCGTCTCCTCGATCGGCGGGCTGCGCGGCTCGGTGAACCTGCCGGTCTATGCGCTGTCGAAGGCGGCGGACATGCAGCTCGCCCGCAACCTCGCCTGCGAGTGGGGACCGAAGAACATCCGCGTGAACTGCATCGCCCCCGGCCTGGTCCGCACCGATTTCGCCCGCGCGCTGTGGGAGAACCCGGACCTCTACCGCCGGCGCACGCGCGAGACGCCGCTGATGCGCATCGGCGAGCCCGACGAGATCGCCGGCGCGGCGATCTTCCTCGCCGCGGAAGCCGGCCGCTTCGTCACCGGGCAGACCCTGGTGATCGACGGCGGCGTGACGATCGGCTCGCCCGCGCTGCCGCCGGACTGATCGCGTGTCCGCCGGTGCCGCGCCAGGCGGCCCCGAGCTCGTCGCCGTGCTGCCCGCCCATCGCTTCGACGAAGCGGCGCTCGCGCGCTATCTGCGCGGCCAGCTTCCCGGCGCCGGCGAGCGCATCGCGGTGCGGCAGTTCCAGGGCGGCCAGTCCAACCCGACCTTCCACCTCGCGGCCGCCGGCTGCGAGTACGTGCTGCGCAAGCAGCCGCCCGGCCACCTGCTGCCCTCGGCGCACGCCGTCGATCGGGAGTTCCGCGTGATCCAGGCGCTCGCCGGCACCGCGGTCCCGGTGCCCCGTGTGCACCTGCTCTGCCGCGATCCCGGCGTGATCGGCACGATGTTCTACATCATGGACTACGTGCCCGGCCGCGTATTCCTGGACCGCCGGCTGCCGGGCTGCGCGCCGGCCGAGCGCCGGGCGATGTATGACGACATGAACCGCGTGCTGGCCGCCCTGCATCAGGTGGACTGGCGGGCACGCGGCCTGACGGATTTCGGCCGCCCGCAGGCCTACGTCGCCCGCCAGGTCGCGCGCTGGTCGCGCCAGTACGCCGCCTGCCGCTGGGAGGCGTTTCCGCCGATGGAGCGGCTGATCGAATGGCTGCCAGCACGCGTGCCGCCGGACGCGCAGGCGAGCATCGTGCACGGCGACTACCGGCTCGGCAATCTGCTGTTCCATCCCGCTGAGCCGCGCGTCGTCGCCGTGCTGGATTGGGAGCTCGCGACGCTTGGCGATCCGCTCGCCGACCTCGCCTACAACCTGCTCACCGCGCGGCTTCCGGAGTCATCGGGCGGGGTGGCGGAGGCCGAACTGGTGGCGCTCGGCATTCCCGGCGAGGCGGAGTACGCCGCCGCCTATTGCCGACGCACCGGCCGGGCCGACGCGCCCGGGCTCGAGTTCATGATCGTCTTCGCGATGTTCCGCCTGGCGGCGATCGTCGCCGGCGTCTATCGCCGCGCGCTCGACGGCAACGCCGCCGACGCGCGCGCGATCGAGCGCGGCGCCGCCTTCCGCGACCTCGCGCAGCGCGCCTGGGAGTACGCGCAGGCGATCGGCTGAACCGCCTCAGGCGGCGTCGTGAAAGATGATGCCGAGCGTGTGGCGCCGGCCCGAGCGGACGCGGCTGACGCCGTGGCGCAGGTTGACCCGATACGGCCCGCGCGCGCCGGCGACCGGCCGGTGGTGCACCGGGAAGATCACCGCCTCGCCCTGGCGCAGCGGCACCACTTCGACGCGCGACTGGGCACGCGGCCGCTGCTCGACGAGCACGAACTCGCCGCCGGTGAAATCATCGTCCGGCGCGCTGAGCAGCAGCGTGAGCTGCAGCGGGAACACCAGCGGACCGTAGAGGTCCTGATGCAGGCAATTGTAGTCGCCCGGCCCGTACTGCAGCAGCAGCGGCGTCGGCCGCGTCTGGCCGGCGGCGTGGCACTCCGCGAGGAACGCGTCGAGTGCGGGCGGGAAGCGTCCGGCTTCGCGCAGCGTCGTCCGCCAGGCATTGGCGACCGGCGCGAGCCGCGGATAGATCGCGTGACGGAGCTGCGCGACCGCCTCCGGCAGCGGATAGCGGAAATACCGGTATTCGCCCTGGCCGAAGGCATGGCGCTGCATGACAACGCGGCTGCGGAACGCCGCCTCCCCGGCGTAAAGCGCCGCCAGCGCCCGGCACGCCGCGGCGTCCAGCAGCGGCGGCGTGACCGCGTAGCCGACGCGATCGAGTGCCGCGCCGATCCCGGCCCAGTCCACGCGTTCCACCGCCGTCGCGGCCTTTCCGTCGGTTCGCATGCTTCGACCATAGCCGCCGGCACCTTGCCGCGCCTGCCGCTTGTTGCGGGCATTGTCGCCCGCCGCTACTTTCCGCTCATTCGGCTGCCGGAACGCGTTGACGGAGCGGTGGGGATGGAAGCACCGGAGCGGTCCGGCGAGCCGGCGGCAGAAGCCGGCGCCCGCGCAGACTCGAAGGCCGACACCAGCGAGCCCTGGTGGAAGGCCGCCTCCGCCTCCGTGCCGGCGCTCGCCTTCGCGCTGTCGCTGTTCACGGCCGGGCTGTCGATCTACACCGCGCGCAACAAGGACATCAACGACCAGCGGGCGGAGCTGTCGCGCCTGACCGAGAAGATCCTGCTGTATCCGGTCTCCACCCAGATCGCGCTGAAGCAGGCCGGCGCCGATTACGTGACGTTTTCGGACCAGTTCAGCAGCGAGCTGAGCCTGACGACGCAGCAGGCCTATCTGCTCGCCACCTCGCTCGGCGGCAACACCTCGACGCAGGAACTCGTGGCGATCGCCAACAGCATGGTCAACCTCGAACGCTACACCGCGGCAAAGCGGATGGCGCACCAGGCGGTGGCGGTCGCCGACAACTTCTTCGACGAGATCGGCGCGCTGCGCCAGCTCTCGGACCTGGAGACGCGCTTCGCCGAAGACCAGGCCGAACGCGAGCAGGGCGCGCAGGACTTCGAACGCGCGCTGCGCATCGGCGACAGATACCCGGAGGTGGCGCGCAACGCGGCGGAGCTGGCGTACACCAATGCGCAGACCGAGCTCGTGTGGGGTCGTTCGACCGCGCTCACCGATTGCGCCGACGCCAGCCGGCATTTCGGCCAGTCGATGCAGATGATCCAGCCGTTCAATCTCGGCAGCACGACCAACGTGCTCCGGGCACAGAACCTGGCCTGGCTGTCCGCGCTGACGCATTGCGAACAGAACCGGCTGCCGTTCGCCTGGGTGCCCCCGCTGGTGCCGCCGCCCGCACCGCCGCAGACCGCTCCGTTCCCCAGCCTGTCTCCACCGCCTGCCGCGCATTGAGGGGCCTGGGGCATTGCCCCAGCGGGGTCCAGGGGCGGAGCGGGCAAAGGTTCCGCGGGCGAAGCCCGTGGAATGCTCGCGGAGGGAGCGCCCCTGGCCTTGTCTTTTGCCGCTCAGCCGAGCGCCGGCCGGTGCTGCGCCCACGGTCGCGCCGCTTCGAACGCTGCCGACGCCTGCAGCACGCTCAGGTCGTCGAAGCGGCGGCCGACGATCTGCAATCCGACCGGCAGCCCCGCTTCGGTGAAGCCGCACGGCACGTTCGCCGCGGGCATGCCGGTGAAGTTGAAGGGATAGGAGAACTCCGCCCAGCTCACCCAATCCCACGCATGCTGCGGCCAGTCCTCGGGCTGCAGCCGATCGGCCGGAAATGCGGCGACGGACACACTGGGCGTGAGCAGAAAATCGAAATCCTCGAACCAGCGCCCAATGGCCGCGCAATAGGCCAGCTTGCGCTCGCGCACCGCCTGATAGTCCGCGGCCGAAGCGCGCTGCCCTTCCTTGATGCAGGCGACCAGCCCAGGGTCCATGCGGTCCTCGTATTCGGCGAAGTGCCGGGCGTGGCCGCTCATATGCGCCGGCCAGGTGAAGCGGATCAGCTCGGGGCCATCCTTACCCCATTCGGGCGTCACCTCCTCCACCGCACTGCCCGGCAGCTCGGCGATCGCGGCGACGGCCTCGCGCACCAGGCGCGCGACCTCCGGATCGACTCGGGCATGGCCGAGATCGGGGCTGAACGCGACGCGCTTGCCCTTCATCCCCTCGTGCAGCCGGGCCGGATAGTCGAGCGGCCAGGCCTCGCAGGAGGTGTGGTCCCAGGGATGCGGCCCGGCCATCGCGCGCAGCATCAGCGCGGAATCGGCGACGCTGCGCGTCATCGGCCCGATATGCGAGGTGTAGTCGTTGTTCGGCGTCGGGTAGTACGGCACGCGGCCGTAGGTTGGCTTCAGGCCGAACACGCCGCAGAAATGCGCGGGCATACGGATCGAGCCCGCGCCGTCCGAGCCCTGGTGCAGCGGCCCGTAGCCCGCGGCGGCCGCCGCCCCCGCGCCGGCCGAGGAGGCGCCGGCATTAAAGCCGTGCTTCCAGGGGTTGTGGGTGATGCCGGTCAGCGGGCTCTGGCTCACCCCCTTCCAGCCGAATTCGGAGGTCGTGGTCTTGCCGAGCACGATGGCGCCGGCCTGCTTCAGCCGGGTGACCACCGGCGCGTCGGTGTCGGGCACCTGGCCCTTGCAGATGAACGAGCCGCGCTCGGTCGGAATGCCGCGCGTCACCACCAGGTCCTTGATGGTGACCGGCACGCCGTGCAGCGGGCCGAGCGGGTCGCCCGCCATCAGCGCCGCCTCCGCCGTGCGCGCCGCATCGAGCGCCTGCTCCGCGGTGAGCGTGGCGAAGGCGTTCACCTGCGGCTCCAGCGCCGCCACGCGCTGCAGCACCGCCTGCACGATCTCGACCGGCGAGAGCTTCTTCAGGCGGATCTGCGCGGCCATCTCGGTCGCCGGCAGGAAGCAGAGATCCTCCTGGTTCATGTCGTCCCTCCCGCCATGCCCTGGTTCGCCCAGCATCGCGCGGAAGCCGGGCCCGGGAAAGCCGGGGCCGGATCTCAGGGCAGCCGAGCCGCCAGTTCGGCCAGGCCGATCTCGCGCCAGCAGACCGCCGGCGGCGGCGATGCCGGGTGGCGCGCGGCGAGCGCCATCCGCCAGCCCGGCACGGCCGCGCACTCCTCGAGGTGCCAGGCGAGCCCGCGCGCCGCGTCTTCGGCCGCCCGGTCGAGGGCGAGCGGGTCGAGCGCGACCGCGAACGCCGCGCCGCGTCCCAGGCCCTCGCCGAGCGCCTTCGCCACCGCTTCGCGCAACGTCCAGATGCGATGGAACAGCTCGGCGCGTCGTGCCGCTGGGGCCGCCGCCAGCGCCGCGCGCTCCGACGCGGCGAACTGCATGGCGGCGATGCCGGCGCCGTCAACGCCGGGCTCGATCCGCTCGACATCGACGCCGAGCGCCATGCCGGGAGCCAGCGCGCAGGCCACCAGGCCACGGGCGTGCGCCAGGCTGAAGGCGAGCGGCGGATCGCCGAAGCCGGGATCGAGCTCCGGCTTGCCCTGCTCCCCGCGCCGGAAGCCACGCGGCCGCTGGCCTGTCGCCTGGAATACCGCGGCGTGTAGCAGCGCGTGGGCGGCGACGTAGAGCGCCTGGTCCTCCATTCGCTTGAGCCGCGCCGCGCGCGCCTTTTCCTCCGGCGTCAGCCCGGCCAGGAGACCCGCCACCTCGCCGGGCGTTTGGGTCAACACCACATAGTCGACCGCAATCACCACGGCTGTGCGCGACGGGTCGGGCTGGAGACCCTTCCATCAACCGTAAGTAGAGCGACGGGGCTCGCTAATCCCATTTGCCAGGACTCGTCCCAATCTCTATTTTTAATGAATTCTCGATAGTAGAGACCAGCCTGGATCGGCCGGCCGCCGAGATCAGGGACGGGGAGGCCCGATTGCCGCTGAACGCCGTCGATGTCCAGCTCCGGCCCGAGCCCGTCTCGGCGGACCCCATCCATACGCCCGCACGCGCGACGGTGGAACGCTCGCAGCTCACTGCCTTCACCCGCGCGCTCGAGGCGAGCACGGGGCAGCGCTTCGCGTCGCACGCCGCGCTGCACGACTTTTCGGTCCGGGAGTTCCCGACCTTCTGGCAAAGCGTCCTCCGCCAGTCCGGCCTGCTGGTCGGGGGCAGCGCCGATCCGGTCTGCACCGGCGAAAGCTGCGAGGCTGCGACCTTCTTCCCCAACCTGTCGCTGAACTATGCCGAAAACCTGCTCGCGCTGGCCGGGTCCGGCGACGCCGAACGCCCGGCGATCACCGCCTGCCGCGCCGGCGGCGAGCGCACGCGGCTGACGCGCGGCGCGCTGCGCGAGAACGTGATGGCGCTGGCCGGCGCGCTGACCCGGCTCGGGCTGGCGCCGGGCGACCGGGTGGTCGCGGTGACCCGCAACGACGCGAAGGCGGTGACCGCGGCGCTCGCCGTCGCGGCGACCGGCGCGGTGCTCGCCACCGCCGCGCCGGAACTGGGCGCGGAGACGATCATCGCCCGCTTCGCGCCGCTCGCCCCACGCCTGCTGATCGCCCATCTCGAGGCCGCCCCGCACGACACCGGCGCCCCGCTCGCCGCGCGCGTCGCCGCCATCGCCGCCGCGCTGCCTTCGCTCGAACTGGTCGTGGCGCTCGACGACGGGCGGCCGGACGCCGCGATGGTGGTACCGCTGCACCGGATGGAGGCGCTGGCCAGGCGCGGGCGGAGCCGTCAACCGGCGCTGCCGCACTTCGCCTTCAACCATCCGCTCTTCATCATGTTCTCCTCGGGCACCACCGGACGGCCGAAATGCATCGTGCACGGCGCTGGCGGCACCCTGCTCGAGCACGTCAAGGAGCATCGGCTGCACTGCGACCTGCGGCCAGGCGACAAGCTGTTCTTCCACACCTCCTGCGCCTGGATGATGTGGCACTGGCAGCTCTCCGCACTCGCTTCCGGCGTCGAGATCGTCCTCTATGACGGGCCGATCGACACGGCGGCGACCCTGTGGCGGATCGTCGCGGAGGAGCGGGTGACGGTGTTCGGCACCAGCCCGCCCTATCTGCGCCTCTGCGAAACCGCCGGCTACGTGCCCAACGCCGAGCTCGATTTCGGCGCGCTGCGCGCCGCGCTGTCCACCGGATCGATCCTCTACGATCAGCAGTTCCGCTGGCTGCGCGACTGCGTGAAGCCGATGCCGGTGCAGTCGGTCTCCGGCGGCACCGACATCATCGGCTGCTTCCTGCTCGGCAACCCGAACCTGCCCGTCCATGCCGGCGAGTGTCAGAGCCGAAGCCTCGGCCTCGACGTGCAGGCGGCGCCGGCTGGCGACGCCGAGGGAAGCGTGGGTGAGCTGATCTGCGCCAATCCCTTCCCCTCGCGCCCGCTCGGCCTGTTCGACGACCCGGA
>Ga0213875_10001357_pt1 | contig 16102 bp, 7 predicted proteins | sample BarmaccomBMRX_R8_FD_160105 | JGI IMG/M metagenome (GOLD analysis project Ga0213875, IMG submission 160105) | Root-associated microbial communities from Barbacenia macrantha in rupestrian grasslands, the National Park of Serra do Cipo, Brazil - RX_R8 | ecosystem: Host-associated > Plants > Roots... | reverse complement strand
GGGATTTCGAAACTTAAGCGTACTTACAGTACTGGGGATGAATAATGGGTACTCCCGGGAGCCGGTTGCACCCGGCTCCCTGAATCAGCGATCTATTCGACCGGGCTGAATGAATACAGATCCCGTATTCTCCAGGAACGGTAGATGACCGTCGGGATCTGGTCCTGAAACACGATGCTTCCCGCCGGAGTGAATTCGAAACTGATCGACTCCTCCTTCGGCGGCGGGCCCGGGCTGGTGACAATGTACCCGGCGCCGAAAGCGTAATTGCCGTTCGGGAAAATCTGCGCGCTGCCGAGCGCGCCCGAGTAATAGCCCAGATCGATGCTCACGACCGGAGTCGCAACCAGGTTGGTCTGGTCGAGACTCCAGGCTTGGCCTCGGCTGTGTTCTCCGGATTGGCCGAAGCCTATATCGTTGTTGTCGAATAGCGTCAGCAGGCCGTTGCTCGCGAACTCGGCATCATGCTGGTAGTTGAACCACACGTCGCTCGAAACTCCACTCGGTAGCGAAAAGCTGCCATTCGGTCCGAGTTTCCAAATGATGCTTCCGTTTCCCGACCCATTCGCGTAATTGACCTTCACTACCCACGCTTGATGACGAATGGAGAACATCAAATTACCGTCTGTCGTGTACCAGACCGAGTTCATGTGCGTCCAGTCGTTGGCGATAGTGTACGGTTTGCCGGTGGAAGGGTTGATGTTGTAGAAATAAGCCGGGCAACCGCCGCCCCCGGGGGCGCAAGTGTTGTTCAGAAGCGCTTTGCGATCGATATCGAGATTGTCGAACGAATCCCAGAACCAGACGACCTGCATGTTCTGATCGAAGACGATCACGATATCGCCCAGCACGTCGACATTGCCGTTCCCGTCGCCCTGATTTCTGATCTGTTCGTCGGTCGCGATGGTCGCGGTGTAGCCGTTCGAAAGACGGATCGCATCGTGCGAGAACCAAATCAGCTTCACCGGGAATTTGCCTTGCGCGCTTCTCGTGACGTTGATCTCATCCATTGCCACGGTCCAGTTCGTCTCGCGGATGATGTTCCCGGCCAAATCGTATTCGCGCAGATAGTGATTGTCGCCGCATCCGCTGCCCGTGCCACCCGGCGGACAGACCGCCTTCGAAGCGACCGGGTCGTCCTGCTGGCCGAGAAGCGTCCCGCCATATACAAGGCGGACGCCGTTGCCGTTGTTGGAGAGGCTGAAAGAAGGGTTATACCAGACGACGTTGTCATTCACATCGTAGGCAAACGGAGCGGGAAGGCCCATTTTCAACACGAAGGGGTACCCGGTCGAATTCGGCGGCTGCGCGCTTTTTGTGATGGTGAAGCTCGGAATTGCCGAGTCGTTGACTTTTCCGGTGGTGAAGCTCAGAGGCGCGCCCGGCGTATTGTAGGGGCCGTTATAGGTGTCCTGCTGTACGGAGTATTGGGTGCTGGGTCGCATGCCGGCGACATAGAAATTCAGGCTCCGACCGGTCGTGCACGGCATGAACGGAGTTACTTCCCACTGCGTGTCGCCGGAAGCTTTGAATCGAACGCGAACCAAGTTCCCCGACGCGCAAGGCGGGGCGCTGTACAACGCGACAAGCGGGTTACTGGTCGACGTGACAACTGGCGTCGAGGTGGCAAGCGGCGTCACCGTAATCGTCTTGATCGTCGAGCCGATGTCGCCGTTCAGAGTCTCAGCGGTGGCCTCTACATCCCAAGATCCCTCGTAAAAGCTAGGAGTGGCCGCGGAGATCGTGTTCATGGGCGTCCACGACCAGGTGTTCACGTAATAGAAGTCTTTCAAGATCGTGAAAGTCGAGGTTCCGTGCGGTGCAACGGAAAATCGGTACTTGAATGTGGCGCTGCCTGTCGACTCAGTCGCGGAAGCGCTGAAGTTCAGAGTGCCTCCAATCGGAACAGTGGTCGCCGCGGGAGTAAGCGTCACAGTTACGCTCGCAAATAGGGTAGATCCGGCGAGCGCGAACAAAGGCAGCACGACCGGCCGCGCTATGCCCCACAGCATGCTGCGTGTGCGGCGGATGTAGAGCAGCGCCGCGAAACCAATCAGTGTCGCGAGTAGCGCAGCCGCGCCGGGATTAGACGGCGGAAAGGTCGGGATCGCAGGCGCGGCTCCCGAGCTAAGCGTCGTTAAATCAGCCACCGTGATGCCATCGTGGATGGCGCCATTCGGGGTTCGGCTGTCGCCGCCGACGTAGTAGCTGTGCAACAACGCGCCCGAGGTCGTGAACTCGTATACATACCCGAAGCCCGCGGCCCACAAAGCGTTGTCTATGCTGTCGTACGCAATGCCGTACAACGGCCCGTAACCTACATACATGGTGGTGGTTATTGTGCCGCTCGAGTTACGGACATCGATGCCGTCTACGCCCGTGGTGGCGTCTCCGCGAGTGGTGTACAGAGTGGACCCGTTGCTTGCCACGCCGATGTGCTTGTAACCGGAATTGAACGAACTCAAAACGCTACCGGACGTGCTGACGTTGTACACAACACCGTCGTAGCCCGCGAGCCACAGTGAGCCGCTCGAGCCCGCTGCCGCATCACCGATGCCGTCGGAGACAGTGAACGAATTGCCGGCCTTGTTGCCCGATCCGTTATATGGCGTGACGGTGCTCGAGGTACCAGTTGCATTGGGCTGCACGATGTACATCAGACCGCCTTGTACAGCCCCGGCGGAAGCGCCGCTTGGTCCAAAATCGCCCACGAAGACGCCGGAAGTGGTGTACACCTGAAGCGGCGTCAACGTATTGAAACCGACGACCAGAGAAGGAGTAGCTGCAAAGAGTGCCGAAGTTGACGCAGCTAACAGCGCCAAGCATGTTGTAAGTCTCATCTCGCCTATCCTAAACGGCGTACCCGTAGAATTGGGAGTGATTTTCAAAAATTAAAGTACTTCGAGTACTGGCAGATGTTACGGAATTGTGATGGGTCAGAGCGAAGCGTCATTCTTCGCGGAGAGCTATGATCGGGTCGACTCTGGTCGCGCGCCGTGCCGGAACGTAGCACGCAAGCATAGCAGTGACTGCGAGTACGGCGCCAATACTTCCAAACGTTGCCGGATCGTGAGTGCTGACGTCGAAGAGCAGACTAGAAAGCAATCGGGTTGCAATCAGCGCCGCTGCGATTCCGCCCAGCACGCCGAACGCAGTTAAGCGAAGTCCTTGGGCAACGATCAGCCGCAAGACTTGTCCGGATTCCGCGCCTAGCGCGACGCGGACCCCGATTTCGCGGGTCTGCTGTGCGACGGAATACGAAATCACGCCGTAGACGCCAACGGCCGCGAGTATGAGTGCGAGACCGCCAAACACGGTCAGCAACGCTGCGCCCATGCGCGGCGCCCATAACGCTTGCCCGATCGTAACGCGAACCGTTTGCACGTTTGTGAGCGCGATGTTGCGATCGACAGCTTGCACTTTGCTGCGGATTGCGCTGAGCAACAGATCCGGCGGGCCATCGCTACGGATGGCTAACGTAGCCGCAGGCGAATAATCCTGCGTCATCGGCAGATACGCGATGGGTTGAGGCTGCTCGCCGATGCGGTTCTCGGTCGTGTTTCCGACGACGCCTACGATTTCGCGGAGAACGGCGTCGCCGAAGAAATGGAAGCGCTTGCCGAGAGCGTTCTGGTTCGGCCAGAAGTGTCTCGCCATCGCTTCATTCGCGATCGCGACTGGGCGGCCGTGTTCACGGTCGGCATCGGTAAAGACGCGTCCACGCCTCCTCGAAACACGCAGCGTTGCGAAATAATCCGGCGCGATGTCATCGACTTGAGTAAGCGTGCCGCGATAACCGGACGCCTCGGTTTCGCCTTCCGGAAAGACGGTCCGCAGAAAGCCTCCGCCTAAAGGCACGTTCGACGCAACCGTCGCCGCAGCGACGCCGGGGGTCGATTTCGCGGCGTCCACTACCGCGCGGAAGTACTGTTGCCCCTGACCTTCGTTGTAGTGCAACGCGCCCACATCGAAGCTCATAACGAGCAGTCTTTCCGACTCAAATCCCAGATTCAGTTTCTGCGCGCGCTGCATGCTCCGAATGAATAGGCCGGCGCACACCAGAGCGACAAACGCGAGCGCGATCTCGCAGACTACGAGCAAACTGCGCAGCGGATTCCGTCGCCAGCCGATCGTGCCCCCGCGCCCTCCCGCCTTCAAGATCTCGGCGAGCGAGGCCCGCGAGGCTTTATACGCGGGGCCGAGGCCAATGAGCACCGCGGTCAGAACGGCGATTGCCAAGGTGAACAGCAGGACATGCGAATCGAGCGTGAGTTTGAGATCGTTGTTTTTTATGAACGGCGGCCGTAGCGACCAGAGCGCCGTGCGCCCTGCAGAGGCGACGATCAACCCCGCGGCCGCGCCAAGGACGGCGAGCACGAGACTTTCGGTTAAAAATTGCCGCAACACCCGCGCGCGGCTTGCTCCCAGCGCTGCTCGCAGCCCCATTTCACGCTCACGGCGCGCCGCTTGCGCGAGGAGCAGATTGGCGAGGTTCACGCACGCAATCAGCAAGACTAAGCCGACCACTCCCATCATGAGCGCGCCGGCTCGAGTCGTTTGCCTGAAGTTATTCGCTCCAACAGCGGCTTCGGCTAGCGGCGTGAGCGCAACGCTGCGGCCGGCGTTGTCCTTCGGGTATTCGGTCTCAAGATGCCCAGCGAGAGTGGTGAGCGAGGCTTGCGCTTGCCCAATCGCGACGTCCGGTTTGAGGCGTGCGACGACCGTTGTGCCAAGAAATCTCCGATCGTCGAAAATCTCCTTGACAAGGCCCGTCAAAACACTCGGGTACATGCTCACCGGGATCCAGATTTGCTCGGCACTTGCGAACGCGAACGTACCTTTGAAGTTCGGCGGAGCGACGCCGATCACCGTGTATGGCGTTGCGTTGAAATTTAGAGTTTTCCCAAGAATGCCGGCGTCGGAGCCAAGTTTGTCGGCCCAAAATGCATAACTGAGAACTACGACGTTATTCCCGCCGAGCTTACGATCTTCGTCGGGGAAGAAGAACCGACCGGCCGCCGGCTTGACGCCCAAGACGTCGAAGTAGTTGGCGCTGGCCAACTCGCCCTGCACTTGTTTCGGCTCGACACCATTGCTCCAGGTGAGTGGCGCGGGCCCGACGAAGCAGGCGATGCCGGCGAAAGCTTGGCTATCGCGCGCGTAGTCCTGGAAATTGGGATACGAAACCCCAAGCTTGGTGGTGTTTGCCTGAGTGACTCGGGTCTTCGAGTCGATCGTGTCGACCTCGACCAGCGTTCCGGCGTCCTTGACCGGGAGTGGGTTGAGCAGAATTGCGTTGACGACCGTGAAAATGGTCGTGTTAGCGCCAATACCCAACGCGAGCGAGATGATCGCAACCGCGCTGAATCCCGGGTTCTTCAGGAGAACGCGGAAGGCGTACCGAACATCTTGCAGGAATTTCTCCATGGCTCGGGATGCGCGAACGTACTATCGTTGTAGCATTCGAGACCGTACCGATACCCGCTGCTGACCTCGACATCGCCACTGGATCGACGAGTGGGGTCTGGAGCGCTAGGCCAGCGCGGATTCTGTGTGAGAGGTGAGTGAAACGCTACCGATGGAGGCGGAACAGATTTTCAATCGAAACAAAACCCTCGAGCGGCGTAATCAATTCGACGTTGCCGACTGCCAGTATGCCCTCCGGGTGATCCTGTTGGTAAATCCAAACCGTTTGCTTCTTCGGCTGCACAATCCAGATTTGCGGAACAGTCGCTTCAAGATAAACACGGACCTTCTCTTCCACCCGAGCACGCCGATTAGACGGGGAAACCACCTCAACAACTAACGCGGGAGGTCCACTCAGGTAGTCGTCAGCCTGACAGACTTGCTGCCATGGCTGCTCCGCGACAACGAGAACATTGGGCGCGGGCATGCTGTACGCGTCCGGTAATTTTATGTTCGTGTTCTGTTTAGCGACATACAGCGTTCCGGCGAGAGCGGCGCTTAAGGCACGTTGGACGTTTTCGGCGATCTGCTGATGCAAGGGCTTCGGTTGCGGAGACATTACGATCCTGCCTCGAATGAGTTCGTCCCGCAGGCCGGGATATCCTTCAAACTGCTCGTACTGGTCGACGGTGATGGTACAGGCGGGGCGCGTGAGGGCGGCCTAAAGCCGTTAGCTGGCCAGGGCTAACGGCTTCAGTTGGACACCGGGGATGGCAAGCGAGAGAACGTCCTCCACCCGGTCGACGAAGTGAAATTGCATTTCGGCGCGGACCTCGTCGGGTAGCTCGCGCAGGTCCTTCTTGTTCCCTTGCGGGAGGATGACGCGGCGAATTCCGGAGCGACGCGCGGCGAGAACTTTTTCTTTCACGCCGCCGATCGGCAATACTAAGCCGGTCAGCGTTACTTCGCCGGTCATGGCCGTATCGGCGCGGGCCGGAAGTCCGGTGTAGAGCGAGGCCATGGCGGTCGTCATCGTCACACCAGCCGACGGCCCATCTTTCGGAATGGCTCCCGCGGGCACATGGACGTGGACACCGTTGTTCTTAATGGTCTCGGGATTAACGCCCAACTCGGCGGCGTGGGCCCAGATGTAGCTCTGCGCAGTTTTCGCGGACTCTTGCATCACTTCGCCGAGATGTCCGGTCAACGTGAGGCCTTTGCCGTCCGGCAAGAGCGTACTTTCGATATAGAGAACGTCGCCGCCGGCTTCCGTCCAGGCGAGGCCGGTGGCAACTCCGGCAGGCAGCGTCTTGCGCATCTGCTCGGGCAGGAACATCTCCGTACCCAACAGATCGCCGACAATGTCCGGGGTCACGATGACCTTATCCGTTTTCTCTTCCGCGATGCGGAGCGTCACTTTGCGCGCCAGCCGCGCGATCGCCCGCTCGAACTGCCGCAATCCGGCTTCACGCGTATAGCGGGAAATGACGGCATCCAGCCCTTCGTCAGTGAACTCGAGCTGCTCGTCGGTCAAGCCGGTCATATGGAGCTGTCTCGGAATAAGATAGCGACGCGCGATCTGCTTCTTCTCTTCCGTGCTGTAACCCGAGAGCCGCAGCATCTCCATACGATCGAGCAATGGTTGCGGGATCGTGTCGAGCGTGTTAGCGGTCGTGATGAACAGCACTTTCGAGAGATCGAACGCGAGGTCGAGATAGTTGTCGCGGAAGGTCTTGTTCTGCTCCGGATCCAACACTTCGAGCAGCGCCGCCGCAGGATCGCCGCGGAAGTCGCGTCCTAGCTTGTCAACTTCGTCGAGCAAAAGTACGGGATTGCGCGCTCCGGCACGACGCATCGCCTGCAATAGGCGTCCGGCCATCGCTCCGATGTACGTGCGACGGTGACCGCGCAGCTCGGCTTCGTCGTGCATGCCGCCGAGACTGAACCGTTCGAACTTGCGGCCGAGCGCGCGAGCGACAGATTGCCCGAGCGATGTTTTGCCCACGCCGGGAGGCCCGACCAGGCACAAGATCGGCGCTTTTGCTTCCGGATTGCGCTTCAACACACTCAGGTGCTCGAGGATGCGCTCCTTGACTTCTTTCAATCCAAAGTGGTCTTCATCCAAGACCTGACGGGCATGCGCGAGATCGAGATTGTCCTCGGTCACGGTGCTCCAGGGGAGATCGAGAACGAACTCGAGATAAGTGCGCGTGACGTGATAATCCGGCGCGCCGGAAGGCAGGCGCTCCAATCGCGCCAGCTCGCGCTCGAATTCCTTTTTCGCTTCTTCGGGCAGATTCGCTTGTTCAAATCGCTCGCGCAGCATGTCGACTTCAGCTTTGTCGGGATCTTTCTCCCCGAGTTCTTGCTGAATGGCGCGCATCTGTTGCTTGAGCAGATAGTCGCGCTGTTCCTTCGACATCTCGTCGCGGGCATTGGAGGCGATCTTCTGCCGCAACTCGAGAACCTGGATCTCGTGGGCCAAATACGAGTGCATCAAGCGCAGTGCGTCGGCCCGCGTCTCTGCTTCAAGCAGCTTCTGCTCTCGGACAACATCGAGACTGAAGATGCTCGCGAGCAAGTACGCGACGCGGAGCGGATCGTCGACACCGGCGAGAGTGCGCGTGAGTTCCGCGGCCGATTGGGGCTGAGACAACGTAATCGCTTTCGCCGCCAGATCGAACAGCGAGCGTGTGAGCGCTTCGACTTCCGACCCGCCGTCTTCAGGAAGCGGAAGGATGCGGAATTTTGCACGTAGATATTGATCGGACTCAAGCTTCACGACAACTACGCGCTCCATCCCGAGCACCAGAATTTCCATAGCGCCCGCGCCCTGACGCGAAGACTTGCGGATGACGGCTTTCGTGCCGATCGTATAGAGGTCGTCTTGCTGCGGCGATTCGACTTGGGAATCGCGCTGCGCGACGAGGATGATTTCCTTCTCTTCGGTGCGCAGGACTGCTTCCACCGCGCGGACCGAGTTCTCGCGGCCCACCGACAAGGGCAACAACAAGCCCGGAAACAGGATGCTGTTCTTCAGCGGCAGCGCCGGAAGGACTTCAAATTCATTTTTGGCCATTTTACTTCCTGAGTTTTGGATGTAGATTAACAATACCAAGCTGCAATTTCTTGCGTCCCCTTCGCTCAACCGATCGAAAGACAAAAAAGCCCGGAGCGACAGCGCTCCGGGCTTGGAGGAGTCGAGTGGTTGATAGGTACTAGTCCTTATTTGCCGGGAATCACTACAAAGCCACTCTGGCCGGCGTTGTTGACGGTTACCAGGACGTTGCCCTTTGCCTCGGACACGAGGCGGCGGAATTCCTGAGCATTGTGTATGGGCTGCCGGTTAACGGCGGTGATAACGACGCCGCGGCCAAGCACATCGGCAGCCGGACTGTCGGCGTCAACGCTATCAACCACGACACCGCGGACCGACTCAGCGATGCCGAGCTGCTGGGTCATATCGGCCGTCAGCGTTTCGACAGTGATGCCGCGGACCGAGGTGTTACCGTTGCCGCCGTTATCCTCTTCGTCGCCGTTATCTTGCTGCTGATTCGGCTTGTTCCAATCGACGCCGCCGGGACGTTGGCCGAGTGTGACTTGAATCTGCATCGGCTTGCCGTTGCGACTGACGTCGAGCGTGACTGTGCTGCCGGGCGCATGCGAGATCACGTCCATGGTGAGATCGTCGGCGCCTTCGACGTGCTTGCCATCGATCGCGACGATGACGTCGCCCGACTTCAGTCCGGCCTTGTCGCCAGGCCCGCCGGAGGTCACATCGCCGACGATGGCGCCCCGAGTATCTTTGACTCCGAACTGTTGCGCAAGCTCCGCCGACAGCGGTTGCAGCGTCACGCCCATGTAGCCGCGCGACACCTTGCCGCTCTTCATGATCTGATCCATCACCGATTTCGCAAGATTCGAAGGCACTGCGAAACCGATGCCGATATTGCCGCCTTCCTCGCCGAATCCGCCGCCGCCGCCGGTGAGGATCATGGTATTCATACCGATCAACTGGCCACGCGCGTTAATCAGCGCGCCGCCCGAGTTGCCGGGATTGATCGCGGCGTCGGTCTGGATGAAGTTCTGGATGTAGGTGTTGCGCTGGAGCACGCGATTCTTCGCGCTTACGATGCCCATCGTGACGGTGTGCTCCTCGCCGAACGGATTACCGATGGCAAAGCAGAGGTCGCCTACGCGGGCGCCCTCAGAATTGGCGAACGGCAGAGTCGGAAGGTTGTCGGCATTGATCTTGACGACGGCTACGTCGGTCTGCGGATCGGCTCCCACGACCTTACCCGTAAGCTCGCGCCCATCGGTCAGCTTCACTTTCAAGCTGGTTGCCTTCTCGATGACGTGGTTATTCGTTAGGATGTAGCCCGAGCCGGTAACAATCACACCCGAGCCGAGGCCGCGTTCCCTCTGATCGCGCGGACGGGCATTCGGCCCGAAAAATTGCCGGAAAAACGGATCCGCGGAAAATGGGTTGCCTTGCTGCTCGGCCGATGCTTTGATGATGCGGGTCGAGCTGATCTCGACCACAGCCGGCGAGGCTTTCTCGATGATGTCGGCAAACGAATCCGACAGTTGGGTCGCACGCTGGGTGGCTTGACCCTGCGTGTCGGCGCGCGCCGTCACATATACGGGGGCGTGCGTGCGCGTCATAACCGCGAAGGCGGCTATCAGCCCGCCTCCGATAGAGGCCGCTACCAGCGTTAGAATAGCCGTCGAGCGGCGGAATTGGACTGTATTTGACATGTCCTACTTGGGTCCTTTCTGGTTCTCCTGGCGGCCCTGGCGCGAACCGCTCTCCCTTCATTTGACGCAGTAACCTGCGTTTCGATTTACACTACCTTTTTCCTACTGTTGCAGCAGCTTCGGCGGGAGCTCCGGCTTTTACCCGGAACGCCAGCCCATTTTCGCCCGCTCCGCCGCTGACCGCGACCGTTTGGCCGTCGCGCACCTCTCCATTTAAGATACGTTTCGCGAGCGGCGTTTCGATCTCGCGCTGAATCGCCCGTTTTAGAGGACGCGCCCCATACGTAGGATCGTACCCGCTGCGCACGAGCCAAGTCCGCGCCGCATCCGACAACTCGAGGTGGATGTGCCGTTCCTCCAAGCGCCGTCGCAAGCCGCTGAGCTGGATCTCGACGATTTCCTTCAACTGATCCTCGCTGAGCGCATGGAAGACGATGATCTCATCGAGCCGGTTCAGGAACTCCGGACGGAACGCCTGCTGCAGCTCGATCAATACCGCATCCTTCATGCGGCGGTATTCTTCGCCTTCGAAGGCTCCGCGGTACTCGAGAATGCGATGACTGCCGATGTTGGACGTCATGATGACGATAACGTTCTTGAAATCGACCGTGCGGCCTTGCCCATCCGTGAGCCGGCCGTCGTCGAGCACCTGCAGCAGCGTGTTGAAGACATCGTGATGCGCCTTCTCAATTTCATCGAATAGGACGACAGAATAGGGGCGGCGGCGCACGGCTTCGGTGAGCTGCCCGCCTTCGTCGTAGCCGACGTACCCGGGAGGAGCGCCTATCAATCGCGATACCGTGTGCTTCTCCTGATATTCCGACATGTCAATGCGGATCATCGCGCGTTCATCGTCGAACAGAACTTCGGCGAGCGCACGCGCGAGCTCGGTCTTGCCGACGCCCGTGGGTCCGAGGAACAGGAAACTGCCGATCGGGCGGTTCGGGTCTTTAAGGCCCGAGCGCGCGCGAATGATCGCTTCCGCGACCGCGAGCACGGCTTCGTCCTGCCCGACGACCCGTCTGTGCAGCTCATCTTCGAGCCCCAGCAGCTTTTTCATTTCGCCCTCGAGCAGCTTTGAAACCGGGATGCCGGTCCAGCGGCTCACGACTTCGGCGATGTCTTCTTCGTCGACTTCTTCTTTCAGAAGCCGGGTCGAGCCTTCGATTCCGGTAGCGCGCTCTTGCGCGGCGCCCAACTGGCGCTCGAGTTCGGTCAGACGACCGTACTTCAGCTCGGCGGCTTTGTTGAGATCGTAAGCGCGCTCGGCCTGCGCGATTTCGTTCTTCACGTTATCGATTTGCTCGCGCACGGTCCGGACCTTATTAACGCTTTCCTTCTCGGTTTCCCATTGGGCTTGCAGCGCGGAGGATTGCGTTTTGAGTTCGGCGATTTCACGCTCAATGCGCTTGAGGCGCTCTTTCGATGCCGGGTCGCTCTCCTTTTTTAGCGCCTCGCGCTCGATTTCGAGCTGCATGGTGCGGCGCAGAATTTCGTCGAGCTCGGTCGGCATGGAATCGATCTCGGTGCGCAGTTTCGCCGCGGCTTCATCCACCAGATCGATCGCTTTATCGGGCAAGAAACGATCAGTGATGTAGCGGTTCGAGAGCACAGCAGCGCCGACCAAAGCAGTGTCTTTGATGCGGACGCCGTGATGCAGCTCGTAACGCTCGCGCAGGCCGCGCAGGATCGAAATCGTGTCTTCGACGCTCGGCTGGTCGACGAACACGGGTTGAAAACGCCGTTCGAGGGCCGCGTCTTTTTCGATGTGCTTGCGGAACTCGTCGAGCGTGGTCGCGCCGATGCAGTGCAGCTCGCCGCGCGCGAGCATCGGCTTCAGCAGGTTGCTCGCGTCCATGGCGCCTTCGGCTTTCCCGGCGCCGACGACCGTGTGCAGCTCGTCGATGAACAGAATAATACGCCCTTCGGACGACTGCACCTCTTTCAAGACGGCTTTGAGCCGCTCTTCGAATTCGCCGCGGAATTTCGCGCCTGCAATGAGCGCGCCCATGTCGAGCGCGACCACCTGCTTATCTTTCAGGCCTTCGGGCACGTCGCCCCGTACGATGCGCTGCGCAAGGCCTTCGACGATGGCAGTCTTGCCGACGCCGGGCTCTCCGATCAGCACCGGGTTGTTTTTGGTGCGGCGCGAGAGTACTTGTATGACGCGCCGAATCTCGTCATCGCGGCCGATAACCGGATCGAGCTTGCCTTTTGCGGCGAGCGCAGTCAGATCGCGCCCGTATTTTTCAAGCGCTTCGTAGGTCGCTTCCGGGTTCTGCGTGGTCACCCGCTGATTGCCCCGCACTTCTTGCAGCGCTTTCATCAGGCGATCGCGCGTGATGCCGAATTCCCGCAGTAGGCGTCCGGCTGCGCCGTCGTCTTCGGCAGTTGCAAGCAGCAGGTGCTCGATCGAGACATATTCGTCTTTGAGTCGCTTCGCTTGCTCTTCGGCGACGGTCAGCAGCTTCGAGAGACGCGTTGTGATGTAGACCTGGTCGGGACGAATCGCAGGACCGCTGACCTTCGGTAGCTTTTCGATGTCCTGCAGTAGGCGCCGGTGGAGCGCATCCACAGCGATGCCCGACCTTAATAAGATGGAAGGCGCCAAACCACCTTCCTGTTCCAGCATCGCGAGGAGCAAGTGCTCGACGTCGACCTGCTGGTTGCCGTAGTTCACGGCGACACTTTGGGCTTGGCGGAGAGCTTCTTGGGACTTTTCCGTCAGCCGATTGAGATCCATAACCTTCTGTAATCCCTCGATTGTCAGTTTAACATCTTAGCATCTGACAATGCAATAATCTTAGTGCGATATACTCAATATATCGTTCTCTTCGGCTGAAGGCTGACACCTGAAGGCTTACGGCTATACCATTCATACATATGCCTTTCCGCAGCATATCGGCAGTTGTGATCGGCCTGTTATCGGCCGTTCCGGCTTTTCCCTGGTGGGAAACCGGGCATAGGGTTGTGGCGCGCGTCGCGGCCGCACACCTGACGGCGGCGGCTCGGACGCGAGTCGCGCATATATTGAACGTTCCGGACGCGACCGATGCGGTCGCGGATGCTCTGGCCCAGGCCTCGACCTGGGCCGATGAAACCAAGGCGCAGACCGGGACGGGTGCGTGGCATTTTATCGATCTCGCGATTCAGGATCACCAGGGCGATATTTCGGCGCGGTGCCCGAATGACAATTGCGCTCCGGCTCGGATTCGAATCTTTGCGGCGGCGCTTAAGACCCCGGGCACAAATGCTGCCGCGAATGATCTGGATGCGCTCCGGTATATCGTTCATTTCGTCGGCGATATCCATCAGCCGCTGCACACGATTTCGGACGCCGATCTGGGCGGTAACTGCGAACTGCTCGATCCCGTAATCGACCAGGCGAAGAATGTGCATGCGCTGTGGGACGGGCCATTGGTTACGGAGATGGGCAGCGAGGCCGACTTAACAAAGGACATCGCGAGCGAGATCGAAAAACTGTCGCCGGAAGCCCAGCGGGGGATGGCAGGCCGGGACGTGAACGACTGGGTGTGGGAATCGCACGAACTCGCGATTCGCGATGTGTACCAGCAACTTCGTATCCCGATCGAGCCGGTCGAATTTCCAGCATCCTGCGCCGTCGCGCCCGACGAAATCAAGCAGTGCCGGCCGACAGTGACTCCTTCTTATATAGCGGCGATGAAGCCGGTCGTGCGCTTGCAGCTTGAGCGGGCGGGACTGCGGTTGGCGGAGCTGTTGAACGGTTCGTTGTAGCGGCGGGCTCACTCGTCTCGCAGAGCCACCATGGGATCGACTAACGCCGCACGCCGCGCCGGCAAATAGGAGGCGAGCAAACTCGAAACACACAGGATGCCCGCGGTCGCAGTCAATGCGAAGAGATCGAACGGCGGCACTTCATACAGAAAGCTCGACAACAGGCGTCCGATCGCGATCGCGAGCAACAGCCCCACTCCCGCGCCCACCGCAACCACTTGTAACGCTTCGCGCAACACCAACTTGAGCGTCGAAGAGCGATCCGCCCCCAACGCCATCCTGATTCCGATTTCACGCGTCCGCAGCGAAACCGTAAAGGCATTCAAAGCATATAAGCCGATCACCGCCAGGACGAGCGCCACCGACGCGAAAATTTCAAGAATATGCGCTCCCGTGCGCATGACCCAAATGTCAATTCCGGACTCCAATTGCCCTCGCATGGTTTTCAGCGTGAGTAAAGGCAGTTGCTCATCCGTCGCTCGCACCACACGCCGGACATCCGCCAGTATCCTTTGCTCCTGCCCTGCGGACGCGATCTTTAGATGGAATTGCGCGTCCGATTGGTAAGCCGGTCCGAAGGGCGCGAACAAGTGCGGCTGGTGTTGGTCGCCGAGGATCCGTTCCTGAATGTCGCCGACCACCCCGACAATCTCCACGTCGCGCTGAACGTTATTCGCTTCGTCAACCAGAATGTGTTTGCCTATGGGGTCCGCGCCCCCAAAAAGCTTGTGTGCCGCAAGTTTGTCGATGATACCGGCATTCGCCTTGGACCCAATGGAACACTCGGCTGCGCTGAATGTCCGTCCGCGCAGCACGGGGATCTCGAGGGTCGCGAAGTAATCGGCGCTCACAATGTTGTACCGCAAGGGAAGTGGTTTGCGATCCCGTGCCTCTATGGGAATCGCAGCCTTGCCGAGCTCAACCATTCCGAACGGAGCTGTGGCTGCTAGCGCGACCGACTGGACACCCTGGATCTGCCCGAGCCGATCGAGCAACGATTTGTAAATCGGCGCTGCATGCGCTTGATCGATGTTTGCGAGGCCGGCATCGACTTCCGCGAGAACCTCATTATCCAGCGCAAAGCCCGGCTGGACATTCGCTGCCCGCGATGCACTCCGTACGAACAGCGCAGCCGCTGCCAGCATCATCAGCGACAGTGCCAGTTGCGCCATGACCAACAGGTTGGAACGCGAAAACAGCCGGCGCCGGCCCGTGTTCGATTCAGAGGTGCGCGCACCCATTGCGTGTTTCAAATTCGTCCACACGTCCGTCTTCGATACCTGCAATGCCGGAGTGAGAGCGAACACGACCGTGCTGAGCGCGCAGAACAAAAGCGTGATTGTCATGACGCGCCAATCCGGCCGCGCGACATATAGAATGTCGACAGGAGCGATGACCTCGAAGGTGCGGACGAGCAGACTAGTGCTCCAGCCCGCGACCGCCAATCCCGCGATGCCGCCCAGCAATGCGAGCAGCATTCCTTCGGTAACAAGTTGCACCACGATGCGCCTGCGATTTCCGCCGAGTGCCAGCCGGATCCCAATCTCCCGGCGGCGCGCCGTTCCCGACGCCATCACCATGTTCGCCAGATTCAAACTGGCGATGAGCAGCACCACAGCCGACAATGACAGCAACATCAGAGCCGGTATTCGCAACCCATTGTCGTCCGACGGATCGGTCGAAAGACTCATCCGCGACAGGCGGTGCACAAGAAGCGTCTGGTCTTTGTTGTCGGCAGGATAAGCTCTTTCGAGTCGCGACGCCACCACCTGAAGCGACGATGTCGCCTGCTGCTGCGTGAGTCCGGGCTTCAACCGCCCGAAGACAAGCAGGTCGTAATTGTTCCGCGCCATGAGAGAGTTCACTGGTCCATCGAAATCGTTCATCACCAGGGCATACGCCGACAGCGGCACGTATAGGAGCGGGCTGAGCGCGGATGTCGTTCCTGAGAAGCCCTCAGGCATGACGCCGATGATCCGGAAGTGATGGTTGTTGACAATTACGGCCTGGCCGAGAATCTGCGGGTCGAAGTTATGCCTGGCCCAGTATTTGTAGGAAACGATCGCCGTCAAATCCGCGCCCGGCCGCTCTTCCTCCGCGGTGAAAAGGCGGCCACGGCGCACGCTAACTCCCAGTGTCGAAAAATAATTGGAAGAGACAATTGCCAGAAACGTTCTTCGTG